>Ga0208032_1000234_pt1 | contig 38489 bp, 43 predicted proteins | sample MalvirAntarct_66_FD_184254 | JGI IMG/M metagenome (GOLD analysis project Ga0208032, IMG submission 184254) | Marine viral communities from the Global Malaspina Expedition - Malaspina viral metaG Antarct_66 (SPAdes) (version 2) | ecosystem: Environmental > Aquatic > Marine > Oceanic | place: West... | reverse complement strand
GCCAACCGTATCGCCATTAGATAGGGTGACTGAGACTTGCTTGAACCAGGTAGCGCCTTCTGGTGGGCCAGAGAAGTTACCCTTGCCGTGGTCTAAGCGAACTAAGAACCTGCCCTCTTCCTCATAATTAATGCCTAACTTGTCGGCAGTTTTGGGAGACATACGAGCCAAGGTAGTGGCAATTCGACACGCGTCTTTAAGGGAAGATGCGCCACGGCCTGACTCAACATCGCCAGCGTGTGTCTCTGAATCGGTCTTCGCACCGCCCTTCTTTGTATGATGCACAACCTCGATAGCTGCGCCAGTCTCTTTAGCGATGTGCTTGAGGACGTTGGCTACCTGCTGGATTGCACCATTATCATTCTCTTCCGTGTCATGCACTGTGATGAACGGGTCGAAGACAATGTAGTCTATGCCCTTAGCTAAAGCCTCAGCGATGATCTTCTCAGCGTTCGGGTGCGCGATGACGCCATCTGGGCCTTCGTGCGCGACGATGTAAGGGTTGCCGTAACCGCAGGTAAGGAAAAGGTTTTCCTTGAGGGTTTGCCAAGGGATACCGTGATGAATAGCGATACCCGCTAAGCGTCGAAGCTGCTCGTCGGTGTCGTCCTCATTATTGATGAGCCAGACTTTGCCTTGCTTGTGTACCGTCTCACCAGTGAGGGATCTGCCAGTAGCGATAGACGCTGCGGTAATCATGGAGAACATGGATTTAGACACACCACCTGGCGCGAACATGGCCGTGATGTAACCGGCTAAGAGACGATTGCCTAACACCCACTTACGTTCTGGGACTGCAAGGTTTTCGAGGTCTAAATCTGGAAGCGTTGAGGCTTCAAGCGAAGTGGCTTGATCTATAGCGACTTGCTGCTGGTCTTCTTTGATACGGGTTTGCGAGGTAGCGATAATGGTACGCATGGTGACAACAGCGTCATCTCTTAGCGTAGAGAATGACGCCCACTTAGATTCAAGTAACTCATGGCCATCGAAAGAAGAGGCGTTAGAGGACCATTCAAGCCAGTGCGTTAACCCATCGTAACCGCCATCGAACTCATGGTGTAACGCCTGACCAACTAAGAGCCATTCGTCGTATGGCTCTGGGTCCATTAGTGATAGGTGACGTTTTAACTCTTTGGTTGAGATGCCCGTGGGTTGGCGCATGTTCTCGAAATTCAAGACGTTATCTTGGTTAGCTGCGGGGTGCTGAGTTAAAGCTGAGCCAGTTGAGCTTCGATCCCACTTTAAAGGTGCTGATTTATCAAAGAAATTAAACAGGTCAGTTATTTGATCTGCATTAATAGTAGGTAAATTGTCTACTGGCACAGTATAAGGACAGGCTTTAGGCCATCGGTACTCTTGCTGAGTTTCTGGGTGGATACCGTAAGCGACAAGCTGCTGCCCTTTCCCTAAGACTTCAATACAATTAGTGTTGCCTTCATCATCGGTAAACTTAGCCGACACAGATTTAGACATAGGTGTGTCTGTACGATATAAAAGAAGAGCCTTGGGGGCTTTACCAATACGGCCTAAGCCTTTACCGATGTGCTTATTGCAATACTTCACAATGGTATTGGTAGTGTCTTTATCGTAGCAGTCGATGTCTATAGCAACTACTTCGCCAGTAGTTATACCTATCGAGGCGTCTGCGTCCCAAGTTTCGATTAACTCTTGAGTGGATTTAATTCTTGACCAGTTTGAAAGCGCTGGCCGCTTGGTTCCTTTAGCTACAGGTATTATGTTGTAGCCGTTGTCGATTAGCATGGGGCCGAAGTCGGCCATAAAGTCAGTCATCACAGTCTTGTCCTCAGTGATTTAAGCGTATAGGTCCGGGCGTAACTCCTGACGGCGAACCCGTCCCTTCAGCGCTATTTCAATATGAACAGCGCGTTTTGCTGGCAAACCCTTCTTTGTCCAGTTATCGACAGCTTGTCTTGAGGGGGAGTCCGGCATAAGTCTAGCGAGTGCTGAAATCCCACCCGCCTCGTCGATTGCTAAACGAAGAGTGGCGAGCATGAGGTTTTTTTGAGTCTGGTTCACGTCAAGTCCTTGATATTTAAATGTATGGTGGGTTAGTCAGCATCAGATACTGAGATTGACAAAAGCTTTTGTCAAGTAAATGTTCCCCATATTATGTAATGAGTGTCAATAAACAGTTGACCGTGTCAATCAACAGTTGCATACTGCCAGAGAGGCATCACGGGCCTATGACAATGAGTTGTTAACCTGGAAGGACAATTAGTGTCTCGTAAACAAAGGAAATATAAATGATTAATGTAAATACAGTAGGTCGAACACTCCACCCGCCGCCGCCGAAAGCTATGAAGGTGGCGTATATCATTAGTAAGCTACGCCATCGCTACATGGCGTGGATGGAGTGTGCCGAATGGCCGCTGTATTACTCCTTGGTAGATCACATGGAAAATACCACACCTTTATACATAGCAAATAAGCCTGATTTTGCAGGGTCTGAGTTAAATTTCGGCGCATTCGCAAGAAACAAAGGTGAAACAACACAAGGGCAACCAGAAGAGACACCCAATGTTAACAACTGATTCTTTAAACACTCCTACGCGGATTCGTTTAGCGATGACCGCTTTAAAATTAAACCAATCGGACCTTGCGGATAAGATGAGCGTTACACGCGCATCGGTATCGTCTTGGTTAAATAGGGATATAGACCGACGGACAGCGATTAGTGCCTCTGCCTTAGAAACAATGGCGGGGGTTCTCCGCGTCACCCCAGACTGGATAGTCGGCGTGTCTGAAACAGGAGGCCCAGATATGGACCTTTCACTAAAAGAAGAATTACGGCATGAATTAGAATACCTTCCGACGAAAGAACAGTTTTTAAAACAAATCAGAACTTTTGTTGATGAAGAAGCCGCAGATTTCCTAGCTGTCGGGTTTGATGATTGCTCTATAGGCTATATGGGGGAAGGGTTTAGTAGCAGTTCCCTTGAATTTGATTATGTTAATGGCAGCCTTGTTCTAGCTTTGGATATATCTAAAAAGACAACGCGCACTTTAGATACGTTAACTGAACTTGTCTGGCCTTTGTTTATAGCCAAGAAAATAGATGAGATTAACGGTAAGAAACATAGGCGTTACCAACTTATGCTGATTAACCCTCCACTGGTTAATTTTGATGTTTATAGTACGTTTGCATACCAGTCACGGATGATGGGGGTCCAGGTGGGGATAAGAGATAGTGCGGACGCGAAAGAAATATCAAATCTAATCGCTGATCCTCACTTTGAAGACGGGATACAACGCTGGCCGAAAGACATAGTAGACGCTGTGGAAAAAGCTAGAAACGGATAACTCGATACCCAAGCAACTATATGTTGCAGCTTAAAAAACCCGCCTTAGTGCGGGTTTTTTATTGGTCAACATTTAATTTACAAATATACTGTTATTCTGGTTGACACCTATTATGTATATCTATATATTGGTGAGACTATCTGGACAAGAGATAGATTGTAAGCCGGACAAGGGCTTGTATTAAACAGCATAATAGGAGATGACCATGTCATTAAACCCACCAAGTATCGCTAGTAATCCGTCAATTGGATTAACCCAGAAATTTATTGACGATGATTCGATGAATGAAATTCAGAGTGAAAGATTTGAATATAAGCTTTTCAATGGCGAAAGCTTTATTGCTCGCGGCAAGTCAATAGATATTGATACTGTAATTTCTGACGTATTAAAAGACGAATGTGTTTTGTCAGAACTTTACGAACTGTTTTCAAACGACAAAATGGTTGATTTGGTCAAGAACGTTAAGAATCTGAAGGATTACTTTCAAGATCATATGGATGGAAGTACAGCCGTTTTGATGGCTGCTGCCGAATCTGGCGAATTAGAGTAGGAATTGGTTGCCCCAGTAGCGCGGACAAGGCGCACTGGGACAGTAGCCACACACTTTGCTAACCCACCATAGGAGAACCAGTTATGTCACTGGAAAATAGTATAACCGACCTCAACGCGTCCGTACAGACGCTTATTCAAGTAATGAGCGCCCAAAACGCCCACGTACAGACGCTTATTCAAGTAATGAGCGCCCAAAACGCCCACACACCAACACCTGTATCAGTTAAACAAGGGAAACCTTCCCCTGCAAAGACAGTCGAACTTATCACCCCAGTCGCACTAGCGGAATCTGACGCTAACTTTCCATCGTTAGAAGTAGTTATCGACGAGATGCGAGGAATAACTGACCGTCCTATTTTAGATAAACTAATGATTGCTTTTAATAGTAAGCGAGCTAGTGATATTCCGGAAGATCGACGTTCTGCCTTTATTGAAGCTATCCATGTGGAACTTCAGCAGGGGGCAGCATGAACAGCGACTGGATGTATGATTCAGACGAAACTCAAATTGCTGCAAGCAAAGCACTTCTTACTTTTATGAAAGACCATGAAGACGCGGGCAAGATGGCTATTGTCAGCTTGTCTAGGGCTTTCGGTATGTCTCTAGTTATGACCACTGTGCCGGATCAAAGAGATATGGCGCTAAGCGTCGTAGTTAGAGAGTTGTGCCAAGCCTTTGCGCTATCGTTGGAGTTTGAAGATGAATCAAATGAAGCTAGTTGAAAACCATGAGCAACGCGCTCACGCCAGGCTGTCGCCTTCATCGGCGCACCGCTGGCTGCGATGCCCTGCTTCGATTGAAGCTTGTCGTGACATTAAAGACACGTCGAGCATTCATGCTGAAGAAGGCACTGCTGCCCACGAATTGGCTGAGACTGTGCTGCGTAACCCAGAAACCAATGCTGCTCATTACACCGGCAATGTCTTCAACGGCTTTACTGTCGATGATGAGATGGCCATGTTCGTACAGCAATACGTTGATCGCATCCATTCACTGGAAGGCAATCTGGATATTGAAGTACGCCTTGATCTTCGTGCGTATGCGAAAGATTCATTCGGTACTGCTGACGCCGTCACGCTCGACGCCAAGAACAAGCGCCTGTATGTAGGAGACTTGAAGTACGGCAAAGGTGTGAAGGTAGAAGCTGAAGGCAATGAACAGGCGATGATGTACGCTCTTGGCGCATTAGCTGAGTACGACATCTATACAGAGATTGATGAGATTGTAATTGGTATTTACCAGCCACGATTGAATCACTTTCCTGAGTGGATTATTAATCGCACCGAGTTACTGGCCTTTGGCGAGACTGTAAAGGTTGCAGCCGCTGCTGCATTAAAGCCTAACGCTGCGTTTAACGCTGGCGAGAAGCAATGCAGTTGGTGTTTGAATAAAGGTAACTGCCGCGCTTTGGCCGACCACCAGCACCAGTTAATAGGTAGTCAGTTCGACAATCTCGACATCATCGAGAAAGTTGATACGCTCACTTTGGCTGAGATTGGCGAGAAGATCCTACCGAATCTAAAGTTACTTGAGCAGTGGACTAAGGCTGTTCAACACCGTGCGTATGAAGCGCTTGAGGCTGGGCATGATGTGCCAGGTTACAAGATGGTCGAGGGGCGTTCATTGCGCCGCTGGGCTGATGAAAAAGAAGTATCAGACAAACTGTCCGCATCCTTGGACGAGGACGATGTCTGGCAGCGCAAGCTAATCACCGTGGCGCAAGCCGAGAAGTTGATTGGCAAGAAAGAATTTGCTGAGTTGTTTGCGGATGACGTGAGCCGCCCAGCAGGTAAACCCACCATCGCACCAGAGTCGGACAAGCGCCCCACGCTTACCCCAGCTTTAGAGTTCGATGTAATTAGTAGCTAACCCACCGTTTAAAAACGATTAGGAGTTTCGACCATGCAAGTACAAAACGTAAGAATTAGTTTTCCGAATATCTTTCAAGCTTCAGCATTTTCTGAGGGGCAAACCAAGAAGTTTTCAGCAACCTTTATTATGGATGACGATCATCCTCAAATGGCAGAGCTGAAGAGCGCCGTAGAGAAGATTGCGAAGGATAAGTGGGATAAGAAGATCCCTTCATCACTGAAGTTACCACTACGAAATGGTGACGAGAAAGACCTAGATGGTTTTGGGGAAGGTACGTTCTTCTTTAACGCCAGTAACACTAAACGCCCAACATTAGTTGATAAGGACCGCTCGCCACTCATCGAAGATGACGGCAAGCCCTACGCTGGATGCTATGTCAACGCGATAATTAAACCTTGGGCGCAAGATAATGCCTACGGCAAACGTATTAACTTCTCGTTGGAAGGTATTCAGTTTGTTCGGGATGGCGACGCCTTTGGCGGGGCTGCTGGTGTAGCAGACGCTAATGACTTCGACATCGTAGACGAAGATGAATCAATGTTTAGTTAAGACCGAGTTCGGGTGCGGCGTTTTCTCCTTGCGACGCACTCAACACGGGGCGCTCATTTTCTCCTGAGTGAGCGCCCCACCCCACTAACACACCCCTTAAATGGGGTTTTCCGGTATCAAAATAAGTAGGGAGATTGCCATGCCAACAGGTGTGTACATAAGGAAACCCAAAGGATTTGTCGACAAGTCAGCAGGGCCAGATGCATGCTGGCCTTGGACCGGCTGCTTAAATCAAGACGGCTATGGTGAAGCATGGTTTAACGGGAGACAAATAGGAGCGCACAGATGGAGCTACGAGCAAGAATGTGGACCCGTCCCAGAAGGGCTACATCTCAGCCATTTGTGCCGAAACCCAACGTGCGTTAATCCAAAACACTTGGAGCCTTTGAGTCCCAGAGAAAGCGTTAGACGTGGTAAAAGTACAATATTAACAATAGAACAAGTGAGGGAGATTAAAGCGGCTGGGGTTAACCGAGTCCGTGGTGATGGTTTGATGGTGGCTAGAGCTTATGGGGTATGCGGCGGAACTATTAGCGACATCTGGTGTGGCAAAACATGGAAAGAAGTGAGGCCACCAGCATGACCGCGCAAAGCAAAATGCTATATCTAGACACGGAAACCTACTCCGAGTGCGAGTTGAAGAAGTGCGGTGGCTATCGTTACGCCCAAGACCCAACCACGCGTGTCACTTTGTTTGGATACGCGATTGATGATGCTCCTGCGAAAGTGTGGGATGTTACCACCGGCACACCGATGCCAACCGATTTACGTGAAGCGCTAGACGATGACAACCGTCTTGTTCTGGCCCACAACAGTATGTTTGACAGACCTGTCATGCAACACACCCTCGATATTAAATTGCCTATGCACCGCTGGCGCGACAGCATGGTCAAAGCTTATACGCTGGGATTGCCAGGCTCGCTTGCCCAGTTGGGCCAAGCACTGGGGCTGTCTGACGACGAAGCCAAGATGTCTGACGGCCACAAACTGGTAATGAAGTTCTGTAAGCCAGCACCAGTCAACCACAAAGCCTTTAAGTACGACGCGACAACTCACCCCGCAGAGTGGCTACGCTTTATTGAATACTGCGGTCAAGACGTTGAGGCCATGCGCACCATCTGGAAGCTCATGCCCGACATCAATGATCTGGACCATGAGATGGACCTATGGCATTTGGATCAAGAAATTAATGATCGTGGTATGCCGATTGATTTAGACACAGTCGCTCTAGCAATTCAGCGGGTAGCAGCAGAAAAAGAACAGTTAACCGCACAACTGGTGAAACTGACCAACGGCTTACTCGCTAACAGCGCAGCAGTCACAAAGCTGGTTAACTACCTGCAAGAACATGAAGGGCTTACGATGCCCTCACTGGCCAAGGCCGACGTTGCTGCCGTGCTACTGCGAGACGACATCTCACCTCGCGCTAGACGCTTATTGCAAATCCGACAGCAAGCCGACAAGACCAGTGTTAAGAAGTACAGCACACTGGCAATGGGTACGTGCGTGGACGGGCGACTACGCGGAACCTTACAGTTCTACGGCGCGAACCGCACTGGCCGATGGGCTGGCCGTCTATTCCAGCCTCAGAACCTAGCCCGCCCTACTATCAGCGATCTTGATGTTGGCGTTGCTCATATTCACAACAACACGCTCGACCTAGCCTATGACCACCCAATGGAAGCGTTATCAAGCTGCGTTAGGGCGATGATCTGCGCACCCAAGGGAATGAAGCTGGTGGTGACTGACTTAGCCAGTATCGAAGCTCGCGTCTTACCCTGGCTGGCTGGTGATGAAAAGACACTCGACGTGTTTCGCTCCGGCAAAGACATTTACAAGCACACGGCTTCTGGAATCTACAACAAAGATTATTCAGAAATAGATAGTGATATGCGCTTTGTGGGCAAAGTTGCAACGCTTGCTCTTGGCTTCCAAGGTGGCGTCAATGCGTTTATGTCAATGGGCAAAAACTACGGCGTAGACATCGACGAGACGTTAGCGACTGAGACGGTACGCAACTACCGCAGAGCCAACAAGCGGATCGTCGGTCTGTGGCGTGAGATGAACGACGGTGTGATGGATGTTGTTGATCGTACACTAATGCTCAAAACCGTAGGCAAGTTACTGATTAACATTGAAGATGACTGGCTTACAGTGCGCCTACCTTCTGGCCGCAAGTTGGCTTACTACAAGCCCATGACTGAAGTGCATGAGAACAGTGGGAACATGAAGACCACTTTTATGGGGATTGGATTTTCTCGTAAGTTTATGCGCATTGATACATACGGCGGCAAGATTGTAGAGAATGTCACCCAAGCGGTTGCCCGCGATGTACTGGCTGCAAACCTTAGCGTGATCGAAGCTGCTGGCTACGAGATAGTCGCTACCATTCACGACGAAGTGGTGACGCTATGCCCTGACGAAGAACAGTATAGCGCCCCCGCATTATCTGCACTACTTTCCACATCACCTAGTTGGGCTGACGGCCTACCCTTAGACGCCAAAGGCTTTGAAGGAATGAGATATTCAAAATGACATTAAAAGAAAAGCTAGCCAAATCTAAATTGGTTAATAAGTACAAAATTGAGCGTGACTTTTACCTTGCAGCAGGGAAAGTAAACGCTAATTTCACAGGCTTTTACACTGGAAAAGCCAAAGAATTTCAAGCAAAGATAGATGCACTTAACGAACAAGGAGAATCAACATGATAGCTAGTCTAATTCAATCCGTAATGGTGATGTGGATAGTCATATCATGGATAACCCATGTTCTGACCTGCTTTACCGAAGAAGCCTGGGGCTTCCTAATCGCCGGAGCCATTATGTTTCCAATAGCTTGGGCGCATGGAACTTGGTTGTGGTTTCAATAGCCCATTAGTAAACAAGAAGGAAAACCAGCATGATCTTAGAACGAGACATCGAACGCTACCTAGTTAAGCGCGTCAAGGACGTTGGAGGCGTTGCGTATAAATTTACATCGCCTTCCCGCCGTGGTGTACCCGACCGGCTTTGTGTATTCCCAGATGGAGTCTCTGTATTTATTGAGTGCAAAGCGCCCAAGAAGAAACCATCAGTGCTTCAAGAGCATGAAATTGATCGGCTAAGAAACCTTGGTCAAAAAGTGTTCGTGGTTGACTCTAAACAGTTGGTCGATGACATTGTGGGGAGTGTATGAAATTCATCGCGCACGACTACCAGAACGCAGCGATAGACTTTATCAAAGAGAAGCGCAACTGCGCACTCTTTCTTGAGATGGGACTGGGTAAGACAGTTACAACTTTGACCGCGCTTCAAGACCTTCATCGTGATTACGAAGCGAGCCGGATTCTGATTGTCGCACCCCTGCGTGTTGCTAACATGGTATGGCAGCAAGAGATTGAGAAGTGGGATCACATCAATCTTACCAGCGCCTTGCTCACTGGGCCAGTCGCTAAAAGAGCATCCGCTGCACAGGGAACTGAGGATATTCACATCATCAACTACGAGAACTTAGTATGGTTGATTACCGCCTATGGCAAGAAGTGGCCCTATGAGACTGTAGTGTTCGATGAACTATCAAAACTCAAAGCTCCAAGCTCAAAGCGATTTAAAGCCCTCAAACGTCTGCGCCCAAATATCACTCAAGTCATCGGCCTTACAGGCACACCAGCCAGCAACGGCCTGATTGATCTGTGGAGTCAGATTTATCTGCTCGATCAAGGCTTACGATTAGGTAAGACCTTTTCTGCGTTTAAGAACCGCTGGTTCACTGTCGATTACTTCGGCCATAAGTGGACCCCCAAAGATACCGCTGACTCTCAGATCCACAAAGCGATTGATGATGTTGTTATCAGCATGAGTTCTGAAGATTACCTGACTCTCCCAGAATACTTATCAGTAACAGAACCGGTGCAGCTACCCAAAGGTGTTAGGACACGCTACGACACACTGCAAGACGATATGTTTATTCAATTCGATTCCGGCGATGTCACTGCGGTTAACGCTGCCGTGCTGTCTAGTAAATGTATGCAGCTTACTAACGGCGCCCTTTACTTAGACGAACAGAACGGCGCATGGGAACAGATACATGACGCCAAGCTGGATGCCTTAGAAGAGATTATTGATCTAGCTTGCGAGCCAGTGCTTGTGGCATACAACTTTCAAAGCGACCTTGCCAGACTCAAGGAACGCTTTCCTAACGCTGTTCAAGTGGACAGCAAAGGTGAGGCTGTAGATCGCTGGAACAAGGGTGAGATCGCTATTCTACTAGCTCACCCTGCATCCGCAGGACACGGCCTTAATCTTCAAGCTGGTGGAAGCCGGATCGTTTGGTTCGGCCTCAACTGGTCGCTAGAGTTATACGAACAATTTAATGCCCGACTCTACCGCCAAGGGCAAACCAAACCCGTAACAGTCCACCACCTCGTCGTGCCTGACAGCGTTGACGAGATAGTGATTGACCGATTAATTAATAAAAAGACCGTGCAAGACGCACTAAAAGACGCATTGAAGTACAGGAGTAGTAATGAAAGCAATCAAAGCAATCAAAGAATGGTTTCTTAAACAATACCGAAAGTTAACCCAGACCTGGCGCCGTCGTAAGAATGGCGTAATTGGCGAGACAATCGAATAACCCACCATAGGAGAATTAAGATGGAATCTATGACAAAGATTGAACCCATAATTGACAACCCAGATTTAGTTTTATCGCCGCCGCACTATGCAACTGGGGAGATTGAAACGATTGACTACATTCGTGACTGCCTATCCAAAGATGAAATGCGCGGGTACTGCTGGGGGAACGTCATTAAGTACACAAGTAGATGGACCCGAAAAGATCAGATACAAGACCTAAATAAAGCAAAGGTCTACATAGACTGGATGATCGAGAACGAAAATAAGGGCCACAAATTGTGAAAATGAACATGGTTAAAAAGAAAAGACCCTACTTAGCTGACCCTAGATTTAAAGGGGGCAACCTTATTGGACGACTTACTATCATTAACTACGTGGGCCGCGAGCATAACCCATCCGGTGAACCTGGCTTACAACATTTGTATGAAGTTGAATGCGAGTGCGGCGATGAAAGTAAATGGTTTCAAATTGACTTACTCCGCAAGCGAGTAGGTGTTACTGAGTGCAATGAATGCCGCATAGCTCGTAACTTAAAACGTAAAGAAGATCGCAAGAAAGCCCCCCTTTCCACTGGAAGTATAACGCCTAGAAACGTTCTGTCCAGAGCGTGGAAATGACCTGCTCTGAGCTTCCGATATTGTCATCAGACCAGTTGGTATTAGTTAGAAGGCTTACTGACAAACTAACGGCTAGGCAGAAGTCGGCCAAGGTAGACAGGATGCGGGCTATTGAAGCCCAGCAGAATCGAAAAAAAGCGGAAGCATTATTGTGAAAGCCAAGATCCATATTAACCAGCACGTCATTCGTAGTAACCGCAAAAATGGTGAAAACCATCCGTGCATTACAGTGAAGACATACAAGTCGAACAGCTACTGCCATGAGGTCCAGTTAAACGGACCAAGCAAAGTGGTGTATAGCTTAGACAAGCCTTTGTCTTGCGGCGCACACGTTTGGATAGAGGCTGACTTTGACGACTTGGTAATGGTGCAAAAATGATGACGCCTAACTACCGACGAATTATGACTATGGTTGTGGAAGATGGTGTAAAGAAAGGATTGTACTCTTTAAAGAGCGCGGACCTAGACAGTCTTAGTGAGGATGAGTTGATCGTCACGCTGACTAATTATGTGATCGAAGAAATACATGAATGGTTTAGCTTAGGAGAAAATAATGAGTAAAAGAAAGACACACACCAAACAACGCCGCCTAAACCGATTAGGTAGCGCCATATTAAAAGACTGCGCCATTAGCTTTATAGCTGGAACAGATAGAACCTGTAGCTTAATTAACGTTAAAACAAAGCGTTCGTTTAACCCTGGCCCTGCACTTGCTCAAACGATTGAGACTGGACGCTACTCATGGTCAATCATCTGCGCAGTATTTTGCCGTGACCAAAATGGTAGCGAGTACATGAAGAGTATTGTCATCGAGACAACCGAACCAAGACAACAAAAAGAACTGCTTGATCCATTGCATGAGAACCATTTAGCTTTACTGTCTGAGTGCAATGAATCTCATTTGGTTAATGTTGGATGGCTCGCGTCTCCAGCATCCAGAGAGTGGACGGAGAAGCTAGCTGGTGACATCTTTTCTAAGCTCAACGCTTGGGATTCACTAGCGACGTGGGAGACTGCGGCGTGAAGAACTGGACCTACAACCAGATAAAACTACTGCGGGAACAGTACGGCAAGCTCCCCGTGGTTGCGCTGTGTTTACTCATTGGTAAGTCTGCACCCGCCGTAAGGATTAAGGCTCACCGCATGGGATTAAAATCTAATCTGAAGCACAAAATAGAGCTTCCAGTTAATACCATTATTAACTTTAACGCTAGGGGTATGCCCCGCACAAAGATCAGCCGCTTGGTTGGTTGCAGCTATAGTGGTGTTCGATACGCTTTAAAGAACCATTACATCGGGAGAGATAGAGAATGATCACTGAAGCTTTATTCTGTCTAGCATTAAACGTTTATCACGAAGCTAGATCACAGCCGTTAATCGAGCAAGTCGCAGTAGCTCAGGTGGTGCTTAATCGTGTTAGCTCACAGCACTACCCAGACAGTGTGTGTGGTGTTGTTTACGAGAATCACGTTCCAAACCGGCTACACAAATGTCAATTTTCTTGGTTTTGCGATGGCCAGTCTGACACTCCAAGAGACGCTGCGGCTTGGGTAGAAGCGAATCAAGTAGCAAGTCTAGTGTTAACCCCAGACTTCCCTGATCTAGTGGATGGGGCTACTCACTACCATGCAGACTACGTTAGCCCTTATTGGGCCAGCACACAAACTCAAGTTGCCCAGATTGGGCGCCACATTTTCTACCAGTAGAACACATTGAGATATATAGGAAGAAACAATGACTAGCAAAACAGAATTAATGTTAATGCTTCGGTACGATGGGTCGCCAACCATACTACTTGACGAGTGCTTAGAGCATTTGGGGTACAGCAAGGTTGAAGCTAACCGAAACGCTGGGCTTAATCGCTTACCAATCCCAACCTTTAGATTAAGAGATTCCCAAAAGTCCCCTAGAATGGTTCACTTAAAAGATTTAGCTGAGCATATTGACAGCCAACACGCTCTGGCTTTGAAGGACTGGCGACGAATGAATGGTTAAGGATCAACTATCTCATTAAACCAAGACCAGTTTTCGTACTTGTCAATATATCCAAGCTCAGTAACATGGGTATACCTTTTAAGCGTATCCCACTTTTCGTGTAGAGATATACTAGCCACGTCTTGGATTGATTTCTGCAATTCAAAATGGTGGCTTATCCCTTCGTGACGCATATCATGCAACCTCAAATCCGTAACCCTCGCCCAGCTCCTAGCCTTTTGCCATGTAGACCCAACAGAGTGCGAGTTAAAAGGGAATATGCGAGGCTCACCCTCAACCTTGGGCATAGATAGAATAATCGCTATGGACCTATCACATAACGACGCCCACTTATGGTTTCCCTTTTTGTGACGGGGGTGTTTTGCATCTCTAACCAGTACCCTCTTCTTTTCTAGGTCCAGATCTGGCCATTCGATTCGACACGTTTCAGAAATCCTGCGAGTGCTAAATATCTGAAAAGGAATAAGCTTCTTCATGGGTATCATGTTCGGAGGAAGTTTTGTGCGTATAAGATAAGGACGACCTTCCTCAGTAAAGTACGCTAGACATTTATCTAACTCTTCAAGCGTGGGGCGTCTTTCTTTACTTTCTGATTTAGAAATGAGGCCAAGCCGACCCCCTAAATATTTAACGTCATTAATAAACTCTGAAGAAGTATCAAGCTTCCAAACAATTCTTGCGTAGTCCATCGCAGTTTTAATATATGAAAGGTCCGACCCTACTGTTGACGGGACAACAACTTTTGCCCTGGCTTTTATGTACGCCATTAAATCGTCAGTCCCTAGTTCTTCGATAGGAATATCTTTTAACAGTTCATCTTTAGCCATGTACAACGTGCATTGTTTTTTAGTTGGGCCAATCCCGTTAGGAGTATCTTCCAGTTCTGCAACGTAATCGACTAACGCTTTCCCCATTAAAAGCCCGCTTCTTTTAGACTTCAACCACGGCTTTGTTTTTCGGGCATTAGCTTCGGCTTTAATTGCCCACTCGTTAGCAAGCTTCTTTTTGGCAAACGTTTTCGACTTGTTGTAAACTACAACCCCATCTTCTGAAACCTTTGCAGTTCCCCTATAAGATGTAGTGCCTACTTTATTTTTGATGGTGGTTACTTGCGACATACGATCCTCCCTGAGTTGATACATGGTTGATACACGAAATTATGTATCAATCTTGTAGCATAATAACCCCAAGAAGTAACAATAATCAACAGAAAAGAACAATTATACTAACATGACAGCCCTCCAAGATACTCAAATAAACCCATTAAAATCAAGCCCTTACCTATCAAGACGCTTCTGTGTGGCGCCCATGATTGATGGGTGGTACACAGATTGAAAACCACACAGCGCAAGGCATTCAAACCTTTGACTTATTTAAGTATCAATAAAGTAGCAATCAGTGCTTTGTGGAGGCCATCTTTGGAGTTAGTTATTTCTCTCATGCCTTTCTATCGCTCTGCGGTAGAATGAAACAAACGTGGTCCTTCTTTTTCTAATGTCTCGATCAACACCATTTATTCGGGCCTTATTTCTTTCAGCACTCAGCCCCTCTTCGTTAAGCTCATAGTCTGCCTTTCTCGCTCTCTCACTTGTAATAAAATTATTAGCAGCATTAACTTGTCGAACTAGATCAATCAAGTGTCCTTCTGACTTTAAAACTTTATCCATAGCAGCTTCAGCTTCCAACTCATTATCGCTGGAGTTTTTCGCTGCATCAAAAGCTCGCTGGGCGTAGGTCACGTCAGTAGTCGCCTTGTAGTAATTATCTACATCGGATCTATCACCTACTTGGCCAAGGAACTTACGAATCCAAGGGTAGTCCCTAAGCTCAGTCTCTTGGGAGGTAACGACCATTGCTGGGGTAGACACCATATCTTTAGCAAAACGTCCCGCACCACCAACGAAGAAACTATTGTAGTGTTCTATAGCTTCTGGAGATACGCTTAATGCACCAGGTCTTATGTCAGTTCCACCAGATATGTTGTTTAACATGGAAGATATTGACTTAATATATTCCGGCGTTGATTTCCAGAACATCATGCTATCAGGCTTAGGAGGCCCGAAGGGTATTTGCTCTGGCTGAATAGGCGAGCCAGCAAAGTTTTCATTTGTAGCTTGTTGGACAAGTGGATCTAATAGCGTAGGGGAAAAAGCTTGTAGAACAGAAGCGTCACTGCCTACTGGGTTAAATCCGTGTACTAACGCACCCCATATTCGGGTTAGTCCAACCCCAGCGTCGAGTCCATCATAGTCTCTATTACCAAGTAATTGAGACGCGGCTGCTCCGGTCACTTGGGCCGCAACGTTTATCACATTGTATCCGTATGGGACGGGTATCTTAATGTACAATCTTTTTGCAGCGTCATTACTGTCTCCAAAATCTGGAAGTAAGAACACCCAGTTATTATTCCTAATGTATAGTGGAATTTTACTGTAAACAGACTGCCCATCTTCATCTTCGCCACCGAGTAAGCGGTTCATCATTTCGAGCGCGACTTGCATCCCGAACACGGCCATCATCGCTTTTCTAACAGCCTTATGCTGCGCCGCTTGGATGATTGCTGCGTTACCCTGCATACTCGCGTTAAAGAAAACGTAAAGTGATCCAGCGAGCAGAGCCTTGTCACCTCTTCGGTTAAAGTTAACAGTTAAGTTTTTAGCCGCAATGGACGCTTTCTGTATGCTGTAACCAGCTTTGCGAAGCTCAATGTATGTGGATAAACGCACACCGTTTTCATAAGCAGTGTTCATATCAGATATATATTCAACAACGTTATACGCAAAATCTAATGACGCGTAGTTTCTTCGTTTCATCATCATATCAAGCTGACGGCCACGGGACGCCATCGACTCGTAGTTATCAAGCCATCCAGTCTGTGCGCCATTCTTATAGAACTCGTCGTACCAACGCGCAGTCTCTCCATCCCTGCGGCCTTTTTGATAATCCCTTATACCTTTAATAGATTTTCTAACGTTCTTAGATATTCGCCCAACCATAGCGTTATCAACGTCGTCATACTGGTACACATTTATTAACGCGGTCTGTATGTCTCTTGCCAAGTTCGTAGGCATAAACTCCAGATTGTACTGCGTGTTAATCATAGAAACGTAGCGGTTAAACTTCAGACCAGCTTGCGTAATCATATTGACTTGCTGGGCGTTAATGTTATTCATTGATCCAGCAAGCATCATCGCATGGTCATTAGATTGTTCAAACACAATCAGATGTTCTTCTCCCGCGACTCTCACACCTACAACGTGCTTAGAGTTACCCTTGTTTGGAACTTCCTTGAGCTTGAATAAATCTGTGACAGGATCTAGTACCTTCTCTTCAGTAGTTTTATCAATAACCCAAAAGTCAGGGTTAGGGTTTTGCTCGACTAGCTTCAGCATTACCCGCTTTAGAACGTTAGCCTCACCACGAATAATCGTTTGTTCGTGCTGAACAATAAGGTTAATCAAGACGTTATCAGCCCTAGAACTGCGCCCAAATCTTGATTCGTCTTTTGACTTCTTCATCTTTTCCTTACCTTCTGGGTCCATTGGATCTCCCAGAAGTGGAACGTACACGTCGTACTGGTCACGATAGCCTTGAACTGTAGCCTCGCTAAGCAATCCAGTCTCTACTAATATTTGACGGGTGCGCTCGATGACTCTATCCGTAGTAGCCGCAATACCGTTTAAGATATCCATCTTACCGGCGGCTTTAAAGTCGGCCATTATCTTGGCGGCATCTACATCGCTCATACCAGATTTAGACTCGTTGTCTTCAAAGGCAGCGTTTCTGCGTTTCATCTCAGCGTTAGCTTCTGGCGCATGGCGAGCGTACAAAAAGTTTCCAACGTCTGTTATGGTTAGGTCGTTCTTTTTTATCAGGTCAAACAAAGGTTCAATAAATACGTCATTGAACTCAGTTATTTGAGCCGTAGTTACACCGTGCTTTAATGTCTCCCTATTATAGAAGTCCATATCTTCTGATATTTGTTCAAACGTAAAATCTTCAATTGCCTTCTGTACTTTTAATGCGCTCAAGAAACGATCTTGGAAATCAAAACGTCGCCTTTCAAGGAAAGTAGATGAAGCCATAAAGAATGAATCTGCTTCGTTTAATACCTCGCGTTGCGCTGGTGGGTACTTGTTGATGACTTCTTCCAGAGTAAGCCCTAAAGACTCAATGCGGTTCGCTACGCCCTTACGGTTTTTAGCTGTGTACTCAATAGGTTTGCCATCGGTGAACATCTCACCATCGACTCGTCTATCAACGACTATATCCCACCCGCCTTTCCGGTTCTTAGCAACCAGCATTCGCTTGCCATCCGCGTCTACGCCATAAATGGTCACATCAGCAGTTCCGTCACCTTCATTAGTTTTCGGAATCTTCGCCTGGACGTCCTTATCGTTCGTAGTGAACCCAAGCGTATTGCTGGTCTTACTCTTCACGCTTTTATCTGGGCGCTTAGACATATCTATCATTGAAGGGTTAGGACGTACACTGTCCTTGTCCTTCTTCATATTGAAGCCCTTAGAACCAGAAAGCCCATCAGAAGATGGGCTTTTTGTTTCATTGGTCTTGGCTGTAAAGCCTTCTCGTCGTTCGGCTCGTCGCCCGTCAATGAATGCTTCACCCATATCGTAGACGCGTTTGCGTAAGTCTGAAAAGCTAATCTCTTTAACGAAGCCTATCTTGCGAAGCATATCGCGTATGTAGGTGACGATCTTGTTCCAGTATTTATCTGGTTTAGACATCTTCTTCTCGGCCACCTTGGCCAGTAGTTCTTCGGCTTGAACCTCAAGCGTTTCTTTCTTGTACTTGTCTTGAACATCTGCCCACATCTTTTTAAGGGTAGTGCTATTCGCAGCGTTCTCTTTGATTACGTCGATGAGTCCAGTGACATCTTCCGCTTTAAAAAGGCCCAAGCCTTTGTGTACCAAAAGTTCGTGTTGGATGGCGGCATCAATGTCTTGTAGTGAGTCGAGATTTTCAAGGATGAGTACGACGGCGTTCTGATCTGGGTAGAACCCTGCCACAATATCACCATCTCGCTTTCGGGAATCGGGACCAAAGGCACTTTCTTGCGTAGCACGTACCCACACTTGGACATCATCGGCTCCCTTATACTTTCCCAAAAAGACATTTACGCGGCTTCTGGCTTGATCCTCACTAACCCCTCTAGGCTTAGCACCTTTGGAAAGTATAGCAGACTTGCTGAAGAACGGGCCTTTGGTATTTAGTTTAGTTCTATCACCAGTGCCTACCAACGAGCGGCCATTTACCACCCAGTCTTGGATTATGATATTTATCTGTTCTCGGTTAAGAAACCTATTGACGTTTTCTGCTGCGGCTTCATTATCAGTTTTAATGATAACTCCGTTCGCATTAGTTTCACTTATTGCAGCTAGTATTCGTGTTACTTGCCCATCTTTTCTCAGGGTCAACATTTCACTGGACGACATTGTTATCGACCCAATAATGTTGTTTTTTGACATTAGTATTATTGCGTTAGAAGACTCAATGTTCTTAGCCGCAGCCATTACTTGTTGGTCATTTTTAACTACTGGCGCGTCCTTCATTCTGCGCTTTCGTAGTATTCGCTCAGTTACTTTTAAAGATCGGGTACGGGCCAGCGGAGTAATGTCGCCTTCCAATCTTTGCTGTCTATTTACACCAACTATTTTGACGTAGCCTAATTTCTTAGACCCTGGTGCTACAACGATATGCCCTTGTGGGACAATACCTGTTCCGTCTAGCGTGTCCTCAAGAGTTTGTTGAGATAAAGCATCAGCCGTTGATGGGCCGTATTCACCAGATGGGTGGTTGTGCGCAAACCATACCTTTTTAGCGCCTTTTGTTGCAGCTACTGCCCCCACCAACTCGACGTTATAAATCATAACCTCTGCGTTACCACCTTTACTATGGCGAATAACATTAAGGATTTTGCCTTTCTCGTCTGTTACCACGGCCATTAAGGTTTCTTGGGCTTGTTTGCGAATGGAGGCAACAACGTGGGCGGCATCATTAGGGTTAGTAATCGTGTCTAACCCAACAGCAATCTGGCCAGATTCTACCTGCTCATATCGGATTCGGAAGTTATCTTGAATCTGCTGAAGCTTTGCTTTTTTAGGTATGTTTTTAGGAGTAAACAAACCACCGAACAGTGACTTCTGACCCCCATCTTCGGGCGCACTATCTTCGCTATCTATGAACGCATCATCTTCTCGTAAGGTGTCTTGGCCTGTACCATTAGAGTCAGCCGCAAACATATCGTCTTGGCCGTTAGCCGCCGCTATATCTGCTGGTGCGTCACTGCCAGTTAACATAAAGCCGCTAAGCTCTGCGTCAGCTTTAGCTCTACTTGATATAGCCTTGGTCTTAGCAGCCGCCTCAGTGGCGGCAGTAGCAGCCAACTCTGTGCTGGCTGCTAAGGACTGTTCGGTCTGTGCTTCAAGGCCAAAAGACTCTTCAGTTTGTGCTTTAAGGTTAGCCTTGTTGTTCGCTACTTCTTCAATAAAAGAGTCTGTCGGTGATAAAAAGTCGCCTCTGTACCTTAGCTTCTTATCAGATAAAAGCTTTACTTGAACCCAAACCTTCTCACTCTCAGTGTATTCTTCAATACCAAGTTCTTGGTAACTAGGACTATTAGCGCTGATTAACTCAAAATCTGGACCTTGCGATGACGCACCCATGTATCCGGCTTTAGTGATAAGCTCGTCCATACGCGCAGCGCTAGGCTCTGGGAAATTACCTCTTTTCAGAAAGAACTTTGCTTGTGGCGCTTTCATTCTACTCATTAGGCCCATGCGGACTGTTTGCAATAAGTCTACTGACGTTTCTTCGGTCTGTGTTTCAGTGTCTACGGATTCCAGTGCTTTGCTGTCTTTCTCGGCTTGGACAATTCGTTTATCTTCACCTGCTACCATAGCCTCATAGTTTGTTTGAATCTGTTCTTGAGTCAAACTAGGATCGTCAAGACGACTAAAATGTGAGTATGATTCAGTCGCTTTCTTGCTGGCTTTTATCCGCTCGTCTGTCGCCCTCGCACTGGCTTGCATCGAGCTTTCCCCTTCGTACTGAGACTTCTCAGAAGTTCGTGGGATATTTAAAGCACCTGTAGCTGTCGCCCAACCGTACAAGTTATCAGCGTTTTTCATAACACTCTCAAGAGAGTATAACTCGCCTTTCATCTTGGTCGCATTAGCCCATCGCAAAAGGTCACTTTTGGATATTGTAGTTGTTGAGATACGATCTTGCCATGTGGGGTCATCACTTACCGCGTCCACAAACGCTTGAAAGCTTTCAAACTGAGCCATAGCTTCCGCGCCTTCTCTGGCGTCTACTATGCGCTTGATCTTGCTTTGTTTAGTTCCAGTCTTTAATAGACCTGTTTTCTTTAAAGTCGTTGCGAAGTCTTTCGTAGACATTGCGGATAGCTTAGTTTCAATCCGACTTCTCTCAGTCGGAAGCATGGTCCCATCTAGTGGTACTGTTTCTCCGGCATTGGTCCCAGACAATCCAGCACTATCGCTTCCTCCCCCGCTTCCCGCTTCGCTGTTTGCAATGGGGTCTCCAGATGTAGCACTAGGGCTGAGTAATACTCCCACCTCATTTGTGCCATCCTGCGTTCCATTATCGCCCGATCCAGTTCGGTCATTTGTATTTTGTCCTGCCAATCCTTGAGTTCCTGCGACCTGTTGAACATCTCGTTCTGGTCGTATGTCTCCCACCCTGGCGGTTTGGTTTGATGTGCCACTGCTATCTCCTAACTCAATACCTCCCATAGACATCTGTAGCTGGAGAACAGCGTCAGATTCTTTGGGGTAGTTGGTTAGGATAGAGTCAATATCACTTTCTGGCAAGCCAAGATTGCGAGCCTCTTCTAGCGCAGACGTAATGGTTTGATCTTGAGATATAACTGGGTCTTGTGCTTCGGGTACAACTCCACCTTGAGCAACAAAGTCTTCTGTTCTCCCCTCTTCTCGTCTTTCATTAAGCTCAGTATTTGCTGTGGATACTACATCACCGCCACGCAGCGCCTCTTGTAAAAGGTTTGAAAACTCGTTTACGTCTGAGTTAGGTTCTATATAACCATACTGAGACATAAGCGTGTTCATGTCATCTAGTGACGTGCCTCCAGTTAATCTGAAGACAGGGTTTAATCCACCTCTGAGCATACGGAAATCTGCTGGATCAACACCGTCAGCGCTTTCCCGCGCAATACCACCACTTTTAGCTATAGCGGTTAAGAAGTCATCTTTGGCGGGGTTAACTACTTTACGCTGAGCTATTTGCTCTGCTTTCTTCTCAGCTTTTTCAGTATTAGATAAAAGCTTATTCTTAACTGGGGCGGCGGGTTCGGATGAAGATAGTGCCAAACTTGGCACTTGCATTTCTACACGCTGGGCAACACCATCAGAATCTCTTTGTATCCCCGTTACGCTTTGCATACCACTGGCCAAGGGAGCGATACTCGCTTCATAAGCAGCTATGTCTTTGTCTATACCAGCTTGGTCCTCAACAGAGTCTAAGTCCATTTGCGCCATATCATCGGCGGTAATGGTAAGCGCATCCGCGTCAAGCGGGGGTGCGTCATCAGTAATAGAAAAAGGATTTAACTCTACTTGAGGGGTAGTCTCGTCAACAACCACTTCGTCTGTAGTAGTTACGTCAAATGGAGGGGGAACGCTAATACCTAATGGCTTGTCTAGGTCAGCCATTATCTTTGCCAAGTCGTCATCAAGCTCTGCGCGTTGCGCATTAATATCGACTTCTACTTGGGCAATGTCTGGCGCTTCACTGGTGGGTTGGTCGGGGGTTGTTACTTCTGGGGCCGTGCCTTCTTTGTAAACAACTGTGCCATTGCCTGTTACGGCGATAACATTGGGGTCGTTAAATGCTGGATTACGCGTATCTGCGGCGCTGCCAGATCCATCGCTGTTCTTCTTAGGACCGCTATCTCGCCCACCGTTAAGAGCAATTTCACCAGGGAGGACCGCCGACGCAATGGCCGTGCCTGTAACTGTTCCAGATAGGGCACCAAACAGCGCTTTCTCACCAGCAACATCTGGCTCAAACGCTACGTTAGTACCCACAGTCTCAGCGGCGTACTCTCCAACTTCGTCAATTGCCTCAGTTCCACCTTCTGTTAGACCACGCTTGAGCAGCGCCCCTGGCACTTCGGCAATACTCTTAGCAGGTGTATTGAGACCTAATACCTTTGACCCACCAAAACGTTCTAATACTGCTGAACCTACTGCCGATGGAAGAACCTCAATAAAGTCTTGGAACGTAGCGTTTTCTTTACCTTTGTTCTCAGCTCGGTTTTGGCCTATCTGTCCATCTCTAGCGGCTATGTACGCTGGCATTGCGAGTAGCGCTGCTGCCGTATGAGGGAGTGATACTAAACCAGTTTTCAAAGCCCAAGGAAGCGCATTAGTTAATGGCTCGTTTTTCACATCTTCTATCGTTGTACTTTCTTTATACCCAAAGTCTGCCCCTTCCATAGTTCTTGCCAATGGAAGTAAAAAAGATGGCTGTGCAATATCTTCTTTAGTTGATGGGCGCCAAGATATGCCGTCACTATCAATGTCGATTACACCTAGAGGTATGCGCTCTTCTAACCAATCACCTAACTCATCGGCTGACTGCCCAATAAAGCGAACAAGACCGCCACCAAGATCAGACGCACTTTCCGCCATACCTCGGTTTACTTCACCGAAGAAGGTGTCTGGGTCTCGAAGTAAGAAGTCAGTAACAGGCGAGTTAGGGCTATCGTTTTCTTGCTCAACAGGCGCTTCGGCTTGTGGCTGTGCCACCGGAGCTAACACTTCCGGTTTTGGTTGATCTATGGGTTTAGCATTCGCAGCGATGAAAGCGTCAGTGCCTGGAATGAACTCAGCGTATGGATTATCAGTCATGCTGTTGTTGGCATTAACACTTTCGTCGTCGGAGAGGTACGCGTTATTAGGGATGAGATCAGCGAATAGGTTATCAGTCATGCTGCTGCCTTTTATTGAGGGCCAGAAACGAAAAAGCCCGACACTTGGTCGGGCATACTTTGGTGGGTTTATTTACTAGAGTTATCGCTAAAACAAGCTAACATCAATACCAGATTCTTTTAGCCGTTCCATTACGGCATCCCTATCTGCACCAAGTCTTATGGCCTCTCTGGCGTCAAAGTATGCACGTTCACGCGCAATCGCTTTAGTCCTCGCTAGATTATCAACGACATTCTCGTCAGCACCGAACCAACTATCATCACTTTCATTAGACTCAGTTTTGGCTGCACGATAGTCAACGTCCATTACTACGACGTTTTTCTCATTAAACGGTTTAACAAATATAGTATTTACTATAGATGATATGTCTGCCATATTTCCAGTTTTGTTAAACTGAGCCATAGCGTCATTTATCCATTTCTTGACTACGACACCATCAGCATCAGTTAGTCCTTCTTTAATACCGTACTTGTTTGAGCTGCCACCAATAAGGAACTTCGCCTGCGAAGTGAAATAGGCTCTCGCTTGCTTAGATGTTGTAGCCTTTGAACCCGTTTGGATTCCAGCCACTTCCATTGCGTCTGCGTGGGCTTGTGCGGCTACTGTCTCAGCTACACCTGTCGCTGTTGCGGCATTAGTGACTACGTTGTCGTTCTGCAATGCAGCTACATCCGCAGCTACACCTGTTGCTGTTGCGGCATTAGTGACTACGTTGTCGTTCTGCAATGCAGCTACATCCGCAGCTACACCTGTTGCTGTTTCGTTGTTCACAACACCCCTGCCGTTTGCAACAGTGGCAGCAGTAGCAGCTATATAACCTGCATTGTTCTGACCTGCGAGTGTGGCGGCTCTGGTTAAGTCGTTTTGTTGACCATCGAATACCCGTCGCTCTCTTGCAGCAGTCACTGCATTGTCGTTTGCTGTCTTAGCAACTTGTTTAGCTTGTGCGTTAGCGCTTTCTTGCAGAGCCATAACCCGCTTTGCTTTAGCCTCTTCACGAAGACGATCGCCTATACCTTTAGCAGCATTGCCTGCTCCACCCAATAGTCCTGCACCTAATAATCCTGCAAAGCTCATGCTATTGCCTCCTGCTGTGGCTGTTCGGTAGCCTGTGGTTGGCCTGTTGGCTGTTGTTCTTTAGCTTGCTGTAGAGACCTAAGCTTCTTCATTAACGCTGCGTAAGTTGTTCGGTCCTCATCGCTTAGTGCTTCTTTTTGAAGCTCATCATCCGCTTTGGCGATTGCCGCAAAGAACGACTCTTCAACCATTCGTGGGTCTTTGTCCATTACACCCGCATTTATAGCTAGTTCGCCAAGGGCTTTAGATAACTCGACCATCGCCATAAGCATCATGCCAGGCTCTATTCGTTTACCCGACATCTTCAGGCTGTTGATAGACATCACCATGATTCTTGCAAGTAACACTGCTGACTCTTGCTGTCCGCCGGTACGCATTGTGTCTAAGATTGAATCCTTAGAATCGTACAGAAGGTTCAGCATTTGACCAGAGATGATTTTATAGCCTTCGTCATTGTCAGCTCCAGACTCTTCTGGCTGTTGAGCGTTTTGGATGAGACCTTGTTGCTCTGGCTGTTGACCGTTTTGAGGTGGAGCCGACTGCTGTGGCTGCTGCATGTTAGGTGTTGGCATGATCTGTTCCTAAAACTTGTAGTTATTGAAGAGTTCTAAATAGCTGTCTAAAGAGCTGTACTCAACGGTATTACCGTCATTTACAGTGGTGTCACCTGAACCATCGGTTCCATCGTCAACTCCAGTACCGTCGCCAGTGCCAGTGTCCACTACCTCATTATTACTACCACCGCCGCCGCCGCCTGCGGCAGTGCCAGCGCCAGTGCCAGCTTTTAAGTTATTTGTAGCGACTGTGTTGGCTGTCTTGATCGAAAAGTCTAGCTTCTCTTGCAACGTCATCTTGTCGTTATACATATACTCATTCAGCAATCCAAATCCTGGAATGAATAAACCAAACACACCTTGGAGTATCCTATCGGCGTTGCTAGGGTTTTCTTTGCTGTTAAAGATTGCCTGAGCTTCAGGCGTCATAGATGACCAAAAGGCTTCTGCTTCTGAGTTGCTTGCAAATCCAAGGTTATCTCTAAACTTAGATATATCAAGAGTGGTTGATTCCGCAGAATCAATATCTCCTGTATTAGCTGAGGTATTAGCACCTGTATTAGCTGAGGTATTAACCTTTGCAAACTCATTGCTATCACCGAACCTATCAGCCTCAGTGAAACTATCAACTTGGTCTGACGCGCCACCATCTTGTGAGAACTTTAGCAGTCCTGAACCACCCTCATAGTTGTGTCCATCAGCGCCGTTTATGGCCTGTCTCCATGCACCAGAGAACGTTGTATCTAATCCAGTTGTATCACTCACTTGGCTAGAAAGATCGCCTAGCGGGTCTGTACTTCCCCCCGCTGCCAGATCTTGCATAGCCGTGTTATCTTGGCTATTCACTACTCCGCCGATCGCGTTGCCGTACTTGTCTGTGATGTTGGACTTACCGCTCGGTGTTTGATTAGAGGTGGTTAGTTCCTCTGCACTCTGAGGGGCAGCAACATTACTCTCAGCCACCGAGATTGGGTTGTAGTTGGCGTTTAAGGGATCAGAGGTGGCATCGGGCATGTTTGAACTGATTAGGCCAGACGTGTTTGCTAGGTCATCGCCTTTGGTTCTGTCATCGTTTCTTGCGCCAAGCTTAGCCGCAGATGCTGCGTTTCCTAACTTAATACGAAGCTTTTCAGCCGCCTCAGCCGCTCCTTTAGCAATTCTCCTAGCCTCAACTCTGTCCGCAGCAGCAGCAGCCGCAGCAGCAGCAGCCGCAGCAGCAGCCTCAGCCTGAGCAGCTTTGAATTGTGATTCAAGGTCAGCTAGTGCTTCAGCAGCCGCTTTATCAGCCGCCGCTTGAGCATCCGCAGCAGCAGCAGCTATTTCAGCCGCAGTGAGACCAGTACCCGTGCCTGGTGGTGGAGTATTAGGAAGAGTAGCAGCTTTAGAAGCAGCTTCAGCCTGAGTTATACGTCGTTTAGCAGCAGCTTCGTTATCCGAACGAAGCTTAGAAGCAGCAGCCTTCTTGGCAGCATCTTCAGCCTGAGTTATACGTCGTTTAGCAGCAGCTTCGTTATCCGAACGAAGCTTAGAAGCAGAAGCCTTCTTGGCAGCATCTTCAGCCTGAGTTATACGTCGTTTAGCCGCAGCCGTCCTATTAGCAGCAGAGCTATCGCCACTTTTACTGCTATCAACGCCATTGTAGCCACCGCTGCTATCTACCGCAGCCTTCATTTGTGCTTGAGTAGCGCCGGAGGCATGCATCGCCCGCATTTGTGCTTGAGTAGCCATATCGTTTTCCTAGTTAGCTTTTGAAAGCAATCCGTTAGTAAGTAGACCGCCATCAGCCGTTAGGTTGCCGGTATAGTTTTCAATGCCAGCGTAGTTAACTTTGGTACGGTCATCTTCACGACGCTGTTTCATTTCAGCTATTTTCATGTCCGCCTCACGTTGGTCTGACGCCGCTTGGTTTTTGAGCATCTGCACCGCAGCGCCACTAACGAAGTCAGCGGCGGCTTCGTTTTTACCTAACCAGTCAAACGCATTACCTATGGCTTCTGTACCGTAGTCCCAAATATCTTTCCAACTCATATCATCACCCTGTTATGTTTTACTTTTAAACTCATCACTATTTTGCAAAATAGTCATTAGTTCTGCGTCTGTCATACCAGTGGCCAATCGAGGGCCGTAATAATTAAGACCATCCTGACCTACGGGCCTACCTAGTACACGCTGGTAAAGATTGTTAATTCTAGTTTTGTTATCCAATACTCCAGCGGATGGAAGTTTCGCCCAGTCCTTCGCCCAAGTTGCCGAAGATGAATACAGCGCCTTCTGTGCGGTAAGGTGTGAGGTCAAAAGCGTCGCTTGGTCTTTCAGCATTAACGCCTTATCATCGGCGCTAATCCCTTCTTTCACCTGAAGCTCGCCAACAGTTATCTGCGACTGGCGAACAAGCTCACTCACTGACTGCAAGTATGCCCCTCGCGTATTGGCGTAGACCTGTGCATCAAGCTTTCCAACGTCGAGGTCTGCATTCAACTTAGTCAGTTCAATACTGTTGGTTTGACCCAGTTTGGTCAGCTCAATCTGCAACTTATTCTGTAGCGTTACGTTCGCTGTTTGGTACGCATCTAGATTCTTCGCTGTTGCTACGCTGTTCTTGTGCTGATTTGCCAACATAGTGGTCTGCTGTGAGCGGTTTAACGCAGCTTCACCAGATGCGAAGGTTTGCTGACCTGACTGAAGCGCAGTCTGCTGTGATCGACCAAGGGCCGACTCGCTAACCTGTTGCGCTCTACCAAGGGCCGACTCGCTAACCTGTTGCGCTCTACCTAACGCAGTTTCACCAGAGGCAAAACCTTGTTGAGCTGTCTGAAGTGCAGTCTGCTGTGTGCGGTTTAGGGCTGCCTCACCAGTGTTAAAGTCTTGAGCGCTCTTTTGCAACGCTAGTTGACTCTTCAGGTTAGTGCCGATCAGGCCGTTCCCTGAGTAATCACCTGTACCCGTTTGCTGTTGATAGTTCTGATTAGACAGTTGGAACTGATTTCCAAACTGCTGCTGGTTCATCGCAGTATCAGTGCCGTACTTATTAGCAGCGGCTGCGAATTGATTCTGCGCACTTTGGTTAGTCAAACCTTGTTTGTTAAATGTTGATGCGTCCTGCTGAGCCATAGGCATCGCTGTTGTTAATACAGCCTCTTCACCTGCCTGTACGCCCATTGAACTGTTTAACAGTCCACGAGAGTTTGCCGCTTGGGCTGCTCTCGTCTTGGCGCGTTGCAATAAGGGTGAGTTTGAGGCGAGGATCTTGTCCATTTGGCCGGATACAGTTTCATTCGCCGACACTTGTCGCGTAGTCGGACCTTTCAGCGTTGGCGCATTGACCTGCGTCAACGGTGCGTTATTAGTGGGATTTTGAAAACCAAGGGCCATAATGGCTCTCCTATTTGTCGCTGATGTTCAGCATGTTTTAAATGGCCCACACTCAAATCGACCATAAGGCCAAGCATTTAGAGGTGGGGTGTTAATTTGGTGTTAAGTAAGGTTACTTTAAACTACGTTATGTTTTATCGAGACAGCCCTCTAACCTTCTCTACTGTACGTAGGCCAGCCAGTCCTAACATCGCAAGGGTCAACTCCATCATTGCTTCTAGGGGTAGTTCAGGCGAACCAAGTTCTGGTGCAAGCCATTGGAGAATAGGGTTGATCACAAATGCAAATAGGAACCCGAATCCACATACCCACATAAGGAACGGTCTGGCCCCTGCTACGAATGTTGATCTATGGCCTGCTTGAACCTTGCTGATCTCAGCTTGCAGTAAAGCGGGCTGCATAGCCAAACGCTGCTTAATGATAGCCGCTTGCTCACGTTCATGATCACTGGTAAATATCTGATCTATGATATTGCCCACAGCAACAATAGGTTCTACTACGCTGCCGCCACCTATTAAACTTGAAAGCCAGCCCATATCAATACTTTCCTGATCTGATAATGTCCGTGACCGTGATAGCCCTTTGGCCTACTTGGTTAGCCCACCGACTATCAAGGAACTCTATCGCTGCTGTTTTGTAATCACCCTTAGCCATTCCTGCCAGTGCTTTCTTAAACTTCTTGAAGCGAGGCAAACCCATGTTAAAACACATATCCATAATGGCATCTTTGCGAGCAGTGCCTAGCGTCCTATACCAGTTAAACGCGGCTAGAAGCTCTGCCTCAACACGCTCAATATCACTGGCTAGTAAGTAATTAATCTCATCTGTAGACAAGCCTGGGCCTGATCCAGCCTCTATATTTCGGCCAACGCCAATGGTGGTTTTGCCAGATGTACACTTATAAGCGTGAGTCTCTACACCTTCATGCGCTCTTAGAATCTCGATGATCTTGCTCATGCTGCCTCATCGTATAACTGAGTTATACCTACTCTGAATCGTTGGATTTCTCCCCACACTGGGTCGTAGATCACGGCAGACATTGAACGTCCTGAACCGTAACCCGCTTGGTGGTGGTATTCGTCAACGGCTGCGAGAGTATTCCAGCTTTCAAATGTCATTGCCCCACCAGTTTCTAACATTTGTTTGTGGTGTATGTGACCGAGGTGGCAGTATCGTTGTGTGGTGTCACCCCAGAGCTTGGGAAAGTTTCGTGTAAAGTATTCATAAATGCGCTGATGTTTAATGCCCTTGTCTCCGTGGTGACTTGTCAGAAGTACGCGGTGGTATTGGTAGTGCATGAATTTGGACGTATTATTTAAAACGCACACTCTGGGCTGGTCTTCATAAAAGACGGATAACATAGAGTTTACGACCATGCTTAGGTCTTCATCGTGATTGCCACGGGTGTTTAAGAGGGTTACGGTTTGATTTAGCTCCAAGGCCCAATCAACGGCTTGTCGATAGATTCTAACGGCTGACTCTACCGAGTCAATCCAATGCCCTGAGCTATCGAGGCTCGTCCCTGCGGCAGTGATATTGGGGGTATTGCAATGTAAAAAGTCACCCACGTTTAAAAGCAAAAACTCAGTGCCTTTACCGCAGTTAGTTATGAGTTGCTTAATGGCCTGCAACGTCACCTTTTCTGCAATGGATAAATCCCAATCGCCTCCACCGTAATTGCGCTTAACCAACATTCCTATATGAGCATCACCGATGATTACGGTAGCTAGGCGCTCTTTAACGCCCTTGTCAGGCTTTAATGATAGCGGCTTATACTTCTTTAACTCTTGGCTTAAACCGTCTGCCACGCCCTGCAAGTCAGCCACGAGGCTCTCCGTTCTGAGTGAACTCTTCACCCACTGCCGCAGTGGTTCTCCTGTCTGTAAATCGTAATAAGTGGATATGCCTTTAGCAACGTGTGTACTAGGTACGCTTTTAGTCATATCATTGGAAGGACTCCATCCACGCCTAGAAGCCTGCTCTTTTGCGCGCTTCAATGTGCGCTCTAAGCCACGGTGATTAATACCTAATGCTGTAGCTGCTTTCGCTTGAGAGCCATGCTTTATAACAGCGTCAATAATCTGACCCTGACGTTCTGTTGCGAACTGCTTCAAACTCTCTAAATCCATGACTAGCTCCTTAACATAAAGGCCGCAGCAGAGACTAAGACTGCAATCAGAATACGAACAAACCACTCGTTAGTACCGCTAGTCTTACCTATAGTGGCAAGTTTAATGGCGTGATTATCAATGGTTTCACTATGGCGATTAAGACGGTTATCTTGAGTTACATTATGTCCCACAAGCCCGTCCAGTTTCGTATCATGCTCAATCAGCTTAATCATTGCCTCAGCTAGTTTGTCGATCTTGGCTTCTAATCTGTCGAAACGTGCGCTGTTTTCCATGCTATTGTTCTCTGGCTAGGCTTTGAGGTACTGGGTTAATGCAATAATGCCGAAACCGACAATGATGATTACAGTCATGTGCTTTTCAACTAGCTGCTTAATACCTTTAGCCTCTTGAACGACAACTGGGGCTGGTTCGGCTTTAGTAGTTTTAGCTTTGGTTTTAGCTTTGGTTTTAGCTTTGGTTTTAGCTTTGGTTTTAGCTTTAGGCGCTACTACTGCTTCAACTTTAGGAGTCGCCTTAATCGCTGCTACAGGCTTATGAACTACGCTAGACGGACTATCAGCCGCATGGTTAATAGCTTCCTGACTACGTTGGATCTCTTCACCAATCTCACTGATCTCTTTCCAGATCATCTGTGAGCTATTACGCACACGATCTACATAGATCTCTGCATCTTCATCAGGCAAGGCTCTGCTGAGGTAAGATGTGTAGTACATCTGTAATTCTTGCTTGATATGGAAATCCTCATACCATGCCTTTGGGCCTGTTTTCTTATCTTCACTCATGTTGATTGTTCTCCAGTCTAAGGTGCGTCAGGCCAAGTGATTGTGGTAGGGAAGTCTGCTTGTGCAGGTACATCACGAAGTGCTTGGCGGTAAGCGGTCATGGCAGATGTCATCACTAGATCTGATGTACCTGTCCAATCTGTGCCAGCGAGAAGTGCATCACGTTCAGAACGTACACTAGCCGCATTAGCATCCTCTAATAAGGAAGCAGTTAACGCATCATCAGCGGCTTTAATTATTTCCCAGCCATCTATTAAGCTAAATGTAACGCCATCACTTTTATACAGTTTTTGACCTTCAACGAAATCAAACTCATCAACAGTAATTGAATCGCCTTTTTGCGCCTCTTCCATCACTGGGTTTGAAAAGACGCTAGTGCCTATAAAACTCCCATCTGACGTATTGTAGCCGTGCAATAACATTAGACATCTTCCTCGAAAATTGTATATGACATTACTGTCGTAGAACCTGTTGCGACAACTGTCTCACCAGCCACTAACACATGGTCTTCTTTCATATAAATGAACTTACTTACCATGTCAGCCCCGCTATACGATGCTCGGACAAACCCTGTGACTGGCAGGCCAAGAGTGCTGGTGTTGCCATTGCCCATTCCCTGCCTCTCACCATATACAGCATTAGGGTTTCCTAGTAGGTTTACTACCTTGTAGTTTCCAATCTCTAATGTAGCGCTAACAGGAAAAAAGTTAATAGCCGCCACCCTAACTTTTGCTATTTTACCCGAAGGAACCGTATAGGCTGTCGATGTTCCTGTTACTTTTACTGAACTAATTACTAATGCCATGTTAAATTCCTCCAAATAATACTTTATCAAATAGTGGGGTGAACCCCGGTAAGTTAGTTAATGACGCTCCACTTATTGCTGGTAATGCGCCTGTGATTGAACTGGCTGCAATGCCTAGTGCTTCAATATCTGCCTTGGTTTGGTCTGCTGTAGCTGAAGTCTCTATGCCATCTAATTTAGTACCATCCGTAGCTACATCACGCCCATCAAAGGTAGAGTTAGTGGTAATAGCACCCGTCATTGCTCCACCAGCCTTTGGGAGTGCTGCACCTGCTGTGGTAGTAGTGGAGCTTAAGATACCATCCCTAGTAGCTATATCTACACCATCAAAGGTGCTGTTGGTTGTAATTGCACCCGTCATTGCTCCACCCGACTTAGGTAGTGCTGTTGCAACATCCGTAGCAGTAGCTAATGCAAAACCACCAGCAGTAGAACCATCATGGACTACCAGAGTGTCTTTGGTCGTGTCAACAGTAACCTCTCGTAATGCACCTGTGAATGTAGAATGCTCGGAAGTCGTGCCGCCTCGTAGTCGTAGTAATTTACTCATGTTTATAGACCTCCAAAGTCAATCTGTAAGTTTGAACCAGATACGGTTCCAATATTCGTCATGTTGTTGTTTTGCCCATCTAACGCACCACCTAGTTGGGGCGTGGTGTCAGACACGACAGAAGTTATTCCTGAGACAATCCCAGACCAAGTAGAACCTGTGTAATACTTTAGGATGCTCGCAGTAGTGTCGAGCCATAAGTCCCCAGCGCTAGGGCCAGCAGGAGCGGTTGCCGCAATCTTGTACTCATTGGCGTATCGGTTAACATCAGCTATTGAACTAGCCACAGTGTTAACATTGGTGATTGAGCCTGCTGCCAGGTTAATGTTAGTTTCATTAGCCACTACAGAGCTTATGTTTGCAGAGTTTGCAGCAGCAGCGTCTAAGTTATCAATACCAGCAGCAACTATGTTGATGTTAGTTGAGTTAGTGTTAACGGCATTAATATTAGTTGAGTTGCCTGCAACGGCATTAACATTAGCGATTGACCCCCCAACCGAATTAACATTGGCAATTGCAGCACCAACAATAGAAATTGAGTTGCCTGACCCTGTAGTAACTGCTGTAGCTATAGAACCCAAGTCCTCAGAGTAGACGAGTTCACCACCAACAATGTTAATGAAAGCTTGGTCTCCTGCACTAGGCGCCACTGCCACCCACGCGGAGCCATCATAAGCTTTCATAGCACTAGCAACAGTATCCCAATACATAGCACCTGTAAGGAGCGCGTCTCCATCGTTGTCTACTGAGGGCGCTGAAGACTTTGAGCCGAGCATACGATCATCAAAGTTATCATACGAAGTAGCAGCATTCGTTTCGCTTGTCGCTGCATTCGTTTCGCTTGTCGCCGCATTAGAGGCGCTTGTAGATGCTTCACTTGCTTTGGTTGTTGCTATGCCTGCTTGAGTAGTCGCTGTCGTAGCGTTAGCGTCTGCGCCTTGGATTGCGGCGATGTTGGTTGCGTTAGTCGATATATCTGAGGCGATGCCTGCTGCCGTAGTAATGTTGGCTGAAATACCAGCAGCAATGTTTATGTTTGAAGTATTACCTGCAACGGTTGTGATGTTGGCTGAGATGCCTGCGGCAGAAGTAACATCTGCTGAGATACCTGCAACGGTTGTCACGTTCGCATTGTTACCTGCAACGGTTGTGATGTTTGAAGTATTGCCTGCAACGATCGTTACGTTGGCGTCATTGTTTGCAACGGTTGTGACGTTGGTATCAATAACTCCTACTTTGTTAACGTTGGTGATGTTGGTGGCAACAGTGTTTACATTAGCAATATTGACTGCTGTAGTGTCTACGTTAGCTATGGATGCGCCAACTACTTCTATCTCACTGCTGACTTCTTGTAGGTCTGCTGCAACTGTTTCTATCTCAGAGATAGCTTCTAAGAGATCGTCTGCAACTTTTACCACTTTGACAATGTTGGTTGCTACCGTGTTAACGGAGGCAATGTTATCTGCTGTGGTGTTGATGTCAGCGATGTTTGTGCTAACAGTTTGAACTGTGCCTGTAGTGGCCCAATGCTTTGAGGAATAGCTTGTGCCTGTAACTGCGCCTGTGGTTTTCTCTGCCCAGTCTTCGGATAAGGCTTGTGCTGTCTGCGCTGCGGTCTTTGCAGTCTCAACGTCCACAACATTAATCGCCATCGACATCTTAACAGCGGTAACGTCTGTCGCTAATACGCCAGAGGTGTGATCTACAACGACTGCGTAAAGGTTCTTAGTGCTACTGTCACGAACTATATCGTTCTTTATATAAGCTGTTGATGTTGCCCAATCACCTTTCCATTGGAAGGCTGAACCAATAAGAACTAAGTTACCACTGGCATCAAAGCCAATCTCTTTACTAGCACGGTTAGGACCAGACTCAGAAATAAGCTGGTCGCCTGCTGTACCCACTGGAAGTTTAATCGTCCGGTTGGTGATCGCCTCAACGTTATCAAAGCCAGTCTCTGCTGCCCCTGCTCTGTTGTTAATATCTTCTGCACGGGCAGTTGTACCGGCGATGAGATTTGAGGGTTTGGTGTAAGTATTACTCATCTATTTAAGCCTCGTAAGGAGTAGTTCAATTGGACACCCTGCAACGTGAATGAGGGGTCAGTAGCACTCGTATGAACAATCAATAAACTAACATTCATACCACTGCCGTTTAGGTAGGCTTCTGCCGAGGCCACTACAGCACTCGACCAAACAAAGTTATCCCAGTTCGCCACGTCCCAGAATCCACCACCGCCGTAAACTGTGGTTTGTTCACCTGAAGATGAACCGCCAGAGCCGTAGTTATAGTCCGCCAAGTAGTCTAGTGTTGCCTGGCTACCAGCCTCTAATTCTAATGTGGCTTTACGAAAACGCTTCTTTCTATGTGGAGTGTTGAAGTTAGTAAAGGGAAGTCGAAGATATGACTGAATAGCAACGCCATTAAACGACGTGCCACTATCCATCAACATGATGCTGCCATCTGTGCAGCCCATGTACTTTTCAGTGATAAAGCTAGGCGTATGCTCTAGTCTCCACGTACTGAAGCCAACTAATTGCCTGTTAATAATCGTGCCGACTAATACAGCGTTATCGCTAAAGAACAAACGGTATTGGTTCTTATCACGGTTAACTGCTGCGCCAACAATCTCTCTCTTCCTAGCGTCTATGAACGGCTTAACAACCGCAGACACACTGGCAGACTCAAAGTCACCAAAGGCTTGTGTAGCGGTTAGGCTGCTCAGATCATCGCCATTAAAGAAGTAAAGGTCTGAATCCATCTGTCCGTTGGTCCGAGGCTCTGCCCCGATTGCAGGAGAGAACAACTTCAGATCCCAATCGGACGCAGAGGCGCCGTATAGAATAGATATTTGATTGATACCAGTAATCGCTAAGGAGTTACCTTTCATACTGCTAAAGCCGGTCACTTCAGTACCAATACCAATTTCGCCTGCACCAGTCACTAGCGTCCAACTTGTTGGATCGCCTAGCGCACTGTGCTGGATCGAACCGCCAGCGAACGATAAGAACAAATGGTTCTTATGTACACCGATATGCGATGGGGTATCCGTGGTCATGCCGGTTGTGAGTAACGTAAGCGTTGTGCCGTCAAACTTAAACGCCTTACCTAAGCCATCACAGCCGAACATTGTTAATGTGCTTGAGTGGCCAGCGAAGTTATGATTAACAAACTCGTAAGCGCCACCAGCAGCAAGCGCTGGCGTTGTTACAACAACCCATCCAGCGGATGTCGCTTTGTGCATAACGCAGGCTGTTCCACCTGCGTTGTCTCTGAATGCGTACAGAACATTGTTATATTCCCATACGCCTAGAATCGGTCCACTTCCAGTAACAGCTAAGGGCGTTCCACTCGTACGACCATCGTAGATCGTGTAGCCTTCCATGCGGCGGTATCCGCCGTTCATAGCGCACTCATAGTTCTGAGCTAAGATCGCCTTACCTGGGGGGATTTGTAATGAGGGGCTGACGAGGTCTAAACCACCACTTAACGCCCAAGCTTGAGACTGAACTGCCATTTTTATGCCACCGGTCTTTCAGCTAACGTGATTGTAGGTAATTCAGTGACGCCCATAGCAGATAGCCTAATGTTAAGTTGTGCTTGTGCATCCTGATATAACTCAGGCGCGTCTTGCTCAGCAGCCACATAGAGGATAGCTTTGTAGAGAACCGCGTCATGGAACTGCTCCGGCAACAACAACTCATCCGTGTTTGCGGATAACTGCTGTGGTGTCCGGTAATAGTCAAAGCTGATCCCGTACACCGCGTCGGGCAGTGTATTGAATGACAGCTTATTGTCTGGTCTAAGCGTGAAGCTAGTAGGCTTCCCGCTGGAAAATGTAGTACGCGACCAACTCACCCAAGGAACATAGGTTAAGTAACCTGTCTGTCCGTTGTCCGTGATGCGTACAGAACCTGTAACCCATTTGTTTAACGTTGGCGATAGCGCCAAGTTAATGACTGGATCATAGTTTTGCTGGCCATCTACTGTGTCAAAAGATCCAGTCTGCCATAGGAAACTCCAATCATTAAGATTTTGGATTTCAACCCATGCGCGGTTAATCCAATCAACGGATTTCCTGTTAAGGCCCGTTTGGCTAACAACCGAAGTTACGCCCTGATCGCTTAATCCTGTTTCTATTAACAGCTTGTCGCAAAGTGCCAGATAGTTCAAAGCTTAACCCACCAATGAGTAGGTAAAACGTTGTAAGTCACGGGATTCATCGACCCCATTAACTCGCTCAATATGTGTTACGACCGCGTTGTTGATAGCTTCAATCACTTCAGGCGGCAGGGCCACTGGCTTATTACGTTTGATCTGGTAGCCATAACCATTCACAACTACAACGATGTCAAGTTTACCAAGGTCGCCTTCCTGATTATGGAAGATCACTTTTACACGGCTGGGTTTGGTAGCGCTCCGCTTATTAGCGGCTGGCTTTTCGTTAGTAACCTCAACGGTATCTACATCAGTCATTTCTTTACTCCAATAAAAAAAGGCGCCGATTAGGGCGCCCTTTGGGGAAAAACTAACCTAGTGGTTAGTCAGTTACAGCGGACTCAATACGCACCATAAAGGCGTCGTTTAGAATTACTGCGGTCTGCATAGACTTCCAGCTAACATGACCACGTTGGGCCAATGGATCGCTATCGGAAGGCTTAGGGTTAACAACTGCTGGGCTTAGTGAAGCACCACCTTTCAGTGGAACAATGCCGTAAGCGTCACGCGCAACGATCAACGTTGGGTAAACGTCAGCAGAAGTGCCGGCAGCAGAGATCATTGCACCCTTAGTACCACCAGCGTTGGCGAATGAAGCAAAGATCGTGGAGCATACATAACGTACGTCCTCTACCTTACCAATCTCACCTTCAAACGGAGTCATCGTGCCGTACTTCTCAACTGGAACGAATCCAGCGAAACCACGAACGGTAGCGTCCATATCAGGGTGGATTAAACCAACATACGAAGGTGCGACAGCTTCAGTGCCGTAAGATGGAGTGCTTTTCACTACGGAAGTGATGGCACGGCCATTCTGGCGCTTCAGTGTACGAGTTGCCTTACGCTGGGTAGCTAGTGTCATCTCAGTGTTTACAGCGTTACGTGCAGCGCCGTTTGCGTACTGTACGTTAGTACCTGCTTTCAACACGTTGAAACGAATCGTCTCAATGCTTTGTGCAGCTTGCTCGCCCAATACTTCAGCGGCTTCACGCAATACTGGATCTTCGTGAGTGTCGATAATCACGTCACTGATGGTTACTAAGTCACCGTACTGTTGTAGGGTGGCCGTTACATCAACAGCGGCTAGCTGCTTAGCTGTTGGCGTTACGCCTTCAGTCAATGCAGTAGTGGCTAATGCCAAGCTGGAATAGCGACGGAACTTCTGTACTTTTGAAGACTTGTTGGCCAAAGGACGTGCCTGACCGAACTTCTCTAATACTAAGTATGGAATGCCTCGTTTAAGCATTTCTTTAGCAGCAAATGCTGCGGTACGTGGTGAAATATCACCATATTCTGTGTTAGCCATGATGGCCTCCTAATAATTTAACTAGCGATTATCAGCAGCAAACATTTCAAACGCAGTGTCGAAATCATCTGGTGGGATTACTCCAGTGGCCCCTGGCCCTGGCTTAGATCGAACCCCAGCAGCGTCTTCTAATTGCTTAGCTCGCTTTTGCTGAATACTTGTGACGGTTGAAGTTGTTGCAA
>Ga0208032_1000228_pt1 | contig 39078 bp, 53 predicted proteins | sample MalvirAntarct_66_FD_184254 | JGI IMG/M metagenome (GOLD analysis project Ga0208032, IMG submission 184254) | Marine viral communities from the Global Malaspina Expedition - Malaspina viral metaG Antarct_66 (SPAdes) (version 2) | ecosystem: Environmental > Aquatic > Marine > Oceanic | place: West... | reverse complement strand
GCACTTGGTCCCTAGGGTACTAACAAGCACTGCGAACCTCTCAGCGTCGCTGTATGAGCCGTTAAACGTGCTTGTGCTACCTACCGCTCAGTACACCTACACCGAGGATCGGTTGCTAAGCCGTTACACTATAACCTCAGGTATCTCACTAATTATCAATGGAACTACCGGAGTCCTAGGAGACTTCGTGGCTCAATCAGACACTTTAGACTCTGACTACTATTTTGCTGGTGGTCACCGTTATGAACTAACCTCAACAGAAGTGACTGCTGTGACAAATGCTGGCTACGCCAACTTGATTACTATAGAAAACCTTTAAGGAATAACATGAATTGTAGAACTGGATGTAAAACAAAAGACCATGATAGTTATGCTCAGTGTCTTCAGGACGCTAACGTCCGTGTCGCTGCAACCATGAACAACCCATTTACCAGTGACGTTAAGAAGGAACTCTCCGCATACAAGTCGGCTAGGGTCAATGGTATCCAGCCAGAAGGAACAACTATTACTAAGATTCGTGAAGCAGAATCAGCATCACGGTTACTAGGCCGTCCGTACAATGCTGACGTTGACCCTCCCGCTAACATGGTTGTAAACAAAAATACTGTTAAGTTTTTGAATGCGAGTTCAGCATGACAACCTTTAACGAAATGATTGACGACACTCTCCTGCACTTGCAGGGATACACAACTCAACAAGATCAAGTGACTTACATTACTGCGGCTATTAACAGTACTGCTGTGGCTATGAACATCGCTGACGTTACTTCTATCTCTCGCGGCATAGCGGAGATTGGTAACGAACTTGTGTGGATTGACTCTGTTGACCAACAGTCAGGTAGCGTCATCCTCCCTCCCTATGGTCGTGGTTACCGTTCTTCTACCGCAGCGTCTCACGCTAGCGGAACAATGGTTACTTCTTCCCCAATGTTTCCTAGAAAAATGGTTGGACAGGGAATCAATGATACAATCAAGTCAGTGTATCCTGAACTGTTTGCAGTAGGAACCACTGAAATAACTTTTGCTCCGGCAACAACAACATATCAAATGCCCGCTGGGGCTTTGGATGTTCTTCAAGTGTCGTGGCAAACAACTGGCCCTTCTAAAGAATGGCTACCTATTAGACGTTTCCGTGTTGACAAGCATGCTTCTACCGACGCTTACTCAACGGGTGTTTCTGTGAGCATCTATGATTCCATAACACCGGGACGTAAAATGAAGTTTACTTTCACAAAGGAACCTTCTGCTTTAGTAAACGACAATGATACTTTTACTACGGTTACAGGTTTACCTGCATCGTGTGAAGATCTGGTTCGTTTCGGTGCAGCCTTTAGGCTGGTTCCGTTCTTCGATTCAGCACAACTGTCCGGTCAGTCTGCTCAAGCAGACTTCTCCGCAGCGCAACGACCCGTAGGGTCATCTAGTGCTTTGTCTAAATACCTACTGCAAATGTACCAAGTGCGTCTTGCGGAAGAAACCAAATCAATGCAAACCAATTTCCCCGTTCGCTCGCACTACACTAGGTAAGGAATAAACAATGGCATCGAGATACTATTCTAGTATAGCAAAAAGGACCACTTTGGCTGGGGACATAACATCTTCTGCTGTAACCATGGCGGTTGCTGCGGTAGTTGGATGGCCCTCATCCTACCCATACACTCTTATTATTGATACAGACCTGTCAACTGAAGAGTTAGTTACAGTTACAGGACGTTCAGGTACCACGATCACTATGACTCGTGCTTCTGATGGCACCTCTGCAAGCACACATAGTGCTGGCGCGGTGGTACAGCATGGCGTTTCGGCTAGAGATTTTCAAGAGCCAAACACTCACGACAACACAGCGGTTAAACACGTAACTGTTGTTACTTCTTCTTCTCGTCCTGCGAGTCCTTCTGCTGGTGAGATTATTTATGAAACAGACACAAAATTATATTTCGGGTGGAATGGTTCCGCTTGGACAGGCATCGGTGGTTCATCCGGCGGCGCAGGACTACAAGACGTTTTCTTTCTGATGGGAGCATAGCATGGCAACAGCATACAAATTCGCACAGGTTCAGGGTACTGCAAGTACCGGAACTTTCGCAACATTATACACAACACCTTCTTCCACAGAAGCGGTAGTTTCTTCACTTGTCATTACGAACCAGACTGGTTCTGCTGTTACTGTCCGGGTGGGCATGGACGCGACGGCAGGTACACCGGGAGCAAGCGAGTTCCTTGTTTATGATGCTGCGGTTGCCGGTAACGACACCGTTGCGTTGACTCTTGGTATTACGATGCCAGCAGCAAAATTTATTCGCGTGTCTTCGTCGGCAGCGACCTGCAACTTTACTGCATTTTTGAGTGAGATTTCCTAATGGCAATGTCAACGTTTAGTGGGAGTGGTCTACTTGCTCCGCCTTCATCGCTGTATGCCCCTTGCACCTACCTCGTGATCGCCGGAGGCGGAGCGTCTGGTAGAGGAAACGGTTCTTTAGGAGCAAATGCTGGTGGGGGTGCTGGTGGGTATCGTTCTAATGTTGTCGGTGAGCCTTCTGGCGGTGGTGCTTCGGCAGAGAACCTTCTTGTTCTCACTAAGAGCACTTACCCGATTACCGTTGGGCTAGGCGGGGTAGGGAAAACTGGCGGTATTGGTAATGGAACTAACGGTGGAGATTCTAATTTTACTTTTGTAACGTCTATTGGTGGAGGATTTGGTGGTGCTGGAGCACAGCCATACCCAACAGGAGCCAAGGGTGGTTCGGGCGGTGGCTCGATGTATTCATCATCTGTGGGTGGTCAAGGAACAGCAGGTCAAGGTTTTGCAGGCGGCAATGCGGGTGGAGCAGACGGCGGAGGCGGCGGTGGTGCATCAGCCGTGGGAGCAAACGGTGCCACCCCTGTCGGGGGAAACGGTGGCGCTGGAGTCACGAGTTCTATAACCGGATCTGCGGTTCAACGAGCCGGAGGTGGCGGAGGAGGCAATAACGGGGGGAACGCAAGTGGGCAAGCAACCGGCGGTGGTGGCAATGGTGCTAATGGCACCACGGCCCAAGGAACTCCGGGAACGAATGGCACGGGCGGTGGTGCAGGTGCGTCTGGATACTCAAATACTAACGGAGTAAATGGCGGATCGGGTTTGGTTGTCTTTAAGATTCCAAGCACATTCTCGGTTTCTTTTTCTGCTGGTGTTACATCAACTAGCGCGGTGATAGGTGATGACACTTGCTACACGGTCACAGTCGCTGGCGCTTCCGACACATTTACGATCTCTTAAGGAAGAGCAAACATGTCTATATCAAAATTTTCTAGTGCTAAAGGCGCTAACTCTGACATCCCGGCAGCGGGTCGTTTCGCTCAGTTAAGTGGTGGCACAGCGACAACGTATACATCTGGTGGTGTGACGTATAACGTTCATACTTTTACCGCTAACGGTACTTTGACTGTGACAAATTCCGGTGTCGTTGACGTACTTGTCGTTGGCGGCGGGGGCGGTGCAGGTGTTGATGATGGTAGCGGGGGTGGCGGTGGTGGTGCGTTAATTGAGGAAATTGGTTTATTCCTACCATCCGGGTCAACTTCGGTAACCGTTGGTTCTGGTGGCACTGGCGCGACATCCACGTCCGTTGCTGCTAATGTCGGTGGAAGTTCTATTTTCGCTGGGCTTACTGCTATTGGTGGGGGAGCATCAAAAAGCGAAGCCCAAGTTAAGTATGAGCAATCAGGTGGATGCGGCGCAGGAGCGAGTGGCGGCACCACGCAGCAAGAAGGAGGCCATGCGTTCAATGGTTTTGATGGCGGAACCTCAACGGCTGGTTCTCCCGGATACGCTGGAGGCGGCGGCGGTGGCATGGGTGCTGTCGGTGGTAACGCTACTACGACTGTTGGCGGTAACGGTGGTGCTGGTCTTGCTTCTAGTCTGCGAACAGGTTCCGCGATAGTTTACGCTGGCGGTGGTGGCGGGTCTGCTCGATCCGGTTATACCGCTGGTTCAGGCGGAACGGGCGGTGGCGGTGCCGGTACAATAAACGGCAACGGAATTGCTGGTACCGCTAATACAGGTGGCGGTGGTGGGGGTACCAGTAGCGGATCGTATGACGGCGGCACTGGCGGATCAGGAATCGTTATCGTTCGCACGATAGCCACAACACCCGTAGCGGTGCGCAACTTCGCTCAGGTTTCTGGTGGAACGGTGTCTACCTACACGGAGGCCGGTGTCACCTATCAGGTGAATACTTTCAATACTAACGGGACTCTTAGCGTTACTCGTGAGGGTGCTGCTGACGTTCTCCTTGTTGGTGCCGGAGCCGGTGGCGGAGGCTACTTCTATGGTGGTGGAGGTGGAGCCGGTGGCTTCGTTGAAACTTCTTATCTGGAGTTGGGTTCTGGTTCTTACCCTGTGACTATTGGTGCAGGAGGATCAGGCGGTATTAGTGCTGCTAATTCTCTCACAACCGAAGGAACGTCTAGCACGTTCAACGGACTTTTTGCTGGTGGTGGAGGGTATGGTGGATCGTACCAATCTCCGTTACAAGCAACTAGCGGTGCTTCTGGTGGTGGTTCTAGTGGTAATAACTCTTTGCTTCCCGGAGAAGGGTATCAAGGATTTTCTGGTGGAACATCAGTCAATAGCCACGGTGGTGGCGGTGGTGGGTTTACTAGCGTGGGCGTAAATGCTGTTTCTGGTAAGGCTGGAGACGGTGGCGCGGGTAGAAGTAGTTCTATTATTGGATCTGTAGTTGGCTATGCAGGTGGCGGTGGGGGCGGTGTCGGAACAAACGACATAAATGATAGAGGTGTTGGAACTTTTGGTGGTGGTAGCGGAGGCTATGGAACCACAGGTTCGAACGATATTGGTGGAAATGGTGTAGCCAATCGCGGTGGTGGTGGCGGTGGAAGCGGAGGTACTGCTGTTGGCGGAAACGGTAGCGATGGCGTATTTATCATCCGTACTGTCGTATCAACCAGCCAGCCAGACGCAACCGTTGTTGCATCTGGTGGAACCGTAACTACCTTTACAGGTAATGGTTCTAATGGTGTAAACGGTCAGGCTTACAAGGTTCATACGTTTACTTCTAGCGGTACTTTGTCGGTTTCTACTGGTGGCAACGCTGATGTGCTCGTCGTCGGTGGAGGCGCGGCAGGCGGCGGTAGTGATGGCGGCGGTGGTGGCGGAGGGGGAGTACTAGCGCAAAGTGGTATCTACTTCCCGGCGCAAACACATACGGTGACCGTCGGTGCTCCGGGAGAAGTCGGTGGCGGATCAGGCGTAAACAGATCTGGTGGGTTTCCGGGCGCTCCAAGCCAGATAGGTAACTTTGCAATCGGAGCCGGAGGCGGCGGGGGCGGCGGTCAGTTGCAAGTGAAAGGACAGGCTGGTGGCTCTGGCGGTGGTGCAGTTGGTGCATCAACTAGTGTCGGTGGTACGGGTTTATCAGGTCAAGGAAACAACGGGGGTGCTGGTAGTGGGAGTTCGCCTGCTTACGCTGGAGGAGGCGGCGGTGGTGGTGGCGCAGCCGGGGCGGCAGGAGCCTCAACCGCCGGAGGTAACGGAGGAAACGGTGTTAGTTCTTCAATAAATGGAACTGCCACAGTTTACGGCGGTGGTGGTGGCGGTTCTGCTCGCAACGCTAATAATGGAACAGGTGGAACGGGCGGTGGCGGAAGAGGGGCCAACAACAACGGTAACAATTCTGTTGCCGGTAGCACTAACTTAGGTGGCGGAGGCGGCGGAGGCGGAGACTCTTGGGGTGGTTCAGCAGGCGGCTCAGGAATTGTAATCATCAGGTACGCCGTCTAATGAACGCCGCAGAGATACTCATACTGGCAGGGGTGGCGACAGCAATTGTTACCACCCTGCTAGGTGGGTTAATATGGATCGTTAGAGCGCAAGTAGCGACACTACAAGCGGATATGAAACCGAATGGTGGCTCTTCTAGCCGGGATCAGTTGACACGAATCGAACTAGACGTTCGTGAAATTAGAGGAAAACTTGATGACCATATTGAATGGCATCTAGAGAGGTAAATGTTATGAACACTCCCAAGAAAAAAGCAACCGCCAAGAAGAAAGTTCCTGCCGGTTATCACCTTATGCCCAATGGATCGTTGATGAAGAACTCGGCGATGAAGAAGAAGAAGAAGGGATACTAATGTTTACGTTAAACTTTTGGAAAGATGCAGGCGAACGAGCAATCCGAACAGCAGCACAAGCACTACTTGCACTATGGGCAACCGACGTGTCAGGTGTGCTTGAAGTTGATTGGACTCAAGCGTTTTCTGTTGCAGCCTTCGCTGTCATTATGTCTGCCTTGATGAGTATTGCAGCAACGAATCGTGGAAACCTTGAGAGCGCTTCCCTTCGGAAGGGTGAGTAACTGTGGCTACATTGTGCAGGGGTGGGGAAAAACTTCGCCGTCAAATTAATACTAGGTGGCCTAAGAGGGATCGGGCTTCTGATGGATGGATAGGCGATACGGCTCATTCAAATCGGAAGAGCGATCACAACCCATATATGGGTGTTGTGTATGCAATAGATATTGATGAGAACATGGGCAAGCGTGGTAAGTGGCGTAACGGTAGGACTGCTCAACGTCTTGCTAACGAACTTATTGCTTACGCTGCGTCTGATTTACCCGGAAGCAAGAGGGTAAAATACGTGGTGTATGAAGGATCTATTGCCAGCGGAACTTACAAGAAGACTTTCTGGCGGTGGCGTGGAAAGAAGTACGGCCATACTAAGCACATACATGTGTCGTTTACACATGAAGCAAAAGATGATGGTCAAGTATTTCCTCTTCCTTGCCTTGCAAAGAACAGAGCAAAGAGTAGGCGTTGGGCCAAGGCTCTTAAGTGAACGGTTTTACCAGTAAGTGCGATCAGTGTACGTGTAAACAATGCAAGGAGTAGTTAAGGTTTGAAGAACCAGATTAAAAAAGCATACAAAGATTGGGATCGGGTTAGAAACAATGCGACCGGGCCTAGTGAACTTAGAGAGATTGACGCTATATTCACAAGGGAACTAAGTAGGATGGAAACTGCGGAGGATTAGCATGAAATTAGATTACACGGAGTCAGTTGTAGAACCTTTGGGTTCAAATATTGCTGCGGCTTCCGGTGCTGGAACATTTACACCCGAATCGTTGCGTTGGGATTGTAGCCTTGGTGGCTTGGACTTCCTTTTTGGTATCAGTAAAGAAACACCTATGCGTCGTGAGACGAGTCCCTTTCGTAAGGATCGTGTTGATACTCAGCGCAATCCCGGCGAGCAGTCTCTTGACTCTGGCTTGTGGATCAGGTCGCAGGCTTCATGGCATTACGGTGCCGGGTTGTCTGACGCTGAACCTTTAGAGGTCGCTCAAAGCGAGGCTTCTTTTCGTTACTATCGTGGTGGTGGCGTGAATCCTTGGGTTCCGGGTCAGTTAACTTTGCTGAACAAAACTGAGCGGGTTCTTGCTGACTCAGGATCAACGCAGTTAACCATTGGTGTTAACACTGGTGTCATTCACGCTTCGGGTGCTGTGCTTAAGCACGTTGCTAACAATAACACGGCCACAACTATCACTACTGGTAGTAGCGCCACGGTCAACTCTATCACTTCTACTGGTCAGTTTTGGTTGACGAGTGACTCCACCGGAATCTACAAAGGCGCTTTGCCTTCTGGTTCTGGTGCTTTGATCTACGCTAAGGCTGGTACTGTAACGAGTAGCGCGGTTCGCTGGGTTAAGTCTCGTCTTATGTATGCACAGAACAACAGCATCTACGAGATCACTGACTTGACACCTAGTAGCACGTCGCTGCCCACTGTCCACTTCACTCACGAAGATCCCAATTGGGTTTGGACGGACTTCGCTGAAGGGCCAACAAGCATTTACGTTTCTGGTTACAGCGGTGAATTGTCTGCTATCTACCGAATCACAGTTACTGACAACGATGGCACTGTTGACTTGAGTCCTCCTATTGTTACTGCTGAGTTCCCACGCAGTGAGCGTGTAAACATGATGTACACTTACCTTGGTTCGTTCATGGTGGTGGGGACAACCTCTGGTTGTCGTATCGCTAGCATAGCAGCCGCTGGAAGTCTTGTCATGGGTCCATTGCTATGGGAAGACACTATCGTTGATGATGCTGTTGCTCAAGGAAGTTTTATTTACGTAACTGTCCGTGACAAGGGTGAGGTAGGGGCCAACGTACAACGTGCAGGGCTGTACCGCATCAACCTTGGTCGTACCACGGGTGAGAGTAACAATGCGTACGCTTACGCACCTGACCTGACTGTACCTGCGGGTACTACTGGCAATGCCACCAACGTTACTGTGTCTAATGACGTGTTGTGGTTTAGTGTCACGGGTAGCGGGATTTACCGGCAAATGTCAAAGTTCGTTGATGAGGGCTGGGTCCAGACTGGACGTATCCGTCTTGGTACTATGGAGAAGAAGGCTTGGCGGGATCTTCGCCTGCTTGGTCAGCCTCCACTGTTGGGTACTGTTGCTGCTTATGCTTCGGTTACTGGCACTGGTTCTCCTTCATCGTGGGATCAGATCATTACTATTGTTTCGGATACCCCAGACAGTCAAGGTAAACTGACGGTTGCGGCACCTGTTGCTGCACCTGACTTGCATGTTGCTATCAAGATTACTCCTTCGTCAGACAACGTGACTTCTTCTGCGTTGATTGGTTATCAGGTAAGGGCTGTGCCTTCACCGCGACGTAACGAACTCATCCAAGTCCCTGTCTTGATGTTTGATTGGGAGACTGATAAGTCTGGTACTAAGTATGGTGCTGTGGGTAACGCTTGGAACAGGTACTCTGATCTTAAAGACATGGAGACTGTTGGCAACCCGATCTTGTTTAAGGATCATACGACTGGTGAAAGTGTTTCTGCCTACATTGAGCAGGTGGCATACACTAGGAACACTCCTCCAAGTAACGGTCTTAATAGGTCTGGCTCTGGTGGTGTCTGTACGGTACTGTTACGTACGGTTTAATAGTTTTAATGGTGGCCCTTGTCCTTCGGGATGAGGGCTACTTTTTTTATGCCCTAAGGGCGTATCAACTAGGCACTACAGGGCCGGTATGGCGAAGACACAGCCATCCTAAGAGGTTTTTAGGAGGGACTGGTACCTGAGGTACCAAACCCTTAAACTAACCCCTCTACGAGGGGATTACGGCTTGTGCCTAAAGGCGACAGGTAGCAGCCCTCCTTTCTTACTGTTGCACGAACCACACAGCACCTGCAAGTTACCAATAGAGTGACGGCCTCCAAGGCTCAGCGGGATTATGTGATCCACGCTAGGGTTCTCTGAACTACCACAGTAAACGCAGGGGACGCTCATCAAAGAACGAATGTCCTTGTCACTTATGTAGAACTTCTCTGTCTCCGCTCCCTTAAGCCCATCTTTATAAAGGCGGGTGAACAATTGGTCACGCTTGCGATGCTCTGGTGACCAAGACTTCTTCCAAGCGCGGTGGTCTAGGATCTTCTTTTCCCTCACGTACGGCCGACGTTTATACATCTTACTGTACTCCCGCTCGCACGCTATACACTTGGGCTGAAGCCCATCATTAGAAGCGGTACGTTTACCAAACTCCGAAAATGCTTTAACATTTTTACATTTACCACAAGTCTTCACGATAGCCCCTCTCCGTTCGGTACTCGCTTTATGCTCGCACCTCACCCATTACCGGAGCGAATTAGGAACTGAGCCCCCCTCCCCCAAACTAAAAACGTTTGGTAGGAAAGGAACGCATCCCCGAATACTCCGGTGCTTACCGTCGGTCATCAGTGTACGTCGCCCCACGGTTTCCCGCCCGACAATCATAGCACACGAACCTGCCAGACCTAAACTAGACCCACCCGGCGTGTCGCGTTGACAGATCCCTGACTAAGGACTATGTTCCAAACATGGAAAAGCAACTAACAATCACAGAAGTCCCGGTGGACCTATCCGATCTACCCTACCTATCGTACTCCTCGTTCACTATGTTTGTTGAGTGCGGAGAAAAATACCGACTAAAGAAAATTGTTGGCGTTGATTACAGTGACGCTGCTTGGTACTTTACTGGTGGTTCCGCTGTCCACGCTGGCTCTGAAGCAATTGACTTCATGCTCCTCAAGGACAAAGAGGAGGCTCAAGGATGAGCGCAAGAGCATACGAGGCAGGTCTAGCAGGGTTCCACAAATACTTCGACGAGGACGTAGCGTCCAAGCCCGAAGGAACAGTGTTCCGTGCCGGAGGTCGGACATCCAAGAAGTACCCGAACAAAGAAGATGCGTCTTGGTGGAAAGCCAAAGGCCCAGAGTTCATCCACAACTGGTACAACTTCAGGATGACCAACCCCCATCTAGACATTTGGACTGCGCCCGATGGCACACCTGCCATAGAGTTAAAAGTCGCAGCAAAGATCCCCGGAGATGTGATCCTTAAAGGATACATTGACAGGGTAATGGTTGACACCAACACAGGCAAGACAATCATCATAGATCTAAAGACAGGTCAAGCACCTAAGAGTGGCCTGCAACTGGCGATCTACCGGCTAGCGATGCTAGAACAATACGGAGAAGCACCTGAGTATGGGTCGTATTGGATGGCACGTACCGGGGTGTTGGATACCATCTACGAACTAGAGGACTACTCACCAAAGATGGTGGCTCGCTGGTTAAGGGATGCCAAGAAGTCAATTGACTTGAATATCTTCATCCCCAACACGAACAACTGGTGTGATTACTGCGAAGTGAGAGACATGTGTTACACTAGAGGAAATAAACAGTTCGCGCCAACCTTTGATGCGGACCTGACCGAAGGAGCAACAAATGAATGAAGAACCACGTCATAAGTTGACGGTTAAAATAGTGGACAGTCTTAGGACAATTCAAGGCTACTCAATGGAAGAGTACCAAGATGCCAGAGCGGAACTGATTGAGGATCTTGCGAAGGATCTTGAAGCGATTCAACTTGCCAAGGCTGTCGGTAATGCTGCACCGCTAGCACCCTTCCATGAGGCTACACCTACGCCCGTGGCAGCGATACCGCCAGCACCAAAACCGGGATTCGACGCTAACCCGTTTGCCTCAGCAACAATACCTAACTGTGCTCACGGGCCAATGACTCCGCGTACTGGCGTAAGTGCTAAGGGTCCATGGAAAGGGTGGTTTTGCCCGACCCCGAAGGGGACATTGGGTCAATGTTCCGCGACCTTCCCAAACCGTGGGACACCAGAGTTCAACAACTTTCCAGCCTAACCTCCTTCTAGGTTGGTGACCCTCCTGAGCATGAGGCCGTGTAAACTGCTCGCTCTAATCCTGAAGGAGGATACATGAGATCTTTAGACAAAGCAATCAACAACGTTAAACGTGGTGGCATGGCTATACCTATGCCATTCAAGTCATGGTCAGACAAGTCCATATCTATTCGCCGTGGTGAGGTGTCCATGATCGCTGGCCCACCGGGTTCAGGTAAATCAACACTAGCCTTAGCCATCGCGTTACGGTCAGGTGTACCTACCCTTTACACGAGTGCTGACAGCCACGAAACGACCATGGCCATCCGTTCACTGAGCATGTCAACAGGTCAACCTCAATCTGTTGTTGAGGAAGCGATGATAGATAACCCTGACTGGGCCACAAAGATGCTGGAAGACAACGTGTCCCACATCAAGTGGAACTTTGACGCTAGCCCCACACTCAAGGATCTTGATGAAGAGATAGAGGTTTATCTTGAGACGCAAGGCTGCTACCCTGAGTTGATCGTGATTGACAACGCTGTTGACGTTTCGTTCAGTGACGGTGACGAGTTCAGTTCCCTGCGTACCTTGATGAAAGAGGTTAAGCAGTGGGCGAGGGAAACTAACGCAGCGATACTCGTACTGCACCATACCAGCGAGGCGGTGCAAGGTAACCCATGCCCACCACGTAGTGCTTTGCACGGCAAGATCTCCCAGACCCCTAGCCTAGTGGTAACCATATCTTCCGATACTGAAGGTTTGATGGCTGCTTGTGCCGTGAAGAACAGGTACGGCAAGGCATCACCGGGTGGCGCTGATGCGGTGTGGTTGAACTACAACCCTGAGTGCATGCAACTTTCGGACTGTATATGAGCGCAGCAAACAAACGCAAAGGCTCCCTTTACGAGTCCGCTTTGGAGAATTACTACAACGATCAGGGCTTCAAAGCGAGACGTTTACCCCGCGCCGGGGCCAAAGACATAGGTGACCTTGCCATAGAGATCAACGACCTTGTTGTGGTGGTTGAAGCCAAGGACGTGAAGGCTCACGCCTATCAGGAGTGGCTGAGGCAGGCTGAAGTTGAGGCTGAACACTACGAAGAGAAGTACAAGTTACCCACTATCGGCGTGGTGGCGAGGAAGAACCGCAACCACGGTGTAGGCTCGTCTCACATAATGATGACCAACGAAACGTTCGTTGATCTGCTCAGACTGGCGAGGAGACCATGATGAACAAACTAAAAGACTTATACTTGATGACCGACACGGTTGAGACACTCAATGAGAGCGACTAGCAGTGACGTACCCAAGTTCTCAATCTGGGCTGTACTGGAGTTTTTCGGATGGGATCTACCTGCACCTAGAGGTGGGTGGCAGTCAATTAAGTGCGAGAAGCATGGTGACACGCACAATTCCGCAAGCATTAGTGAAGAGGCTGAGTTTATTTTTTGCCACGCCTGCGAGTTCAAGGGTGACGCAATAAGCGTTGTAATGATTTATGAAGGAGTGAGTTTCGGTGAGGCAAAGCATAGATGCACAGAGATCACGGGAAGCAACATACAAGCGACAACGGGACGTGGTGGAGGTCGTGACAGGCGAGAGGCTAGATCTTACAAGCCTCCCCGACTCAGGCGGTGAGTGTGACCTGTGGGTGGGCGCTACCTACCCTGATGGTAGGCCACGCAAGTGCCTGCCCGGTGGCAAAGACATTGTGGCTACCCGGTGGGTATTCATGCAACGCAACGGGCTACTACGGGAAGACCTCAGAGGTTTCATCGTGTCTAGTTCCTGCCTAAACAAACTGTGTGTAAACGGGCAGCACCTGTACCTGAATAAGGGTGCTAACAAGTTTGGTGGTGGTGACACTAACCCTAATTCTAAACTAACTGCCGATGATGTCTCCGACATCCGAAGAGATTATAGCAAGGCTCAAGGTCGGGGTGTAAACAACTCAGGCAACGCTAAAGAGATCATGGATAAGTACGGGATCACCCGCAGTCACCTGTCGAAGATAACGAGAAGGGCAACGTGGTCACATGTTGAGTAACGATGCAAGGCTGGCACTTGAGACAGCCACTGAGACCTACTCGCAGCAGATAGATGAGGCAGGTCGTTACCTCACGTCTCGTGGTATCACGAAGGAGGCAGCGCAAAAGCACAGGCTTGGGTTCGTTGCCTCCCCCATGATAGGTCACGAGGAGATGATAGGCCGTCTAAGCATCCCTTACGTGACCCCTGCGGGGGTGGTGGAGATGCGCTTCAGGTCCATTGACCCGAACACTAACCCCAAGTACCTGAGCAGGGTGGGTGCTAAGTCTCACATGTACAACGTGAACGCTTTCAACGAGCGCAGCGAGCACATCGCCATTTGCGAGGGTGAGATGGACGCTATTGTTGCATCCTCTATCTGTGGTATACCTGCTGTCGGTGTCCCCGGTGCCCAGACTTGGCAGGCTTCGTACCGTCGTGCCTTTCAGGACTACCGAAAGGTTTTCATTCTGGCTGACGGTGATGCAGCAGGTCAAGAGATGGCAAAGAAAGTGGCGCATGCTATAGATGTGGCTGTTGTGGTCACGATGCCTGAGGGCATGGACGTTAATGATGTATTCATGGCTGAAGGGCCAGAAGGTTTACGCGAGAGGATCGGCTTGTAATGGGATGGTTACTGTTCTTCGCCTCAATGGTTGGGTTTGTTGCCCTAGGATTCTTCTTCGACCGCATGCTGATCGGGATGATGCAATGGAATGAAGACCGAAAGATGCACAAGATCCTAGCGGATGAGGTGGTACGTAAGTATCAAGTAGAGAGAGAGCGCAGACATGGAGAGTATTGAAGAGTTCCGGGTTACTGGCAGCGTAGTGTACGAGATGCTCTCAGATGTCCTCGTGTCGAAGCAGTTGGACTACGGCCCCGGCAACATCAACAACGCACCGGGTGGTGCGATGAACGGTATCCTTGTCCGCATGAATGACAAGATGGAACGCTTAAAGAACCTCATATATCACAGTGAAGGTGAACCTCAGAATGAATCCATAGATGACAGCCTAGTGGACATAGCAAACTATGCAGTCATAGCAATGATGGTGAGGAACGGGTCATGGCCCAAGAACCTAGAGTAAAGATGACTATCTGCGGTTTCTGCAATACCGGACACCACAGTGATTGCAGGGAGCCGATCACTTGGCATCTCAAAATATACACATGCAACTGTGCGTGTAAACAGCGAGAGGTAAGTAATGTATAGAGTGTTCATCATCAGCGACCTTCAGGTTCCATACCATGATGTGAGAGCAGTGTCTAGCGTGGCTCAGATGATCGCCGACTTCAAGACACCACAAGACACAGTGTGTACGGTAGGTGACGAGCAGGACTTCCAGACCATAAGCAAGTGGGCTGAAGGGACAGCCCTAGAGTTTGAGGGCAGCATCGCTGAGGATCGTGACGCTACCGTGAGAGTGTTCAAGGATCTTCAGGTAGAGCACACGATAAGATCCAATCACACCGACCGACTCTACCAGCAGACCATGCGTCGCATGCCCGGACTTTCAGGGTTACCAGAGTTGGAGTTAGAAAACTTTTGGCGTTTACCTGAATTAGGAATCACCCATCACCGCAAGTCTTTCGAGGTTGCACCGGGATGGCTCGCACTCCACGGTGACGAATCAGGTATGAGCCAGAATGCTGGCAGCACGGCGATGGGACTGGTCAAAAAAGTGGGGCAGAACGTGGTGTGTGGACACACACACAGGCTAGGCTTAGTACCCTACACCACGGGCATTTACGGTGAGCACATGCGTACACTGTTCGGCTTAGAAGCAGGAAACTTGATGGACCCAACTAAAGTTTCGTACGCCAAGACATTTAACTGGCAGCAAGGGTTCGCTGTCCTATACGTTGATGGCAAAGACGTACTACCCGTGCCAGTGCCCATCGTAAACCAATCATTCGTCATGGAAGGAACCAAGTACTCATGGTAATTCAGTTCACCGATAAGGAATACCGGCTGGCAAGAGAAGGTGCTAAGGACGCTTCATCATCCTCTCGCACCAGCAGTCTCGTGGAGCAGGAAGATCTCGTAGGGGAGGCTTACCTGTGGCTTGCCGGTCACCCGAAGAAGGTAGTTGAATGGCGTGAGTTGGGTCGCAAGGGTGAGAACATGCTGCGTATCTCGTGTAAACGGGCAGCCCTCAAGGCTGTCGCTAAGGAACGTAAGCGCAGGACAGGCGCAGAGTATTCGGACATGTGTTTCTATAGCACCCAGATGATCCGTGAGTTGATGCCCACTATCTTTAATGCTGAGGATTGGGTGAACAGTGCGGGTGCCATGAGCAATGAGCCTAAGAGTCAGGCTGCACCGGCTGAAGGTAACAATAAACTGGCGATGATTGTTGATGTACGTGGTGCGTACCACGATCAGGCTAAGCACATACAAGAGTTTCTTCAGCGCATGTATGACAACCCTGTGCCTAACGTGGAAGACTTGATCGCTGTTGAGGAAGGTGTCTCAACCAAAACAATTCAACGTCGTGACGAGCGTTACCTAGGCTTCATGGTTCAGTACCTAGGTGGAGACAATCCGTGGGAAAAAGTAGACTAAAAAAAAGGGAGCGTTTACACGCTCCCCTTCCTGCACCGCCTCCGCCTCCGCCGCTCTACCTCAACGGATCAGCCAATCCGTACAGTTCCCTGCGCCTATCCCTGTTGCGCCGCGTTGCTTCCGCCTCGTATGCAGCCTCTCTCAACCTCGTTTTTTTTAACCGATACTTCCGTGCCCGAACGGCATCCTTGTTTTCGCTTCTAGTCTTACTCGGCACCCTTAATCACCTTCCTCACGCCCCACGTGCAAGCACCGGGCGTAGGCTCAGCCAACTCAGTGTTCATCGCTTTCTCTGCACGTTTCTTCGTGTCGTAAAACCCGAAGGCGAACAGGTCCTTCAACACAGAGTCACGCATCAACACAATGTAAGTGTCACGCTGCTCCGCTAAGTCGAACGCCAACTGCAACGCAGCCTTAGCCAAGTCCTCAACGTTGTCATGTTCCTTGTCAAGGATCTTGGTCATCAACCTAACCTCGCTGATCCGTGGTTGCATCAGGTCCTACAATCCATGCCGATGAAGTCATCGTCTATCGGCTCAGGCACGTTGTTTCTTTTCCGAATGTCCCAGCGATCCCGTGGTGACAACCCACCCCAGTAACCGTGCTTCTCGTGAACAACAGCGTAGTTAGCGCAAGCATTAACTATCGGGCACTCCTGACAGATTCGGCGCAGCACCCTGTTCTGTGCCAGTGCCTCACCTGCACCTTCAGGATAGAACGAGTCGGTGTCAGTGAAGCGACACGCGGCCTCCTCCCAATTGACTCGCTCGTAATATTTAATCATATCAACTCTCCGATGTAGTGGCCCTTGTCGTACTGTGACCAGTACGTCATCGCACAATACTTATTACAGAAGTGCTCGCCGTCAGCACTGATCCAATTATCTGGCGGTGTAGGTCCCTCGTTTACACAGCCACAGTAGTCGCATACAACTGTCTCGTAGATACTCATTCCTGTTCCTCCTCGTAATCTATTGGTGTTGGTAACGATACCAGAGATCCACACGATGCACAAACACCGTCGCACAAGTACGCTCCAACTGTTCTTTCTTCACTGAACGACACACACGCAATGAACGTGTTGCATCCACATGGGCACACCAGCGAAGGTATGCCCCTGTAATCTGTTCCATCCCCCCGCACCAATGCCCCGAAAAGTGCTGGTATCATTGGGTTTAAGCGAGGTCGCTTGCGTCTAGGGCTAACCTCTAACGTGAGTCTTAACATTTACTGCTCCATCCTGTCTGCGCCCAATGCGAGCGACCCTTCCCCCTGTTCCATACTAACCAGAAGCCCATGTCCTGCCACAGGGGGGACCAGTGATTCATCTTGTGTGCGCGTAACCGCTTGCCTATCCACACTGCTTGTGCCTTAGGCGTACCTGTTGCGCGTAACTCTTTCTGAATCATCCAGCCCATGCCAACAGTCATCCGCGCATCCGCTTGGTACGCTCCACGATACTTGCCCGTGTCGCTCACCCCGTGGTACGTGTGGTGTGTCTCACGTTGGCGTATGCAGTAACGCAATGCGTTGTCCTCCTCAACGTAGTACCTGCCCTGATAAAGGCTGATAGGTGAGTCGAATACCTTCTTACCCTTCTTGATTGCGATGTCGTAGTCCAACCATGTGTCGTCGCTGACGGCAGGCGTGAACGTCAAGCATGCTGCTAGTGCTAGTGCTGCAATCATCACTGCCTCCCTTGCTTTTCCGTTTCCCTGCCACCAACGAACTCGGGTAGCACGTACACTTTCTGTCCGCCTCTCGTTTCTGACAAGCGACACAATCTCCCTGACTTATGCAGGGTGCTCAGTGTGCCAGACGCAGTGCCATGATGCGGAACTTCCATTGCTTTTGTTTGCTCCGCTACTGTCACCCCGAACTCTCCACCCGTACCGGCAAGACGCAACGCTAGCGACTGACGCTTACTTGTCTTGCCAGACTTGTCGTTTACACGGGCACGTGCCTTGCTTGTGTCTGACCCTGACCAGCCTGAGTTAGGTCCAAGGTCACCGCCATAAGGTAGTTCAGGTTGAGCGCTCATATTTCCAATCCTTCCCACGACTCCACGTCCGAATAGTTTAACGCCACCTTGACATCAAGCGTTGTTCTCTCCCTCACTGCGGAGATCCAGTCACCCAGTTCTTCCAACTCAATGACGCAATTATAGTGCAGGTCAGCGACACCATCAGAATAGTACACCTCCCAATACCCAGTGGACCCATCATCAACCTCAAAGCATTTGTAGTGTGGCTCCATGAACGTGCTACTCATTGTTCGCACCTTCCCTCAACTTCTCAATGGCTGCATAGTCGTAGCCCAGTGCGTTCACTGCGATGTTCGCGTACTCATTCATGGCCGGGTCAATGTAAGGCTGTGGCCGTGGCTCGAATCCCTTGTGCTTGCAAAGGTTCATGTACAATTCCCTTCCCAACAGATACCTGACTTCTCTTTCTTCCGTGTCCATTCCTTTTCCTTTCTCCATGTAGCGTTGTTGCTACGCGCCTGCCGTGGACTCGCACCACGGTGTATGCTATTCAGGCGGGACGTTTACACGCCCGGTACTTCATCGGCTATGATGAACTCACCCATGTCCGTGACCCCCACGATGAGGCCCATCTCTATCGCTGCCACGATACCTTGAGCGTCCTGCATCGCCTCACTCTTACCTTTCTTGGATCTTTTGTACACCTTGCCAGTGGAATTTGCAACGTAGTCCACCGCCATCTTTGACCCATTGCGGGTCACCTCATGGCCTGTATTCACGTTGAACTTAAGCGCATGCACCGCCGTGATAAGCGATACTCGTGTCACTGCTAAACTCCCGCTGTGTGTTGTCCCCGCGCTGTGCTTCTCTACGAAAGACCCATCGGGGAATTCATGTCGCATCTCTTCTATCTCTTCCTTCATCGTTTACACGTTCCCTTCGATTGAGCCAGCGACCCCCATGAGTATGAGGATCGCCAGCACTACGGCTATGGACAGGCAACGCCAGCCCCTATCGGTTAGTCTTACACTGCTCATTGTTTACACGCTCTCCTTCTCCGTGATCTCGTAACTTATCAGCGCATGGCCCGCTGCCTTTACCCCGGCGAACACTGACAGTATCCACTTTTCATCGCTGTAATCTGCGAATAGTTTCTCATGTTCCGTGACCAACTCACCAAGGTACTTGGTGTGTGGTACACACGTCACTACTTTTATTACTCTCATTCTTCCACCTCTCCTAGTCTGTCAATCTCTACCCATCTCGTACCTGCCCCGCCTACCGGCGTGACCTGTGCATCTATCTTACCCCAGCGTGGCCGTAAGTCAAGCACCTTCACGGGAAAGTTAAGCCCTGACCCGTCATTGAGTGTGCGTACTGATCCGATGTGCTTATCTGCTTCTATTGCTGTTAACATTTTTCTCCTTCTTTCTGTAGTGTTCTGCTCGTGTAAACGGTGAGGGCGTGAACGCTTCCCTTCGCAATACCCTCACCTATCCTTCACGCCATAGGGACGCTCAGGAATTATCTTAGTCGTTCATGTCCTCTGCGTCAGGGTGTTCGCACCTTCCACATAGGTACTCCCCTCCGGGTGCTGACCCTACACGGTTACCATGCTTGCATTCATCCACGTCACTCACCCTCTCCGTGTAAACGTTCTACCGTGTCGGTTGCGCGTAGTACTTCACGCATAACCTCAGTGTGTGTCTTGCATGTGTACGTGGGCTTACGGTAGGCGGACTGCGTGATTACGTGCGTGGCAGGCCACCTACGTGTGCCCTCAATGCACAGAGTGTGTGTGCATTCTTGCTCTTCTATTTTCTCCATGACTTCTCTCCTCTTCTAGTGTGCTACCAGTGTAGCATACGTGCCCGGTGTAGGCATTGAACCTACCTAGTCGCCGACCGACCGGGCTGTTTACACGCTACCCCTTAAGGTGCGCGTTCAATTCCGCTTTGATCCTACGCGCATCATCTCCACGCCATGTGCTTAAGTTAGCCAGTGCATACATCACAATGTGACGGCCAGAATCTGCGCCGTACATGTCGTTCACTGTCTCCAGCGTGGTCATAGGCTCAAGGTATGCGCCTGCCCATGCTTTGGCGTTACCCTTAAGCGTTGCGCTTGACAGTGCTTCACGTGCTATCGCGCTCAGTGTACGTGTCTTCATTTTCTTTTCTCCATTTTCTGTAGTGTGTGATCCGAATTGTACCACGTACCTAGGGTAGGACTCGCACCTACCTAAAGACTCTATGTCCTAGGCGTTTACACGCTTACTCTGCACCCCCCCTAATTAGTATCCAGATTAGTGCTTGACATGTCCTAGGGCTAATCCCCATACTAACGGCCACGTTAGTCACTGCCCTACTTATCTCAGCGTATTGTGTCTTATTGGGTGAGTCAGTGTGTAAACGGGCTGCCCGCATCATCCACACGTCAACCACCACGGCATCACTGTCACCCGCTAACGCCCTAGCGAACGCGTTAGTTTTCTCACCCTTAAGCGCATCGAATCCCTCAACTGTGGACATGTTCGCCATGGTCATGTTATTAGTTAAGCCTGCCACGTCGTCACCATTAGCAAACTGATAAGCCTTAGTCACGTTGCTGGCCCACCGTTCACGGGGTGAGAATGCCGAGATAACACACGCACCCACTTCCAGACTAGTGCCCATGATATTGGCCACGTCTAAGGCTATGCGCTCCCCGTCCACGTACCACGTGCTAGCACTCTCCACGTGGTGGGCCGTAGACCTATCGGCTATGAGTGCGCGAAAATGGCGCGAATATCTGGCCACATTCTTACTGTTAACCTTAATCATTTTTCTGTCCTCTCCTAATGTGTTACCGAATTGTACCACGTGCCGGGAGCAGGGATCGAACCTGCCACGCACCAACTGCCCCGGCCGTTTAAACGCTTACCCTATGAGAGGAACCGCATCACATTCACGATCCATGCAACTAAGGTGATCGGTCCTATCTATATTCGCTTGACTTGTGCGCCATATGAGAGGCTTAGGGTTGCCCTCATCGTCATCATGTAGTTCACTAATACAGGATATTTTGATCATTCTGGCATTCTGTTTTTTGATTTTGCTAGTGTCTAGGGCAGCGTGAGGGTACTCCCCTAATATGTCCGCAATCTCTTCCATGTCTGTTTTAAAGTCTTCCCCGGCTTGTGTACTTGTCGGCTTGCCCACTAGCCCCAATTCCGTAACCAACTTTGCGAAAGGTCGGCCGTGACCCGTGCCCACTTCTAGATAGGCGTGAGCCAATTCATGCGCTAGCGTGGGCAACGGCCCCATGTCCCCATCGGTTAATGATGGGTGAATGAATACCTGAGGGATACCGTCGGCACTCATGTAATGGCACTCCCCGATTGTCTTGCCCTTTCCTGCCCTAGTGTTAGCCGGGAAGCCTACCGATATTCGAACCGGCTTAGGCGTAACCCCTACCCTTTCGAAAAGTGGTGCCATTAGTTCACTCGCATTGGTAAGCCATTCTTCCCTAGTCAATTCCTCAGTTGTAGCCATGTCGTATCCTTTCATCATCGGCACGAAGTAGCGCCATGAAGAAAGTGTCCCAGACATACGACGTTTACACAAGCCGAATCACACAAAAAAACGAAATATTTTTTTTTATTTTTGAGCGTAAAAATGTGACCCACGCCACAACTAAACAGTGTTCACATCTAAGCCATTCTAAGCCATTCTAAGGGCCTAGGATTCTCTGGCATACCCTAACACCCCCCCCCTTTCGGACACAATGCCCCGAATATCGGACAACTACCAGCCTAGTCAAACGTCGAACATACGTTCGAAAGGTGGTGATATACCTGTGATATATTAGAGATCGGCGGACCCGCAAGGGATCGCGCGTATATGACAGAATTTTGACGGTCGCAAAAAACACACCATGGGGGTGTGGGGGGCATGAGTGCCTATCGATAATGATAATCGTTCCCAATAAGAATCGCGCTAGACACCGCACCAAACTTGACCGGGGTGTTGTTAAAAAACACACGCTATAGTAATAGTATAGGGTAGTTTTAATTGTGTGCTATAATGATAGTGTTTGTTTTGTCCGATTATCGGGGTGTGTCTTCGGTGCTCCTGTAACGGTTGTGTAACGTTTTAGGTTTTGGTGTCCGAAAGTTAGATTTTTTAGACTACTATATAGTAGGGGTTGTTACCGAGCGGAACGAAGTGGAGCGAGGGCACCGAGGCCGCTACGTCTTTGGGACTCCGCGACCTCTAAGGGAGCGGTAAGGGCACTTCGTCGCTCCGCTCACTATCGTTCGCTCCGCTCCTCAGTAAGAAATTAACCTTGCTAGGATCTTGTTGGTTTTATATTCGGTGGGGTTGTTTTTAGTCCCCCTTTTTAGGAGGTTACGATGGCTCGTACTTCTCCTGAAGAGTTGAAGGCTACCAAGTTGGAATTGCTGCGTATCGTGCAGTCTCAGGGCGTGAGTATTGCGGCGGCTTTGAAGATTGTGGATCGCACTCGTTCTACCTATGAGAGGTGGCGCAAGGAAGATCCTGACTTTGCCGGGGCTATTGATCGTATCCGTACTATGCGGAAACTTGATCCTAAGGCGGAGGCTGCTCGTGGTGAGCAAATGTCGTTTCCTGCGTTTAGTGAGAAGTATTTGGGTGCCACGGTTTTCCCTCACATGCAGAATGTGGTGGATATGATTGAGGGCCGGGAGCCTTCTTGGCTTCATCCGGGTATGTCGTTTGAGCCGGGTGAGAAGGACTTGATTATTACTAACATGCCTCCTGAGCATGGTAAGACTACTTCGGTGACTATCAACTATGTGACGTACCGTATTTGTATGGACCCGAACATCAGGGTTATCTTGGTTTCTAAGACTGCCGAGATGGCTAAGAAGATGTTGTATGCGATTAAGACTCGTTTGACGCATCCTAAGTATGATGAGATGATTGCGGCTTACGCTCCTGAGGGTGGCTTTGATAAGGACTCTGAGGCGTGGAACCAAACCATGATTTACGTTTCCGACAATGCGAGGGATTCTGGTGAGAAAGACCCTACTGTTCAAGCCCTTGGTATTCGTGGCCATATTTACGGCGCTCGTGCCGACCTTATTGTTCTGGATGACACTATTGATTTAACAAACGCCCACGAGTACGAGAAGCAGATCAACTGGCTACAGTCTGAGGTTATCAGCCGCGTGTCAGCGAATGGTTCTATGCTGGTGGTGGGGACACGGTTGTCTTCTAAGGACTTGTACCGTGAGTTGCAGGATGACAGCAGGTACCCGGATGAGAACTCTCCGTGGACTTACCTGTCTATGCCTGCCGTGCTAGATTTTAAGGAGAAAGAGAAGGATTGGGTTACGCTGTGGCCTAAGTCTAACCAGCCTGAGGCCGGGATTAAGATTGAGCAGCAAGAACAAGACAAGAATGGTTTGTTTCCTAAGTGGGATGGTTCCCGTTTAGCAAAGAAACGTAGACGTGTATCCCCGAAGGCTTGGGCCATGGTCTATCAGCAGCAGCAGGTCTCTGACGACGCGGTGTTTTCCCCCGAATCCGTCAAGGCAGCGATTAACGGCAACCGTATGTCGGGACCAATACCTAAGGGTATGGTGAACCAACGGGCTGATGGAATGAATGGCCTCGTTATTCTTGGCGGTGTAGACCCTGCTACAAGCGGTCACACCGCTGCGGTCATTATTGGCTTAGACGTAAAGACACAGAAACGCTACGTGCTGGATGTGTTCAATAAGCCGGGTATCACCCCTGAGGCTATGCGCGACATGATTAAAGGCTTCACTGACAAGTACAAGGTTACTGAGTGGCGCATTGAACGGAACGGTTTCCAAGGCTTCCTCGTCCATGACAAGGAGTTGAACGATTTTTGTGCAGCACGAGGTTCCGTGATCCGACCTCACTTCACTGGATCAAACAAGCATGACGCAGACTTTGGTGTAGCGTCCATGACAACCTTGTTTTCGGGATGGGAAGACAAGCATCAACTAATTGAGTTGCCCTCTACGCATGGCTCTGAGGCCGTCAAAGCAATGATTGAGCAACTGGTTACGTGGGCACCTTCGGCACCTAAGTCTCAGAAGACAGATATTTGCATGGCGCTGTGGTTTGCGGAGTTAGCCTGCCGGGATAGGGTTATTGCTAACTCTAACTTCGTTAGGTCCCATGTCAAGAACAGTTTCGCAACACCTTGGGATAAAAGCACTCAGGTGACCGTGAGTCTTGTAGATTCAGAGATTCAAGGCTTATTCAAGCCGATGGGCGTTTAACCCTCACAACTACTTAAGGATTCACATGGAACAGTACGGCGCAGCGACCCCCGGAAGCGGGTCACCTCAACTTCGTGAGATACGTGCTCACTATAACCGCATCAAAGCCCAGTTCGCTGCCCGTGATGGGCGCATGCAGGACGTTCTTGCTGTGCGACAGGGCCGTATGCGGGACGTATACCCGGACTTGTTCCCTGAAGGACCATTTGACAAGGGCATTGTTGCCAACATGGTGGACGTTGCGGCGCGGGATCTAGCAGAAACGCTAGCACCCATGCCCTCATTCAACTGCACAAGCGCACGTATGGTATCTGACACTGCCCGTGAGTTCGCTGAGAAGCGCACACGTATCGTTAACGGCTACATTAACTTCAGCAACGTACAGACACAGATGTACACAGCCACAGATCGCTACTTCACGTACGGTTTCGTGCCTGCCATGATCGAAATTGACATGGAACAGCAGATGCCACGCATCACATTCATGGACAGCATAGGCGCATACCCAGTATTTGACCGTTGGGGTAACACCAAGGCAGGGTATTTCTCGTTCTATAAGAACCGTGATGAACTGGTAGCCATGTATCCTCACGTTGAAGAGGTTATTAAGCAGCAGTCCACCGGACTTGAAATGATTGAGGTTGTGCGCTACCATGACTCTAAGGTAGATGTTATCTTTTGCCCAACCCGTGACGGGATTGTTCTTGAGAAGATTAAGAACCCTATCGGTGAGTGCCTCCTAGAGTTTGTTCGCAGGCCCGGTGTTGACACTGAGACTCATGGACAGTTCGATGATGTTCTTGCGGTACAGGTCGCTAAGGCACGTTTCGCCCTGCTCAGCCTTGAAGCCGCACAGAAGAGTGTTCAGGCTCCTATTGTTCTTCCTCCTGACGCACAAGAATTAGCCCTAGGCTCCGATGCGGTCATCCGCACAGCCAGTGGCGAGAAGGTTCGCCGTGTACCTATTGAGGTTCCTTCAAGCGCATTCGCGCAACAAGGCGTATTAGATCAGGAACTACGCCAAGGGTCACGTTACCCTGAGGTACGCGGTGGAAACTCTGATGCTTCTGTAATCACAGGCAAGGGTGTACAAGCCCTAATGTCTGGCTTCGACACGCAGATCCGTACAGGTCAAGCAATGTTCGCTAAGGCTCTTGAGAACCTTGTTGGTAAAGCGTTCATGGTTGACGAGAGACTGTTCGGACCTGAAACCAAAATTCTTCGCGGTAATACTGATGGTGCTCCATACGAAATAAAGTACCGACCGGACCGCGATATTAAGGGCGACTATTCCGTAGATGTCCAGTACGGCTTGCTGGCAGGACTTGATCCTAACCGCGCTCTTGTTTTTGGGCTGCAAGCCCGTGGCGATCAACTGATCTCCCGTGACTTCCTTCGTCGTCAAATGCCTTTCGCACTTGACGCTAGCGAGGAATCAATGAAGGTAGACACAGAAAACTTGCGTGACTCTATGCTTCAAGCCGTATCTGGCTTGGCGCAAAGCATACCCGCTTTAGCCGCGCAAGGGCAAGATGTCTCCCAAGTACTTAAGCAATTAAGTATTGTCATTACGGCTAGGCAGAAAGGTACGCCAATCGAAAAAGCAATTGAGCAGGCGTTTATGCCGCCAGAACCAGAACCCGCCCCGCCGGAACTAGCAGAAGAAGCAGGCATGGAAGCCGATATGTTAACAGGCTCCCCTGACGATATGATGCAGTCCGGTGGGGATGGGCTTCCCGGTGGCCTACGAGAGTCAGGTCGCATGAGAGACGTAGCACCCGGTCAGCAAGGCATGCCTGAAGGTGGCCGCCCTGACCTTATGAGTTTAATGGCTTCGATGGGAAGCAAAGGTAAACCAAACTTGCAGGCTGCTGTTCAGCGCAAGCAAGCAATCTAATAAGGAGTTATTATGTGCATGTCTTGCGGATGTTGGATGGACCCAACAGGCAAAATGGGTGGGGACGGTAATCACCCTGAAGATTCAACAGTGATGCCAAACATCAAAACCACTACGGCGGATAACGCTAACGAATGGCGGAAGTAATGGCTACCCCAGCAAAAAAGAACAAAGACAAGGGCAAAAAGAAAGACGACAAGAAAAAAAATAAAGGCCCTTTTTCTTCCAGCACCCCTCAGGCTCGCGCCAACGCAAAGAAAGAAGCGGACCGTAAAGCCAAGATTAAGAAGATGGATAACGCTGGCAAAGAAAAAGCCGCTAAACCTGTTGACAAGGCAAAGCAGAAGGCTAAAGAAAAAGCCATGGCAGATAAAATTAAAAAACAATTTGGCTTAAACACGGGTGTTTGAACATGCCGGGAAGCAAGGCTTTCTGGGACAAGCCAAACCCAAAGAAAAAGTCTACACCTTTGACTGGTGCTCAGAAGGCTGCTGCAAAGAAACGGGCTAAGGCCGCTGGCCGCCCGTACCCTAATCTTGTAGACAACGCAGCGGTAAAGAGAAAGAAGAAGTAATGCCTTCTAAGAAAGATCCTCGCCTTGAACGTGCTGGAGTTTCTGGTTTTAATAAGCCAAAGAAAACTCCTAGTCACCCAAAGAAGTCACATGTTGTTGTTGCTAAAGAAGGGGACAAGATTAAAACTATCCGCTTCGGTCAGCAGGGTGTGACTGGGGATAAGAAACCCACGGCAAGGCAGGCTTCTTTTAAGGCCCGTCACGCAAAGAACATATCTAAAGGTAAGATGTCAGCCGCTTATTGGGCGGATAAAACCAAATGGTAAGGAGTGGTAATGCCACAACCTAATAAAGGAACACATGGGAAGCCTCACGTATCGCAACCGATACAGGGCATGCCCGGTTCAAAGAGCAACGACTGGGACAAGATTAAGTACGGCGCTCCCGGAGGCAAAGGAACCAAGGGTTCAGGAACTGGAACTAAGTAATAACACAACTAGAGAATACGATCAAGGGAGTTGCAGCAATGACACGAAACGATATCGGCATCCACGTTAACTTCCTTGATCTCTCTCTGGCTATCGTAGTTGATGGTGTCGCTTGGTCACCTGACGTTGCTGACGACATGACAGGACGCATGAAGACCCTACTTGATGAAAGTATATCTACGCTGGTTCAGTACGGGTTCATGCAAGACGAGATTGAGCAAGGTGAAACTGAAGAGGATGAGGAAGAGGAAGAGCCGGGTAACACCCCTTCCAAGGAACTCATTGACCCTAATGTAATTTTTCTTATGGAGCAAGAGTTCGGAGAAGGTAATGGCTGAACAGCACGGAGGGAAACGCACACCAAAAAACCCGGCACCCGTTAGTGGTCCCGGTAAACTCAGTCGCAGAACTGACGGCGGACCTGCACAGGTGAACGCGCAGATGACTGGCATGGGCTACGGAGAGAACAAAGACTTTATGCAAATACAAGAAGGCGCAAGCATGGCCGCTTCCCCAAGATCTAGAGGTGCCGCACAAGCCCCTCAAGGAAATCCCATGGGTGCAATGGGTGGAGGCAACCCGTTGTTTAGCGAAACTCAACGCCCCGACGAGCCTGTCACTGCGGGTGCAAACTTTGGTCCGGGTGCTGGCGGGGCACCTGCCGCACCTGTTTATAGCGAAACGTCTTCAGATGATCTTGAAAATATGAAACAATACCTTCCAGATTTAATAGAGGCCTCATCTTTTGTTGGCGCTCCATCAACTTTTAAGTCTCTTGTTAACTATTTGAGAAACGCCTAATGGCAAAAAACCCTCCCGAGTGGAAGCAGGATTCTTTTCTTGATTACTTTAATGATGCTGCCACCCAGTTAGGTTACGACAGCCTGCCCCTTGCGTGGGGAATAGCAAGTTCAAACTGGAAATCTAAAAAAGATCTTAACTCTTTCCTTGATTCTTTAACTAACATATCGGAGGCGAACTAATGGCTGGACCCGGAGATCGCATCCCCGACGATCCAGAGTCTTCACAAAACAAGTCTTGGTTTGATACTTGGTGGAAAGCGCGAGAAGAGTCAGCATCGGAATTGACAGAAGAGGTCAAGGGGCAAACCTTAGGCGGCCCTATTCTTAAAGGGGCGGGGCTTCTTAAAGACGCAATTGGTGTTGCTTTTGGTTCCGGTAATTTAGGTTCAAACCTTAGTTCTGGTGTGAAGGGAATGGATGTTGTTGCTCGCGGAGGAGCATGGAACGAAGCCAAAATAAAAGACTATGACGAAAAGGCTGCAAAAAATTCTCTTCTTGGATCTGGAACTGGGGTTATTGCTTCACCCGTAATGGCTGGTCTAACTATTGCCGACAAGGTTTGGACTTACGGCGTTGCTCGTCCAGCGTCTACTGCTGCTTTGGTAGATAGGAAATACAGAAATCAAGACATGGAGTGGGACACTTTAAGAAAGGCGTGGAATAGAAGCGAAGATGTTTCTTTTGGGCAGGCAGCCATACCAGATGAAGTTGTAAGTCTTATTTCAAACGTTGAAGAATATGATCCGTGGAGCAACTACGATCTTTCGGATCTTTCTTCAAACCCTGTTTTTAATTTAATGTCTGGAGGCATAGACGGAACCTTGAACCTTGTAGGTCCGCCGATTGCTAAAATTGGTAGGCTTAAAGTTATATCAAGAACCACAGGAGGGACTACTGTAAAAAGCAGTAGGGATTTAGCAGTGCTCCGCGAAGACTACAACTCTCATTCTAGATTCAGGATGCAATCGGAAGAAACGCCGGTAGGGTTATCAAGGGATTTGCGGGATCAAGACTTAATTGAATCTGGTTCTAGAACAACATACGGTGAAATGGTTTTTGACATTGCCGAAGAAACAAGACCAGAAGCCCTTCGCTTAAATCCTATTGTTGCAAACTCTCATTCTTTAGACAAGGCAGCCTTCGCTGACCTGCTTGCACGAACAGATGATCCAAACACTGTCAACAATCTTATTCTTGTTTCGCGCGGTGACGAATTAGCGTTTAAGGAACTTGAGGAAGCCGCAGATCCGGCTCTATGGGTTCTTGGAGACATGAATAGCCAGATTCAAGCCAACGCAATTGCGGGAAACCGTTACGCACCTACTGGTGCAGCCTTGGCTAAGGTGAATCAAATGTTTGATAACCAGTTGCGTAAAAGCGAAAACGCAGATTACTTTGAAAAGGTAATGAGAATATTTCGCGATCCTAGCGGCAACATGCGCGGATCTTCAGAGTTTATGCCTTCTCGTAGATTTACTGTAGAAAAAATTCGCAAGGGTGGCCGGAAAGGGCAGTACGCTTTTCAGTATGCGGATTACTCTGACGCACCTCAATGGATAAAAGTTGTTAGCGAAAGTGGTTTAGGAAAACCTGTCACTTCTTTTATGCAGTGGGTTGGTGGTCGTAAGCCTCTTGGATTGGTTAGCCGTTCTGGTGTTAGACCAAACGAGTTGGCTGTTGAGTTTGAATCAATGATGAACTCTGTGCCAGAGTTTCGCGGAACAAGAGTGGTTAAGGTCCTTGACGGGAATCTTGACGTAGTTGAAGTACCCGCCAGCGAGTGGCGAAAAGGGATGTATGCAAAAATTGAAGCCGTTACTGATGATGTAGAACTTGAAACCGTTTGGCGAGAGATGGAAAATGAAACCATCGAAGTCATGGCTAGGGGCCTTGACGTTTCGGCTGAACAGGTTCAACAAATAGTAAAAGCGTTTCAGCAATCAACAGACACAATTGTTGAGAACATGACCCGTAATGGCGGATACATTTTTGATGAAATAAGTGGCAGGGAATTGCTAGATCCAGTTTCTTTGCGCCAGTTTATGAATAGTTTTACAACAGTAAACATGGGCGAGGTCCGCAGGGCTGTTCAAATGAGCAGAGGCTCGTTCCGCAAATACGGAGAACAAGGTGCTGACATTGGCACCACCATCTTTGACCTTGGAATGAAAATATTTCGCACAGACGTTTTGTTTCGTATAGGATACACTCCAAAGAACGCGGTGTGGGAACCACTCCAAGCCTCAATGCTAGCGCATGGGGTCATACTTGCTGACGAAGGAATTTCTAGCACTGCTGGCAAGTTTGTAAGAAACAGAAAAAATCAGGCTCTTCATTTTGCGTATCGCGCAGATGTCATGAACAAAATTAAGCAGGTTTTTCCCGGAGGAAGCAAAACCAACAAGCAACTTAATAAAGACATGGAAGTTTTGCTTGAAGAAAGAGCAAAAATAAAATCTGCTATTGACCTTGCGACTAATGATTTTGCAGCGACTACAAGGGATCTTACTTCTCCGGGTTTAAAGCAAAGCCAGTTAGAAGATATTGCTGGGCAACTTTCTAGATCGGCAAGGGAACTAGAAGCCGTTGAGCAGGTTATGGATGGCATTACTCCTGCGTGGAGGCAGGTACCTGACGTGGTAAATGTCAAGGAAATAAACCGGCGAACAAGGGAATACAGGGCCATACTTGGCGAGGATCAAAGTTACGCTGATGATCTTGCAAGCGACACTAATGGTGTTCTTCAAGAACAGGCTGTAGTTCTGGGTAGTCCCCGGATTCAAACAGATTTAGAGATAGAGAATCTTAAGAACGAACTTGTTCACGTTGAGGAAGAAAGAGTTTTTCTTGCTGAAGAAAGATTAAATGAGATTGGTGTGGCGGAATCCGGTGCTCAAGGAGTAGGATCTCGTCCTCCTAGCCCCGGTCGGGCTACAGCAAATGAACGACAGAAAAAAAACCTTGAAAGGGCTTTAGCCGAAAAAGAAAGACTTGCTGCTACGCAAAAACTTCCTGATGCTTTTACTGCCGATGAAATTATTCCTACTTTAACTTCGGGAAATAAGGCAAGAATTTCCGCAAACAATAAAACCATTGAGCGGATAAGAAACAGTAAGAATCTTGATCCTGAGGCTCGAAAAGAAATAGAAACAATGGTTAATCGTTTAGAAGAAACAATGGAAGAAATTCGCCAAATAAATCTAAGCCCCGGACTAAGGCCAGTGAGCCAGATTCTTGAAGAAAAAACAGCGATGCTGGAAAATATTCAAAAACGAATTGAAGCCCTAAGTCCAAAAATAGGTGAGCGAAAGAAGAAGATTGAAGAAGTTTCGTCAAAACTTAGTTGGGAAGGTTCCGGGGACGGTTACATGACGATAATGATTGGTGGTGTTAAGACTAGGCAACCGGGTGCTTTTAACAACGAAGGCTACAACATGGGTGCAGGTTACCGTGCTGAAGCGTCTGCTGCTCGAACCAGTCAAACAACTTGGGACCCTTCCGCCGCAATCTCTGCTCTTGACCATCACATGACCCGAACTGGAAAAGTAAAAAGTTTGGCTCCAAATGAACCGGGTTACTGGGAAGAGTTGGCTTATGTTATTAAAGCGCATTTTCGTGGAGACAGGTTTATCCAAAAAATTCTTGAGGGTGATTCAGACACGGATTTAATGGTCTGGCTTAATAGCCGTGAGGGTAGAATTTATCAAAAAGACATGAATAAAAACTACACCTTAACTAACACTAACTACATAAACAATACTAATGTAATTTCAGATTTTGGCAACGAGGCTCAAAAAGTAATTAGGTTAGTTAAGCAATACATTCCTGATGAAAACGTGCGTAAACGTGCTGCTGCTGGCGAGTTGGGTGCTGGTGATTTGCAGGCAGCGATGGGTGGTCGTGATGATCTTGGCAGGATTCTTAGCAGTGAGTTAGAAGCCAACGTAGGTACAATGAAAAACATAGGCCGAATGATAAACAAAGGAGCAGATCGGTTCTGGCAGGGCATTGCTACTACCCCTGAGGATCGTCTTGCTCGTTGGCCTTTTTATCAAATGGAATTTAAAACTCAACTTCAACGTATGGTTGACGTTCGTGAGATTGATGGCGTTTCAATTCCGCTAAGTGCGGTAGAACCTATGCGCCAAGCCGCTCATCGTATGGCTTTGGACGAGTTGGAAAAAACTTTTTATACTATTCGTCGTTACAACAATGCTATTTACATGGCTCGTTTTTTGACTGGTTTCCCCGGTGCCATGTTTAATTCAGTGTATCGTTACGGAAGGTTTGCTGCTAAAGAACCAGAAAGATTGATTCAAACTGGTAACATCTATGGTTCCGCTTTGGCTACATTTGGCGTGGATGAAGAAGGCAACGAAGTTAAAAATATTAGCGACGCTAAGTATCTTGTTATACCGGGAACAAGTAGCAAAAACAATCCCGATGGCGCAAGGGTGCCTCTTTATTTTATGGACTCTATTGCAGTGGGTGCCCCTAGCCTTTCTTACGGCGCAGCCATTGCGGTTAGTACCGCTTATGCGGCTAATCCTGCTACTGAAGAGTTCTTGCAGGAACTCATGGGTCCTGAATTTTACGAACTTACTTTTCCTTACGGCGTTCAAGCAAATCCAGCAAAAAACATTCTTTCAAGTTACCAAAAATCGGCGTTGTCCGCTATTAGGCAGTTTGATGATGAGGCGTTTCTTAAAGCATCAGTCAATCTTCACGCTCACAATATGGCTGAGTGGGAAAAAAATGGTTCTGACATTGACTTAATACCAGATTATGATAAAGCACAAACAGACACAAGGAATTATTTTATTTTAAGGCTTGGTGTTAAGTTTGCAGATTCTTTTTCTACCGAAATTCCAAATGTAACAAAAGTTCCGGGTCAGTTTATGCGGGACGAGTTGCGTCGAACTAGGGAAAGATTCCCTGATACTGACGAAGGTAGAGAAAATGCTGCGGTTGCTTTTATTTCTAAGTACGGTGAATGGGCGGAATGGTACACAAAATCTGTAAAGAAGTATCGTGTCTATGTTCCCAGCACTCAGGATGCCTACAACCGTTTGTGGAAAGAGTTTCCTGATTTAACCGAAAAGTTAGTAAATATAGATCCTGACGATCCATTCATGGTTAGTTTGTTTGCTACAGGTACGGACGCTGGAGATTTTTCTCAAAGCGTTTTTAATGCTTTTAAAACTGATCCGCTTCCGGGTGACACTAAATTAATTTCTGAAACAATGACTCCTTCGGTTTTTAATAATAGGTACAAGGTTGAAGAAGGCTGGGACTTAAAGAAAAAAAGTAAAGCCATTCTTGATGCAGAGTTGGTGCGCTTAAGGACTCTTAGGGACGCTGCTATTACTAACGTAGTGAAAAAAGAAAAGTACCGCAGCGAAATACTAGACGTAACAACACAATACAATGATTGGTTACAGAAGTTAAAAGATTCTAACGAGCCGTTTGCCGCAAGCCAAACATCATTTGCGGTAACTAAAAATGCAGATAGGGCTGCTTTGTATTTAGACAATATTCTTAAGCACAAGCCGTTTATGGATACCGTTAAGGATGATCCCACTTGGATTAATCTTAACAATTTTATAAAATCTCGTAAACATATGCAGAAAACAATTAAAAATATTGAAGACGATAAAGACGATAGCAAAAAAGATGATCTTATAATAAGGTATCTTACTTTTGTTAAAGACAAGTATTCTTCTGATGTTGAGTTTGACGCTATTTGGGAGCGGTATTTTGTTGACGAGTATACGGTTGACAACGCAGAATTGGAGACAGAGTAATGCCACACGGAGAAATTCACCCAGATGACGAAGATGATACATTTAATTACATACCAGACGAGGATAGTCCTAGTGGTCTTGGCGATGATGATCTTGGACCTGCTAGTGTTTGGTTTCCTGACTATAGTCGAAGGCATGAGGGTGCTCCTAAAAAATCTGCAGATCGCGGTGCTCAACCTATATACAACCTTAATAACCCAATGGCTAACCTTATTTTCAATGACCTGTCACAGTCACAAGCCATATCGGAGTGGGATGATCCTACAGGGTATTTAACTTCAGCACTTAAAAAAAGCCTTGACGAGATGGCTGAGGAAATGGGAACTTCTTCTAGTACCGGGAAGGGACTTTGGACAAGAGCCGTAGCAAACTCTTACAACGCATCAAAAAAAGGACAAAAAGTAAGTCCCTTTGAAAGCATACAAGCAATTTATAGCGACTACTCTGAAAAACTTGAAAAAGACGGAGGGAAGAAAAAGAGATACACTGGCCCTACTTCTTCAGTTACTCTTGCTAACGAATCCGACCTGAGGGAAACGGCTAACGCTGTGGCTTCTGCTGTGCTTGGTCGTGGAATTGAAGACGACGAGTTTCAAGAAGTTCTTAAAAAAATTCGTAAGCAAGAAGTTGCACAACCTAGTATTAGTACTCCGTCAACAGGATACAATGTTACTCAGGGTGGGTTAAGTGCTGATGGTCGCAAAAATATTATACGTGATTCTTTGATGAAGGGGCCAGAGGCCGAAGACTATGGTAAGGCTACTAAAATGATGGGCGTTTTTGCTAAAGCCTTGGAAATGAGATCTGATGGCAGATGATTTGACCGCTAAAGAAAAGTTGATGGACACTAACAAGAATGATAAGGTGTCTAAGAAAGAACGCCAAGAGTTTAAACAGGGCGCTTCTATTAAGGTTTCTTCTGATTTTAACATTGCTTATGCTTTACTTAACACTTTAGAAAACTCTGAAGATCCTGACGCTCAAGCGTTTTTTCAATTTTTTAATGAAATAACACAAGATTATATAAAAAATCCTGTTGGCTTTAGCGAAGATGCTGCTGCTATTAAAATGATTGGTCAGCCTTGGTTCCAAAAATACCAAGGTGTTGCTATCAAAGACATGGAGTTTGAAACACAAAACCCTATTCTTTGGAAAGAAAGCATTGATTCTGATGTAGCAACAATACGCGATCAGGCGGTAGCACGAGGCGCGGTTATGTCAGAGATTGAAATGCGTGAGTTTGCTGTTAACTCTCGTCGTTTTGGTTGGAACGAATCTGAAAAGATTAATGCTTTTGCTGAGTATGTTAATGCCCAAAACGGTGTGTTTGGTGGCGCTGCGGGTAAGTTTCAATCTACGATTGCCGACTGGTCTAGAACAAATGGTCTGGGTCTTAGCGATGATGCTGTTAATAAGTATGTTCAACAAGTTGCTGCTGGTGATTTGACTGAGGATGATGTTAAGCAGCAGTTAAGGAATCAGTACATGGTTGGTACGTATCCTGCTTGGGCGGAACAAATTCAGGCTGGTCAAGATCCTTCAGACATTGCTTCACCTTACAAGCAACAGATGGCTAATCTTTTAGAGGTTGATTCTGAGTCACTTGACTTAAATGACACGTTGTTGCAAAAGGGTTTGCAGGGTGTTGGTGCTGATGGGAAGCCGGGTGTTGTTCCCATGTATGAGTTTAAGAAAATGATTCGCAAGGATGAGCGTTGGGATGCAACTGATAATGCTTTGGATGAGTACACGAGTGCCGGTATGAATATTCTTCAGATGTTTGGGTTGAGGTGATTTGAGTGGCATTAACACAAGAGCAGTTAAACAACTATTACAACAACATTGTTCCTGAAAACTTTAACCCATTTCCCAATCAAACAGCACCAGATCCTATTCGCAAATATGAACCAATTCCGGGTCCTCCAGTAGTTGACAATCCTCCCCCCTCCACTCCTGCTGGCCCCACTCCTGAAGAAGTATATTTTGCCAACAGGGCCGAACAAGACAAGAAGGCCGCAGCAGCAAAAAAACTTTCAGAACAGCGTTCCGCTAAAGCGTTTCTTAGAACACTACTAACTCAATACAACATGGGTTCTTTGGCTGGGCAGATAGAGACGATGGTTCAAGATTCAACTAACCAAGATTACTTGGCTGAAAAGGTACGTCAAACTAGCGAATATAAGACTCGCTTTAAGGGCTTAGTTGCTTTGCAGGGTCGTGGGAACACGGACGTGCGTAACGAGGCAGAGTATTTAAACCTTGAGACTGATTATCGCAGGGTTTTTAACGAAGCCGGTCTTAGGGATTATCTTGGTGCTGATGGCAGCCAAAGCGAATACGATTCTATTGCTGAACTTGTTGGTGATTATAGCGTATCTGTCGAAGAAGTAAGGGGCCGCATTGGGGATGCTCAACGCGTTGTTGCTGATACTCCTCAAGAGGTTCGTGATTCTTTGCAACGATTCTATAATATTGATGCTACGTCTTTGGTTGAGTACACTCTTGATCCTATACGTAGTCAAAACAAAATTAACACTCTTGCTAATGCTGCTATTGTTGGTGGCTTTGGAGAAATAGCAGGTCTTGATCTTGATGTTGCTGCTGCCGAATCTGTTAGTGGTCTTGCAAACAATCAAGACATAAACATGAACGCGCTAAATAGGGATCTTGTTAAGGGTGTGGAGGTTAGGGATGCTACTTCACGTCTTGCAAACATTGACCGCATAGAACTTTCGGACAGTGAAGCGTTGCTTTCTTCGATGGATGCGGACGCTACGGCAAAAAAGAAAGTGAAGGGCTTGCAGTCTCGTGAACGTGCTCGTTTTAGTGGAACTACCGCTTTTGACTCTAAGTCTTTGTCTGACTTTAGAAAGATCTAACAACTGAATAAGGGCATGACAAGGTGAGAAAGAAACGTAATTCGCGGTGAAAGTTCCTGTGTTATTTCTTCAACCCCAGTTCGATTCTGGGCATGCCCACCACTAGACGGATCTATCGGCCCCGTTGGTGTATGAAGTCCGATAGTCACAGCCTTTCTTTCCTTCCCCTAGGATCTAAAGTGGGTGGCGATTAACCTATCAATGAATAGTAAGGGAGTAATAATGTCTGAATATGATTGGGACGACGACGATACAGATACGGCAAATGACAGCACGGGCATGAAAGAGTTACGTAAGGCTCTTCGCGCGAGTGAGAAGCGTAACAAGGAAATGTCTAGCAAGTTAGATGAAATGCACAACATGTCTCGTGATCGGACGGTCAAAGATATTATTTCATCGAAGGGTCTACCTGATAAAATTATCAAATTGATTCCTTCTGATGTAACATCCCCTGAGGATGTGGAGAGTTGGGTTGCAGAATACGCGGACCTTTTTGGTTCGACTGCTCCTTCTAGCCAAAGTCAGGAACCAGCGGTTGATGCCGCAGATATGGAAGCGTTACAGAGAATCTCTGACACGCAGTCATCTGGACAAACATTCGACGGAGACTACGACCAACTGGATGCTCGCATCCGGGCAGCGTCGTCACCTGAGGAACTGAACAAGGTCTTGTTCGGCAACGCGCATGGACCGCAGGTTGTTTGATTCACAAAACATTCAATTAAACATATTCACTTTGGAGGTGAAATCGCACAATGGCTAACGCTTATACAGGTACATCCGCTATGTCCAACTTGGTCAAGGCGGCCTATGATCGCTATGTAGAGTTTGCTCTACGTTCACAGCCTTTGTTCCGCAACCTTGCGGACAAGCGCCCAGTACAACAGGCAATGCCCGGTTCAACGGTAGTATTTTCGTTGTATCAGGATCTTGCTGCTTCGACCGGAACCCTCACTGAGGCGGCGGACCCAGATGCTGTTGCTGTAAGCAACACAACCAACGTAACGGTTACTCTTAACGAGTACGGAAACGTTGTTCTGGAAACAAAGAAATTGGGAGAGTTTGCTTTCTCAGACGTTGACCCAGCAATTGCTAACCTTGTTGCATACAACATGGCTGACTCAATTGATCGGGTTGTTGTTGCTACTCTTATCGGTGGAACTAACAAGTTCTTCGGTGGAGACGCTACTGCAACAGGGAACTTGGCCCCGGCTGACGTTATTACTGGCGCTTTGATTCGTAAGTCTGTTTCAAAGATGCGGGCAGGTAACTCTGTTCCTCGTGAAGGAATGCTGTACGCAGCATACATGCACCCAGAGGTTGCATTTGACCTTCGTGCGGAGACAGGCGCATTGTCCTTTGAGGACATTCGCAAGTACACCGATCCCAATGTTGGTAACGTTCTTAACGCTACGACTGGTGTTTATGGTGGAGCGTACGTTGTGGAAACCCCACGCGCGTATGTCGCTACCGATGGTGCTAGCAGCATTAAGGCTTACCGTACGATTATTGCTGGCGCGCAGGCTCTTGCTGAGGCAACTGCCGTTGAGCCGGGTATCGTGCAGGGTCCGATTGTTGACAAACTGATGCGAGCACGTCCTCTCGGTTGGTACAGCCTGCAAGGCTGGGCTATCTACCGTCAAGATTCCTTGTACCGGATTGAAACTTCTTCAAGCATTGCGTAAGTGATGTTCGGGGGGCACCTTTCGGGGTGTCCCCCTTCCAATCTTTTGAAACTATTTTAAGGATCTTGCTATGGCTGATAATCTCCCCGACGTTATTGAGAATGCTCTTCTTAATGCACTCGTTGGTACCTCTACTTATAGTATTACTGGCGCTACTAAACTTCGACTGATGACAGCCAATGGCAATGATGCCAGTGCTGGTACTCAAGTTACTGGTGGTTCGTATGCTGCTCAAACTATTGCTTTTACTTCTGCTTCTTCTGGTGCTATTGAAAACAATGGTGCTCTTTCGTTTACTGGGATGCCTGCTTGCACGGTTGTGGGTATCGAGATTTATGATTCTGCTAGTACGCCAAAGCGCTTACTTTACGGGCCTTTGTCTGCTTCCCGTTCGGTGACTGCTGGCGACACGGTGCAGTTTGCTTCAGGTGCAATTGACATTACGCTGTCCTAATGCAAGACGTAACCAAGGGCGTTGTATTTAGGCTGGGTTTTCCCCAGTTTTTTGACGGTGTAGCGGACTTCAGTGCTGCATCGAACATGACGAGTGCGGCTAATGTTACTACCTTAGCAACGTCTGCTTTGTCAGTTGCTTCTGGGATGACGGCCACAATCACCATTGGAAATCAGTTTGCTTCTACCTTGTCTGCTGAAGTAAACATGGTGGTTGTGCCGAATGTATCTAACGCAGCGGCGGCTCTTGTGGCTGGTGCTTCTAACATGACAGCAACTTCTAGCAACCTTATCTTTGCAGATGTTGTCCTTTCCGCTCAATCCGGGATAACTGCATCTGAGACGATGATAAGGCACTTGGTCCCTAGGGTACTAACAAGCACTGCGAACCTCTCAGCGTCGCTGTATGAGCCGTTAAACGTGCTTGTGCTACCTACCGCTCAGTACACCTACACCGAGGATCGGTTGCTAAGCCGTTATACTATAACCTCAGGTA
>Ga0208032_1000227_pt1 | contig 39164 bp, 34 predicted proteins | sample MalvirAntarct_66_FD_184254 | JGI IMG/M metagenome (GOLD analysis project Ga0208032, IMG submission 184254) | Marine viral communities from the Global Malaspina Expedition - Malaspina viral metaG Antarct_66 (SPAdes) (version 2) | ecosystem: Environmental > Aquatic > Marine > Oceanic | place: West... | reverse complement strand
ATTACTTTTTTTAAAGGCCTCCTACCTAATTTTCGACTAGACTAGATGTGCTAACATAAGTATTAATATTGATGAGTATAAAGTCCCCCCTCCTTGGGAGGGGGTTAGGGGGAGGACTATATGGCAGGATGTTCATATCCACATCGTTGACCCGAGTCTACCTATCGGCAGAAGGGCGTAGTCGAAATCGGAGTAAGTTGTGAGTTCAAAGTTCAAGATTATTATTTAGTTGGCAGTTGCAGTTTGCAGTGGGCGGATTGGGTTCAAGGTTTCCAATGTTCAAAGTCATAGCCGGAGATTGAGCCTAACAATCGGTAGACGGGCGTAGTCAAAATCGGATATAATCATATGTTCAAACTCAAAGTCTCATCGAAGATTAAATGGTGTAGAAATCGAAGTTGGGGAGAGCTGAACCCAGGGATACTTCGCGCAGCGGTGCTGCGCCCTTAATGATACAAAAAAAGCTACTTCCCTTGGACTTGAGTTGGACGGACCTCCCCCCGGCTCCCTCCCAAGGAGGGGGAGTTATCGGAAATCGACGTTCCTCACATTATATAATAATTATTACTTTTTTTAAAGGCCTCCTACCTAATTTTCGACTAGACTAGATGTGCTAACATAAGTATTAATATTGATGAGTATAAAGTCCCCCCTCCTTGGGAGGGGGTTAGGGGGAGGACTATATGGCAGAAGGGCCTGCCCGGTTGCAGACGGGCATCTTACTCGTGCCAGTAAAGGGGCATTGTTTGCCCTATGCATTTTTTATTCAGAAGTTTTTCCCTTATCCTCAGAATACACTTTCTTCATCACCTCAATTTTACCTTCATCCTCTGCTATGGCATGGGTGGTAAACATCATTACTCCGGTCGACTTCCCAGCTAGTCCGCCACGCAATACCGTTTCAAAGGCTTCCTTGGTAACAATGCCAGGTTCATTGTAGGCCTGGACAATGGGCCATATTTTGGGGTAGGTACCATCTTTAGCATCTATCTTTTTGCTAAACCATTCTATGTTCTCCTGCACCCAACTGGGGGCTCTTCCCATTCTTTGGTGGTAGACCATTGGAGAAAAAACATCTACGGTTTTCTTTAAAAGATCATAATCCAAACCCAGAATACGTTCCCTGGCGCCATTAAATTCTTCGTCGTCCCAAGGACAATGATAAAGGCCAAGTAGGGCATTGGGTTTAATTTCGGTCATAATACTCTTCATATTGGCAGTCCAATCATAAATAACATCGCAACGCCATTTTCGCCATACAGTATTGTGGTTTTTAAGGATATATTCTGCCTTTTCAGGAGTGGTGGCATCTGGCAAACGGATGTTGTTATCCTTTGAAAAGCTATTTAGACAATGCCTACAAAAGCAAGTTTCTGGCAAAATGGGTTCCGGGTCCTCAAATTGGGCGTGATAGTGCACATAATCCATCCAGACCCCATCCAGATCATATTCCAGAAGTAAGTCGCGCAGCTGGTCGAAACGATATTTTCTAAAACCGGGTTCGGTAGGGCAGGCCCCCATAAACCAGGTGGCGGCTTCAACTCTTTCTCCTTTCTCATTTACGGCCCAAGCCTCTGGATGGGTATCCACATAACCTTTTCCGTTCAAAGTGGCAAATTCGGCATAAACCCTTGCTCCTTCAGCCCTTGCGCGGATAATCATATCCTCATTAAGGGATCCACTGTGAACAAATATGGCATTTACCCCAAGGTCGTTGAGTTTATGCCCTTTGTCCCATAGAGGTTTGGGATTCCCATAGACACCCTTTATCTCTATGGTTTTAGTGGAGGATGACCCACAGGAGACAAGTCCGATCACGGAGAAAAGCAATAGGTATATACATCGGAATTTTAAGTTGGAGGTCATACCCTTTAATTTTGGACAATCAATTTACAACTTCCCGCAAAATATTGTTGCATAAATTGACGCGATAAAAATGCGGTTCAACCTAAAATAGATGTATTTCGTCGGCAAAGGAGCAGAAAACCTATTTTATGCCCCCAAAAGCCCCAAAACACATATTCTTATGCAATATCTCCACCTTGCTGAAGCCTAGCTTTTTCATAAGGTCTAGCTGATAGTTCATGGATCTTGGTGAATCCTCTTTGTCCACATAATCCAGCACTTTTTTTCTGTAGTCCTTTCCGCCCAATTCCTCTAAATAGTCGCCATATCTTTCCCAGGTATAGTTATTGAGTATTTCGGTGTCCTGGGTAATCAGGTCAGAAATCATAAAGCAGCCTCCTGGCTTTAGAATGCCATATATCTTTTTAAAGGTTGTCTCCCAATCTTGATCGTCCCTTAAATGATGTAGTACGGCCCCTGCCAAAATAATATCGAAATAGTTTTGTTTTAGGGGTACCTCCCTAATATCTCCCTTTACCACATGTACCTTTTTATTGGTCTGTTCGGATACCCTTTCGTAGGCCTTGTCCAACATAGGATCACTTAGGTCTACCAAGGTACATTCCAAGTTGGGGAGCTTGGAGAGCATTTTTAGGGAATAGTTTCCTGCGCCACAACCAATATCCAATAATTGCTCGGCATTGGGAACTATTCTTCTGGCCGCTTCGGTAATCAATTCCAAGGAAATTTTGGCGTCGATAGTAGTAAGTTGCCCAGTATCCAAATTGGAGAAGCGCTCCACATCCTTGTCGAACCGTTCCCTGATTTCCGCTACGCTGGATTTTTTCATTCTTGTAAAGTATATTTTTCCTAATTTGTTATGATTCGGACAGGGTCCTTATCTTCTCCCAAACACTTTCGCTAACGGGCATCCCGTTCTTTAAATTTTCTTCCCTGGTAAGGGCACTCCTTTCCCCGGGAAAATATATCTTATCTCCGGCCTGCATGGGTTCCACGTCATGGGTATAGTCGATAATTTCGTTTAACAGTTTTTCCTGCAGTGCCTTGTCGTGAAATACTTCTTGGTAAATGCAGAGGTATACCTGGGAAATCCCGGTTTCAAAATCTTTTTGCCCAACTTTATAGGTAGAATTTCCGGCGGACAAAAGGGTGGCCAACATATCCAAAATTATGGACAGGGCGGAACCTTTCCAATAGCCTATAGGGAGACCACGTTCCTTTACCGTAATTTTCTCCGGATCGTTGGACAGTTCGTCATTGGCATCCCAGCCTCCTGGAAAGGGAAGTTTTTTGCCCCTAAGTTTATAGTCGTTGATCTTCCCAAAAGCGAACTGGGAAATGGCCATATCCAATACTACATTTCCTCCTTTCCTTGGTATGGATACAATGAACGGGTTGTTGCCAATTCGACTGTCCTTACCGCCCCAAGGTGGCATATTGGGTTGAGTGTTGGTAAATAGAATGGAAATGCAACCGGCATCTGCAGCCAGTTGTCCGTAGGTGCCGCCGCGCATCCAGTGATTGGTGTTGCGCAATGCAACTAGGCCCATTCCGTGTGTTTTGGCCAGTTCTACGGCGCGCTTGGCGCACTTGGTAGCATTGATGATGCCCGGACCATAATTCCCGTCCCAACGTTCTATACTGCCAAAGGATTCCACTTTTTCTGCTTCTGCATTAATTTTAACGCTACCGTTTTCCACATATTCCAAAAATAGGGGCACACGGTTTATGCCATGGGAATTTACCCCGGCCAAGGTACTCTCGGTATAGGTTTGGGCCAACAATTGGGCCTTTTCCTGGGTGAACTTATATTTTAAGAACAGTTTGTAGAGTACATCCTGCATGTGTTGGGAGGTAATTTGCATGGTATTTTTCATTTGTTTTAAGGTTGATTAAAGTAGGGATAACATCCCGCTTGCTACTTTTATTTCATGTGTATTATTAGCTTTGGCCTATTTTTCAATGAGTAAGTATTCCAAGTATCTAAGCCCTGAGGCCATTAAGTTCTTCCTTTTCCTAGCCATTTCTTTATACTTTTGGAGGGTATTTCTATTTATTTTCCTTCCCTTTACAAAAACAGATGAAGGATTTTCCAGCGTTGATAGTTCCAATAAAGGGTTACTATCCAGGAGCAACAAGTTGGCAACCTTCCCCGTTTCAATGCTTCCCAGTTGGTTCATAATAGAATGTGTTTGGGCAGCATTTACCGTAGCTGTTTTCAAAACCTCGTAATTGGAAAGTCCAGCCTCCTTATAAAATGACAGTTCCTTATGAATTGAAAAGCCAGGTATGGTAACTCCTATTCCGGCATCTGTTCCACAGATAATTGCCACACCGGCCCTGTGGAGTTGGGCAATGATTCGTAAATGAAAATCATGTTGATTTTTTATTCTGTCCACTACGCCAGAATCTTCCTGCTTGGCGTTGTACCAGCGGTCAAATTGATTTTTGCTGTCTGCTTTTTTGATAAGTGGATTCATATAGGACAAGGATTCAGAATCCAAAATAGAATCGTTCAACATCATCTGATAGATATTATTAAATACGGTGATGGTGGGGCAAAAACTGCTGTGCTTGGCATTCGAAATTGAATCGATTATAGTTCGTAGTTGAACGGTGTCCAAATTGAATTGTAAAGGTTGCTGCACAATTTCTTCAGCATGTTCAATAGATTTTATCTGTGGATTTAAGTGATACGAAAAGGGTACTTTTTGTGAAGGATGGGCAACGATATCGATTTTGGAAATTGCCGCCTGCTCAATAACGGCATCAAATAATTCCTTGTCCAAACCGTAATAGGTTTTAATAAAATCATACCCTCTTTGCTGATATGAAACTACCTTTTCTGCAGCTTCCTTGGGGTGTGTTAGATTTAAATTATCGTCACCTAAAAACTCTGGGCCTGTGAGTTTTGGCCCTGTAGTAAAAAAATGGGGCGAAATAATTTTATCACTATTTACCTCTGACTTGATTCTTAAATGCATTGGCGTGCCCCACACGTTTCTAACTGCAGTAACGCCATTGGAAAGGTACAGTCCAAGCTCGTATCTGTCCCATACATGTACATGCATATCAATAAGTCCGGGCAGTAGATATTTACCTTTTGCATCAACAACCTCTATATCTTTGATATCGAGGTTTTCGGAGATTTTTTTAATTATACCATCCTGGATATATACCATTTTATTGACAAGGACAGTATCTCGATGCATAGGGATAATATTTGCATTGGTGATAAGGTATGTGGAATCATTGGAAACCGCCCTATTCCCGACTTTCAAATAATTGGTGCCCAATGTATCCATTACCAATACGATGATGACCGCGATAGCCACCATTGCAACAATTCCTAGGACAATTTTAAAAAAGCGTTTTAATAGTTTCATTTATCCAATGGTCGCAAATGTGATGGTATTAGATTAGTTTCGATGTTTAGGTAACTAATTTAGCAAATACAGGCTAAAACTTACTACCGGAACGCAGAAAATCCGGCTTGCCACTTTTTTGGGCATCGTGGGATTTTACCACATCGATATTTGCCATATTAAAAGTAATGAATTTTATCCTTTAAAAAGGGCAGGACTTATTTGTTGTCAATGTGAGTCCGTAGTTTTATTACTTGGTTTGTCTTGTTTGAAATATAGTTAAAAAATGATAGATTAATCAAATGTTATTGTATATTTACAATAGGACATACGTAAAAATACAATTATGGCTGTAAGAACAAAAGCAGTAAATCCGGCAAAAAAAGAAACCAATGTGAAGGTTGGAGTGGCTAAAAAGGGAAAAACACCGGTTAGACATACTAAGTTTTCTCCATCATGGGTAGTTGTACATTCTAAAGATACTCCAGGGTTTAAACTTGAACTAATTGACCGAATCAGAGAAGGTGTAAAAAAGTCTGATTGGAAACAATTGATTCAATATACTGATTCCACCGAAAAAGAATTTGAACATATTCTTCCGGCTTCCATAAGTAGTATGCAAAAGAAAACAGTTTATGGCAAAGAGACTTCAGAACGCATTTACGAGTTAGCCAAACTCTTTGGATTAGGTTATGAAGTTTTTGATACCAAGGATGATTTTAAAAGATGGTTAAGAACACCATCTAAATCTCTTGGAAATAAAATGCCGTTTGAGTTATTGGATAGTAGCTTTGGATTTGAATTAGTGGAAAATGAGATTATTAGAATTCAGTACAATGTATATACTTAATGGTTGTCTACAGAGTTGCGAATGCTAAATATAAAGATTCTACCTTATCAGGTATTGGCGCTGAAAAGGTTGGTGGTAGATGGAATTCTGTAGGGACAAGAGCTGTTTACTGTTCGGAGAATATTTCATTGGCATTGTTAGAATATTATGTTCATTCTGATGATATTTCTACTCTACCGAAAAAAATATTAATAGCAAAAATTCAATTTCCTGATGATTTAATTATTGAAGAACTAGAGGAAATACCGGACACTTGGAAAGACTATCCATACACTTCGGAAACTGCACAGGTTTTTACTGAATTCGTTAAAAATAGAAATAAGTTTGCACTTAAGGTTCCTTCAACCATTGTAGGACTTGAATCGAATATTATTCTGAATCCTCTATATAAGGAATTTGGTAAAGTAGAAATAGTTGAATTTTTGGAACTTCCAATAGATCAAAGACTCAAAAAGGGTATTCGGTAATTATTCTAAATACTACTTTTTGATATTCTGACCAACGGTTATATTTAGTATAGTTTTCCTACACAAAATTTGACTCGGTAGCTTACGAAATTAATAGAGTTTCTTTATGTAGGCAATTACTGCCAACGTTAAGGCTTTGATTTCGGTCTGGGAAAGCCCGTGGGATTTTTCAGTTAGAATCGGCCGGGATAAAAAGCAAAAGATTTTCTCTTTTAAAAAAGGCAGGATTTAGTTATTGTCAATGCTATTTAGTAGTTTTTTTTTATTTAGTATACCGTAGATAATATTGATCGGGAAAATTATCTGACCTAAAATGGTAATCAGGATTACTAATGAAATGATCAAAGTAAGACCATTATTAAATTTAAATTCCATTATATTTTCCCTGTAAAATTGGGATAAAATAAGCGCAATTATAGTTCCACCAAAAGTTAATCCTATATGAAACCAATTAAGCCTTACTGATAAGGTTCCATTAACTCTTTTTATAATCCAATAACCCAAGCCCATTATTGCAAAAAGCATAGCAAGAAATATAGATAAATCATTGCTTGCAATTACGTAATAGGTGTCCGCAATATTAAAATCCAATATTGAATCCCCGCTCAAAAATCCAATAAGCAAGATGATTGGAATGGTAGGTAAAAAAATCAAATGAGGTTTATCAATTATGGAGTTCATTTTATTTTAGGTTAACGATTTTTTTAAGAATATTGTGGGATTAGGTGCCAGGGTTTTTTATAAGACAACACGAAGTAGTAAACTTGCAATTATACTTGGTTATGGAATAAATTTGTCGTTAGAAGTAAATATCAAGGAAGCTTCCGGAAGACGATTACCAGCTATGATTAAACTATTTTGCCGGTATTTGCGCTTTATTTATATTTTTTCTAAAAATTCCATCAATTTCAATTTGGCGTCTCGTTTAGCTTTAAAGTTCCCCTCATCATTTCCCCCATATTCATATTCATAATCTTTTCCACTAATTTTAATTGTTCCAGTCCTGTAACTCGTATTATCATCGGGGTTGCTAGAAATTAAGTGTCCAGCGTTTTCATATTTTATATTTTGAAAAGAGTGTTCAAACGTATTGGTTTCCAATCTTTTCTCTATCATATCGGCCATTATTGATGATGGCCAAACCTGATCATCTTTTCCGGAAAAAAGTAGAATAGGTCCATTGATCTTTTCTACTTTGATAGCCGCTTGCCCTATAAAATCTGCTTTTTGCAAACCCTTATTCCAATATTCCAGCATGTTATTGCTATTCAATTGGTTTCCTGAGATTTTGTCCATGGGCACGTATGGAATATCAAGCCCTTTGTATTTCCAGCTCGATTTCAATTCGTTGGAATTGTATGGTAAAACTGTATTGGACCAAGAGACAGCGCTGGGTGCGTAGGCAACAACTCCGCTAATAGATCTGGGGAATACGGAAGCAAGTAATAATGCCAATTCCGCATTTCTTGATGCTCCCATCACAACTATTTTATTTGGATCAACTTCTGGCTGTTTTTTTAACCATGCCAAAGCTTTTTCAAAGTATTCTAAGTTAATTTCCTCAGGTAATTTGGGTAACCCTTCCCTTTGGGTATACGGTAATGATAAACCACTATATCCTCTGTTGGTAAACTGTTGCCCCCAGTAATCTCCCCATTGCCCTCCACCTATCAAAACTATTGATGTGCTTCTCTTGGTATTGGTTTTTACAAAATAATTTGCCTGAAAACCATTTTCATTTATAGTTCTCGCCTTTACACCACTGAATAGTATACTGTCCGCTATAAAATATCCGATGACTAAGAGTATCGTAATTACGATCCCAATAATATATTTTCTGCTTATGCCCATTTTTCGGGTATGTTCTTAACAACAATATTAGATTGTATATCTCTTTTAACGGCAATATAACAAATCTTTAAAATCCTTCTGAGCTTAGCCTCTTATGAAAATTGATGTGCCTTGGGCCCGGATTTTTACCAAACCACACTACTGCGATTTCTCAATTGCTGCGTCGGCACTTTCATAAAAAGGAATGTTCAGCAGCCATTTCTTCTCTTTAACCGATACACCGAGCGTAATTCCATCTTTATTTTCTGATATTATCTTTGTTTTTATATTAGGGCTTTCCTTGTCAGAAGGCATTAGCAACCATACCAAAGTGGAATTCCCTTCTATTTCACAGCTATAGGAGCTGGTGGTATTGGGTTCGTACAAATTGTACTCTGGACTATACCAAGCTTGTATTTCTGGGGTTTCCTGCCCTTTGATAAGTTGGATATCGAAGTTTTGACGGCTAACCGGAACAAGCGTCAAATTCCCCCTTTCATTAAGGGTTTTCACCGTATATCTGTCCTTTACCACTGTGTTTTCCGGGTGCCAATGCCAGAGGGCATCAATTCTCCGTGGCCTGTCCGTTTCTATATTGTCCACAACCACCCAAAATTGTCCGCGTACATAGAATACCACCCGGGTATGTTTTGCAGTTCCTTCCACATCTATATACTGGTCAAAGGAACTGGAGGCATAATCAAAATTTGTGGCTATTTTAAAATGGTCTTCGCCCAATGGTTTGTCCGCCAGTCTGGGTCCATTTTGCTGCCCTTTTCCGTCGATGAGTAGAAGGTTGTGGGCGGCACTGCTTTTGGCATAGGGGCGGAATTTCTCCGCAACCTCCCCCGTATAGGCAAATCTTCCTGAGTCTACCAGGAAATCCTTGCCATAAGCGGAAACGGAAAGGTGTAGCTTATCATTATGTTGGTGGCCACTTCCCCAGGGTCCCATATCAAAAAAAGACCAATGGGCATCCCTATCGAAGTCGCTTCGGGAAACAAAATGCCCTGCCCAAGGATAAAAATAGGAGGGACCGTCTTCGGGCCGTCTACCTGTTTGTCCGTTGGTGACAATGTATTCCCAATCCTCATGACCAAATTTTTTGGCTCCCTTCAATATAAGGTTTTGGTCACTTCCCCTGTCCCCGTCATTGTTCATTACCCTAAATCCACTAGGTCTCACCATATGGGCAATGTAGCCGTACATTGCCTCAATAGTTCGGTTGTAAAAATCGGGCAACTTCCTGTTGGCCCTATCACAGATTTCCTGGAAAAGTTCAAAATTGTGTAAGGAGACGTTATGGTAATGAGAACTTAGCTCGGTTTGTACCCCATCTGCGTACACCTGATCCTTCATGCTTTGGGTCATTGTTTCTATGGCATAGTCCAACCATTCTTCAGAATTTTTGTATTCAGGGAAATAGGCGGCCACGGTGGCCAAAGCTGAAATTTCCATAGTGAGCCAATTATTGCTGCTGTGAAAATTTCTATTGTATTGGGCATGGTCGGGCAGGCTACTAAGCAACAACAGCTGGGTGGCGGGTGAAATATAATCGCTCCCCAATAAGCCATAAAATATTTTTGGCCATACCTTGGCCCTGAAGGAAACTTCCAAGCCCCGCCATACGGAAGTGCTACTTTTTACTGCAGGATAGGGCATACCCAGAATTATAAAATCTTTTAAAAAGAGGTCTATGTATTGGGCATATTTTGGGTTGCCGGTTTCCAAATAGGTATTGAACACGTTATTTAATTGACTATGCCTATTGGATAGCCAAGCCCACTCCTTGTCATTATTGGGACCTTTATAATACCAGTCACGATGGCCATTGGTAAGGTAGGGGACTTTTCCCCTAACATTCTGCACTACAAAAACATTGTTTAAAATGGTATCTGTCTCTGATTTGGTTTGGTCCGTTTTTTTTGGTAGCGTTTTACGTAAGTCCGATGCTGTATTACCGTTTTTGTAATACTCCAATAGCTCATAACAGGCATTTACCAAGTTGCCGTTTTCAAAATCCCGTTTCACTTTCTCCAATCCGGGATAGTCTAAATTAAATTGATCCAGCATGTTTTCAATGGTCTCGGTGTAATTGGTACATACCTCTTCAACGGTATTTATATCCTTCCAATCCTGCTGCGCAGAAGCATTTTTATGGATGCATAATACAAAGGCAAATAGGAAAAGGGTATTGATGATTTTAAACATGGGCTTATGGCTGACTAAATTTGTTTATGGCAATTTCCTTGGCTGGATCTGCTTGGGTTCCCCAAATATGCAGCTTTCCTTTTTGGTCTACTTGCAGGCCCACGGCCGAATTAAAATCGACCCCATTCTTGCAATTAAAGGTTTTGGAACGGATTTTTTCCATAATAGGATCAAAAGATCCTAGCTTGCTAACAAGTATCAGATCGGCAGTCCCAACCATATCTTTTTTATAAAATCCAAGTGCATATATGGCGGATGAATCCTTGATAAGATTGATGGATTGATAACTACCCCAATCTTGGGGAGCCTCAAAACTATATAGAAATTCCTGTTTCCCATTTTCCGGTTCTACATGGTAGAAGTCCCAATTGCGGGAGTCCCAATTGGCCACTACAGCTAAAAACCCTTCTTCCATGGCCAACAAGCCCGTTGCTCCAGCAGTAAAACGCTTGGCCTCACCTTCCCGATTTATGGTGATGCCAGGATGGGCCTTGGCCAACGAATTGTTTTGATAATTGTATAGGCCGACTTTAGAAGTAGTTTTTATAATGTTATCTTCTATACCAACAATCAAATATGGTTCGCTAACCTGAATTCCTCCGGCATGGCGGTAGGGATCTTTCATTAAGGTTATTAGGGTTTCTGAATTGAGGGTTGTCAGGTCTATCTGTAAAACGTAGGCCTTGGATCTGGAACTCCCGGAAACAAGAAGTTTTTCGGTCCCGTTTTTATTGATGAGTTGCACGCCCTGAAAATGCCCATTGCGGTGTGGGACTTTAATTTTATTGTTAATTAAAAGCACTTCGGGCTCTGAACCTAGGGCGTCAAACGCTTGGGGTACATTTTCAACTTGCTGACCCAAGCTAAGTACAGGATGCATCAACAGCTGAGCCATTAAAAAAATCCTTAAAAATACATGCGGTGTTCCCAAGGCAAAATCAATTTAATTATTATCAACTTTTTGGCTAGTAGAGTTTACAATCACCATAAGCAAAACTAAAACCAAGATATGCATATTTTTTTTTCAACAGAAGTGGCTATAACCCTGCTGCTTTGAATTGTAAATATGGGCATTTTTTATAGTTTAAACGATTAAATATCTATCTTGGAGCTGATTTTTTTAATTTTTTATTCAAAAAGCCAATTATGTTCAAAAGATTTAGACATCAAGTCCTTAACCTTGGAATAATTTTAATGTTTTTATTATCTCCCTGCCTTGGTTGGTCCCAAACCAATTATTCCGTCTTGGATTTTTGGAAGTATTATTCCGATGCCGAAAATTTACTTTACAAACAGCAAGCTGAACTTTCTTTTGAAATTATCGAAAAAAGAAAGGAATCCATATCAATGCTGCATAGCCAGGAAGATTGGACCGAACGACAGAAATTGGTAAAGGACAAACTACTGGAGTCCATAGGGCCTTTTCCTCCAAAGACCAATTTAAATCCGGTTGTCACCAAACGAATTAAAAAGGAAGGTTATAGTGTTGAAAAGCTATATTTTGAATCCTTGCCCGGTCTAAAGGTTACGGCCGCGTTTTTTATTCCACAAGGAAAAAAAAGGGACCTACCCACTATTATTTATTGCAGTGGCCACAGCGATTTGGGATTTAGAAGTGATGTCTATCAACATGTGATTTTGAACCTGGTAAAAAAAGGCTTTGCCGTATTTGCATTTGACCCCTATGGGCAAGGGGAAAGATTGCAATATTTTGATGAAAAGGAAGGGAAATCGCGTTTTAGCCCTACACGCGAACATTCCTATCCGGGGGCACAGCTTTTTATAAATGGAGCCTCCACTGCCAAATATATGATATGGGACGGCATAAGGGCAGTGGATTATTTGCTTACACGTAAGGAAGTGGATCCAGAGCGTATTGGGATTACGGGCAGATCTGGTGGGGGGACCCAATCTTCCCACATCGCCGCCTTTGATGATAGAATCAAAGCCGCTGCCCCGGAATGCTATATCACCACCTTGGAATATCAATTAAAATCAGGAGGGCCTCAGGATGCGGAGCAGAACTTTCCAAAAGGTATTCAATTGGGTTTGGATCATGGCGATCTTTTGGAAGTGAGGGCACCCAAACCAACTTTGATGATCACCACAACACGCGATATTTTTAGTATTCAAGGGGCGAGGGACACCTATGAGGAAGCTAAATTGGCCTACAAGGCCTTCGATAAGTCGGAAAATCTTTTGATGGTAGAGGACAATGCCGGACATCAATCCACCATAAAGAATAGGGAAGCCATGTATGCTTTTTTTCAAAAGCACTTGGATAATCCGGGAAACTCCAAGGATGGGGAGGTAACTATTTTTCCGGTGGAAGAATTATATGTTACGGAAACGGGTCAGCTTGCAACATCGGTCGGTAGCAAATTTTTGTTCGATGCAAACAAAGCTTTGACGGATAGGAATATGGAGGAACTGAACAGGGAAAGAACAAAGTTGGACCACCATTTAGTGGACTTAAAACAAAAAGTGCATCAAATATCGGGTTATACCCAAGGTGCCAAGAAAGGTAAATTGATTTTTTCCGGACAGACGGAATTTGAAGCCTATTACCTTAATAAGTATGTGATAGAACAGCCTGGGGATAACATTATTCCGTTTGTGGCCTTTGTGCCCAAACAAACCACCAAGCTTTCCGCCCTTTATCTGGATAATATAGCGGATAAGAAATCGGATGAAGCCTATACCGTTCCAATCCACCTCGTTAAAAAAGGGGTAACCGTAATTGTACCGGATTTGCCGGGCTTCGGGGAATTGGGCCCAGGCTATTTAAAAGGGGACGCCTATTTTGAAAATACTTCTTACAATCAATGGTTTGCAGGTATTTTGAACGGAAAAAGTACCGTATCCCTACATGTGGAGGCTATAGAAACTCTCCTTCTATTTTGCAAGGAAGAAATGGAATTGAATAACAATGAAATTATTGGCATATCCAAAGGGGGCTTTAATTCCAGTTTGCTGCACGCTTCGGCCTTAGGGGTAGACTTTAAAGGCATGCTGTTTTTGGATCCTTTACCATCATTTGAATCCATCGTTTTCAAGAAGGACTATGACCCTGTCTTTATACCTTTTACCGTGGCCGGTGCCTTGCCACATTACGATCTTCCGGATCTGTCTGCAGCCTTTGCTCCAGGGAAATTAATGTTGGTACAAGAGGCGAAGGATGAAGCTATGGATTCTGGGTACTTGCAGTCGTATGATTTTGTAAGGGAACATTATAGTTCCATGAACAAGGCGAACAACTTTAAATTGGAGAAGATCAATTTAAAAAGTCAATTAGTTGAATTATTGGATAGTTTTATGAGCGGGCTATAATCATATAATGGAAGATATATATGTGATGGGTCATGAGCAGTTTAAATATTGATTTTGGTCTGATTTTGAAGTCGCGGGTCCTTGGATTTAATAGTGACCGGCCTATTTTCCATTACCTCTGTAATTCTCTCCATGGTCTCCAGTTCAAGCCTATGCATGGCTTCATGGGTATAAAAAGTTAAGTGGGGCAGCAGAATTACATTGTCCATTTCATAAAGCTTTTTTAACGGATGGTCCATATTGTTTAATGGCTCTTGGCTGTATACGTCAAGTCCAGCGCCGGCAATTAGCTTTTTCTCCAAGGCATCCACAAGCGCCATTTCATCTATTAAGGCACCTCTGGCAGAATTAATAATTATTGTGTTCTTTTTCATCACCGCAAATTCCTTGGCGCCTATAAGGTGTTTGGTTTCTTTGTTCAAAACGGCATGTACGGAAATAAAATCGCACTCCCGAATCATTTCTAGGAGGTCGTCATATTTTTCAATTCCTTTTTGGGTCAGTTCCTCTCTGGACTTGCTAGGGTCGTAACCAATGACTTTTGCCCTAAAGCCCAAGCCGGCCATTCTTGCCATACTGCTTCCTATTTTGCCACAACCAATTATGCCGAGCGTTTTTTCTGCAATATCCAGTCCCAGCCACTCCCTACTTGGCCATACCCAAGCTTTGCTGTTCATTTGCTTTTGCAGCACTGGCAGCTTTTTGGTCAGCGCAATGAGCATGGCAAATGCACCTTCCGCAACAGTTTCTTCGGCGTATTCAGGAATGTTCACCACTACTATGCCCTGTGCGTTGGCGGCCGGAATATCAATAGCATCTATGCCAACCCCATATTTTACTATTGCTTTGAGTCTTTTTGCTGAATCTATGATTTTTTTGGTAATAGGGGTGTAGCACATTAATAGTATTTCACAATCCTCCATTTCTTTCATTAGGATTTTTTCTGATACCCCGTCAGGGAGTAATACTAGATCATGTCCTTTTTCTCGAAGTGTTTGGTCTACAAATGGAGTTTCTAGCTCCATATCGGTTCTTACTATCTTCATAATTTTCAATAAGCTTTAACGGTCGGTTGTTGTAAAATGGCAGTTTAAATATTGAAATTGGCCATTAAAACAAATGTAAAAAAGCGGTGGGAATTATATGTAGTATTCAGAGGAATGTTTTATTTCCTTCAAGACAAAGGTACTGTTGAGAACACCTATGTTTTCGATCTTGGAGAGCTTGGTCTTTACAAAGTCATGATATTCCTCTAGACTTTTGGTATGTATTTTTAATATAAAATCTACCTGTCCGGCTAAATGATAACATTCCTGCACCTCGTCCAAACTCTGTACCTGTGCTTCAAACTTCTCTATAAAGGCTTCATTGTGATACCGCATGGATACTTGACATATAACGGTTATTGAGCGGTCTATTTGCTTTTTGTCCAGAATGGCCACGTACTTTTTAATAACCCCTTGTTTTTCCAGTCTACGGACTCTCTCGTATACAGGGGAGGGGGTAAGATTGAGGATTGCTGCGATTTCCTTTGCTGTTTTTTTGGAATCCTTTTGCAAAATCCTTAGAATGGTAATATCGGTTTGGTCCAATTGTTCCATAGTGGTCAAAAAAATTACTTTAAAATTTATATTTTTATATTTATAAAAGTAAATAAAACTTTTAAATTAGTATAATTAAGGGATAATTACTTAATTATTTCAGTTATTTAACTTTAGCGATTGTATTTTGTAATTTCGACAGTAATTAACACTTTGGTTAATTGGTTTAAAACGGTACATTATGAAAGCAAAAGTTCTAGTAATCGGCGCCAATGGGCAATTGGGATCTGTACTTGTAAAAGAGTTACAGCAGCATCATGGTTTGGACAATGTGGTGGCATCGGATTTAAAGAAAGCCATAAATTTTGTAGGTACATTCGAAGTCTTGGATGCCACCAATAGAATACATTTGAGCGATGTGGTTTCCAAATATGGGATTACCCAAATTTATCATTTGGCAGCAATTTTGTCGGCCAAGGGAGAAGCAAATCCGTTGGCGACCTGGGATCTGAATATGAGGATGCTGTTCAATGTATTGGAAGTAGCTAGAATCCATGAGCTGCATAAGGTATTCTTTCCAAGTTCCATAGCCGTTTTTGGAGAAGATGCCCCATGGGTAAACACACCCAACAACGCCTTTCTCAACCCTGCAACAGTCTATGGAATGAGTAAGGCGGCAGGAGAACAATGGGCACAGTATTACTTTCTAAGATATGGTTTGGATGTTAGGTCTCTTCGTTATCCCGGCGTTATAGGTTATCAATCTTTACCTGGTGGTGGTACAACAGATTACGCGGTAGAAATTTTTCACAAGGCCGTCCTGGAAGAGGAATTTGTCTGTTTTCTAAATGAAGATACTACCCTGCCGATGATCTTTATGGATGACGCTATCAGGGCTACTTTGAAATTAATGGAGGCACCTAAAAAGAACATTAAAATAAGAACGGCTTATAATCTTGCAGGAAGTAGCTTTTCTCCAGAGGATATTGTGGCTGAAATCCGTAAATACTATCCAGAGTTTAAGATAAAATATGAACCGGATTTTAGACAAGACATTGCTGCCCGATGGCCAAAATCTATAAATGACGTAGAGGCAACTTTGGATTGGGGATGGAAACCGAAATACGATCTGGAAATGATTGCCAGCGCCATGATCGAGAAACTAAAAGAACAGTATATAACGCATGAATAGATCCGTTGAGGCTATTTGAATAAAACTCAAGGCCTATACCTGATATAGGCACTTAAAAAGAAATAATAATCATGTATACAACAGTAAAAAAAGAATTGCAGCAAGAGCTGGACGCTATTAAGGCCGAAGGACTTTATAAGGAGGAAAGAATAATTACGACTCCCCAGGGAGCTGAGATCCAAACCACCAATACCAAGGGGGTCCTGAATTTTTGTGCCAACAATTACTTGGGGCTTTCTGCCCACCCAGAGGTAATAAAGGCAGGGAAGGAGGCTATTGATACCCATGGTTATGGCTTGTCGTCGGTTCGTTTTATTTGCGGTACACAGGATATCCATAAAGAATTGGAACGCAAGACCGCTGAGTTTTTGGGAATGGAGGACTGTATCCTTTACGCCGCCGCATTTGATGCCAATGGTGGATTATTTGAGCCTATTCTTGGTCCTGAAGACGCCATTATTTCCGATGCATTGAACCATGCTTCCATCATAGATGGGATAAGGCTGTGCAAGGCGAAACGTTTTAGATATGAGCATAATTCCATGACGGACTTGGAGGAGCAATTGAAAGCGGCCAAGGGTTCCAGAAGAATATTGATCGTGACCGACGGTTCCTTTTCAATGGACGGAACCATTGCACAGTTAGATAAAATCTGTGATTTGGCGGATAAATATGAGGCCATGGTTATGATAGACGAATGTCACTCCACTGGTTTTTTAGGAGCTACCGGCCGTGGTTCCCATGAATATAGGAATGTAATGGGTAGAATCGATATCATTACCGGTACCTATGGCAAGGCCCTTGGGGGAGCCTCGGGCGGATTTACGGCAGCTAGAAAGGAAATTGTAGATATGCTAAGACAACGTTCCAGGCCCTATTTGTTTTCCAACACTTTGGCACCATCAATAGTTGGGGCATCCATAAAAGTATTGGACCTGCTTTCTTCCTCAACAGCGCTTAGGGATAAACTGGAGGCTAATACCAAATATTTCCGGTCTGCCATGACCGCCGCCGGTTTCGATATTGTACTGGGAGATCACCCTATAGTTCCGGTAATGCTCTATAAAGCTCCCTTGGCCCAAGAGTTTGCCGCCAAATTGTTGGAGGAGGGCATTTATGTAATCGGTTTTTTCTATCCGGTTGTTCCAAAAGGGAAAGCCAGAATTAGGGTACAGTTGTCCGCAGCACATGAACAACATCATTTGGAAAAGGCAGTGGAGGCCTTTACCAAAGTAGGGAAGGCGCTAAAAGTAATTTAAGTATGTCTGAGGAAATGGCATTGGAACCCTATGGAAATTCTGTATCCCAATGCCATTAGGTCTTAAGTTTTGGCCCCTTGTTGGAATCGTACATTTTAAGTAAATGATAAACATGTATAACACAGAAAACTATTCCGGCAATGACAAGGGGTACGGAATTTAACATAGCGCCATAAATCATGTAGAAGAAACTGGAAATTAAATGCCAAAGACGGAATTTGCCCATATCCTTTTTGGTGATGGCAAAGAAACCGGTAAGGATGGCGATATAGCCAATGCTCTCAATTGCTAAGTTTGTCATTTTTTAAATTTTTTAAGGTTCTTTCCTTGTAATCGCTTTGGTTCACTTTTTCTTCAATTTTTAAGAATTCCTCCAAAAAGTTTGGACTGTCCTCCAGAAGGTCCATTACGGTCTGTCTTCCTGCGGTCCAATATTTTTCGAAAAGGGGTAATTGCCTATGGGCCTTTTCTGTTAAGGTTAAAATCTGTCTTCTCTTGTCCTGATCATCGGTCTTGGTCTCCACATGCCCATTTTTTTTCATCTTGTTTATGATTTTTACTACGGCAGGATGTGAGAATTGTAATTTTTCCGATATTTCGGTAATAGTCATAGCCTCATTTTCCTGTAAGAGAATAAAGATCAAGTTCCAATTGGGTTCAATATCCAGTCCTTCCGATTTATACAACTCTTTAGTACTATAGAGTAGGGCATCACTTAGTCTCTTAAGCCTACTGGTAAGTCCAACAAATTCTATTTCGGTTAAAAAGTCGTTCATAATTTTCTAGTTAAGTAACTGGTTACACAAATATATTTAAATTTTGGTAACTAGTTACGTAATTTTTGATTTTTTAATAGTTACTGGTTCTGCATTGTATCCGTCTTATGAAATATATGAAATGACCAGTGTTGAATTTACTGTGCCCATATCATGAAAGTGTTCTATTGAAGTAGAAATCTATCTAACTCCTGAGATCCAAAAAGTATTTGATTAAAATAGAGATTAATTGATTAACTAAATAGAGGATCTTTTATCAGTTGAATATTAAAAGAAGAATGTTTAACTTTCAAAAAAAATATAAAGGACCAACCATGCACAAAAGAACTGCACTAACAGTATTTTCAATTGTATCCTATTTAGGATTTTCCTGCACCTTAATGGGGCAAAATACCCACCATGATCATACGCACCATGTGCATGACAATAATGACATGGCGCATCATCACCCGCATAGCCCTATGGCTTCAGATGAAATTCCCATGCAGGCAAAACTGCTTACGGGACAAGGGGAGTTTGTTTTTTCTTGGGACCAGGAATTAACGGCGGCCTTTCCAAAAGAGGCCCATGAATTTGAACCAGGAATGCACGGAGGATTTAATGAGGATCCTGAAACCGGCATCGTTTATACGGGAATACCTGGATACGGACTATGTTCCATTAGCCCCGATCTAACAAAATGGTCTACCATAGGTAGTGATCAACGTTTAAAGGATAATATCCATGGTATTGTTTTCTTTGTTCACAAGGGTGAAAAATACCTAGCGGTGGCACAAGAGGGTAAAAGAGTTCTGGTACTTACCTTGGACGGAAGAATCGTGAGTGAAATTCTGAAACCTACAGGCACTGAATTCAAGTTTGCCGAAGCCAATGCGTTCTTCGGTTCGAAGGATAGCAATTTTGGGGTTACGGATGTAACCTACCTTAATGGAACGCTATATGTGGCCCATGGTTATTCCGCAGGAGATTTTGTGATGACCATAAAGGAAAAGAATGGTGTTTGGAGCTGGGGAAAACTAGCCTGGGGAGGAAAAGGAGATATGCCTGGTCAGTTCCAGACCGCACATGGTATTTATGCCCACGAGAAGCATATTCTTGTGGCCAATAGGGCAGCAGGACAAGTGGTAAAATTTACCAAGAAGGGCAAGTTTGTGGAAACGTTTAATGATATTCCGGAAAGTAGTCTGGTATGTAATGTCTCCTATAAAGCTGAGCATTACTTCCTAAATGCCTTGCAGGCCATTGGCGAACAAAAATCGGCACCGATCTATGTGCATACCGGAGAAAAGTTGCTATCGACCGTTATTCCTGGGGATTTGGATATTCCTGTCCTAACTAACATTCATCAGGTTTGGCCGCATATTGTTACAGAAAACGGAACCAAACAATTGTACCTTCTGGTTCATGGATGGAACAAAGGCAAATTTGCCGTCCTGAAAATGGAAAAATAATAAAAAGGCCTCCTCAAAAACGGGAGGCCTTTTTTTATGGATTTATTTTATCGGAGTCAAAACAATATTGCGATAGGCCACATTGCCGTGATCTCCCTGCAGGTAAATTGGCCCTGGACTCAATACATCTGACGACATTGCTCCACCGGTAGGTCCCCAGACGGGTTGATTGTCAATTATTTTTTTACCGTTAAAGATTACCGTCACATGTCGGTCTACCAATGTAATATCAAACGACTGCCATTCTCCAGCAGGTTTTTCGGCAGCCTCACTTGGTGTAATACGGCTATATAGGGCACCCATATTATGGCTGTCCAACTCCTTGCCATAGGAATCCACTACCTGGATTTCATAAAGTCCCCGCAGGTAAACGCCACTATTGTTGCCTTCTGGAACCATAACTTCCAACTTTAGGTTGAAATCATTAAAATCCTGTAAGGTTCTTATGTTTCCATAAGAGATATGTTCGCCATCTTCAGGTTGAACGGGATCGTTCATCAGCGTACCGTCCACCACCTTAAAACCGTTGGCCTTTTTCGGATCGATCAATTTCCAGCCACTCAAATCCTTCCCGTTGAAAAGTTTGATCGGTTTTTCGAATTTCAACTTGGATAGATCAGGCGTGTCCGGCATTGGCGGCATACGTTTTCCCGTAAAATTTTTGATGGACACCCCGCTTCCGTCCCTATTGGGGCTACTCATGGTACCCAATAAGGCATCACCCACTTTTTTGACCTCCAGGGTATAAGTTATGGTATGGCTGCGCTCGGCACTTCTTTTTACTTGATTGGTACGGGTAACAACCAAGGTATTTTCGTCCATTAGATAAACGTTGGCCACGGGAACTACACTACCACCTATCCATAATAGTTCGGCATCCAAAAAACCCTGTTCTTCATGTACTTTGAGCCAGCCTGCACCCCCGCCTTCAATTTCAAGGCCCCACATGCCCATAAAAGGGTTGGCCACAAGCGGTTGTGCCTTACTATTCGCAAAGCTGTTAAAGGCTAGAAATATCAATATCATGGAAGTAATTGTCCGTTTCATCTTAATGTGTTTTAGTATGGTTTAATTTAAATATTATAGAGATTACTGTCAACTCTTGAAGGTAATCAATTATTTAAAATGGATATTCCTTTCAAGCTGGGAAATTCAGTTAAATACTCAATTCTTAATAAAAACCATGCAGTGCTGCCAAGGAAGGTTGTCAATGTTTCGGTGAAGCTTCAGCCCGGCCGCTTCCATTTCCTTAATGGCCTGGGCTTCCGTCATTTTATGTAATTCTTTTATGGGCACAGACTCATCTTCACCCCTATATTCAATTAAAAACAGTTTGCCATCGGCCTTCAGGGCTTTTTTGATGGAGACCAACATTTCTGCCGGATAATTAAATTCATGATAAACATCGACCATCAGTACCTTGTCCAGCGAATTTTCTGCTATGTTTATATTTTTTTCACCACCTTTTATCACCCTTACATTTTTAATTTGGTCCAGCTCTTTGCGATTACTTATCTCTTCCAACATTTCATCCTGAATATCAACAGCATAGATTAGGCCACTCTCGGCCAACTTTGCCATCTTAAAAACATGGTAACCGGATCCCGCACCAATATCCGCTATAATATCTTCCGGGTCAATAGCCATATTTAGCAGTAGGGTAGAGGTGTTTTCCTCTTTTTCACGCTCAGGACGGTCCAACCATTGCATTCCCTGATACCCCATTACATAGGCAATTTCCCTGCCCATATACCATTTTCCAATACCGTTTGGATCTCCTTTCTTATAGGTATAGTTGGCGTTAGGGGTTTTATCTTGTGCAATTCCCTGATGCCACTGTAATAATATCATGATAATGAATAAGGTCTGCGCAACTTTTTTCATAGGGTTTTAATTTTCTAGTTCCTCTGTAATCGTTAATTGTGGACAGGAATGATTACCCTATTAAAAGTAATGAAATTAATGCTTTCCCAAATTTCAATTTTACCAAGAGATTTTCCCAAGACTTGAATTGCCATTGAAACTCCCTTTAAATGTATGCCCCTCGTAAAATTTTGTTAGGCCCACAATAACAGCAAAACCAATATAACATGGATTCACTAGCCATAAATTTCAACAATCATTGATGTTTTTCATGTTTATCAAGAGGTGAGCCAACTTAAATCACTAGCGGTATATTAGAACCATATTTTTTTGCGTAATGAATGGTTACAAATTATTTATATTTAGATAACCTTTCTTTTATCCAACCAATAAGTTTATAAGATTAACTTGGCAACCTAGTTGGCAACAGTATGAAACTAAAAAGCATTTTACCCACCATTTTTTTATTGATCTGTGGATTTGAGATGTTTTCCCAAGAAATCAATACACCGGAACTTTATTTAGAACCTATCTTCCATGTAAATTACGGGGATGCTACCGCGGATAAACCCCAGTCAAAATCATGGACAAACCAATATGGGCAATGGTTGATAGTTGGGGATGCGGATGGTCCCAAATTATTAAAAAAAGAGACTACTGCCTGGGCGAGTCAATTTGAAGTAAATAAGGCATGGCTTAATTTACCCGTTAAGGCAGATGTATATAACAAGGATGATAAGGCGCATATAGTGTTGGTCGGCGAATGTGCTTTGTATGTCGTCCAAATAAGGTATTCCCTCCAAAGCAAAAAATACGAACATCAATGGAAGGAATCCCTGCCTATTCCTCAAGACTGTCAATCCATTGAGACGGCTACCATCACCCGAGATTCAAAAAATCAATATTGGGTTTGTTCAGATGTGGACCAAAGAATTATGGTTTGGCACTCCGTAAATGGCAGGAATTGGTCTTATCCCATTACGCTGGCAGATAATATTAATGCAGACGATATTTCTTTAATAGTCGGACTAAAAAATCAGGTATCCGTCATCTGGTCCAACCAAAATACCCAATCCATCATGGAGCGAATCCACATTGATGGGGAGGAGGCCAATAATTGGTCGGAGCCCATAATTGTTCAACAAGGAGATAACAACGCAGACGATCACTTGAATGCTACCGTATTTAAAAATGGGGAAATGGCCTTGGTTACCAAAAACAGTGTAGACCAAATAAATCAACCTCAGTTTGTATTGAGAATAAGGGATAAGGAGGGCAGATGGACCACCATTCCATATGAGAACCTTACTGCACAAAGAAGTCCTTCCCGTCCTATTGTTAACCATGTTGAATCGGGGAAAATATTTGAAGCACATGCCGTAAAAAATAGGGAGAACAATCGATATTTTATTTCGGTCAATGAAATAGTAAAAAAGAAAAATGGCTGGGAGTTTAAGGAACTCATCCAATTAAAAACCAAAATAAATGGGAAAAACGGCGATGTTACCTCCAGTAAGGCCAGTTTTCTACCCAATGAGGCCAAATTCATATTTTTTTCTGATGATTTGGGCAATGTTTATTCCTTTGACCTTGATAAGCTCTAGCAGGAATATATTAGGTGCATCAGTGTGAATTGAAGAAAAACAACTTAATGTCCCCATCGTTGGTATAGCCCTACATTTTAAAGTTGTTCATTGTAAATTATTGGACTACGGACAATTATGTTCTAATAGTTCCTTTCCTTTCAAAAAATACCTAGCTACGATTACTGTTTCATAATAGTCCAAGTACAGAAATTGTGAATATCTATTTGTTGATTAGGGGGACAAATTTTCCTTTAAGGACTACTTTTGGCATCCTTTAAAAAAACATAGATATGAGTCAGACTTGGTACGAGTGCAAAGTAAAATACAGAAAAACACATGAAACGGGAGAGCAAAAAGTAACTACGGAAACCTATTTATTGGATGCCATATCCTATACCGAAGCGGAAAGTAGGATAAATGAAGAGATGGCCGCCTATACTAGTGAAGAATTCCTGATTACAAATATAAAGGTTGCGAATTTTTCAGAGGTGCACCCTTTTGAAAATTCAGATCGCTGGTTTAAGTCGAAAGTAGCTCTAATTGCCTTTGATGAAAACAGTGGTAAGGAAAGAAAAACCAATATCTATTTGTTGGTTCAGGCCAATGATGTAAAGGAAGCTTATGACAATACCATACAAGCCATGAAAGGCACGATGGGCGACTATAGTATTCCTGTTATTTCAGAATCTCCGATCATGGACGTATTTCCTTATTTTTCAGGAGATGAAGGGGATTTGGAACAATTGGAAAAGTTCAATGCCCTAAAGGCTTCAGGTTCGGAGCCCAATGCGCTTAATGAAGACTTGGAAGCATTGGATACTTTTGCAAATGAGGAAGCCCTGGCAGTTGGAGCTTTGGAAGGGGAAGAGGAGTAGACCAAATTTCTTGGGTTTGAGTATATATAGAGGGCCAATAGGCCCTCTATTTAGTAATCCTAACAGCTTTATAGTATTATCCCTCCCGAAGCTTCAATGCGCTGACCATTGATCCAGCGAGCGTCCTCGGTACACAAAAATGCCACCACACCACCAATATCCTCGGGTTCTCCCACTCTTCCCAAAGCAGTGGCAGCAGTGACCGCCTTTCTTTTTTGCTCGTTGGTCTTGTTTTCCCCACCACCAAAATCAGTTCCTACGGCACCTGGAGCCACAACATTCGCAGTAATTTTTCTATGTGCCAATTCTTTGGCCAAGTACCTGGTAAATACTTCTACAGCAGCTTTTGCCGGAGCATAGGCGGATGAGTTAGGAAAAGTAAACCTGGTTAGTCCGGAGGAAATATTTATAATTCTGCTGCCATCATTTAAATAGGGCAAGGCTTTCTGTGTTAGGAAATAGACCCCCTTGAAATGAACGTTTACCATTTCATCAAACTGTTCTTCCGTGGTTTCAATAAAAGGTTGGTAAATTCCGGTACCTGCATTGTTTATTAAAAAATCGAATTTCTCCTGCGCTGTCTCGGTTTTCAGATAAGTGGAAAGTTCCCTAAAGAACTCATCAAAGGAATTTATCCTAGCGGTATCCAATTGTAGCGCATAAGCCATCCGCCCCATATTCCTTATCTCGGCAACAACCTTATCTGCCGCCGATTTGTTGGAGTGGTAGGTGATAATAACATCTATTCCTTTTTTTGCAATATTAATGGCCATATCCTTACCTAGACCTCGACTGCCTCCTGTTACTAGTGCAATTTTGTTTTCGGGCATTATAATGTATTTTTGTTTTAGTAAAATTCGGGAATAATAAAGAAAAGGACCAAGTACAATCCAATTTTGTTGAAGTCAATATTATTTTCCGTTATTGTTTTGAGCAATATAAAAGCTTATTGTTCTGTACCTACTTATGTAGTACTTGGGAGCATTTACTACTAACTATCCAATTGTTTTTCTTTCCTACTTTTTAACGATTATAAAACAAAGAATAGAGCAGGCCAGGGTCAAAAAACTCCCCAAAATTAATTCTATCAAACTTTTGGCGAATAAATTGCCGAGGGTATTCAGGGCAAAAAAGACCACAAATACCCAAATGAGGATATCAATAGCCTTGTTTGTTTTTCCGCTCCTTAATAGTTTGTATTTAATTAACAGAACCAAGACCATAAAGATATTGATCAGAATGGAAAAGGTTTCAAAGGATTTCATTTCCTCAACAGAATTCAATCTGCCAGCCCAGACTTTATCATAAGGTATTTGTTCGGTGAAAATTAGGAGATGAAATATCAAAATAGTTCCGAGTAGAAAAAACATGATTTTGATAGCTACTTTCTTGTTCATTATAGTCTTTGGCATTATTAATATTAGGCAACCCTTCAATTATGTTTAGGTAACCAACCGCCAGGCCTTCCTTGCTTTTCTTGACAATAACGCATTGGCCTCCGCATCCCCAATAAACTTTTCCTTTTCCGAATCCCAATTAAGTTTTCTCCCCAATCTATAGGAAATTAACCCCAAATGCATGGGCAGTGTCATATTGCGGGCATAGGCAAGATTTGATTCGGGTTGGGTTCTCGATTTAACCGCATCCACAAAGTTTTGTTGATGTCCAGGCGAACGGATTATACTTTGTGGTATTTCAGGGATATCGGTCATGGTTTCTCCATTAATGGTGATTTCCCGGGAATTGTAATCACAGATTAGACTCCCCTTGTCACCTTCAAAATAGGCTCCGATCCCACGATCGGCAGCACCGGGAACATTGGGAGGTTCAGTGGTCCAATAGATTTTTAGATCATCGAAATCGTAATCGACTTCCAACCATTTAGGGGTGTCTGCAATACCTTCGGCCTTTTCCCCACGGGCAACAATACTTTTCAAACCTTTAGGATCCAAGGCCCAGAAAGCCACATCGGCAATATGGCACCAAAAATCGGCAAAATAACCTCCGGAATAATCCAGAAAATATCTATAGGTAAAGTGGCATTTTTCAGGAAAGTAATCTACATAGGGGGCTGGCCCCAACCACATATCCCAATTTAGGCCTTTGGGTACGGCAATGCTTTTTGGATTGCCCAGATTGGGTGGTGCCCCCGTTTTCCATAAACGAACCGTGTGCACCTTGCCAATGGCACCCGACTTAACAATTTCAACAACTCGGTGATAGTTGTCGGTAGCATGTATCTGGTTGCCCATTTGAAATATTCGGTTGTGCTTTTCCAAATTTCTGAGCATCATCTGCCCTTCCTTAACATCATAGGAAAGTGGTTTTTCACCATATACATCCTTTCCTGCCTGGAAAGCCAAAGTTGCAATCTGGGCATGCCAGTGGTCCGGGGTTGCACAGGTAATGGCATCTATATCATTACGATCCAAGATGTGCCTAAAATCCCTATATCCTTTTACTTTTTTACCAGGTTGCAGGGTTTCCATGGTTTTAAGGCTATTGGCCAAGTGCATTTCGTCTACATCGCAAAGTGCTACCACATCAACTTCAGGCAATGCGCTGAACCATTTCATATGGCTGTTGCCCATGCCTCCAACGCCAATGTGGGCCACCCTTAGGCGATCGCTAGGAGCAAAGTGGCCATAGGCCGAAGGCAAAAGTGTTAGGCCCAGTAGTCCTAAACCACTTTGTTTTATAAATTCTCTACGTTGTTGGTCTTTAACTTTCATGAACGTTTAGTTTAATTAATAGTAGTAGTACAACCATAACCAAAAAATTTAGAGTTGGACCTATATTATTTCTTGAGCTTCGAGAATAACCATTCTCTTCTTAAATCTTGTTGTTCAGGGTAGGTCCAATGCTGCGTTTTTTGGAAAAGATGCAATTCCTTCGGAGCTGTAAGTACGTTATAGGCGGAATAGGTAGAGGCTGGCGGACACACATTGTCATTATAGCCCCAACTATACCAACCTGGTGCTTTTACAAAACGTGCAAAATTTACGACATCGTAATACTTTGAAACTTCTATTTTCTCTGGTTTATTGGTGAATTCGTCCACGAAAATCTGTGGCCAACCGCCGGCACGTCCATGTAGAAATCCGGTCATATCAGACAGGGCAGGGTAAAAGGCCGCCAAATAATCAATTCTATCATCCAATCCGGCAGTTACAATGGAAAGCGCACCTCCCTGGCTACCACCGGTAACGGCAATATCCTCGCCGTTAAATCCATCCACACTTTCTATAAAATCTACCGCTCTAACACAACCTAGATAGACTCGTCGGTAATAGGCGTTATCCCTATCATCCAGATTAAAGGTCTGGTAACCGTTCAAGGCTCCTTTGCCAAGATCATCATAAACACTTTGGTCCAGGTTTACAGGAATACCGTGAATACCAATGGTAAAGGAGATGAATCCTTCTGCTGCCTCGTCAATTTCCCCATAATAAGGCCGTATGCCCGCGCCCGGTACATGTAGAATGGCAGGATATTTTCCGGCCTTCTTGGGCTTGGTAAGTATGCCATAGATTTTCCCTTTAATGTTGTCCAACCTCACATGGTAAACATCTACCTTATCCGTACAACGTTCGGGCATCAAGGTCAATACCGCGTTCATGGGAACTTGATTCAATTCTTCCCGATTTTTTTTCCAAAACGCCTCAAAATCTTTAGGTAAGGTGGTAGTGGGTTGTATTTTGTTTGGCGCAAAGCCCACTGTGGTGTATGATGAATATTCCTTTCCATCTACCTTAACTTTTACCGTACAACGCAGGAATCCAGGTTCGGTAAATTTTTTGGCCTTTATTTTGGTGGAATTGTTTTTGAGGATGCGGGTGCCTTCATCCCAAATTTTTAAGGTTCTATATCCTGGATCAGGTTGAATGGTATATTTAATTTCGATGCCGTTCAGGGGGACATTGTTTTTATAAACAGAAATTGAAAATTCGGCCTGATCGCCAAGAGAGTAAGTCCAGTCGGCATGGTTTGGACTCACCATGACCTCTACCAGTTCCTGGCGGGGTTGTGCACTTAAATAAAAGCTAAAAAGGAGAAAACACACAAGGGCAGTAAAAATTTTCATTTTCATTTTTTTTGGTTGGTTTGTATTCAATATTCAGCTACACCGGGGGAGTATGCATAATATGGCATGATAGAAATTGGTAATGATTCCTTGCCACTTTTGAAAGATAATAAATATGGTTGAAATTTTCGTCTATAAATGAACAAGACCCCACAATGTGAGGTCTAGATTTTTATAAATGTTTGGATAATCTAAGACTTAGGACTCTGATTCGTCCATTTCCATAATCAAATTTGCAATAAGCGCCGTCCATCCCGTTTGATGAGATGCCCCAAGACCCTTGCCATTGTCACCATCAAAAAATTCGTAAAAGAGATGTTGGTTTTTGAAATGTTCATCTTTGGAGAAAAGTTTATTCCGGTCATCCGCATGGTATTGGAATTTACCTTCGGAATTGGGCTCGAACAACCTTACCAACCTTTTGGTAAGCTCGTTGGCTATTTCATTTAGATTGAGTTTCTTGCCGGATCCAGTAGGGAATTCATATTGATAGGTAGGTCCATAGAAGGTGTAATATTTTCGCAAGGACTGAATGATCATATAATTCAACGGCATCCAAATGGGACCCCGCCAATTGGAGTTGCCCCCAAACATATTGGACCTACTTTCACCAGGTTCGTAGTGAATGGTATAATGACCGTTGTGCTGAAATACAAAAGGATGATCCTTGTGATACTTTGAAAGGGAACGAATCCCGTAGTCTGATAGAAACTCATCTTCATCCAAGAGCCGTATAAGGAGTTTTTCCAATCTATAGCCCCTCATGATCGAAAAAAGATAGTTGCCATCCTTGTTGGCCTCCTCTATATTGGAGATTAGGGAAGCCAGATCTGGTCTGGTCCTAACAATTTCGGCGGCTCTTATTTTAAACTCCTTCAATTGTTCAAAGAGGTCCTTGTGAATGATCTCAACGGCAAATAAGGGAATTATACCTACCAAGGAACGTACTTTCAATCTACTTGTTGCCCCGTTGGAAAGCTCAACTACGTCGTAGTAAAAGTCGTCCTCATCATCCCACAGGGAGATATCTTTTTTCCCTATATGGTGCATGGCCCAGGCAATATTCAGGAAATGCCTGAAGAATTTGGCCGCAGACTCCTCATACACTTTGTTGGTCTTGGCCAGTTCCAAAGACATGCGCAGCATATTTACCGTAAACATGGCCATCCAACTTGTCGCATCGGCCTGCTGCATTCTGCTAACGCCCTCGGGCATGTGATTGCGATCGAAAACCCCAATGTTGTCCAGACCCAAAAATCCACCTTCAAAAAGATCGGTGCCATGTTTATCTTTTTGGTTTACCCACCAAGTAAAATTGATAAGTAGTTTTTGGAAGGCATGTTCCAGAAATTTGGTGTCCCCTTTGCCAGTGCGCAGTTTATCCTTTTCGTAGACGTTCCAAACCGCCCAAGAATGAACAGGAGGGTTAACGTCACTAAAATTCCACTCGTAGGCCGGGATTTGCCCGTTGGGATGCATATAACTCTCCCGCAATACCAACAACAATTGTTCTTTTGCAAAATAAGGATCTATTTCCACAAAGGAGACCATATGAAAGGCAAGGTCCCAGGCCGCATACCAAGGATACTCCCATTTGTCCGGCATGGATATTACATGCCTATTGGTAAGGTGTTGCCAACTAAAATTTCTAGCGGCCGCACGGAAGGGTTTTGGTTCCCCGGGCCCCCCAAAAAGCCATTTAAAAACATCATAGTAGTAGAATTGCTTAGTCCACAACAGACCTGAAAAGGCACTTTTGGCAATGGATTGGTGGGCTTCTGGCAGATCGGTCTTTAGGATATTGCCATAAAAATCCTCACTTTCTTTTATTCTTTGATCGAACACGGCGTCAAAATCGGACCAGGGATTCTCCAATTTTTTCTTGCTTAGCCGTATCCTTATGCTTTTTTCTTCTCCCGCCTTCAACTTAAATTTATACCATACGGCCGACTTGGATCCATTTTTTTCCGGATTTACAGTGGGCTTTCCATTTACCACATGGTCATTGATGCCATCCTTAACATAGTCCACCTCATTGTCCACATTATAAATACGTTTGTTGTTGGTCTCATTTTCACAGAACAACTGTTCACCATCTTCATGGTAGAAATAATGCCTTCCGTTTCTTATACTTCTGGATTGTATACAATTATCGCCTATAGATTTGATACTAGGACGGCTAAACCGCTTATTGTGCTTCCAAAAATTTCTGAACCAGAGGTGTGGAAGTACATGTATCTTAGCCCTTCTACGACCTCTATTCACCACCGTGATTTTCATTAGAATATCTTCTACATCTGCTTTGGCATATTCAATATAACAATCAAAATAGGCATTGTTATTAAAGGATTTGGAATCCAATAGCTCATATTCCATGTCTTCCCGGCTACGAATGTTGTTATTAACCAACTCCAGATATGGAAATTTTTTCTGTGGATATTTATATAGGTATTTGCAGTAGGAGTGGGTTGGTGTGGATACCTGATGAAAATATAGTTCCTTAACATCTTCCCCGTGATTACCCTGATTATTGGTAAGACCGAACAAGCGTTCCTTTAAAATTTTATCCTTTCCATTCCAAAAGGCAGGCGCCAGGCACATTATTTCCCTAGAATCGCAAAAGCCGCCTATACCTTCTTCTCCCCATCTATAGGCATTGCTACGTGCTTTTTCATGATCTACAAAATCCCAGGCATGTCCATGCTCACTGTAATCCTCCCGAACGGTGCCCCATTGTCTTTCAGCCAAATACGGACCCCATTTTTTCCAATTTTTGTAATTGTCGGGAACTGCCAGTCTTTCTTCCTCAGCAATTTTCGGGGTAAAATGTGCCATTGAGATCTTGTTTAGGTGTAAATAGTAGAATTAAACCATAGATGTTAAAAACCGGTATGCTCTATAGCTATACATAAAGTTTGAACAACTATTTTTTCATACTGGTATTATGGTAAAAATAAGATTAATTAATTCAGTTGGTAAATATGCGGTTCAATATTGCCTAATTGTTATTTTTAAGGACATTCTTTTGTTATCCCATTAAAAAATAAGGTCCAAACTAAGGAAGTCATATTGTATTTACGCGGTTTGGGTAGTTGCCCAGTCTTACTTTTATGAAAGGAGATAGCTTTTTTTAAGGATTTGTTGGACAATCTATAGTGTCGGTCCTTTTAAGGTATTGATGCGCAAGCTGTTCTTTTTAATTGGCAACTACATTAGCAGGAATTTTGGTTTGCATTGCGTCTTCAATTTTGTCCAGAAGGTCTTCCGGTTCAAAAGGTTTAAAAATGAAACCATTCATGCCACTTTCGATAATTTTGCTCTTTACCTCCATAAATACAGAGGCGGATAGGGCCATTATAGGGGTAACTGTATTAAATTTTCTTATTTCTTTGGAAGCGGTATATCCGTCCATTATCGGCATCTGAATGTCCATAAGTACGGCATCATAATTATTTTCCCGAACCTTGTTTACAGCATCTTGTCCGTCATAAGCCACATCAACGACAAGGTTGGCCTTTTCCAAAATTTGCCTGCCCACCATAACATTGATCTGATTGTCTTCCACCAACAAAATTCTTTTTCCCTTTAGATCATGTTCTTTTTTCTTGGTGGCTTGTTCCAGTTCCTCGTTCGAAGCCAATTTTAACTGCAAATCGAAATTAAAACTACTGCCAACACCCGGCTCACTATCAATTTTTACTTGTGATCCCATGGCTTTCACTATACTTTGTACAATGGGCAGCCCCAGGCCTGTTCCACCATACAAGCGATTTGTACTGGTAGAAGCTTGGGTAAATGCTTGCCATACTTTTTCATGCTGATCCTGGGCAATGCCTATACCAGTATCCTTTATTTCTGTATGCAAAAGGACAGTATCTGTGGTTTCGTTTAGTTTTGTAATCCTTAGGGTTACACTTCCTTCATCGGTGAACTTGATGGCGTTTGAAACTAGGTTGTTTATTACCTGGTTAAAACGTACTATATCTAACTGTACAATGGGAAGATCATCATCAATTTCCAATTCAAGGGTAATACCTTTCCGTAAACAACTGGGCTCATGAATTTTTTTAATTTGTTTTACGGCCAACATTATATTGGTAGGAATTGGATCCAAGGTAATTGTTGTGGATTCCATTTTACTGAAATCCAAAACATTGTTAAGCAGGTTCAGCAAAATCTTCCCTGAATAGTTCAGCGCTTCTATATTCTGCACCTGATCTTGTCTTGGATTGGAATCCCCCAATATGTGCGAGAGGCCGGTAATAGCATTTAGAGGGGTCCGTATCTCATGGCTCATCATACTCAAAAATCTTGATTTGGCGTTGGATTCCTCTATGGCTTCTTCGCGTTGATTGTGGATACTGCTATAATATTGGGCATTTATGTAAGAGAAATAAATTAACTGATAGGTTACCAATAAAATAGTGGTGCCAATGGAGACAGGATAAACATATTTACCAGCCAGTTCTGGATCCATATGGATATTGGTGAACAGATTAAAATCCGTATAATACAAGAGAAACCAAAGCAGCATTGAAAGTCCTGAAAATAGGGCTATAATCTGCCGCTCACGTCTAAAGGAAAAGGTTACAAAGGGTAGGGCCAAGGCGAACATTAAAATAAACTCAACACTACCTGCTTTTCCAATAAATGAAGCCGTGATGGCAACACTTATATTAAAGGCAATCATGTAGATAAAGCGCGCAAGGGTGAGGTTTCCTTTTTTAGAAACAAGCGCCGGAATAATAAAAAAGGGTACCGTAGCCCCAATATATGTGCTCAATTCCATCAAACCCAAGCTCCTGGCAATAAAAAACCAAATTGTGGATATCAGGGTTGTTAATATCGATAAACAAAATACCAGTTTTACTCGTCTAGAAGAGAATTCAGCCATTGGTTTTAATAAATTAACGCAAAATAGGTGTACAATTGGTACTGGAACCCGCCATTTTTGCGATGATTATAGAGTTCACTTCACTAGAACGATTATATCCTTTATTTATTATAGGTAAATTCTTACAATTTAGATTGAGAACCCAATCTTGCAGGGAGAAGGGATTATATTAAAGAGTGAAAATTCATCAATAGTGGTATGTGATTAAATCTCTTCAATTATTGATTTTCCGCAGGATTTATTACCACTTGTCCATTGCCAATTTTCGTAAAGTCTGATTTTTCCGTTGGACAGAATTTCCGGTCTTGAATTGCAGACCCCGGTCATTAATTCTCCTTTAGCGTTAACTTGATGATACCGCATGTCTATATTCCCGTCCGGGTCTACCAAACCTATCAAATGTCCTCTTATAATTTCCCCACCTTCATAATCGGAAGTCAATATATTGCCTTTTTGCCGGTATTTAAAAATGGTTTCAGGGGAAGTTTCCCCATTTTCCGTGTTTTGGACGGTTCTAAATTTCTTATTGTTATAATTCATGGGGATCTTTACATTTAAAATCAATCCTACTTGGTATATACTATTTCGCCCCCAAAAATGGTCATGGCTATCTCGGTATTTAAAAGCTCCTTTTCAGCAACCTTCATTAGATCCTGGTTATAAATAGTGAAATCGGCTAATTTACCAACCGTTATAGAGCCCTTAATGCCCTCTTCAAAGGCGCCATAGGCCGCATCCAGGGTATATGATCTAAGTGCCTGCTCCCGTGTCATCTTTTCTGCCGGCTCATAACCTCCATCCGGGGTACCTTGTAAAGTCTTTCTTGTTACACTCGCATAGAAACTCGCGATTGGGTTTAGTGGTTCCACTGGTACATCGGTGCCGTTCACAATGGGGATACCACTTTTTAAAAGGCTTTGCCACATATAGGCACCTTCTTTTATTCGTTGTTCTCCCAAACGGTCAATTGCCCAAGCCCTATCCGAAGACATGTGTATAGCTTGCATTGCCGGAATAACTTTTAATTGGGCAAATCGGGGTATATCTTCAGGATGTAAATGTTGAGCATGCTCTATCCGGAACCTGTGATCGGTTGCCAATTGGGGCAATTCGGTAAAGGCCGATTCGTATCGGTCCAGCACTTCCTTATTGGCCCGGTCGCCTATAGCGTGTGAGCATACCTGAAAACCGTACTGTAGACCGTCAATTGCGGTTTCTTCCACAAAATTCATTGGGAGGGTTTCGTGGCCAAAATGTCCAGGCCTATCGGTATAGGCTTCCAACAACCAAGCCCCTCGCGAACCCAGGGCCCCATCACAGTTTAGTTTCACGGAGCGGATAGTTACTAAATTATCGGGATCTACCATTGGACCCTTTTTATACCATTTGTTCAACAACTCTTTGTCTCCGCCCGTTAGCATGCAGTACAGGCGAATTTTCATTTTATCCTTGGCTTTCATTTCTTCATAGAGTGCAATGGTCTCTCTACCTATTCCCGCATCGTGAAACCCGGTAATACCATTTTTATGGCAGGCGGCAACCGCCATTTCAAATGCTTTGATATCTTTTGCAGGAGTGTTCTCGGGTATGTGTTTTGTAATAAGGCTTTGGGCAAGCTCATTGAAAATGCCCGTTGGCCTTCCCATGGCGTCCCGCATTACTTCACCACCTTCGACCTCAAATTTGCTGATTCCTTCTTTGTCCAATTCCATTAGGCCGGCAATTTCCATGGCCTTGGCATTGGCAAAACCTGCATGACCACTGGCGTGCCCTAAGTAAACCGGATTGTCAGGGGAAACTGCACTAAGTAAATCATGTGTTTGAAAGCCATTTACTGTTTCCGAGGGCATTTCCGTCCATTTGCTTTGATGCCATCCTCTGCCCGTAATCCATTCTCCCGGCGCTGCTGTTTTAACTCTCTCGGCTACAGCATCTACTATTTCTTGATAGCTGGTGGTGTTATTGAGATCTAAGTTCAATTCATTGTAACCCAATCCCATAAAATGGCCATGCCCTTCTATTAATCCTGGGGTCATGGTTTTACCATTAAGATCCAACAGTTGTGTTTGGTCGTTTTTGTATTGTTCGGCTTCGGCAAGACTACCGGCGAAAAGGATAGTATTGTCCTTCACGGCTACAGCTTCTACCATTGGCCTAGTAGCATCCACAGTATAAATATTACCTCCAAATATAAGTAAGGTGGCAGATTCATGTACCGTATCCTTACAGGCAGTTATAAGCAGAAAGCTTATGGACATTCTTACGAAGAGAGAATTCCGCAATCGCATAAATATTAGTTTTAAGAAAGCTGAATTTACAATTTTAGGTGGAAACTAAAGGCAATGCAATGAGCAATTCCATTTTTATAATTAAAAATAATTATAGTAAACCAAAGCGAAATAACAAACTGGGGCAACATGTCCAAAGGTATGCTTACCTTGATTGGAACTGCTTGGTTGCACTAATGGTCTTCCGCACAAAGAACAAAGTTTAGGAACTAATTTTCAATTTTTAGCGGACATTTATTTTAGCAATTAGGTGGCCATTATTGGTAAAATTGTTTTTTGAAGCATTTATCTAGCTTCGATTGTTTTGAGCCATTCAGTAATTACCAATAAATAATCGGGTGTTAATAATTGAAAATAGGGAAATTCATTTTTAACGTACATCATGGAATGGGAGGTGTTTTTTAAAGTAATGACCTTGTAATTATTTGAATTGGATTTTATAATGGCTTTTTCAATGGTTTTATAACTATTCATAGGGATTATTTCATCCGATAATCCCTGAATCACCATAACGGGCTGGTTTATTTTCTCAAAATAGGGTAGTCCACTAAAATTCAATTTATAATCCTTTTGCACATCCTCCTCAGGAATCCAAATATACTTGAGCCAATCTTCCTTGCTGTTTTTATTTTTTATCTCAAGCAATGAGTCGTAGTTAATATTGCCTGCGAGATAATCATACCCTGCTTTCTGAACTATTTGCGCTTGATTAATATTGGCTTCCCCAAACTCATCGTAGTTTAAATTTTTCCAATGGTTTAAATCGCTTTCCATAAGGGTTCCACTAGGACAACTGATGGAAATCCCAAAACCTAAATCGGGAATTTTGGATAGGATATAAGGTATTTTTATCCCTCCCTGACTGCTTCCTTTTATACCAATATTCGATAGAGGAATTGCAGTTATTGTGGAAAAGAATTCCAGAGCATTTATGTCATCGGAACTCAGTTCTTCTATAGTTGCGGATTGCCAATCTCCTTCAGATTTGCCAGTACCACGTTTATCATAATTAAAAACAGTATACCCTAAATCGACAAAATATTGTGCTTCGGCATTGGTGCCACTTCGATCATTACCTTGAGAGGAGGTTACGAATAACAACCCCTTGTTCAATGGAACTTTAGGCTTCCACAAGGTTCCATGAAGCTTCAGTTTATTGGAAACAAAGGTTAATTCTTGTTGCTCAATTAGGTCAGTTTCTGCTAAATCATCCGGGATCAGCTCAGTTTCAAAGCTGTTCAACAATTGTTCGGTTTCATTGGAATATACTTTTAAATGTCCATTCAATTTCCTATTCTGCGGTAAGAATATATATTCATAAGTATAATAATCACTGATCACATAAAACTTTAGGGAATCTTTGTCAAAAGTCGTGTTCTGGCAGGGTATTTCAAAAGCATTCATTGCTAAACTTGAAAAAAAAGCCCTTGTTTGCCCTTCTATTGGTACTAGCTTTATTTGATAGTTAAAGGTTGTTTTTCCAGAATCAATACTACCTTTAAAATACTGGGCCTGCAATGTTGCCGTGAAGCACGCAATGACTACAAATCCGAAATACTTCATAGCTTTAATTACTTTACAAACATTTGAATGTTATGTTCCTTGTTTTTGGGGTGCTTTTAAATACAAATCAATAAAATCGTAACAAAGGCTTTTAAATCTAATAGGCCCAATTTATCAATGTTAAATTGGGTAGAAGTTTTATTTGAAAGGCAAAAGGGCAATGACTTACCTTCCAATTTTCCTTTAAAAGTACTTATTTAAGGATGGGCAGCTTTTTTAATTGGAATAGAGATTAAAAAATTCTTCCGTATCCTTAATATCATTTAAACCCAAGATCCAACAAACTTCAGAAAGGTCCGAAAAATCCATTCCACCTTGAGAAATACTCTTATTATTGTAGCGCCCATCTTTTCCGTTATATTCATTTGAAATTTCAAAGGCGAGTTCCCAAACTTCAAGCAATTTTGGATTTGTAATTTTGTCCTTCCAATGCGTATATACTGCAGAGTTAAAACCAGGTGTCCCATTACCTACCACATTGCCGTCCGGTATTTTATGATAATCGGTGTTATTCTTTACGAATTCCAAAGCATTTGGAGAGGTAGATTTTTCATTCCAATCAGAATGTTGAACCACATGTATATTTTCGTTCGTGTTTATTTCAGGTAAATTAGCCTTAATGGATTGAATAAGTTGGGCAGTAAAATCTGATTGCCCCGCTTCAGCTATCCATACATGGCCTTCATTTAAGAGGGTTTCGGTTATTTTGGACTTAACTTGTTCAACGGCGGTTTGTATATTATCATGTGCATCCGTCCAATTGTCCCTGAATGCCAGCTCAAACAATGGATTGGGAGGAACGTACAAGCCGTTCTGAATACCGTAGGTGCCAGCAACGGCGTGATAATTTATGTTAGAATAAGTGACGTTGGACATGAGTGTAAAAAAAGCAGCTACGGTGTGGAGGTCATCTACATCGGTTTTACAATCATATTGAACCAATAGGAGGTCTTTTTCAATATTGAAACTTCCTACTTGCAATTCGCTGTTATCTATGTCATTACTTCTGCATGATAATAATATTATCGCTACTATAATCAATGTTCTTGATACCATTATTAGCTAACTAAATTAATCACAATTTACGTTTTTTACTTAACACAAAAGCTCACTGTTACAATTTATCAATATTACCATCTAGAAAATGTTTTAAATTCTTTCTAGGGTACGGTGTTTAAAATTAATTGAGCCTTTTTGAAAAAGTAATATTGATTCTGTGGCTAAGGACAGCTAATATGGATTTTTATTCAGTCTTTAAAGGGGGGTAATAATTAATGCAACCAGTTTGCGCAGTCTTAGGGTTGAACTAAATTCTGATTGTTACTTTATGTTCCGCGGTTTGGAACAATAGACATTCTGGGTACACCAAGACCATATTATCCCGATTATTCTTTCCCAATAATATAATCTGCAAAATAGTTCTGGGAATCTGTTATCCTGCCCACAATTTTAAGTCCCGTATTTAAACAGATATTTTGAATGGTAGCGTCGTCGTATTTTCTTGAAATTTCGGTGTGGATCTGTTCTTCTTTTCTGAAAGCGACTTTCATGTCCAAGCTTTTAATCTCTACCTCTTGATTGACAATACTTTTGATAGCGCTTTTGGCTACTCCTTCCTCTTCGTCATACATAGGCGTGTGTTCAAACAGATCGGTGTTAAAATCTGCATCAAGTTCGCTGTTTATTCTACTCAATAAATTAACGTGCGTTCGATATGTATTTTAATTAAAATCATTTGTTTATATGACATCTGTCTGGTCGAGCGGAGTCGAGACCTCATTGTAAATACATTACAGTAAAATAACCTCTCGACTCCGCTCGAGGGGACCGTAGCATTTATTATAACTTACATTAAATCAATGTATTGATAATA
>Ga0208032_1000224_pt1 | contig 40037 bp, 22 predicted proteins | sample MalvirAntarct_66_FD_184254 | JGI IMG/M metagenome (GOLD analysis project Ga0208032, IMG submission 184254) | Marine viral communities from the Global Malaspina Expedition - Malaspina viral metaG Antarct_66 (SPAdes) (version 2) | ecosystem: Environmental > Aquatic > Marine > Oceanic | place: West... | reverse complement strand
CACAAAACGAACCGAAATCACTGGCGCAAAACGAACCGAAATCCCTCAGGGAAGTGGCGCAGTTTGAACCGAAATCACTGGCGCAATGAAACCGAAAAGCCTGGCGCAATTTGGTCCGAAGTATCCAACTATGCCTCAACAGTACTAAAGCATTATCTATAATAGTTTCAAAGGTATACACATTGCAGAGTATGGATACAAAATCATTTCAGTTTCTGTTATAGTCAATCTTCACCAAAATCTCATAGCTTATTGTATTTTCAGAACTAGAATACATGCTAATGGCAGGATAAATCGACGGTATCCCATTAAATAAATCCTCCCAATCCAAATAAAAATTATAGTCATCATGGTTTTCAAATAACCATTTTAGATAGCTATGATCAGGTATTGTATTGACTAATAGCTGAGAACCTTGTGTATACTCTATTTCTGATAACTTTTCATCCTGCAACGATGAATCGCCCCAAGCATTAAAAAAAGGAGATCTGAAAGGAGAATAGTTAAACATATTTAGTAAAAGACTTTTTATTTTCTCAAATAATTCAAGGTTTACTTTAGAGGTAAATTGAATTAAAAAACCACTAATCTTAATGGAATCAAACAATTCAGGCATCTCCCGCAATTGCTCAATTAATAAATATTCTTCACTTGTTGGACTATAATTATTTATTAAGAGTTTTTGTTCCCTCGGAATTCGATTGAATAAGAATCCAATAAAATCATCTAGGTATTGCTTAATCATTTCTCTGTCTACTTGGCTATTGTTCCCAGCCCATAAACTCAATAGTGTTCTATTCTTATACCTTCCAAAACCTAGTTTCTTATTTAAAATATCTGTACTCATTTATTATTAATACTTGTTCTCAAATTACTTATGGCACATTCCAATTTGAAAGTGTGTTACATTCAATTAAACCCAATAAAAACAGGCATGCAATTCAAATAAACCATTCCAAAATTTCTACACCAATATTTTCATTTAATTGATCGCCATTCAGAATATTCAGCTTTCCTAGTGCACATGTATGGTTGTCATCTCCCTCGAAAGGTACAAACTGGGGAATTTCTGTTTCTACAGACGGGTATAACAACAATGCTTTAGTTGAATCCCAATATTCGTTGTACACGTACATCTGCCGCAAATCATTGGTGGAAGGTTTACTACCGCCGATATTCTTCCATTTTGTATCTATTACATAGGTTTTGTCCGAATTTTCAATTACAATATCAGGTCTAATCTTAATGCCACTCCAAAACGGTTTTGATTCCTGGCCTTTCACCACTATACCTTCAACCGAAACCGATTTAAGCATTGTCAACACATACTCTTCCCATAAATTGTTCATATCGAAGAGTAGAGCCAGCATATTTTCCTTCCCGCTTGAGATATTTGGTGCGAAATTTAAAATGATGAGCCTAGCAATTTCTATGGCGGTTTTGTACGGTTGGGTCTTTCTGTTAGTTGTTAGTTTCTTAAACGTATTGGCATTTACATTAATCCAGGAAACCTCTGGAAAATTGGCCTGAATGCGTTTAAATTTTGAATACAGATAGGTTCCTGAAGAAAACTGACCAATAATCTCCAAGGCTACCCATAAAATTTGATGGATCTGATGATTATGGTCATAAACCTGATGGGAAGTATAGAAGCGTTCCTTGTGAATTAGGTTTTGATTTATATGTTCCGCAAATTCCAGCTTCCCCTTTAGGGCCTTTACATTACCAACATTGGTCCGATACTTTTTTATTAAGCCTTGACGCTCCAATAACTGTATCTCATTTAAAAACCATTCAAAATAAATATCTAATAAATGTATATGTTGCTTACTTACGTTGGCTTGGCCCAAATTATTCACTTTTAATCGCTTGGTAGCACGTAGCATGCCTATTAATACAGTTTGCCACAATGCTTCATTGGAAGTACCTCCGTCTATTTTTGGCAAGATCTCAATGGTAAGTCCGTCTATCTGAATAACACCAACATATTGCGAGAATTTAATGCCTTTGTGAATTAACGTAAAATATTCATTGTTATGAAGTTGGTTAAGCTTCGCCAAGGCATCGAAGTGCTTTTTCTCAAAAGTAATGTCATTATATTCTCGGCCATAGTACAATGTGCTGTGCTCAAAAACCTGTAATATGTTATGCTGCCTACTCATTCAAGATCCCCAATAGCAGGCCAACGGCCTCTTCTACATCATCAATGTTGGTTATTAGTTCAAAGCTTTGTTCCAAATCCGGTACGGCAATATTAGTGTACTTGGGAAAGGTAACTTTTTTAGCGCCCTTTTCTTCCACAAACCCACTACCTAACACCAAAGCAATTTTCTCGTAATCATTATAAAAGTATTCCTGTAGCAGGGGAATAATGTTATTTATAAATACATTGGTCAGCCCTTCTGTATCACCACTCTCCAATTTAATAAAGTACGAATGTCCAATGGTATGGTCACGATCCAATAATGCTTCAATTCGGTCATTAATAGTGGTAAGTACTTGTTCCAGATTAAAACCTCCAAAGGTAATGGTTGACAATAATGTCGGGTTTGGCATCACTTCCTCAAACACAAACCTTCTTCTAAGGGCGGTATCCAAGGCTTCCACACTTCTATCTGCCGTGTTCATGGTGCCAATAATATAAAGATTGTGAGGTACCCCAAATTCAGTTTTTGAATAAGGCAATTTTAGTTTTAATTCTTGTGGCTGGCCAATTCTTTTATCGTCTTCTATTAGCGTTATGAGCTCTCCAAATATGGCAGAAACATTCCCCCTATTTATTTCATCAATGAAAATAGCATAATCATTATGCGGATCTTGAATGGCCCGTTGACATAATTTCTTGAAAATGCCATCTTTAATTTCATATTCTAAGGTAGAGTTCCCTTCTTCCAGTTTAGGCTTTATACCCTCAACAAAATCTTCATAACCAAAGGATTGATGAAAAGTGACAAATTCAAAATTCTTAATCACTGTATCGTCATTTGGTTTAAAGTCCCTGATCTCCTCCAATAATTCAATTCCTTCCGGATATAAGCTTTCAACTTTATCTTTAACAACATACCATTCAGAATCCGCTTCCTTATAAAAAAGAGCAGGCTCACTTCTATCAAGGACGTTCACATTGGGACATTCCGGAACCGTGTGTGCCTGCATCCTACTCCATGCAATCGGCCTGATATTTTTAGCATTGGAAAGGCTAGTTTTCGCTTGTACAATTTCATGTTCCAACAATTCATTTACAGATTTCTTGCCCAGATCGTATAAAGCAATTGCAAAAGTTTGCCACCATGTTAAATCTGCGACTTGATTTATGATGAATTGTTCTTTTGAAATAGAACTTTCACTGATAGTAAATCTCTCGAAATACTTTTCTCTTAATTTGTAGGTTTTGCCAGTACCTGGAGGGCCATACAAAATTGTGTTTAAAACCTTGTTCTGGTTGACCATTGTTATAAGTTTACCATATTTTGCTCTAAATGCATTATCAAAAACTGCTTCTTCAAATGCCAAGTCCGTATGCTTTCTAAACCCTGATTTTGCCGTTCTTGTTAATTCTTGATCAAATCCATCGTAAATAGATTTGAGCTCATTTGGAGAAAAATCAGGTTTCTGTATATATGTGTAGTAAGGGTGGGGTAGATTGCCTTCAAACTTAATACTATCAGGCCTTATTCTGTCTTTAGATAGTACCCAATATTTACCCTTTTTGTTTGATCTAAATAACGCCCATGAATAACGCTGTCCAATAATAAAGCTTATTCTATCTCTCTTTGTACTATAATGCAGTCTATTATCTCCCTTTTCAATTTGAAATTTATCGAGTATTTCAAATAAAAATGTAAAATACGCTTTTAGGTCAGCTTCATTGTAATTTGATAGCACTTCTCCAAATGATATACTATCTTCTCCTTCAACAAGACTAAGAAGTTTTTCAAATTGCTCTTTTGTTGCCCTAAAATTAGTACCACTAATGCCAACATTTAAATTCCTTAGTTCAGGGAAATCATCGATCTCTTCTTTTAATATAGGTGTGGCATATAAATTATGGGTAAGTTGAATATCGACTACTAAATTATTCCTGTTTTCAACCTTCCATAATTCATCATCCTTTTCAGTAGGGCTTTCATATGGGTTTGAACGTACTTCTGCCAAGCCGTAACACCCAGCATTTTTTCCGGAAATCCAAATAATTACCTTATCTCCTGTTTTAATTGAACTCCTGTGTGAAGAAACGGTAAAAGTTTCTAATAATTCTTCCCCTATCGCCTTTTCCAAATCATACCTATCTGGACTTCCTTGAAATAGCCAGTATTCGGGCCCTTTATAGTCAAAATTTTCCTTTAAAAATTTAATATAATTGTTTTTGCCCAAAATAGCCTTTGGTATGCCGTTGCTGTTTTTAGAGTCGTATTCAATAAAATCGGGGTTTTTAACACGTTCTTTTTTACTCATTAAGAATAAGATGGTACTAACCAATCCATTAATATTACTTGGGTCTACAAGAAAAAAATTAACATCATCAAAAAAGTCATTTATTTCATCAAGCCTGGTTTCTATACTTTTGTTGGTATTGCCAAGATAGGCTCTATAAGACTCATAGGTGTTGGAGTTTAACCATTTAGCAAAGTCTTTTCTAACATCAATCAAACCCATCTCGTACTGTTTCCACAACTTATGGCTCCAGGTAAAGTAATCATTGTCTACAGGTTTTAATTTTAAAATCTCTTTATGAAATTTAGAATCAGGGGTTTTATTATTATAATCTATTCCGAGGTTAGAGGCAATAACTCTTAAGGCATCTAACTTAAAAGCATTTAAACAATTGAAATCACCGTATAAAAAAGCGATTTTCCATTTGTAGGCATGACCTAGATCAACTTTATCAATAGCCTCAATAGAATCGCTTTTTGCAGCTTTGGCAATACTAACTATCAAACTTCTCACTGTGTCATATGCTTGCTCTTTGGTATTACCATATTTGCCATACCAGGAATATTCACCGTCAGACATTCGTTTGTCATTATAATTTTCAGATTCTAGATCTTTACGTTTAAAAATCCCAAACTTATATGCCGATCCACCCCAAATACTGCCTAAATCGGTAGTTGTAGCTTCCAACCAATAACAAAATGATGTTTCTTTATCCAGATTGGTGTACTCCTCAAGTGTCATCGTCTTTATCCGCTCTATGGGCCACTCTTTTAGAAATTCTTCTTTAAGCTTGTATAGTTTATCGTACATATCCTTACTTGACTTTTTTACCAACTTATACCCGTTTCGCTCCAATGCCTTAAAGCAATCCGTATCTTCTCCACCCTTAAAATAATTTTCTATTTTTCTGCCAATTGCATGGTAATTGGCATATGCCATAATAGCCTTTGGCGGGTACTTTTTTCCTTTAATTACTAAATCATAAGTTGACGAGGGTCCAAATCCTTTAGGATAACCTTTTTCTTCAAAATCATTAATTCCCAATATTATGTGTTTATCCTTTACTCTATCGAATTCCATTATATATACCAATCTATTTTATTAAAATTATTAAGTAAAGATTTACAGGCTTCTTCGTTTACCGATTTGATAAAACACAAATGACCGTATAGCCAGTTATGAAATTTTAAACTATTGTAATTAGGAAACTCTTCTTTACGACGAATTAAATGATTCTTAACACCGTATCTTCTACAATAATAAATATGCTCAGAGATATTTTTTCTATAATGCTTGTTTACGTTAATGCCATTTGTAGTTGTTAAACCAGTTACATATTGCTTACAACCCTTTTTCATATATTTGGTTTTTTTATCATTGACAAAAAAACCCTCGCTAGAAATGATTTCGGTAATTAATTTTAAGGATGGTAATTTACCCTCGCTACCTATAGAAAAAGTTAAGTCATCTGCATATCTGGAATATCTGAATTTTTTTTTCCTAGCTAAGGCCTCAAATCTATGGTCCATTTTAGTGGCAATAATATTAGATAACATAGGGCTGCATGGTGAGCCTTGTGGTAATATTGCCGGTTTATGAATAACTAACTCTTTCAGGATATTTTGTGAATTTTCATCAAAATCTCTCCAATAACTAATTCTGTGCTTAGCTGTGGTTATTTTTGCCAATGAATAAGATAAATTTTTAGCGTAACCTAATGATTTAAATAAGCCATAAATCCTTTTTTCCGTAATAGTATCATAGAACTTTAATAAATCGACTTTTAGTATTATTTCTGAATTTTCATGTACTTTGGCATTATCGTAGATGGAAATTCCTTTCCTAAATCCCTTACAACTTTCAGCTAATCTATATTTATTTAAGATATTTACTAAAATCCATGTTTGTATAAATTTCAAATCTTTGGCAGGTACCATTATTTCTCTAAAACTGCCATTTCTTTTTTTTAATTTGAAGTAGTTATACCTTTGATATTTATATTCGTAGTCGTGTGGTATATTATTCTTTCCATCTCCAATTAAATTTCTTAGATAATCAGATTGAATACCAATTTGCATTGCTAAATGTTCCAATGAGAAAGTCACCGGGTAACCTTGCTCTGATAGGTTATTTGCATAGTCTAAACAGGCATTAATAAATTCTTGTGACTTATTCTGCGCTTTAGCTTGAACTACAAATTTGTTAATAGGAAATGACATAGCTATTGTTACTCTTTCTTGAATGTTAAATTTAATATTCTTGAAAACCTAAGCAAGAAATTAAATAATGAATAACCTTTAGAGGCTATAAATTATCTTTTATTAATTAATTACTTGTTTAGGTTATTGATAACATTGATATTATGCTATCAAGTAGCTTTAATAATTCTCAATGAAATACACTGAGAAAACCTTATTAAGGTTATTTGCTAACAATAAACTATGTCAATCCATTAAACGTTCCGGGTATATAAAATTCATTTTTAACTCTAAGACTATATTTTGTTTCCTTTCTGAAATTTTCTGGTTTGGTTTTTTGTTTTAGTACTTGAAGAAACTTAACCCCTTCTGTTGTTAAATCATATCTTTTATCTACAAAACTCAGTCTTTTTGCTTCGATATAAATCAACTTTAGCTCCTCCCTTGTTATTCCCAATAAGTGACAAATAATCAGGTTGTCATAACCTTTGTTTTTTAAGAAGAGTAATGCTACAACAGAATGATCTTGCTTAGTATTATGATTAATTTTTCTAACACTCTTGTTTTGTTTTATTTTAATAATAGATTTTCCTGTATATAAATCTATTCCCAGCTTATTACAAATTCCTATATAAAATGCAATACCCTTCTTGAACTCTCGGGCCTCATCCATCCTTATATTCGCCCTTCTTGGAAATAGGGGTTTCCAGTTTTTACTTTTACCCCAGACTACTGACAAGGTATTATTTGGGGTACAATGGAAAAAAGAAACTAAAGATTGACTATTATCAAAGCCATAGGGAGCAACATATGGTGGATAACCAAAAACAGATAAATTATTACCATGTTTTAAGGTTATATCTTCAATCTTTTTAGCATTGCCTATTATATGTAAAGGAGACAATTTTTTGTCGAAAATTTTATTTCTTTCTTCCGAAAATATTCTTACTTGAGGGAATTTCTTTAAAATAAAATCTCTTCCTTCTATCATAATAATTGTCGAAAGAATGTAAATATTACCAATACTATTATCTTTTAACCATTTTTGAATAGATTCGGGTTTTGAAAATTCCTTATAGAATGTTTTTCCGCTACCAATAAAATCATCGAGAAAAATTATATGATCAAAACCCTTTGGATTTTCAACATTAATGAAATCATGAGTAAGCAAAATATCTTTTTCTCTTCCTTTAAACGAAGTAGTATTTTTTAATGGGTAAGTAACTAGCGTACCACTCTTACCTACTTTACCATAAGGAAAAATAATTATCTTTTCTCCTTTTGGTATACCTTTCAAAATCTCTTTTAATAAATCATTTAAGCGAAACATAAACTCATCAAAAGGAATATACTCGTAAACACTCAATAAATCTATAGCTAAATCCACTTCGTCTTCCTCAAAATTTTCTAACCAGCTAATTATCTTAATTGGCTCTACTGCATGCTTCAAACGAGGTAATAAATTACCAATTTTAGTGATCTTATGTTTATCTAATTTATATTCATGAGCCATCTATATCAAATTTATATTGATTATCCACCTCTTCAAGCCTGATCTAAAAAACACAGCTTTAAAAATTCAATTCTTTAATTTATTTTTCTTCCATTCCCTTTCAATCTCAAACTCATACACCTCTAAACAATTATCACATAATGGTTCATTTATTTCAGTCTTTGTTTCCATACCGCATCTATGGCAATACTTCTCTTCATATTCAGGATTTTTAAATTTATTCCATTCAGAAAAGCACTTAGAACATAAAGGTTGATTTGGGTAAAAAACTATTTCAGTACATGCACACCTTATGCAGTATCCATGTTTTGTATTGCAGAAATCATGAAAAGATTTAAAAGTGCTTATGTCAAGCTCCTCTCCATTAATGAAAACCATCTTCGCACTTGTTTCAAGAATAAATGGGCGTTTAGGTATTATATTTTTTACTCTTTCAATATCAATATTACTATCTTGACTTAGAAGAATGCCTTTTAGAAGATACTCCAAACATTCAAAATACATATCGTCATCGACTTCTCTATTGATGTCAACTCCTATCTCATAATTATGATTAGAGGATTTTGTTAAATTCATGGAAGAGATTACCCCAGCCTCTTCGTTTATGTAAAATTTTGCATGTAAATTTTTGACTGCAACGAATTCGACATTGGGAAGGAACTTTAAAAATTCTCTAGAGCCATCTGAAATACCTGATTTGAAACTGGACTTATCTGACTGTCTGTAAACAATTATTTTTATAACCTCTGGCTTCAAGTGATTAAATGCCTTTTTTATATCCTCATCTAAATCTATATATGGAGATACTACAAATACAAATTTCTTAGCATACTTTATCTCAGATTCAATTGCATGTCTTAAATCTCTATCGGTAATCAGTTCTGCCATTGAGTATTACTTTATTCTTTAATTTTTTTACAACTCCCCCTTAAAAGCCTGATCTAACAAACTGCTTTTTAATTCGAATGAGTAAGTCTTTGCATTAGTAAATCTATTTCGATGTTAATCTTCTAAAACCTGTAATAATTTGATAGATGAAAATACCTAAAACCATTCTTTGAAATAAATCCAAAAATTGTAACCATCCACTATCTATTTCTCCATAGGTAGAAGTAAATCTTCTAGTAGGATTAAATAATTGCCAAAACACCTGAAAATTATTATACAATTCGAATAGAGTTTTACTAACATCATTCCAACTTCTTGCTATTGTATAATTTATTTCATTAGAAAATAGGGGTAACATAAAAAGATAAAATCCAAAAGTAATAAGAATAATAATCCAAGTTGGTTTCCACCAACTCAAGCCAAAATTATTAGTTCGACTTACTGTCATTATCACCTTATCACTTCGCTTGTAATTTTTCCCACTGCTTTTTAGCTCGTTTCTAAACGCCTGCATTTCACGAGCTTGAAAAGTTAAGCTATCTATTTGATTTCCTTCACTTCTTAAAGCTTGTTTTATTTGTCTATAAATTTCTCTCTTATTTCTATAAAATTCTGATCCTTTATTTTTTGAATTACGATCTACTTCCAATTGCTTGTCATCAAACCAAATGATGTTTGTACTTATAATTTTATTCAAGAAAGCATTGACAATTGTAATTGTTTTAAATGATTTAAATGAAAACTCGTTAAATTTAGTATTTCCAAGATCACTATCAATTATTTCTAAGACACCATCCGCTGAACCTTTACTATTACTGAAAGTTACATCGCTTAAATTTGAAAAATCTTCAATTTTTAAGCTTTTAAAGACTGTTTTTTTAAAAATTAATTTAACATGTTCATTTACACCTGAAAGCTCAGATGATTTAAAAACACATTCATTAAATTTAATTACTCCTTGCAACTTTGAAGTCATAGGTAATTTTAATTCATCAATTTCATTATTCTTTCCATCTATAATAAAACGATCTATAAATTTAGCTTCCTCAATAAAAACCTTTTCTAAAGATGACAATTGAATTTTTTCGTTTTTGTCAAATAATTCAACTAAAAATTCTTTGTTAAAACTATCACCATGTATATAAAGACCATGTTTTATTCTACTTGCTTTAATAGAAACTACATCAAGAAATGTGTTTTCATTAAACACAATTCCGAAAACTGTATCTATATTCCAAAATTTTACCCAATCATTAAATTTTGATTTAATAAAAGATAAACTACTTTTAATTTTTATAGTTTCAAATCTAATTTTTGCATCGACAACAGAATTGGTAATAGCTAACGAGTGTATGTCTGATGCAGTTATGTCAAATTCAGTGTTTATTTTGCTGTCTTTAATTCTAATACCCCCATTGCCAATAATTGAATTTTCTATTTGAAAAAAATCTATATCAGAATTGGAATGAATACAAATAGCTCGATCAATATTTGAATTATTCATTACTAAAATTTTGGTAGATTTACATTCATAAAAATATAAACTACCATTATGAGGAAATAGTGATTCCTCATATTTTGAGACAATTACTTTGTTAAAGACTATACCTTCTTTAAATTCGCAGTGCTCAAAACTCAAACCACACTTTAAATCAACTTCTTCAATTAAGACTTCTTTATTAAATACTATGTTTTTAATTATTCTATGTTCCCAATTAACAATAGAACTATTAATTACTACATTGTCTTGAACGACTTCTTGAGTATTTCTTTTTGACAAACCATCGTGGTTTAATTCTCTGTAAAAATCGTTAAGTCTAAGTACTAACATATATTGTTTTTTTACATCCTAAAAATTACAACTCCCCCTTAAAAGCCTGATCCAGCAAACTGCTTTTTAAGGCTTTTAAATGATTTAGTTTTTGGGTCTGGGTTTCTATAACTTTAGATTGTAAATCTAAAATTCCATCGATTCTCTCTGCTGCCAAAACCTGATCTTCTCTTTTGAGCATTGGTAATTGCATAGCTCTAACTTCCTTTAATGTAACTCTTGGTCTAGTGGAACCTTGTGTTTTACTTTTTAGTTGTTTTATAAAGTATTCTGAGTTTATTCCTGCGACTACATAAGGTTTATAATGTTTACTTTCATCAATTCTTATTCTAATTATATCTGAAGAAATCACTCCTTTATTGACTCCTAAAACATCTTTAACAATACAGCATTTACCTAGTGGATCTCCAAGCTTTGTCATGACAATATCACCAGAATCATAAGAATGCCTTGAAAGAAACTCAGCTTTTTCTTCAGTAACAAACATTATATTTTTCTCTTTGAAATTAAATCTATCAACGTTTTGTAATCTTATAATAGGATAACCTTTTTCAACATATTCAGATGCTTTAAGATTAGAGCCAAATGGCCCACCAACCATATCCTTTTTCGGGTTTTTACAAAAAGTCATTATTGGTTTATTGAATTTCTCTAATTTCCCAAACTCCTCATCCAAAACACTACCCATTAAAGCTTGTGTATGCGTCATGTTTTCTTCTAACAAACCAATAGCTTGGTCTATTTTGGCAAATAAACCATCTAATTTAGCAACAATGCGTTGTTGTTCAGGTAATGGTGGTAGTGGGATTTTAATGTTATCTATATAAGATTTACTAATATTTGGTTGTGCTCCTCCAAACGAATCTCGAATAATATCTTCTCTAATCAATAATAAAAAGTTGAAAATAAATTCTTCAACAAATAGTCCTTTTTTATTTTGAATTGAACATACAGCTTGATTTGTAGCAGCATCTTTTCCCAAAATACCAAGTTTACCCGCAGTTGCACCATACATAGCTAAAAGCAAAGAGCCTTTTGGAAACAATTTTGCTGATGAATTTTGTAAGGCTTCATCTGTGATAAATTCTGTGTTTTGAGTAATATTCTTATTATCGTTCAATTCGCCTGATTTCAACCAAGGAATAGTACCATTTTCCCAATAAGCCTTAAAACCTCTTTTCGGTGTTCCCCCACTTTTAGTAAAAGCAATATTTCCAAGTTTTACTTCTTTCCATTTACCCATCAATCAAGCTTTCAATTTGGTTCATTAATGTGTTTATTTCGGAGTCATTTTGCTTAATGGCTTTTAGCAAGTCTTTTGGGGTTTGGTGTATGACCTCTACTACTTTGTGTGGGTTTTTGGCACTTAGGTCGTAGTCTTTAATATCCTTAACGTTTACGGTCCAATCGTTACAGTCATTTTCTGTTTTAGCATTGGTGGCATTACGCTCTTTTGGGTTGTGAAACAGATATACAAACTCCTCTAAATGCTCGTAAGCAATTGGTTTGTTTTTGGTCAATTTATAAGGAGGTGTAACATCATAATACCAAATATCGCTGGTAGCACCTTTTCTGTCAAAATATAAAACATTGGTTTTTACGCCACTATAAGGCAAAAATACACCAGAGGGTAAACTAACAATGGTATGGACATTGAAGTTTTCTAACAAGGTCTGTTTTACTTTGGTAAAGGCATTATTGGTTTGAAACAAAACCCCTTCTGGTATAACAATAGCTGCACGACCTTCTAGTTTCAGCATTTTCATAAAATGCTGTAAAAATAAAATCTCAGTCGCGTTACTTTCTACAGGGAAGTTCTGTTGTATTTGGCTTTTTTCTTTTCCACCAAAGGGTGGGTTTGCCAAAATAACGTTGTGTCTATCTTTTTCTTGAAAATCGCGTATGTTTTGTATTAAGGTATTGCCTTTATACACATTTGGGCTTTCTATACCATGCAGGATCATGTTCATCATGCCCATAACATACCCTAAACTGGTTTTTTCTTGTCCGAAAAAAGTGTCGTTTTGAATGGTTTCCCAATCTTTAGCAGAGAGTTTTTCTTTTTTATTTCCGCCAGTTAAAAACTCGTATGCCTCTACTAAGAAGCCCCCGGAACCCACTGCTCCATCGTAAATGGTATCGCCCACTTTAATATCTGTGGTTTCTACCATAGCTTTAATAATAGCTCTTGGGGTATAGAATTCTCCAGAGTTTCCACCATCACTTCCCATACCTTTTAGAAGGTTTTCATAGACTTGCGATAGCTCAAACAACTCATCGCTACTCTGAAAATCTAAACCATCAATAATATCCAATACCTCACGTAGTGTGTGTCCGCTTGCTATTTTATTATCTAGATATTCAAAAATGGCTCCTATTTTATACGTAAGCGTTTTAGGGTCGTTCGTAGTGGCTTTAAATGCTTGTAAATATGGAAATAGGGTTTTGTTTACAAAATCTATTAGATCGTCACCTGTTAAGGCTCTTTTTACATCTAGCTTACCAGCATCATCTTTTGGGCAAGCCCATTGGTGCCAACGTAAATCTTTACGTAAAACGTAATTATAATCAGTACCTTCTAGAAAGGCTTCGTCTGCTTTATTATCCTCATAGTCGTTGAGGAATTTTAGAAACAGAATCCAAGAGATTTGCTCCGTGTAGTGCATTGCTCCAGAGATTCCATCGTCGCGACGAAGAATGTCGGTAATTCTATCTATATTGTTTTGAATGCTCATTTATATATTATCTCTAAGGTAATTATACATTAATTCTATATCATCTGAAATTTCAGAAACAGGTATATATTCTATGACTTCGTTTAATTTTTCCTCCTCAAAACCACCATTTTTGTATAATGGATGTAATATTGATTTGCTATCGCAATCTCTGATGTCTGCTGACGCGTCAAGCGTATTGTTCATAGTTAAGTTAACTAAAGGAAACATGTTCTGTAATTCCTGTAATTTATTAAAATGCGTAAGCATAGTTGGGCTCAACAAATAATTTTCTATTTCTCTCCTTTTCCAACTTAATAAATGCGTGGTTGTAGTAATCTGTGAGATTTTAAAAGATTTTACATCTTTGAAGTCTTTGTGAATTTTCACCCTTAAATCATCCCCAACTTCTGTTAAAGGCAAATCATCTCTATCACAAATTAAAAATATATCTGCAGTTACCGAATTTTTTGGTGCATTCAATTTAAAATCCTCAACAAATCTAAATTTACCCTTTCCAAACCTTTCATCAGATGTTTGATAACTTGAGGATCTTTTAATGGGTGTGAGTTGGGCAAAAACCTCTTTAACCATATCACCTAACTTTCTTTGAGACAGATTTTTAAATATAGTCCAGTCAATATGATCATCGATTAATATTATTTTCTTTATTCTAGATGCGACATTAATCTCATAAGTGTCTTTTCCAACAATCGCTGATAAACGTTTTGACAATTCTGTTATAGTTAAATCTGATTCAATTCTACCATTCTCAATCAATTTTATAGTATCAATTTCATTTTGTAGTATTGAATCAGAAATATGGGTCGTAGTTACTATCTTACCAGTAGCTTTTTTTAGCACACCCCACAACTTCTCAATATTTTCATAATATAAATGAGAATCAATTTCATCAAATAGAAACACCGTATTTTCAGAGTCAAAAAGGTCCAATATCGCATATATCGAAAGTAGCTGATACTCACCATCACTCAAAGAACTAAATTCCAATTCATCCTTAAAAGTTAATTTACATTCACTAAGTTCTGTATTAGCGGTCCACCCGTTTGTGGCAAGTGCCCAAAACGTAAACACCTTATTTATATCTTTATGTGTAAATATGTCATAAGCTTTTTTAGAATCCAGCCTTAACCAACGTTTGAAGAGATTATCATTATTTAAAAAATCGAAATCTATATCAAATTCCGAAATTATTTTTTCTAAGGTTTCATGAAAACTTGTTTTTCTTAATTGGCTTTCATTAAATTCATAACCTTCCTCTAATTGATTGGTTTTTTCTTCTTCCTCTATTTCCCTTTTAATTTTATCAACATAATTTTTTCTGATTCTAAATCTAAAGTGCAATGTGGAAGATATGTCATCGTTCAAATCATCGATATCTATATATCCTTCTTTCTTAAGGTAGGATCTAACCAATCCTTTTGGTTTAAAAATAGTTGACCAATACACCAACATTCTTACCCAGTCATAATTGAAATAAAACGAGTTAATATTGGATTCATCGCTCTCATTCAAATAGCGTCTGTTTACCTTTTTGTGTTGGTTAAACAACGAAGTGAAAAGTTCGTTTTGACCCGATGAAAAACAAATTACTCTTAGATCTTCATCTTCTATATACTTTTGGAATATTGCTTCAAGTATAGAGGATTTACCACACCCGTTCTCTCCAATAAAGGTTACTAGTCCATTTGTCAAATCCAATGATTGCTCATTATCTACTAATTTACTTTTGAATGCTATCTCCATATTATATTGCCCGATAAATATTTTCTTGTAATTTATAATAGGCACCTAAGAGCGTTTTCATATCACCAAAAGCAGTTTTTGCATCTTTGGTAGTACCAAGTTTTAGCTTTACTAAATCGCCTAACTTATCGCGTTGTAATTCTTCAATACCGTATGCTTCGTAATGTTTTAAGATAAATTCTAAAAACTCTCGCGCTTCTAATTTTTTATATACTTCAAAAAGTTGAGGGTCGCCTTTTACAAACTCAACCCGCTGTTTGCGTGTCATAAGTTGCGAAGAAAAAGATATATGGGACAACACATCAAAAATATCGCACTCTGGTGATGCAATCATGTTGCGTAAGTCATTCAGTTGCTCGTTATCAAAACCTAATTGTCCTAGTTGCTTTAATAAAGCCGTTCGCGAATCTGGATTAGACCAGATTTTACGTAATTGTTCTTCATCCTTATAAATAGCCGGAAGTTCCCCTATTAATTTTTCTAAAAATTCGCGAACGGTTAAAGGCTTACCATTTTCATCAATATATCGCGTATCCACATCAGTTACCTTTACTTTGCGACCATTCGATAAATCAATGATTAGCTTTTCTTTGCGCTCATATGGTTCATCAGGGTCTTCGACTTTTGGACTTTTTGGTAATTTTGGTTTAGTTTCTCCGCCATTGTCTTCTCCTTCTTCTGGTTCACTTTCGCCATCCCAAGCAGCATCATAAAACAAGTTGGTAGCACCAACAAAATCGATAATTGTGAAAAAGTCTTTGCCGTCAAAAACACGTGTGCCACGTCCTATTATTTGTTTAAATTCCACCATAGAACCAATGGGTGCTGTTAAAACAATATTGCGTACGTTTCTTGCATCCACACCCGTCGTTAGCATTTTTGAAGACGTTAAAATTACCGGTATATCGTTATCATTATCTTGAAATTTTTCTAAAAGCTCGCGCCCGTTTTTACCTTCATCGCTCGTTACTCGAACGCAGTAATTAGGGTCTGAAACGGTTTTGTTTTTATTGATATAATCTCTCAAATCTAAAGCATGGTCTTGGTTGGCACAAAAGACTATGGTCTTGTCCATTTTCCCGATATGCTTTAATATGGTCTGAGCGACTAATTCCGTTCGCTGATTTATAGTGATGCTTTTATTAAAATCGTTAAGTTCATAACGGTCTTTCTTTATTTCACCCTGTATGATTTTACTATCGTTTGTATGTATATATTCGTCTATGTTGGTAGTAATACGTTTTACTTTGTATGGTGTTAAAAAACCATCTTGAATACCATCTTTAAGCGAGTACTCATAAATAGGCTTGCCGAAATATTTATAGGTGTCTACGTTATCGTCTCTTTTCGGTGTTGCCGTTAAACCTAAATGAATGGCAGGTTTAAAATGGTCTAAAATAGCCCTCCAAGAACCTTCTTCATTGGCACTTCCTCGATGACATTCGTCTATAACTACCAAATCGAAAAAATCACTTGGATATTCTTTATAAAAACCACCAATATCTTCACGCTCACCAATCGCTTGATAGATAGCAAAAAAGATATAGGCATTTGTTGGAACCACTCCATTACGTTTACGTACTTCTTCGCCATCTATTTTAACTAGATCTTTTTCGTATGGATTAAACGTGTTAATAGCTTGGTCTGCTAGGACATTTCTATCTGCAAGAAATAAAATACGAGGTCGCCTGTCTATGCCATCTAAATTCCATTTAGCCTGCAACAACTTATGTACAATTTGAAAAGAAATAAAGGTTTTTCCAGTTCCGGTAGCTAATGTTAACAACATGCGCTTATCACCATCCGCTAGGTGTTCCATCACCTTATTTACTGCAATTTCTTGATAGTATCGCGGGCCAAAATTTCCAGTAAGTAAAAATGGGATGTTATGAAGTTGTTCTTTTAATGCATTTTTAGCACCAAAAAGTTTGTTATATAGTTCTTGCGGTGTTGGAAAACTGTCTACGTAATCACCTTTTCCGATACGTCTGTCGTACTCGTAAATTCGTTTGCCATTGGTAGCGTAAACAAAATTAATTTTAAGCTTTTCGGCATATTCTAACGCCTGCTGTAGTCCTTTAGTTGGATGGTCGCCTAATTTTTTAGCTTCAACAATTGCTAAATTAACATTATTGAACTTCAATAAATAATCTAGAAATAAACGCTTCCCTCTTTTGTTTCCGAGTAGTTTTCTACCATCCGTAAAATAGTATTCTCTAGAAATATGTATGGGCTCCCATTGGCTATCTACTAGTTTTGGGTCGATGAAATTGGCCCTAGTATCTGATTCCGAAATGTTTATTGTCATTGTTATAAAAAATCAAACGGGGGAGTTCAACACAGGTTCTAAAGATATCCAATTACTGTAAAAATCCTACATTTTAAGGCCCAAAAAAGAAAATTCTTTTGATTTGGAACTACGGTTTTCCGCAAAGCATCCTCGTCTAAATACTCAACATATAAAATGCCTAATACCAAAGTTATGAATATAAGGTCTGAGGCGATGTATGCATTTTAGCCAGACTGTTTTATTTCTAATCTTCTAAACCGCCCCTTTCCTGTTTTAACAAAAAATTAACCCAAAAGAGAAATACATATAATATTGTTTCAATATGTTTGATAGCTGGTGGATATTGCCCTGAAACATGTTAATATTCCATTATTAAATGAGAATTTAAACCAAGCTTGGGAATACATTCATTAGTAAATTGAAAATTTCCAGCAAGAGGCAAGAGCGGTGTCAATTTTAAGAATATAAACTTTTAGCGTAACTTACCTAAGAAGGAAATTATGTTGACCAAGAGAAATGATTTTAAATCTGAATAATTCCCCGACGGCTGTGCCTCGGGCCTGCCTGTTCGTCAGACAGGGCTTCCAATTTACCTCTCCTTTGGAGAGGTCAGAACTGCCATTTTCTGCAGTTCTGGGTGAGGTGAATTACAAAATTTCAAGAATTTTTTAATAATAATGGGTATAGATTTCGTGAATAAAAGAGCCCTATTAATACTACTGTTTTTATCGCTATCCCTGCAGCTGTTTGCCCATGGGGACCTAAGTATGCGCATCGCAGAAAAAACGGTAGCCATATCCGAAGATCCCAACAATGCTGAACTTTACTATGAAAGAGGCTTGCTATACCAAGAGCACATAGAGTACGCCAATGCCCTTGAAGATTACCATAAATCCCAAGCTTTGGGAAATACCGACAAGGCCGTATATTATAGTATTGCCGAGCTGCACTATTTAACCGAAGACTACAACGAGGCCCTAAAAAGTATAGGCACTTATTTGCAAGTGGATAGCATAGATGTAAGGGCCAAAAAATTGGAGGCCCAAATACTGTTCCAGCTACAATCCTACAAAAAATCCCTGGAGGCCTATCGTTATGTGATCCATACTATGACCGACATCCGACCCGAGGATATATTGGAATATTGTGACATTATTCTCGCGGAAAACCATAAAAATCACAAGGCTGCCCTAGAGGCCATCCAAGCTGGGCTGGACCAACTGGGGCCGCACACCTTATCACTTCAGCTTAAGAAATTGGACTATCTAAAAGAGTCCGGGCAGACCGAAAAAGCCTTGGAACAATACAATTATTTTATTCTTCAGTACAACAGAAAAGAGTTCTGGTATTATAAAAAAGCGAAGTTTTTAGCGGAAATAAATAAACCCCATGAGGCCTTTATATCCCTAAAACTGGCTACGGTTGCTATTGAGCAATTGAAACCAAAGTTTAAAAATATGAGCCCCGTAGTAAAATTAAAAGAACAAATAAACAGCTTGGAAAGCTCCATTAACAACCAAAAATCATGATTAACAAAAGTACCTTTTTACTAGCCGCCCTATGTTCGGCCTATTCAATTGCCCAAACCTCCGTTGTAGACCTTCCCAATGTAAGTGCCGTTGCGGTGACCAACAACGTGGAGCTACCTCAGAGCCCTGCTGCGGTAACAGTACAAAGGGGACCTTATCTTCAAAGTGGTACCCCAACATCTGTGGTGGTAAAATGGAGAACGGATGTACCCACTGAATCCGTGGTGCATTACGGAAAAAAGTTAAACTCATTGTCCAAAAAGGCAAGCAGCAATACCTTGACCACCGAGCACCAAGTTGCCTTATCCGGTCTAAGCCCAAATACAAAATATTTTTTCAATATAGGCAATAAGGCAGGAGTACTTTCTGAAAGTACTTCTGGCGATATGTACGTAATTACAGCACCGCTTGCAGGTACCAAACAATTTGTACGTGCCTGGATTTTGGGGGATGCCGGTACGGCCAATAACAATCAGAGGGATGTACGGGATGCCTATTATGATTATGTGGACGCTGCTCCCAAGAATACCGGTAAAACGGATATGATGTTGTTTTTAGGAGATAACGCCTACGGTAGTGGTACGGATGAGGAATATCAAAATGCCCTGTTCGATATTTATGATGAGATGTTGAAGAAATCCGTGGCATGGTCCTGCTTGGGAAACCATGATGGGAAGTCGGCCGATTCAGCAACCCAATCCGGGCCTTATTATGATATTTTTACCTTCCCTACCGCTGCCCAGGCTGGTGGTACTGCCTCGGGAACGGAAGCCTATTATTCCTTTGATTATGCCAATGTTCACTTTATTATACTGGACTCCCATCATACCAGTCGCGAGGTAGGAGGAGCTATGTACAACTGGACCTTGACCGATATACAGAACACCAAACAGGATTGGATAGTGACCCTGTTTCATCATCCGGTATACACCAAAGGGTCGCATGACTCCGATACGGAAGATCGACTTATAGAAATGCGACAAAACTTTATGCCTATGATGGAGGCCAACGGGGTGGACCTTATTTTAAACGGCCATAGCCATTCTTATGAACGTTCCTATTTCTTGAACGGTCACTATGGATTTGCCAATACATTTAACCCGGATGAAATTACAAAGGGCGGTAATACCGTTGGCCCCAATGGAAATGGGGACGGTAGAGCGGATAGCGATGGTGCCTACCAAAAAACGGCTGTGGCCACGGAAGGTGCCGTATATATTACTACGGGCTCTGCCGGTAAAATATCCGGAGGGGACCTAAACCACCAGGCAATGTCCGTTTCCTTGAACCAATTGGGTTCCTGTGTTATGGAGGTGGAAGATGACGGTAGGGGAGGACAAAACCTGACCGTGAAGTTTTTAAGGGAAACCGATGAGGTGGAAGACTATTTTACCATCAACAAAACAGCTTTGGATCTTAAAGGGGATAGCAATGTACGGGGATCAAAAAGTACAGGGCTATCCTATGATGCCGACAAGGCTTTGGTCAATCTTAAGGTGGACAAAGACGAGCGACTAAAGAAGGTGAAATTCTATAACAATATTGGTAAATTGGTGATGAAGAGCAGAAAGAAATCCATCAATGTGGGCAAGCTGCCTAAAGGCGTCTATGTTATAGAAGTGATTACCAATAAAAATGGGTATACCGAATCTATTACGATAGAATAAATTGCTAAATGAGTTCTGTTTAAATGACCATTCCATAGTAGCCCATTGAAGGGAGCTGTCAATATTAGGCGAGCAAGGCTAGAGGTATTAAAAGGCCCATAAAATGGTAAAAAGCGGTGGTTGAACATGAAAAAGACGAGCATTTTATTGGGATCCATTTTTATTTTTCTGTTGATATTGTCCGGACGGAAGACGGTAAGCCCGTATCAAAAGGATACGGTTCCGGAAAAGGTAGCGGCATTGTATGCGGCCAATTTTCAAAAATTCCAAAATGAGGTGCATTCCTTGGCAGCCCTTGCCAATACTGCAACTTCTATAGACGAATGGGAGGTGCTGAAAAAGCAGGTAGAAAATACTCGGTTGGTCTATAAGGAGATCGAGTTTATTTTTGATTATTACCAAACCTTCTACAATGGTACTTATATTAATGGAGCACCTTTACCCAAGGTAAGCGAGTATTTTGAAGCCGATAAAGTGATTCCGCCTGGCGGACTACAGGCATTGGATGAAGCTGTTTACGAGGAGGCTTCGGATGAAAATTTGCAGCACATAAAAGTATTGGCCAACGGACTCAAGGAGCGGGTAGATTTTATTGCGAAAATACATTTGCCCGTAAATTTGAAGTCGAGCCAGATTATTGAATGCATCCGCTCCGGTATCGTCAGGATCTTTACTTTGGGGGTAACGGGCTTTGACACTCCAGGTTCTGTAAATGGGTTACAAGAGAGTTATGTGAGTTGGCAAAGTATGGAAACCACATTTCTCTATTTTGAAACAGGGATTTTTCCAGAGGCAAAGACCAAATTTGAAGCGATTAAAAAACTTTTTACCAAGGGCAGGAAAGTATTGAACGCCAATACCCATTTTAATGACTTTGATAGATTGTCATTTTTAAAGGAAGTAGTCAATCCTTTGTATGCGGCCCTGTTGGAATTTCAAAACTTGAACAACATTGTCCTGGAGCCATATAAAAAGCATGCCCAGAACTATCAGGCCAAGAATATATTTGATGTCGATTTCCTAAACACGGATTTTTATTCAGAACTGGTCTATCTGCCTCTGGACAACCCCAAGACCATAGCCTTGGGTGAATTGTTGTTCCAGGATCCCCAGCTTTCCAAAGACAATATGATGTCCTGCGCCAGCTGCCATAATCCCAACAAAGGTTTTTCCGATGGATTGCCCAAAAGTGTATCCAATCAAGAAGGGGTTTTTACGGAAAGAAATGCCCAAACATTGATGGATACAGGCTATTCCACACGATATTTTTGGGACATGCGCGCTTCCGATCTTGAAAGGCAGGTGATACATGTAATAGACAACGATTTGGAGTTCAATACCGATTTTGATGCCATTGCAAATAAACTCAATAAAAATCCCAACTATAACAAGTTGTTTAAAGAGGCTTATGGAGGGATAAACAAAGAGGATATCAATGAGCGTTCCATAAGTAATGCCCTTGCTGCCTATGCAAACTCCTTGAAATCCTTCAACAGTCCGTTTGATAAATATGTGCGGAACGAAACCAAGGACTACCCCGACAATGCCAAACGCGGATTTAATCTGTTTATGGGGAAAGCGGCCTGCGGCAGTTGTCATTTTGCCCCGGTGTTCAATGGTACCGTTCCTCCTTTTTATCTGGAATCGGAGTCGGAGGTTTTGGGCATTACCCAGGGTTTTGATTCCATTGCCCCAAAGTTGGATACGGATTTGGGGCGAATGGCCAATGGTCTAAAATTGGACAATCACCCTTTTCTTAAAAATTCCTTCAAAACGGTTACTGTCAGAAATGCTGCCTTAACAGCACCCTATATGCACAATGGTTTATTTGATACCCTGGAAGAGGTTCTGGCGTTCTACAACCTGGGTGGAGGCGCAGGAACGGGTTTGGAGGTCGAGAACCAAACCCTGCCCGATACGCCCTTGGATCTGTCCCAGCAGGAAATTAAGGATATTATTGCCTTTATTGAGACACTAACGGATACTAGTGGATATGGGGATAGAGGGGAATGATTGGGTTAAGTTGAATGTTTAAAAGTTGAAAGTTGAAAGTTCTTGCGGAGATTGAGCCTGCCTCGTCTGCGATCAACCGGACAACATCAACCTAAACAATTCATTGTATTTAACTTCAAGGACCGATGCCCTGGCTAAATTACTTCCAAGGCAGTCAATTAATCCAGGTTACTATTTTTGTCACCTCGAGCCTGCCCGGCGGCAGACGGGCGGAGTCGAGAGGTCATGGGCAGTAAAATCTTTAGATTGAGGTCTCGACTCCGCTCGACCTGACAAACCCTGACTCCGCTCGACCTGACAAACCTCGAATGGGCTAAACCTGAAAACCTTGACTTCGCTATCCACACGACATCAACCTAAACAATTAATTGTATTTAACTTTATGGACCGATGCCCTGGCTAAATTATTTTCAAGGCAGTCAATTAATCCAGGTTACTATTTTTGTCACCTCGCGCTTTTCTATTGTTTCTTCTGGGGTGTCTACTGTCACCTCGAGCGGAGTCGAGAGGTTATCTGGAGAGAGGTTAATGGTAGTTGTATCTTTAGATTGAGGTCTCGACTCCGCTCGACCTGACAAACCCCGACTCCGCTAGACCTGACAATCCTAGACTGGGTTAAACCTGATAAACCTCGGCTCCGCTATCCAGACAACATCAACCTAAACAATTCATTGTATTGGTAAGAACCGATGCTATGGTCTAAATTACTTGCAAGGCAGCCAATTAATCCAGGTTACTATTTTTGTCACCTCGAGCCTGCCTCGTCTGCAGACAGGCCTGCCCGGCGGCAGACGGGCGGAGTCGAGAGGTTAATGGTAGTTGTATCTTTAGATTGAGGTCTCGACTCCGCTCGACCTGACAAACCCCGACTCCGCTAGACCTGACAATCCTAGACTGGGTTAAACCTGATAAACCTCGGCTCCGCTATCCAGACAACATCAACCTAAACAATTCATTGTATTGGTAAGAACCGATGCTATGGTCTAAATTACTTGCAAGGCAGTCAATTAATCCAGGTTACTATTTTTGTCACCTCGAGCCTGCCTCGTCTGCAGACAGGCCTGCCCGGCGGCGGACGGGCGGAGTCGAGAGGTCATGGGCAGTAAAATCTTTAGATTGAGGTCTCGTCTCCGCTCGACCTGACAAACCCTGACTCCTCTTGACCGAACAAACCCCGACTCCGTTCATTCAGATATAACTATACTCGGCTCTACCCAACACACCTAGACTATAAATCTCAACAGAGAATCATGGACATATGTGTCATGAATAGGCATTATTCCAAAAAAGAATACTAACTTAATCAGCAGCAATGTCCGGTCGAGCGGAGTCGAGACCTATTCAACCCGAGCATTATGAAATCATGACTTAGGTATTACCTGACTAGTTCAGGAATTATAGACCCTATAATCTTGGACATTTGTGTCATGAATAGGCATTATTCCAAAAAAGAATATTAACTTATTCAGCAGCAGTGTCCGGTCGAGCGGAGTCGAGACCTATTCAACCCGATCATTATGAAATTTTATTATGTGTACATATTGCTTTGTTCTGATGGGTTAACCTATACCGGAATAACAAATAACCTGGCAAGAAGAATCCAAGAACACCAAATGGGAATGAACAGAACTTGTTTTACATATAAAAGGAGACCGGTCAAATTAATCTTTGAGCAAGAATTCAATAATGTTAAACAAGCCATATATTTTGAAAAAAAATTAAAAAAATGGAGTGGTAAAAAGAAACTGGCATTGGCCATAGGCCAATATGATGTACTACAGCTACTAGCAGAATGCAGAAACGCAACACATTCCGATAATAAACCTGAAAATGAAGGTTAATGAGGTCTCGACTCCGCTCGACCTGACAATCCTCGAATGGGCTAAACCTGAAACTTTGACTTCGCTATCCACACAATATCAACCAAAACAATTAAGTGTATTTAACTTTATGTACTGATGCCCTGCCTAAATTATTTCCAAGGCAGTCAATTGATCCAGATCAATGCTTCTGTCCCCTGTACCGTGCTGCAAATAACCATGGTTCAACCCCACCTGGTACTAAGAGCGGTCTTAAACAGCACAGTACAGGATGCGTTTATTTGGAATGGGTGGTATTATTGTTTTATAAGACCATATTTTATAAATTCTAAGGCAGAATATCCATGAAGACCAGACTTACGCTCCTTTTTATTATCCTCTTTACAATTGGCAATTCCTATTCCCAAAACGGGGATTCAAAAGCCCTTTCCATTCATGAGCCTAGGGTGGAATATCATGAAAATCCTGAAGGCATCGATGTGCTGCAGCCCCGATTTAGTTGGATATTGAAGGGGGAAGGTAGAAACAGGACACAATCGGCCTATCAAATTACAGTGGCTTCTTCCTTGGACAAACTTTCCCAGGACCAGGCGGATATTTGGGATAGCGGCAAAGTGATTTCCAACCACACCAATCAAATCGTATACGAAGGCATTCCGCTGGTGTCCGCCACCAAATATTACTGGAAAGTGCGGGTTTGGGATGAATTGGGTGTGGTGTCCGCATGGAGCACTCCTGCCTACTGGTCTATGGGTCTATTAAAATTTTCCAATTGGCAAGGACTCTTTATAGGCCATGATGTGGGTTATAATAAGGCCGATAAATATGATAGTCTCTACCTGCCACCTGCCCGCTACCTGCGAAAATCCTTTAATTTGAACAAGAAAATAAAAAAGGCAACGGCCTATACTACGGCCTTGGGACTTTATGAACTGCGCTTAAACGGCAACAAGCTTGGGGAGGCCAATTTTTTACCGGGATGGACAGACTATGACAAACGTTTGTACTACCAGACTTTCGATATTACCAACAACCTAAGGGAAGGGGAGAACGTGATAGGGGCCGTTATTGCCGATGGTTGGTATGCCGGCTACATTGGTTATGCCCTGTTGGTGCGTTTGGATAAAGTGCGGGAGTTTTATGGGGTAAATCCATCATTTATGGGGCAAATACAGATTGAATATGAAGATGGCAGCATGGAGACCATTGCTTCGGACCAAACATGGAAATCCAATGAAGGAGCCATCCAGGAGGCGGATATTATTATGGGGGAGACCTATGACGCCCGCTTGGAAAATTCGGGTTGGGATGCGCCCAACTATGATGATAGTCAATGGAAAAAGCCTAAAGTCTACACCTATCCCAATGGAAAACTGGAAGCCTATCCGGGAACACAGGTCAAGAATACGGAGATATTGAAGCCCATAGCAATGACGGAGCCAAGTCCGGGAACCTATGTCTTTGATCTCGGAAAGAACATTGCCGGTATTGCCGAACTCAAGGTACAGGGACCCAAGGGAACAAAGGTCCAACTCCGCTTTGGGGAAATCTTAAAAAACGATGGTCAGATTCAGACCGAAAACCTACGAAAGGCAAGGGCTACCGATACCTATATTCTGAAAGGGGAGGGCTTGGAAGTATGGAAGCCAAAATTCACTTATCACGGGTTTCAATATGTTGAAGTCACCGGATTCCCGGGCAAGCCCACTCTGGAGACCATTACGGGCCACGTTTTAAGTTCTATAGAAACCAATGCCAGTACTTTCGGTTCTTCCAATGCAATGAACAATACCCTTTTTGAAAATATCAAGACCACCCAAAGTGCCAATTTCTTTGAAATACCTACAGATTGTCCGCAAAGGGATGAACGTTTGGGATGGACGGGAGATGCTGAGATTTACATGCGTTCCGCTACCTATAATGCCGATGTATCAGCTTTTATGACCAAATTTTTGATCGATTTGGATGATGCCCAACGCTGGTATGGGGCCTATCCCAATTTTGCCCCTTTTCCGTACTCAAGGCCAAATCAATACGCCCCTGCTTGGATGGATGCAGGCGTTATTATTCCTTACAATATGTACAAGGTCTATAATGATACCCGCATTGTGGAATATATGTACAAGGGGATGGAAAAATTTATGCAGTTTCAGGAAGATGCCAGCACCGATTATTTAAGACCTGGCGGAGGAAATAATTGGGGCGATTGGCTTGCCGTTAACGAAGAGACCAGTCACGATTTTATTGGCGCTTCCTTTTATGGATATGATGCAAAACTGATGGCCGAAATGGCAGAAGCATTGGGGAAAACCGAAGATGCCGCAAAGTACAGTAAACTATTTGAAAATATTAAAAACGCCTTTGCCCAGAAATATATTCTGGACAACGGTCGCACTTCCGAAGATACCCAGACCAGCTATGCGCTGGCACTATATTTTGATTTGTACCCCAAGGATCTGGCACAAAAAGGAGCTGCTAGGTTGGCGGAAAAAATAGAGAAAAACGGATTTAAATTTTCAACGGGATTCCTGGGGACAAAACATGTAATGTTGGCCTTGTCCAAATATGGCTTTGACGATATCTCCTATAAAATTTTCCAGCAGACCGAATATCCCAGTTGGGGGTATTCCGTGGAAAATGGAAGCACCTCCATATGGGAGCGATGGAACAGTTATACCAAAGACGATGCGGAGAACTCCGACCTCAATGCCAAGATGAATTCCTTTAGTCACTATGCTTTTGGTTCGGTGGCCGAGTGGATGTTTCAACATGCCGTAGGCATAGATACCGAGGATGCAGGCTATCGCAATATTATCATAAAACCATCCATTAGTAAGGAGATGGATTATATAAATGGGAGTTATAAAAGTATAAACGGCACCATATCATCGGCTTGGAACTGGAAAGGGAAGGAAGTGCTAATAAATATCGAAATTCCAGTTAACACCAAAGCCAAAGTTCATATTCCCACGGCGGAAATTTCCAATATTAAGGAAGGAAATAAAACATTGTCAAAGGTGGTATCCATTACTATTTTGGAATCCAACGATCAGGAAACCATTCTAGAAATTGGTTCGGGAATTTATTCCTTTAGGGTAAAAGGGGTAAGGTAAGTTTTTTGGTGGAATCCCTTTATGAACGATATGCCAATGCCTCACTATTTTTTTTAGAGTCGATTAGGAAGCAATGTAGTCAGTGGGGAGGGACGTTTAATATGTTCAAGGTATCGTTATGTGCTCATTATCCATAACAACATCTTTTTTTATACATTCGAATATTTTAAAAATAGAATATCCATGAAATACAAAGTTCAAATAACCTTTCGTCAATTGCTGATCTTGGTTTGCACCCTTGTTACAGTTGTCGCCTGTAACGAAAAGAAAACTGTAGAAGCTCAAACCCCCACCCAGCCTAACGTACTGGTACTATTAACCGATCAATGGCGGGCACAGGCCACTGGATATGCGGGTGATCCCAATGTAGACACCCCACATCTGGATAGTCTGGCGGCCATAAGTGTTAATTTTAAGAATGCGGTTTCCGGCATGCCCGTATGTTCCCCATTTAGGGCATCGCTCCTGACGGGGCAACGCCCATTGACACATGGGGTCTTTATGAACGACGTGCAGCTGGACACCAATGCGGTAACCATTGCAAAAGTGTTCAACAAGCAAGGATACGATACCGGCTATATCGGAAAATGGCATTTGGACGGACATGGAAGGTTACAGAATGTTGCCCCTGGCCAAAGAAGGCAAGGATTCCAGTTCTGGAAAGGAAACGAGTGTACCCATAATTACAACGAATCCGTTTACTATGACAACGATGACCCCACCAGAAAAATTTGGGACGGATATGATACCTTTGAACAGACCGAAGCTGCTATAGATTATATTGTGGAACGCAAGTCGTCCAAGAAGCCGTTTATGATGATCCTTTCCTACGGTACACCACATGCGCCATACCATACGGCCCCACTGGAATACAGGAACCGATTTGATCCGGAAAAGATCCAACTACGCAAAAATGTACCCGATAGTCTTCAGGAAAGGGCAAAAAAAGATCTGGCAGGTTATTACGCACATATAGCGGCCCTGGATGATATGATCGGCAAAGTGATCAAAAATCTAAAGGAATCCGGGCAATTTGATAATACCATCATTGTATTTACGGCAGATCACGGGGATCTCTTGGGCTCCCACGGGGCCTATAAAAAGCAGCAACCCTATGAAGAATCGGCCAGGGTGCCCATGCTTTACTATATTCCTGAAAAATTAAAGATCGCTGCTGGAGAACGTGAAGCTTTAATGAATTCGGAAGATATTATGCCCACCCTCTTAAGCCTATGTAATATTCCCATCCCCGATACGGTGGAAGGATTGGATTATAGGCCTTATATGGAAGGGAAGGAGAGTATAGGACATGCCACCCTGCTCACCTGTGTACAACCCTTTGGACAATGGAACAAAGTGCAACATGGAGGCCGCGAGTATAGGGCCATAAAGACCCTACAATATACTTATGCAAGGGATTTGAACGGGCCATGGCTGCTTTTCGACAATATCAATGACCCGTACCAACTCTTCAACCTTGTTGGCAATGAGGGTTATACCACACTGCAGGACGAATTGGAAAAACAGCTATCCCATCGATTGAAGGAAACCGGGGACGAATTTCTCCTAGGAATGGAATACATTAAAAAGTGGGGGTACCCGGTAGATGAGACCGGCACAGTGCCCTACACCAACTAAAATATATAAACACAGTTATGTGAAAAATGCGGGCCAAGGTCCCGCATTTTTTATTTAACTCAAAAAGAAAGGTTTTTTCTATTTACAGTATCGAAATCTTTTAATTGAAGTAAGATATTATAACCGGAACGGACTCCGGTATCACTTTCACGGGATCATAAATTCATTTTCTTCAATTCTGCAACCGCATGATTCGCCGCTCTTGCCGTTAAGGCCATATAGGTCAAGGAAGGGTTTTGGCAGCCCGCAGAGGTCATACAAGCACCATCAGTTACATATACATTGGGTACCTCATGGATTTGGTTATATTTACTTAAGACCGAAGTCTTAGGGTCTCTGCCCATCCTAGCAGTTCCCATCTCGTGTATACCTCCACCCATATAGGATTCCCTATGGTTGGCCCTTACCTCTTTAAAACCGGCATTTTCCAGCATTTCCTGAGCTTGTTCTATCCAATCTTTTTTCATGCGCTTTTCGTTTTCCTTAAACTCGGCATCAAAAACAATAGTGGGCAGGCCATATTTGTCCAATTTATCATAATTGAGGTACATTTGGTTCTCATGATACGGCAATACTTCTCCGAAGCCGCCGAGGTTAATTCGCCATTCTCCCGGTTTAAACATGACCTCTTTAAGTTCTTTTCCATAGGCATATTCAGGGATGAGCGTACTAAAATCATTGCGGCCGGCACCACCCTGATACCCATATCCCCTAATGAAATCCAAATTTTTGGAATTGCGGTTTATATTTCTAAACCTGGGGATATAGAATCCGTTGGGTCTTCTTCCTTTGTAATACTTATCATCATATCCGTCTATGCTTCCACTGGCACCTCCACCCAGTTGATGGTCCATAATGTTGTGGCCCAATTCCCCACTTGCATTGCCCATTCCGTTCGGGAAAGCCTCTGATTTGGATTGCATTAATATGGCTGTGGAAGCCATGGATGAGGCACAGAGAAAAACAATTTTAGACCTAAACTCCAACACTTCTTTAGTGTTGGCATCAATTATTCTAACCCCTGTAGCTCTCTTTTTATCCTTATCATATAGTACCTCGGATACAATAGAATCTGGCCGAATGGTCATATTCCCTGTAGCTTCCGCCATTGGCAATGTAGACGAATTTGAACTGAAATAGGCGCCATAGGGGCAGCCTCGCTTGCAGCGGTTTCTGTACTGACAACTAATCCTTCCTGCCCCGGGTTTGGTACCTTCGGTAATATGTGCCACCCTCCCGATGGTTAAAACCCGATCTTCGTAATTTTCTGAAATGCCTTTTTTAAAATGTTCTTCCACACAGTTCAACTCCATAGGCTTTAAGAATACACTATCGGGCAAATGAGGTAGCCCTAAAGCTTCACCACTAACCCCTATATGTTTTTCTACATGTGCATACCATGGCTCAATATCTTTGTAACGTATGGGCCAATCGACCCCAATACCGTCTTTAGCATTCGCTTCAAAATCCATATCTGACCAACGATAGGTTTGTTTTCCCCAAATTAAGGAACGGCCACCTACCTGTGTGCCCCTTATCCAATCGAAACGTTTTGCTTCGGCATAATCATATTCCGAATCGTCATTAAAAAAATGCCTTGTTGTTTCATCAAATCCCCAACGGGATTGCTTGGGGTATTTAGCCTTTATTTTGGCAGGAGTCTCCCCAGCATTGGGCAGATCCCAAGGATCAAGATTCATGGTGGGATAGTCTTGGACGTGTTTTACCATTCTTCCACGTTCCAACACCAGGGTTTTGAGACCATTCTCGCAAAGCTCCTTTGCTGCCCAACCACCGCTTATTCCTGTTCCCACCACAATGGCGTCAAAAGTATTTGTGTTCAATTCTACTGACATTTTCTTTAATTAAGTATTATAAGTAAACCCCTCATAGGCCAAAAGGCAGTATGAATGGGCAATCCGATCATTGTTTCAATCGTTTTTTCATACTAGTATAACGTGAATTCGACATAAAAAATAATTGCAAGACATTGATTTCGAGTAAATTAAAAAAATTCTACTGTCCCCTCGAGCCTGCCTGCGGAAGGCAGGCGGAGTCGAGAGGTTATTGTACTATAACGATTTTTAATTGAGGTCTCTCCCGATAACATCGGGATGCACCTGCCTACTGTAGGCAAGCTCGACCTGAAAAAATTATCCTAAATAACTCATTAACAATTAAATATAAATCTAACTCAGGTTGGTATTTATACCAGATATGAAAAAGGCATTTAAAAATAGTATTTGGAATTAAAGAACGTATCCTGCACTGTGCTGCAATTTCGTGTTGAACTTAATACAGAATTATGTCGACCCTATTTAAGCTAATAATTTATTCCGTGCTTGATTCTACTTTTTCACTGGGCACATATCCAATCCTGTAAGCTTGGGCGATTACCTTACTTCCCTCTGGAATTTCAAAAGGTTTTTGATAAACGGTCCATACTTCTGTAGCAGTATTATTCTTACCTTGTATTTTATACCCTATTGATGCCCCTTGGGTAGCACAGTCAAGTGTAATTTTATTGTTAGCAGAGGTTATTATGGGTTCTGCTGTTCTTGGTTGGGTTTCGGCCCCGTTCCAAAGCTGGGATATCAATTCCTTCTCCGGAAGGTTGGGCACATCCCCAATTTCTTTTAGCCATCTATCCATTTCGGTCCGTAATTCTTCCATTTTTCCACTGTAATCAGGGTTTTGGGCCAAATTGTGCAATTCATACGGATCGGTAGTACAATCATACAATTCCTCCGGATCTTTGTGTTCCCTAAACCAGAGTGCCTGTACGCTGTCCAATGTGCTTTCATCACGCATACGCAATAATTCCTGCATGGTGGGTATACCTTCCCTATATTCTACAGGCAAATAATACCCTTGTTCCGGCCTGTAATTTCTAATATACTTAAATCGGTCATCGCGCACGGCACGGATTGCATCTGTAAATCCATCAAAACGATCTGCTGCAGCATGAATGTACTCGCTCTCTTTTTCTGCCTTATATGGTCCTAAAAAAGCCTGTCCTTGCATAAAGGAGGGAGGCTCTGTACCTACTAGGGATAGCAGTGTAGGCGCAAAATCAACAAAACTGAGCAGTTGGGTATCTTTGGTTCCGGCAAGTTGTTTGTTGGGGAAACGTATGATCAAAGGGGTGTTTAGACCGGAATCATAGATCAACCGCTTTTCCCTAGGCAAGGGTCCGCCATGGTCTCCGTAGAAAAAGATGATGGTATTTTCCAATAAGCCATCGTCCTCCAACTGCTTTAAAACGGCCCCGACCTGCTTGTCCATCTCGGATATATTGTTATACAATTTCCACATATCCCTACGTACTTTGGGTGTATCCGGTAGGTAGGGAGGAATATCAAAATTGGTATCTTTTGACAAGTGCACCGGGGTTTCTTCTTCCGTCAATCGATCGGCACCCCATTTGTACGTTCTGTCCCCTTCATGATAATGTCTTGTTTCCGCCTTTCTAAGACCGTAAGGCTCAAACAGTCCCGACTCGTGGGTATCCGTAAAATTGAATACAGAAAAGAAGGGTTGGTTTTCATTACGATTGCGCCAATGGGCATAGGTACTACTTTCGTCCCAGCCCGTTTTAGGAGCTTCAAATTGATAATCTTCCTTATTATTGTTGGAGCAATAATACCCGTTCATCCGCAGCAGTTCGCTGACCATCCGTGCTTGCGGTGGGGGTACTGCACCGTATGAGGGCAGGCCGGTAACCTCGGTATAAGAGGTGGTACGCATATGGTTGGCCCCAATACTGGAAGGGTACATCCCCATAATTAGGGCAGCCCTACTGGGAGCACACACTCCTGAAGTTGAATACAAATTTGGATATACTACTCCTTCTGCGGCCAAGCGACTCAAATTAGGTGTCACAATAGTGGAATCACCAAAAGAGGGAATATAGGACCCCATATCTTCCGTAACCAACCACAAAATATTCGGTCGCTCAGGTAATTGGATTTCGGTTGATATGGCAATTTCTTTTTCACTGTTCTTGGGGCCGGTTTGGCAACCGACCAATAGTATTCCTAGCAAGTAAATAATTGCCGAAGGCCTGGAATTTGTGTTAAATAAATTCATTTTATCTGCCAATTTTAAGTTTACAGTTAATGGTTGTTTTAAGAACTATTGGATCCCCGACGCTTTTTTAATCCAATTTGGGAATTCTGAAATAGGACGAATGTTGATGTCCTTCATATAGCATTCCGCAGCTTCCGACTGCAGTTGTATTTCACCGGCATCCAATTTATTTCCGTCCTTTGTTTTAGCGTTGGTAATTGCCATGACTACTTCACCATTGGTCACATGAACGGCACTATCTCCTACAACATAGAGGTCCACCCGTGTCCATTCTCCATAGGGACTTTCGGCATCGACCCTCCGTATGATTCTTCCAGTTTTTTTCAATTTTTCGGAATCTGGATTCCATTTTCCTTCATCATCGACCGGTATGGTGGCTGTGGTACCAGCCAAGGTGTATAGATCGCCAAAATCACCTTCTTGAATTTGATACTCCAAACAGGATTTCCAAACATTCCAAAATGCACCATGTTCCCCGTGGCAATGGTAGAGCAGACCATTATCGCGTTTTCTGTTCAGACGCGGTTTGTATTTTTTTTCGCCCCATTTAAAGAGCAGGGTAAGGTGATAATTGGAAAATTCTTTTTTAGAAGTAAGTCCGGCATAAATCTCCCCCGAAATATTTAGGACAAGTTCGCCATTTTCCTCCTTGGTCACTTTAAAAATACCCATTGGATCCCCAAGTCCTATAGGTGTTTTGTTTTTGCCTTGTCCCTTTTTTTTGTAATTGGACGGAAGATTTTTTACCGAAGGTTCAGGTACCCCTGTCCACACTTCCCACTGCGATAAGGTTTCATCCAAAAGGGGCGACCATTCCTTTGATGTTACCTTTTTTTTAGAGGTGTCAATGTTTGTTTGACCAAGTAGTTTAGGACTGGTAAAGGCGATTATAAATGCTAAAACTAAAGTTGATATTATTTTCGGCACAGGATAATATTTAATTGCTTTTTAGCTCAAATATTCGTTGACTAGGTTCTTGTGCTGTTGGAAAATCGGCTGGAATATCCTGTGTTACCTTACCCGATGCCGCCCATTCCGTTCCCCGTAAAAAGGAAACTATAAACCCAACGTTTTCAAAGGAATCGGTATCGTGCCCCAATGCGTTATGAAATATACGTCCCTTGCCGTAATCAATGGTCATGAGTACCGGTTCTTGTCGGTCCGTAGGGGCATTTTTACTTTGGTCCTTTCCAGTGGCCAAAACCGTCATATTTTCGGCCGGACCGCGTAATTTGGCATAACATTCGTCAACACCGGTCATCCACACCTTTGGCATATCCTTGGTTATGGGATGTTCGGTATTTTGAAGGGTAACAGGAAAATTGTGACTGGCCCCGTGGGCACCGGCAGCTCCTTCAGAGGTGTCTATCACCTTATTGCCCAAGTTGTCAAAATATACATAAGGGCCGTCTTTTTCTGTTCTATCTCCCCAACCCCCCAAACCTATCATTTGGTTATAGGCTTCCCATTCAGGAAAGGAGTTATTGGCAGCGTGGACACTTACAAATCCGCCCCCATTCCTTACATAGGCTTCGAACGACTTTTGGGTTTCGCTGGGCCATGGGGCAGCCTTCCATCCGAAGTTGGAAACAACCACATCATATTTGCCGAAATCAGGATTAAATGCCGGGTCGGTTTTGGGCTGTTCTAAAATTACACTTTCCCCAGTTTTTGCGAGGGGCAAATAATCTTCCTCCCGTTCTGCCTTCCATAGATATTGGGTACGTTGGATATCAACTTCAAAAAGACCTGTTTCCTCAAGATATTGTTTCATCATAATGGTCGATTTTGGCCAAACAACATGATTGTTTTGACCGTCAACGATAAGTACTTTCATTTTGCTTTGTGCAGTAATGGAGAGTGACATTAGTAGTAGGAGGTAAGTGAGATGTAATTTCATGATATTGTTGGTATTTTACGTTTACAAGTTACTGATTGCTTATCGTTCTGTTGGATTTTTTATAAAATTCAACAATATTTTTTTTACATCGTTTACCGAGCCCAAACCTAGTGTGCCATTTGATTCATAAATAATAAATATGGATAGGTCAATGCCCTTTGAGCGCAAAGCAGATCCATATTTGGCAAACTGAACCTAAAGATATAATCCTAAGTTAAACCTAATTTGTTCTTTGTAATTTCTGATCGAATTCTAGTTTCAATTTACTTAAAAAGAATTGATTACCAATTTTATTTCATGCTGCCCAGGCTCCAATCTTACCGAACCAAAGGCCGATGCCACTTTCTTGCCATTGTGCATTAGTTCTTTTCCTGCTCCGGGAACCATTTCAAATTCGGCAACCATATTGGCAGGGATTTCAATGGTATATATCTGCAATCTAGGATTTGCGTAGATATAGTTTGCTTTAATGGTTCCTTTAATGGTGGGGACTTCTATACTGCTATTTTTTAAATCGCCCATCTGTGGTTTAATGGAGGCAATGCCAAAGCCTGGGGTTTTGGGCTGAATTCCCCATAGTCCACGGGGAATGGCATTGGCCGGTACCGCCCCCCAAGCGTGGTTCCAATCCAAATTATTCTTATACTTTAAATCCCAAGCTTCCAAGGTTATGGTAGAACCGATTCGGATCATATTGTACCAACTTCTGTCGCTGGTGTCGGTCAAAAGATCCAGCGCATAATCTTCCGCGCCCGCATTGTAAAGGCCATCCATTAAATATTGTGAGCCATATACGCTACAGGCCATTCCCCTCGATTTTACAAATTCAACTACCGAGCCTATATGTTCTTTCGGCACCATATTGAATGCCAGCGGCATCATGTTGGCATGTAAGGAGGCGTGGTCTGTACCGATTCCATCTATATAAACTCCTCTCTTGGCATCGAACATTTTTTCATTGAAGGCTTTCTTCGCTTTCAATGCCCTTAGTTTAAATTCCAAAGCTTCTTGGGTTTTACCTAGTACTTCGGCAAATTCGGACATGATTATCATGTTCTGGTAATAAAATGCGTTCACTACGGTATTGTAATCCTTAAAAACATAACCGTCACGTTCGCCTTTGTTGTTGGGATCGCCACCCCAGCCCGCAGAGGGCCAATCCACTATATCCCTAAAAGTTTCCTTCATGGTTTTAGGGAACCCAAGCTTGGCCATTAATTCCGGAGTCATCTTGGTAGAGGTTATTAATCCATCTTCATTTGCGAGCTCATAAAGGGTTTTATATTTTAACTGATCGTAGTATTTCTGTATAAGTTCCGTATTGCCAGTGTACATATAATCCGCATAAAACATAAGTGCCACATGTTGTTGCCATTCGGTAGGCCATGTGGGATGTTCCATGAAATATTCAATGGTCTGTCTGGCAATGGCATATTCACGATCAGTAGTATAATGGCTCAATTGGTTCAAATAGGCGTCGGCCTCATAGGGGATTCGTTCCCGGTCCCCATCTACGTATAGTCCGTTAAAAGTAGTGGCCTTGATGGAGTACTTGCAAAGATCCCAAACCTGATTCAAAATATCATTGTTACTGCTAAAACTGCTGGTATCATCCTCCCAATAACTGTGATGGGCAAGTTGTGTAAAATTTTCAGCGGTCAAGGGTTCTTCGGCCTCTTCCACCTCTGCGTATCGGAAAGGCAATAAGACCGGGAAGCCTTCGGGCAGCGCAAGTGCTTTCCCGGGCAGGGTGTTTCTCTTGTCCGGTTTTATTTGAAGTTGATATTGGGTCTGTTTGGGCGTCACCGGTACTTTAATCTCTTGATACCTGATATGGCTCTTTTCAAAGGGTTTCCTATTGATATTTTCTCCCTCCAACTGTTCCCCAATTCGGAAAGTAAGGGTGTGGGCGGTTTTGGCCTTGTAAGTGAAATCGATGGTAGCGAAGGCTGCCTTACCAAAATCCACAAAATAGGTGTCACCTCTTTTTTCCAATAGGACCGGTTTTATTTTATCTACCTGGAAACTGTTCGGTGTTGTTATTGTTGCTTTGGGACTGCCCATTGTGAAATCCTGGGATTTGGAATATCTGGATAGACGATTGTCCTGATCCCAAATACGCACTTTCCAATAGTAGGTTTCACCACTTTTGAGCTGGGTTCCCCCGTGTTCTATTTCTGTTGAGGCATTGGATCTTATATGCCCACTGTTCCAAACATCCCCAATGTTATTATCTATTTTTTCTTTAGAGGAAGCTACCAGTATTTGATAGGCCGATTGCGTAACCGCGCCTTCAGGTACCACCCAACCGTATTCCGGCTTGGGATCAATAATGGTTACCCCGGCCGTGTTTCTAATCCATTCAACAATTAGGTTGGAAGGACCTTTTGAATAATCGTCCGAAAGTTCAAGTAACAGGCTGTTGGTTTTTTTTCGAAAGGATTCAAGTTTATCGGCATATTTTGAATCTTTTGCAAGGTTATTGATCTCTTTTGGATCATCTTTTAAATTATAAAGTTCCTCAAATGACTGGTCATTTACATAACGGAAGTATTTCCAATCTTTGGTACGTACCCCTTCACTAGGTGGTATATTCTCAAATTCCCAAAGATGTTCTATCAAAATGGTATCCCGTTCAAAATCGGTTTTGGGATTTTTAATGATGGGCATTAGGCTTTTGCCCTGCCATCCTTTAGGTTGTGGTATCCCGGCCAGGTCCAGTATAGTGGAGGGTACATCTATGTTCAATGCCAAGGCATCATTGTTTTTCTGCTTTTTTAAACGCGGGTCGAACACAATTAAAGGCACCCTTATGGAATTATCATACAGCAACCATTTTCCGGCAAGCTGGCGTTCTCCCAAGAAGTAGCCATTATCGCCCATCAAAATGATTACGGTGTTCTTATCAAGTCCTTTTTTCCTTAGCTCCTCCCTGATCTTGGCAATTTCTCTATCTATGCCCGAAATCATCCTATAATAACCCTTTACGCTATGTTGGTATTTTTCGGGAGTGTCGTACCGCCAAGTCCATCGTAAACGGTTAAAGCCATCACGTACAAATTTTGGCTGGGCCTCAAAGTATTTGTCTTCCCCTAGTTCCGGACCGGGCATATTCATGTTCTGAAGCAACGCATCGGATTCAGCTTGCCAAAAATATTGATCTACGGCATTGTCATGGGCATGGGGCGCACTAAAGCTCAACGAAAGGCAAAAAGGCTTATCAGTTTTGGCGTCGGCAATATAATCTATAGCCTGTTGCCCCGTATATCGCGTAAGGTGCACCGTATCTTTGCCCAAGGTCTTATAATAATATCCCCTTCTATCCGGATAGGCACCATTCCGGTCATAGGATTCGTAAACATCGAATTGTTGGTCCAGCTCATCATATCGTACACCATATTTCCCAAAAAAACCAGTGTGGTATCCATTGTTCTTTAGTATGGTGGGATAGGAGTCGGCCATATAGCTATCCCTAATATTTCCAGTTTGAAAATTGTAACTGTGGGTGCGCTCGTAAAGCCCGGTCAGTATGCTTGCCCTACTGGCCGCACAGATGGGGGTTGTTACAATGGCATTTTTGAAATACGTGCCTTCTTGGGCCAATTTATCCATTTCCGGAGTAGAAATGAGTTTGTTGCCTGCATAGCCCAGGGCATCAAAGCGTTGGTCATCCGTTAAAATAAAGAAGATATTGGGTTTATTAGTTTGCTGTGGTTCTGTTGTTTTTTGTGCGTTTAATGGAAAAGCGCAAACGCAAAGGAGTGCAACAACAATAATTCTTATTTTCATCAATGCGTGTTTTTTGTTTTTAATTGGCAGCACTAATTTGCCAATGGTTATTTGGTCCATAAATTAAGCTATATCAAGTCTGTCATCAAATAAAAGTAGTTTTCCAATGGATTGGAATTGATAATCCAATTTAAGAAAACAAAGTATAACTAAGATTGAAATAGACTTCATCAAACTTAATCTTTATATAGCCATTACCTATCCTGTGCTGTCCTGTCCACAAGGTTTTTTTTATTATCTGGTTAAAGTGGGATCAACTTTAAAAAGTTGTGTTTGCATTAGAAAAAGATGGAATAAACTATCCTGATGTTCTTGTTCCGTCAACCTACATAATACCGACAAATAGTTGACGACTAATGTATGCTCTTGAAAAATGTCCTAGAAGTTTTTTCATAGGTGCATCTTCTTCCGTAGTGGAGATGACATGGCCGTAAAGAATTATTGAAGCCTTGGAGATAATTTAGACCATGGCATCGGTCCTTAAAATCCCGAGATTTTAGGGATCACATAGTGAAGAAGGGTCTTTTCTCCCGCCTGCCGGCGAGGCAGGTTTGTTTCGTTTTATTCATTGCCTGTTTATTTTGGAATAAGGTATTCATGAACCTCCTGCGTCGGTTTCATTGGACAAGCAAAGAAAATGAAAGAAGATATTAAACCTGAACCTTCTACGTCCTACGTCGGTTTCAGTGGACAGCAAAGAATTTGAGGATTCTCGAAAAACGATAATTAACGTGAGTTCGACATAAAAATATTATCAATACATTGATTTAATGTAAGTTATAATAAATGCTACGGTCCCCTCGAGCGGAGTCGAGAGGTTATTTTACTGTAATGTATTTACAAT
>Ga0208032_1000221_pt1 | contig 40336 bp, 26 predicted proteins | sample MalvirAntarct_66_FD_184254 | JGI IMG/M metagenome (GOLD analysis project Ga0208032, IMG submission 184254) | Marine viral communities from the Global Malaspina Expedition - Malaspina viral metaG Antarct_66 (SPAdes) (version 2) | ecosystem: Environmental > Aquatic > Marine > Oceanic | place: West... | reverse complement strand
GAAAAATAAAATTTCTTGGGTCTCGAAGTGACGGGCGTTAGGCATTTTGTATCGAGAACCGGTTTTTGCACGTCGTCTACTTCTCTGTTGGAATGACGAACAAAAAAGCTCCTTCCCTTGGCCTGTAATGAGCGGAGTCGAAGTATAAGGGAAGGTGGATTATCCGCCATTTGGCGGAGGAGACGGAAGGGATTGAAAGCCCGAGCCTTGGGAATATGGACAGAAGACATGGAATAAGTGTAAATAAGGGCTTCAAACCTACCTGACGGCAGGAAACTCGCAATGACCTTCTTGGTCCTATCGTCAGTTCGTGTGCTTCTCAAACCAATTTTGCTCCACTTCGTTATGCAAAATCACTCGAAGTGACGGGCGTTAGCCATTTTGTATCGAGAACTGGTCAAGTGCACGTCGTCTACTTCTCTGTGGGAATGACGAACAAAAAAGCTCCTTCCCTTGGTTAAGGGAAGGTGGATTATCCGCCATTTGGCGGAGGAGACGGAAGGGATTGAAAGCCCAGGTCTAAGATTAAGAATCTTTGATAGGGGATGGTTAAAACCCACCCCTAACCCCGCCAAAAGGCCGGGCAGGCCTGCCTACCGGAAAAACCCACCCCCGGCCCCTCCCAAGAGGGGAACATGTTAGTTGCTAATAGTGTTTTTATGCACAAATTGTTCTCCCTCCTAGGGAGCGCTTGTCTTGGGGAAGGAGTATTTTGTTATTGCAACCTTGAACCATGAACATTGGACATTGAACATTCAACATTAAACATTGAACATTGAACAATGAACCTTAAGCTTTCAACAATTTCTAAATCTTTTTGGCTAAATTACACCCTTAAACCAAAATCCCATTGAAGGGTTAGTTTTATCATTTAAAAATCAACCTGTGATTAGGATCAATCACATAAAACCAATAAAAACCAAAGAATAAAACACATGAAATACATTGTTTGTGAAGAACCAGGGAATTTTCAGTTAAAGGAAAAAGAAGCCCCGGTCAGGAAAAAAGGGGAAGCCCTATTGAAAGTGAATAAGGTAGGTATCTGCGGTACCGACCTCCATGCGTACACTGGCAACCAACCTTTTTTTACCTACCCAAGGATCCTTGGTCATGAGCTGGCCACCCAGGTGATTGAAATAGACGAGAACGATAAGGGCATAGAGGCGGGCGACAATGTAGTGATCATGCCCTACCTCAGCTGTGGCCATTGCGTGGCCTGTAGGAAAGGCAAGACCAATTGCTGTACCCAGATCCAGGTTTTGGGCATACATACCGACGGTGGCATGCAGGAGCAGATCACCGTACCCGTAGATATTTTATTGCCTGCCAAACACTTGACCAACGAACAAATGGCCATTGTGGAGCCCTTGGCCATAGCGGCACATTCCATCCGAAGGGCACAGATAGTTCCCGGGGAAACCATAGTAGTCGTGGGCTGCGGCCCCATCGGTATAGGAATTATGAAACTGGCCCAAATAGAAGGGGCCAAAGTCATTGCCCTGGACATGAACCAAGACCGACTGCAGTATGCAAAAGATAAGATTGGGGTGGACCATATTGTAAATGTGACCGAAGATCCGGTAAAACAGATTTCGGAGATTACCAATGGTGATCTGGCCACTGCGGTATTCGACGCCACCGGCCATAAAGGAGCCTTGGAACAGGGCCCTACCTATATGTCGCACGGCGGAAGATATATCCTCGTGGGACTCTCCAAGGGGGAGCTTACCTTTACCCATCCCGCCATTCACGCCAAGGAAACTACGCTTCTGTGCAGCAGGAATGCCACGGTAGCCGATTTTGAAAGGGTGATCGAAATCCTGGACCAGTTCCCAACCGATTCGTTCATTACCCATAACGTGCATTTCACCGAAATGAAGGAGAATTTCGACAGCTGGCTAAAACCCGCTACCGGAGTAATCAAAGCTACAGTTGAATTTTAAAATCAATTGCCTTAAAACATGTCAAAGAATTTTTTACAAATACATCCCAATGATAATATCCTGGCCGCTCTGCAGGATATGAAAAAAGATTTTGTAGTAGAATTTGAGGGGAAATCCTTCCCGCTCAGAAACAATGTTAGCGCCAAGCACAAATTTGCCCTGCAAGAATTTAAGGTAGGCGACCCCATCCTAATGTATGGCGCCTTGATAGGGAAAGCTACAAAGCCCATTGCCCAGGGAGAAAGCATTACCATAGACAATGTGGTACACGCCTCTGCGGATTACAATGTTGGGGAGCAACAATCTCATTGGGTGGCACCGGACATTTCCAAGTGGAAGAACAGCACTTTCAACGGCTATCACCGTGCGGACGGAAGTGTAGGTACGGCCAACCATTGGCTGGTGATCCCTATGGTGTTCTGTGAAAACAGAAATGTAAACGTACTGCGCTCTACCCTACTGAGTGCTCTGGGCTATGAGACCGCCAAAGACTATATCATAGACACCGAAGTGCTGATATCCCAATACAAAAAAGGAGCCACTGCAGAAGAGATGATGGCCTCGCCCCTGATTAAAACGGCCGAGGACATTAAACAGAACCGGACCTTCCCCAATGTGGACGGTATCAAGTTCCTGACCCATGACGGGGGCTGCGGCTGTGACCGTGGGGATTCGGATACCCTGTGCAACCTCTTGGCAGGCTACATTACCAATCCCAATGTTGCCGGGGCTACCATTCTTAGTCTGGGCTGCCAGAACGCAGAGGTGAAAATTTTGGAGGCCGCCATTGCCAAACGCGACCCCAACTTTTCCAAACCCCTGCACATTTTGGAACAACAAAAAAGTAAGAGCGAACGCTATTTTATAGAGGAAGCTGTAAAAAAGACCTTTTTGGGCCTTATCGAAGCCAATAAGGTAACACGCCAACCCGCACCGCTTAGTAAATTGGTATTGGGCCTGGAATGCGGAGGCTCTGACGGATTTTCTGGTATTTCGGCAAATCCGGCCCTGGGATATGCCTCGGATCTTATAGTAGCTCTGGGAGGCGCCACCGTACTTTCCGAATTTCCCGAGCTCAACGGCGTGGAACAGGAACTCATCAACCGTTGTGAAGCCCCGGAAAATGCAGAGAAATTTGCCAATATCATGAGGGCCTATTCCGCCAAGGCGGTTTCCATAGGCTCCGGCTTTGAAAACAATCCATCGCCAGGAAATATTAAGGACGGACTCATCACAGACGCTATGAAATCGGCCGGAGCGGCCAAAAAAGGGGGCACTTCCTTGGTACAAGATGTGCTGGACTATACCGAAAGGGTTACCAAAAAGGGACTCAACCTTCTATGTACTCCCGGCAACGATGTGGAGAGCACCACTGGTCTGGCAGGATCTGGCTGCAATGTGATAGCCTTTACAACAGGCCTGGGTACTCCTACCGGGAATCCCGTGGCCCCGGTCATCAAAATGTCGAGCAACAATGCCCTTAGCGAACGCATGAAGGATATTATCGACTTTAACACCGGCAGCATTATTACCGGGGAAGATACCATACAGACCAAGGGAGAGGAATTGTTGGACTATATCATAGAAGTGGCCAGTGGCAATATAGTGCCAGCGGCGGTTCGCTTGGAACAGAACGACTTCATCCCCTGGAAAAGAGGGATTTCCCTATAACTGGGCTCTCCGAAGGAGAGCTAAAAACATCAAACCCAGAAAACTTTTAACTTTATAACTTTCAACATTATAACCTTATAACTTTAAACCTTTTAACATGACCATAGATTCCCATCAACACTTCTGGAAATACAATCCTGTAAAACACTCATGGATCAACGAGCAGATGAGCGTTATCCGACGGGATTTTTTACCCTCGGACCTAAAACCTGTCTATGCCAAGAACGGTGTGGACGGTTGTGTAGCGGTACAGGCGGACCAGACCTTGGCGGAAACCGATTTCCTTCTAGAACTTGCCCATAACAACGCTTTTGTAAAAGGCGTCGTGGGCTGGGTAGACCTAAGAAGTGCCAGTGTGGACCAAGATTTGGAAAAATACGCCAAGGACAAGCATTTAAAGGGATACCGACATATAGTTCAGGAAGAGGCCGACCATAATTTTTTGTTACGGCCCGACTTCCTAAGGGGAATATCCAAATTGGAACAATACGGGGCGGTCTATGACATCCTTATTTACCCCCATCAGTTGGGAGCAACGCTGGAATTTGTAAAAAAATTCCCCAACCAGAAATTCGTTATCGATCATATTGCCAAACCATATATCAAAGATGGCTTCTATGACGGTTGGGCGGCGATGATGAAAGAAGTTGCCAAACACGAAAACGTATACTGTAAAATCTCAGGGATGATCACGGAGGTCGATTTTAAAAACTGGACCCCGGAACAGATACATCCCTATATGCTTTTGTCCCTTGAGGCCTTTGGCCCTGAACGCTGCATGTACGGATCCGACTGGCCCGTTTGCCTGGTAGCAGGCACCTACACCCAGGTAAAGGAGCTGACCACCAATTTCATTTCTAGCCTCAGCACCGCCGAGCAGGCCGCCATTATGGGGCTTAATGCGGTGGATTTTTATAATTTGGAGTGAGACAGTTGTAAAGTAGTAAGTTATAATGTTATAAAGTCAAAAGTTCGTCACTTCGTGAAAAAAGACAGAACCTAGACTAAATACTTGTGTTGAAAGTTGTTGAACTAGGTGCTCCTTCCCATAACTAGGGGAAGGTGGCTTCGACTACGCCTGCCTATCGGTAGACAGGCTCAGCCACCGGGTAAAGTACACAGAGATATAGCCTAACTGACGGTAGACAGGCTCAGCCACCGGATGAAGTACACGGAGATTGAGCCTGCCCGGCCGTAAGGCGGGCGGAGTCGAAATCGAAGTGGACGGAAGGCAGTTGGCAGTTCGCTTAAGCCAAAAGGCATTAGCCACTATTGTCCGGTCGAGCCTGCCTATCGGTAGACAGGCGGAGTCGAGACCTCAATCGGTGTGCCAGTATCGAGTATTGAGATTTTAGATTCTAGAGCCTAGACTAAAGTCTTGTGCTGAAAGTCATATAACTAGGTGCTCCTTCCCATAGTTAGGTGAAGGTGGCTTCGACAAAGGAGAAGACGGAAGGGGTAGCCTGGATGGCAATCTGCTCGTTCCTGTGAAGAGATTGCTTCGTCGCCATCGCACCTAAAGTCCTCCCCCCTGCCTACCGGCAAGGCAGGCTAACCCCCTCCCAAGGAGGGGGGAACAATTTGTGCATAAAAAATCTTTAAAACAAAAGTCTTGGCTCCTTCCCCTAATAAGGCCTGTCCCGCTTTTTAGCGGGAGGAAAAGGTGGCTTCGACAAAGGAGAAGACGGAAGGGGTAGCCTGGATGGCAATCTGCTCGTTCCTGTGAAGAGATTGCTTCGTCGCTATCGCACCTAAAGTCCTCCCCCCTGCCTACCGGCAAGGCAGGCTAGCCCCCTCCCAAGGAGGGGGAACAATTTGTGCATAAAAAATCTTTAAAACAAAAGTCTTGGCTCCTTCCCCTAATAAATAAGGCCTGTCCCGCTTTTTAGCGGGAGGAAAAGGTGGCTTCGACCTAGGAGAAGACGGAAGGGGTAGCCTGGATGGCAATCTGCTCGTTCCTGTGAAGAGATTGCTTCGTCGCCATCGCACCTAAAGTCCTCCCCCCTGCCTCCGGCAAGGCAGGCTAACCCCCTCCTACTGCGAAAAAGCTGCACAAGCAAGGAGGGGGAATATTTTTTGCATAAAAATAATATTAGCACCTTACAAATTCCCTCCCCTTGGGGGAGAGCCTGCCCGACTTTAGGCGGGGTTAGGGAGGGGTCCCTTCGTCTCAAAGGAGGAACTTCTGTTGTCGTCTCTTCGAGCCCGCCTACCCGCAGGTAGGTGGTTTTATGGAGTGAAACGGAATAAAACTTGTTTGAGAAGCGAACGGGTTCAGTAATCAGTAAACATTTTCAGAGTTCCTTAAACGGAAGGCATTAGCCACTATTGTCCGGTCGAGCGAAGTCGAGACCTCATTCGGTGTGCCAGTATTGAGTAGTGACAATTGAGAAACTAGAATCTGGAGCCTAGATGCTAGAGCCTAAACTAAAGTCTTGTGCTCAAAGTCATATAACTAGGTGCTCCTTCCCATAGTTAGGGGAAGGTGGCTTCGACGCAGGAGAAGACGGAAGGGGTTACCCGGGTGGCAATCTGTTCCTTCCCTTGCAGAGATTGCTTCGTCGCTATCACTCCCTGCCTAGCCAGTCAAGCTGGCTCGCAATGAAGAATCTACACTTTGCAAGTCGTTGTGACTTCGGCTACGCCCGCCTGAACGGAACGGGCAGGCTCAGCCACCGGGTAAAGTACTCGTAGATTGAGCCTGCCCGGCGGCTAGGCAGGGTCAGTCTAGACCTCCTTCGGTGCAAATCAGCTAACGGCTCCCCTCTTGGAACGAAGAGGGGAATGAATTTTACGCCAGTTGGCGTAAAAGAAAGGGGAGATTGAAATCCCGAACCTTAAACCCATACGCTATTAATTGTCCCCTACCCAAGACCTGGGCTTTCAATCCCTTCCGTCTCCCTCGCTTCCCAGCGATGGATCCACCTTCCCTTAACCAAGGGAAGGAGCCTTTTTTTGTTGCCGTCATTGCGAGCAAAGCGCAGCAATCTGCTTGTTACAGTGAACAGTGGCTGAAACAATTTACAGTGAACAGTTTTCAGTGAACAGTAGTCAGTATTGAGAATTGAGAATTGAGAAACTGGAGCCTAGACGGTCGGCCCGGCAAGCTTTGTACAAAATCCCTACTTGGAAAATCCGATTATTCCCTTTAGGGTCAGGGAAAAATTAATCAGATTTTCAGCATTTTGTTTTCCCCATCCCTAAAGGGTGAAAAATGCTGAAAATTTAAAATGCTATCCACCATATCCATTTTTTCCAGGATTAAATTTGCCATTTCCAAATCTTTACATCAACTCATTATCAAATTATTAGATTGGTACATTAATCAATTGTTACATTTCTACATTAACACCATTTTCAAATCATCAAATCAACCAATCATCAAATCACCAAATTAACACATTGTTACATTAAACAATTGCTACATTTTCACATAATTCCATTTTCAAATTTTCAAATTGACTCATTTTCAAATTACCAAATTCACTCTTGGCTCTTGGCTCTTGGCTTTTGGCTCTTCCGTCATTGCTACATTTCCCTATTAACTAACTTCCAAATCAACCAATCATCAAATTAACCCATTGCTACATTAAACAATTGCTACATTTTCACATTAATCCATTTCCACATTTTCAAATTTTCAAATTGACTCATTTTCAAATCATCAAATTAGCTCATTTTTAAATTGATTCATTTCCACATTGACCAATTTCCACATTAAACCATTAATCCATTAAAAAACAAAACCCCCATCAATTGCTTGACGGGGGTTTGTTTATAGTAAGGGAAGTTCTTATTTCACTTCCTCGAAATCTACGTCCTCTACGTTATCGGCTTCCTTGGCCTCTCCATTGGAAGATGCTGTATCAGCGCCACCTGCAGGAGCACCTTGTTGTGCTTCGGCCTGTGCCTTGTACATTTCTTCAGAAGCTACTTTCCAAGCCTCGTTTATCTTATCCAAAGCCGGAGTAATCAAAGCCAAATCTTTGGCTTCATGGGCTTTTTTAAGTTCCGCAAGGGCATCCTCGATAGGCTTCTTCTTATCCGCAGATAATTTATCGCCAAACTCGGTCAATTGCTTCTCGGTCTGGAAGATCATTCCGTCCGCTTCGTTCAATTTATCGGCAGTTTCTTTTGCTACTTTATCCGCTTCCGCATTGGCTTCCGCCTCTGCTTTCATTTTCTTGATCTCTTCCTCTGTTAATCCTGAAGAAGCCTCAATTCTAATGTCCTGCGTTTTGTTGGTAGCCTTATCGGTAGCCGAAACTTTTATAATACCATTGGCATCGATATCAAAGGTAACCTCGATCTGTGGAGTTCCCCTTTGTGCTGGTGGAATACCATCCAAATGGAAACGACCTATAGTCTTGTTATCCTTTGCCATTGGGCGTTCTCCCTGCAATACGTGGATCTCAACAGAGGGCTGATTGTCAGCAGCTGTAGAGAATACCTGCGATTTTTTGGTAGGGATGGTCGTGTTGGCCTCTATCAATTTGGTCATTACACTCCCCATAGTCTCAATACCTAGGGAAAGTGGTGTAACATCCAATAAAAGAACGTCTTTTACATCTCCTGTCAATACCCCACCTTGTATAGCGGCACCTACGGCAACCACCTCATCAGGGTTAACCCCTTTGGAAGGTTTCTTGCCAAAGAATTTCTCAACCGCATCCTGTACGGCAGGAATCCTGGTAGAACCACCCACCAAAATAATCTCGTCAATATCGCTCTTGCTCAATCCGGCTGCTTTTAGGGCAGTGGCACAAGGCTCAATAGTACGTTTTACCAAATCGTCTATCAATTGCTCAAACTTGGCTTTGGTCAAAGAACGTACCAAATGCTTAGGTCCTGAAGCCGTTGCAGTAACGTATGGAAGGTTAATTTCGGTCTGTGCCGAAGATGACAACTCAATTTTTGCCTTTTCTGCAGCCTCTCTCAAACGTTGCAATGCCATGGCATCCTTACGTAGGTCTATCCCTTCTTCCTTGTTAAACTCATCGGCCAACCAGTCGATTATTTTCTGATCCACGTCATCACCACCCAAGTGGGTATCCCCATCTGTGGCCAAAACTTCAAAAACACCGTCACCCAATTCCAGGATGGAAACATCATGTGTTCCTCCACCAAAATCGAAAACCACTATTTTCTGGTCCGTATCCTTTTTGTCCATCCCGTAGGCCAAAGAGGCTGCGGTAGGCTCGTTTATAATTCTTTCTACGGTAAGTCCGGCAATTTCACCGGCTTCCTTGGTTGCTTGTCGTTGCGCATCGTTAAAATATGCAGGAACGGTAATTACCGCTCTTGTTACGGTCTGCCCTAGGTAATCTTCGGCAGTTTTCTTCATTTTCTGAAGAATCATGGCCGAAAGTTCTTGGGGAGAATACAAACGTCCGTCTATATCTACCCTTGGGGTATCGTTATCTCCTTTTACCACTTTATAAGGTACCCTTGCGGCCTCCTTACTGGATTCGGAGAATTTATTTCCCATAAAACGTTTTATGGAATAAATGGTTTTGTTTGGATTTGTAACTGCCTGTCTTTTGGCAGGATCCCCAACCTTGATCTCGCCACCCTCTACAAAAGCAATGACAGATGGAGTAGTTCTCTTACCTTCTGCGTTTGGGATTACAACAGCCTCGTTACCCTCCATAACCGAAACGCAAGAGTTTGTTGTTCCTAAATCTATTCCAATAATTTTACTCATGTTTATATATTTACTGTGTTGAAAAATCTTTTTAGCACTCGGGTCTATTAAGTCAAGGATTGTGCCATGACAAAAAATATGACAAGCTGTCAGAACCAAATCTCAAATTGATCAAAAATTGCAGGTTAATCTGCTTTTTTGGGCATTCCCCCTTGGCGAAAATATGCCAAGGGGTCGTGCTTTCCATTGCTAGTCCCAAAAGTGTCCCCCCCAGGTCCCCTTTTGGGAGCTATCCATTTCAATCACTAATGCAATCTTTAGTTGAAAGTTCAATGTTATAAAGTTCAAGGTTGAGATTAGTAGTGAGAACCTAGAGTCTGGAAACCGGACTAAGGACTTATGTTCAATGTTATAAAGTTGAAGGTTTTAAGTTCCTTCGGAGATTGAGCGGAGTCGAAATCGAAGTAGACGGAAATCAGTTTTCAGTAAACAGAAATGAGAATTGAGTATTGAGAATATAGAACCAGGATCCTAGAAACTGGACTAAAGTGTTCAGTTCAAAGTTCAATGTTCAAGGCCGTCGCTTCTAGCCTGCCTACCGGCAGGTAGGTGATCCGACGAAGGAGGATTGTATCGAGAAGTAGACGGTGTGCACCAAACCGGTTCTCGATACAAAATGCCTACCGGCAGGTAGGCGTTTTAGCATAACGAAGTGAAGCAAAATTTTATCGAGAAGCTCTCCAACTGACGCTAGGGACTGGAATCTTGGTACCGACCATATTCCCCTCTTGGGAGGGGCTAGGGGTGGGTTTTTGCGGGAGGTTAGCCTGCCTGCCGTAGGCAGGGGGTGTGTTTCTCCCCAAGGGCCCGGGCTTTCAATCCCTTCCGTCTCCCTCGCTTATCAGCGATGAATCCACCTTCCCTTATACTTCGACTCCGCTCAGTACAGGCCAAGGGAAGGAGCCTTTTTATCGTCATTGCGAGCTAGTCCACCGCCAGGCGGGCGCAGCGCGGCAATCTGCTTGTTATAGTGAACAGTAGCCAGTTAACAATATTGAAGAATGAGAAACGAGAACCTAGAGTCTGGAGACTGGACTAAAGACTTATGTTTAATGTTATAAAGTTGAAGGTTCAAAGTTCCTTCGGAGATTGAGCGGAGTCGAAATCGAAGTAGACGGAAATCTGTTTTCAGTAAACAGAAGTGAGAATTGAGTATTGAGAATCTAGAACCAGGAGCCTAGAGTCTGGACTAAAGTGTTCAGTTCAAAGTTCAATGTTCAAGGCCGTCGCTTCTAGCCTGCCTACCGGCAGGTAGGTGATCCGACGAAGGAGGATTGTATCGAGAAGTAGACGGTGTGCACCAAACCGGTTCTCGATACAAAATGCCTACCGGCAGGTAGGCGTTTTAGCATAACGAAGTGAAGCAAAATTTTATCGAGAAGCTCTCCAACTGACGCTAGGGACTGGAATCTTGGTACCGACCATATTCCCCTCTTGGGAGGGGCTAGGGGTGGGTTTTTGCGGGAGGTTAGCCTGCCTGCCGTAGGCAGGGGGTGTGTTTCTCCCCAAGGGCCCGGGCTTTCAATCCCTTCCGTCTCCCTCGCTTATCAGCGATGAATCCACCTTCCCTTATACTTCGACTCCGCTCAGTACAGGCCAAGGGAAGGAGCCTTTTTATCGTCATTGCGAGCTAGTCCACCGCCAGGCGGGCGCAGCGCGGCAATCTGCTTGTTATAGTGAACAGTAGCCAGTTAACAATATTGAAGAATGAGAAACGAGAACCTAGAGTCTGGAGACTGGACTAAAGACTTATGTTTAATGTTATAAAGTTGAAGGTTCAAAGTTCCTTCGGAGATTGAGCGGAGTCGAAATCGAAGTAGACGGAAATCTGTTTTCAGTAAACAGAAGTGAGAATCGAGTATTGAGTATTGAGAATCTAGAACCAGGATCCTAGAAACTGGACTAAGGACTTATGTCTAATGTTATAAAGTTGAAGGTTCAAAGTTCCTTCGGCCTGCCTACCGGCAAGGCAGGCCTGCCCCGCCTTTTGGCGGGAGTTAGGGGCGTGTTTTCAGTTGGAGCCAAAGGTGTGTTTCAGCCCATACCCTTTAAATTGTCCAACACCAATGGCTTGCGCTTTCAATCCCTTCCGTCTTTGCTCTATCAAGATTAAGTAGCCTTTAATCTTCCCTCTGCAATCTTTCCTAAAAGCTTCTTGACTCCGATTAAAAAATTACTTGGATTCGTAAAATTGAATTATTATCTTGGTTCAAGCTTTAATTGAATACATCCTTTCTGAAATCAGTCTAATGCTGTTTAGGGTCTTGATTTCACATAAGTCAAACAATATTCATGAATCCTTCCCCTCCTTGGAGGGGATTGAGGGGTGGGTAATCTGATGAAAAAAATTATACCTTATAATCCAGATCTAGTTCCTTTTGCGAAAAAACTTCGCAACAACATGACTATGGGAGAAATTGCCTTGTGGCGCGAATTAAAAAATAAAAAACTAGGAGTCAGGTTTAGCCGGCAAATACCGCTAGATAATTATATTGTGGACTTCTATTGTAAAGAACTTCAACTTGCCATAGAGGTGGATGGTTCGGTCCACTTTTTGGAGGGGCATCCCGAAAAAGATACCATTCGCCAAAATCGTCTGGAATATTTGGGAATATACTTTATTAGATTCAGTGATTTGGATACGAAGAACAATTTGAACTGGGTATTGGAAGAAATTAAAAAAATGATTTTGTTTTTAAAACCCACCCCTAACCCCTCCCAAGAGGGGAAAAATTAATACCTATTTGAAGAGCCTAAATTTCCCATCATCCTTTTGACTTAGGGCTCACGGATTATAACTTTTTAACTCCATAACCATATAACAACCTTTAAACTTCCTGAACTCAAAAAAAAGTATATTTGACCTTAATACAATAACCAACCCTCTACCCTATGGCACTTCTGCAAAAAATTAAATTGATCCTTATACTTGTTACCTTAATAGGTTGTGGTTCAAAAGAACCCAAAACTAGCGCCGATCAGGACCTGGCCATTGGTATAATTGCCGACTGCCAGTACTGCTATTGCGAATCCACCCCCTCTCGATTTTATAAAAACTCACCCGCAAAACTGCAAAACGCGGTAGATGGCCTTAATAGCTCTCCCTTGGATTACGCCATTCATTTGGGGGATTTTATCGATCGGGATTTTAGCAGTTTTGATACCGTTGGCCCTATCTGGAACACCTTAAAAACCAAAAAATACCAAGTATTGGGTAATCACGATTTTAGTGTTGCCGATTCCCTAAAACCCTTAGTGCCCCATAAAATGAACCTAAAACAACGGTATTACAGTTTTGTGGAACAAGATTGGCGATTCATTGTCCTGGACGGCAACGATCTAAGTTATCAGGGCGCCATTACGCCGGAAAAACTGGCACAAACCGACTCCCTATTTACACTACTCTCAAAATCCAATCCGCCCAACCTACAGACCTGGAACGGAGGCCTAAGCCAAGAACAACTTGAATGGGTGGAAAGCGAATTAAAACTGGCCCAGCAGAATAAGGAGAATGTCGGATTTTATTGTCATTTTCCCGTACTCGGGGAGGATAAGGTGCATAGATTATGGAACAGTCCGCAATTCCTTTCCCTTATAGACCAATACTCCAATGTGAAATTCTATTTCAACGGGCACAACCATAACGGGGATTATGCCGAACGCCATGGGGTACATTACCTCACATTTAAGGGAATGGTAGATACAGAGATCACTTCCGCCTTCGCCAAGGTCCGTATTACAAAAGACTCCATTTTGGTACAAGGTCATGGTCGAGAACCTTCCAGAAGCCTGAAGATCAGTGTTCGGTGAACAGTGAACAGTCCACAGTGAACAGTGGGCAGTGGGCAGTGGGCAGTAGCCAGTTGGCAGTTGACAGTAATCAGTGAACAGTTTTCAGTTTAATGTTCAAAGTTCCCTCGGAGATTGAGCGGAGTCGAAATCGAAGTAGACGGAAATCATTTTTCAGTAATCAGTGTTCAGTAATCCGTGAACAGTATTTTAGCCAAAAGCCATTAGCCACTATTGTCCGGTCGAGAGCAGTCGAGACCTCATAGTTTATAATAAGCCTTAAGTAGTAGTCAGTGAACAGTTTTCAGTTTTGTACGTCCCTGATATAGGTTGACCACTTAAAGAGTGGAAAACTATGAAAGCAAATGTACGGAGTATCCGCAAACAGCTTAGATACTCGGAAGAATTCAAAAGACGTCTTGTTTCGGATTTCGAGAAAGGCAAGTTCAGTGTTCCCCAACTGGAGAAACTGCATGGGGTCCCCCATGCCACAATTTATCGTTGGATCTATAAATTCTCTATCTTTAATGAAAGTGGATTTAGAGTTATCGAGATGAAGGACAGTAGCAACAAAAAGATGAAGGAGCTGGAGGCCCGTGTAAAAGAGCTGGAGCGCACAGTGGGCCGTAAGCAGATCATGATCGATTATCTGGAGAAGATGATGGAGATCGCCAAGGACGAACTCGATATCGACATCAAAAAAAACTTCGGCACCCCACAATCGAATGGTTCCGGAAAAACAAACAAAAAGTGAGTTTTTCCATGAACGATCTGTACAGGGAAGCCGGCCTGAGCAAACAGGCCGTCCTTCAGTACGGCGCACGGCAGAAGATCTTTGACGGGAAGGTCCGCCAGATGGTCCTCGAGGCGGATGAGCTTCGGGAAGACCATCCAGGTTGTGGGGTGGAGAAAATGTACCATACCCTTAAGCCCGATTTTATAGGAAGGGACAGGTTCGTGGAACTGATGATGGAACTGGGCTATAGGTTGAAACGCAAAAAGAACTATAGAAGAACGACCATTGCCTCCAAGATATATTACCCGAACCTTATCAAAGGCATGGCGGTGGACCGCCCATCGATGGTCTGGCAATCCGATATTACGTACATCCCGATTGGCGGCAGGCACTATTACGCCGTTTTTATAATCGATGTCTATACCAAGAAGATCGTGGGACACAAGGTCTCCGACAATATGCGGGCGCAGGCCAATATGGATGCCCTGAACAGGGCACTTAACGAGAATGCCGCTCCTATGTACCACCACAGCGATAGGGGAAGCCAATATACCTACAAAGGCTATATAGATCTTCTCAAGAAAAACGGAAGCAGGATAAGCATGGCGCTATCGGCCCAGGACAATGCCTATGCGGAGCGCATAAACAGGACCATAAAAGAAGAGTACCTGGACCACTGGAGACCAAAGGACTTTGGACAGTTAAAAAGGATGACGGCCAAAGCTGTAAAGAATTACAACAGTAAAAGATTACATAATAACAATAATAGAATGAGCCCTGAAAAGTTCATAGGCCAATTTCCTTTGTTGAGGCCTCAACAAAGGAAATTGATGACTATTTTTGACAATCAATTAGTAAATTAAACCGGTCAACTCTAATCAGGGATGTTCATTTAATGTTCAAGGCCGTCACTTCGAGTTTACCCGACCGTCAAGGCGGGCCTGCCTACCGGCAGGTAGGTGATCAGACGAAGGAGGATTGTAGCGAGAAGTAGACGGTAAGCACCAAACATATTCCCCTCTTGGGAGGGGCTAGGGGTGGGTTTTTGCGGGAGGTTAGCCTGCCTGCCGCAGGCAGGGGGTGAGTTTCTCCCCAAAGGCCCGGGCTTTCAATCCCTTTCGTCTCCCTTGCTTATCAGCGATGAATCCACCTTCCCTTATACTTCGGCTCAGCTCAGTACAGGCCAAGGGAAGGAGCCTTTTTACTACCCTCTATTAAATGGATAGTGGCATGATTTCAAATGGAAACAGCAAAAGACAGCTCCTTCCCCTAAAAAGGCCTGTCCCACGTTTTCCGCGGGAGGATAAGGTGGCTTCGACAAAGGAGAAGACGGAAGGGGTGCCCTTGGAGGCAATCTGTACATTCCCTTGCAGAGATTGCTTCGTCACCTCGCAATGACGAATTCTTATTAAAATCTTACGCATTTTCATATTAACACATTGGTACATTAACAGCATTTTCAAATTAATACATTGGTACATTTCCACATTAACCCATTTACACCTTGTTACTTTTCCACATTAATTCATTTTCAAATTATCAAATTGACTCATAATCAAATTAACACATTTGTACATTGGTAAATTACCCCCTTTTGCCTCTTTTCTCTTTTTTCTTTTCTCTCGGCTTTTGGCTTTTGGCTTTTGGCTCCCAAGAGATAAACCTATCTTTACATGGAATATATAACCTCATAGAATAATGGAATGCATTAGTGTTTTCGACATGCTCAAAATTGGCGTCGGGCCCTCCAGCTCCCATACCTTGGGCCCTTGGCGTGCTGCAGAGCGTTTTATTGGCGAACTGTTGGAAAAGAAGGTGTTCCATAACATTACCCGTATAAAAGTGGATGTATATGGTTCCCTATCCCTTACCGGAAAGGGACACGCCACCGATCTGGCCATTATGTTGGGCCTTACAGGTGCAGACCCGGTCACCATTCCCATTGAAAATATAAACGGTATCATAAAGGGAATTCAAGAAAGTAAAAAGCTGCTTCTAAACAATTCCCTGGAAATTCCTTTCGATCCAAAATTGGATATCATATTAAAAAGGGAATTTTTGCCTTTCCATGCCAACGGACTCACTTTTACCGCAATATTATCCAATGGGAAGCAAATAAAAGAAACCTACTACTCCATTGGCGGTGGCTTTGTCGTAAAAGAAGAGCTTAAACGTTCCAAAAAGAAACTGGAAGTTTTTAAGGCCTTCCCCTTTCCTATAGAAAAGGGAGCGGACCTATTAGCCACTTGCAAAAAAGAAAATAAATCCGTTTCCGAATTGGTGTTGATAAATGAGCGTTCCCTGCGTTCCGATTCTGAAATAGACAAAGGCCTACAACATATTTGGGATACCATGCTGGAGTGTATGTACCTTGGCTGCCATACAGAAGGGAGCCTTCCTGGCGGACTCAATGTACGGCGAAGGGCCTATGACACCCACCAAAAATTAAAAGGGGACCTCCCCTATTCCACCCCCGAAGAATGGCTTCAGACCATTAGACAGACCGAGGTTAAATTCAGATCCATCCTAAAATGGGTAAGTTGCTTTGCCCTGAGCGTCAATGAGGTAAATGCATCTCTGGGCCGAGTGGTTACCGCCCCTACCAATGGCAGTGCTGGGGTAATCCCGGCCGTGCTCATGTACTATATGGTCATAGAAAACCACGAGGCCAATTTTCAACACGTCAAACAGTTTTTGCTGGTGGCGGGAGAAATTGGCAGTATTTTTAAAAAGGGAGCTACCATTTCCGCGGCCATGGGCGGTTGTCAGGCCGAAATTGGCGTGTCTTCTGCCATGGCCGCCGCTGCACTGACAGAACTAATGGGTGGTAGTCCGGAACAGGTACTCATGGCGGCAGAAATTGCCATGGAACACCATCTGGGCCTTACCTGCGATCCCATTGGCGGATTGGTACAGATTCCTTGTATAGAAAGGAACTGCATGGGCGCCATAAAAGCTATCAACGCGGCAGAACTGGCGTTGGACTCCGACCCTGCCAATGCAAAAGTACCCTTGGATAAAGTGGTCAATACCATGTGGGAAACCGCCAAGGATATGAGCACCAAATACAAAGAAACCTCTGAAGGCGGACTGGCTGTTGGGGTGTACCTGAGTGATTGTTAGTACTCAGTGGCCCTTAGGCAAAAGCCATTAGCCAATGGGCAATAGTTTGTGTCTTCAACATTGTCAACTGTCGTCATTGCGAGTTTACCTACCGATAGGTAAGCCTGCCTTGCCGTCTGGCATGCGCAGCGCGGCAATCTGCTTCTTACAATGTACAATGCTTATGTTTGAAGTATAGTAGTATTGAGAATCTAGAGCCTAGATGTTAGAGCCTAGACTTAAGACTTATTTTGAAAGTTGTTTTACTAGGTGCTCCTTCCCCTGGCTAGGGGAAGGTGGATTCGACGTAGGAGAAGACGGAAGGGGTAGCCTGGGTGGCAATATGCTTCTTACAGTGAGCAATACCAATTGACAGTTTAATGTTTAATGTTCAAAAGTTCAAAGTCGTCACGTCGAGAGTTTAGAATAGCGAAGTGAACGGAAATCTGTTTTCAGTAAACAGAAGTGAGAATTGAGTATTGAGTATTGAGAATCTAGAACCAGGATCCTAGAAACTGGACTAAGGACTTATGTTTAATGTTATAAAGTTGAAGGTTCAAAGTTCTTTCGGAGATTGAGCCTGCCCGGCGGTAGACGGGCGGAGTCGAAATCGAAGTAGACGGAAATCTGTTTTCAGTAAACAGAATTGAGTAGTTAGTATTGAGAGGCTAGAATCTGGAGACTAGAAACTAAACAAAAATGGTATGTTGCAAATCGTCTGTGTTATCGTCAGTAATCACAAAACCCCATTAATGACAACATACAAATCCCCTCCCCTTGGGGGAGAGCCCGCCCGACTTTAGGCGGGGTTAGGGTGGGGTCCATAAAAAAGACCTTGGCCCCCGATCATTTCCATCTCACCCGCTTCCCTTGCACTTCAACTCTCCGCAAAGGCCCAAGACCTGGGCTTTCAAAACCCTCCGTCTTCGCTTATGGCGAAGCCACCTCCCTTCTTACTTCGGCTCCGCTCAGCACAGGTCTCAAGGGAGGAGCTTGTGTTGTCGTCACTTCGTAGCCTGCCTACCGGCAGGTAGGTGATCCGACGAAGGAGGATTGTATCGAGAAGTAGACGGTGTGCACCAAACCTGTTCTCGATACAAAATGCCTAACGGCATTCCACTCGCACTGACGACAGGACTTTTCCCGTCATTGCGAGTTTACCTACCGATTGGTAGGCCTGCCTACCGGCAGGTAGGCAAAGCGAAGCAATCTGCTTGTTACAGTTGAAAGTTAGAATGTTGAAAGTTAAAAGTTGGGATATAGTCGTGAGTAGGGAGAATTGAGATTCCAAATTCTAGAAACTGGACTAAAGACTTAAGTTTTCGGTTGCACTAACAATATGCTCCTTCCCCTAATAAGGCCTGTCCCGCTTTTTAGCGGGAGGAAAAGGTGGATTCGACGTAGGAGAAGACGGAAGGGGTGCCCTTGGAGGCAATCTGCTTGTTCCCTTGCAGAGATTGCCTCGTCGTCTCGGCTCCCTGTCTGTCCGCCAGGCAGGCCTGTCTGCCGCCAAGCAGGCTCGCAATGACGAATCTTATCACAACGTAACCAATTCCCCTCTTGGGAGGGGCTAGGGGTGGGTTTTTGCGGGAGGTTAGCCTGCCTGCCGTAGGCAGGGGGTGTGTTTCTCCCCAAAGGCCCGGGCTTTCAATCCCTTCCGTCTCCCTCGCTTATCAGCGATGAATCCACCTTCCCTTAACCAAGGGAAGGAGCTTTTTTATCGTCATTGCGAGCTAGTCCACCGCCAGGCGGGCGCAGCGCGGCAATCTGCTTGTTCCCTTGCAGAGATTGCCTCGTCGCCTCACAATGACGAATCCCTTTAAACTCCAACCCATTTTCAAATTTTCAAATTAACCTTTCCCCCATGCCTCGTGGCTCTTGGCTCTTGGCTCTTGGCTCTTAAAAAATATCCTCTTCCCATGATAAATACTTCAACCATAAACGATTTCATGCCAATTTCAATGCTCAGCCTCTATCAAAATTTCAATTATTCTAACATTTTATTTAAAAATCAAAGAAGAAATGAATAATAAAGTCAATATATGATGTAAATCATGTAAAATATAGGAAGTCCAATACATTCAAATAAGGTTTATTTGTACAGGGCTGTAATACCTTTATCTGGAAAAACCTATTTATGATTTCGTTACAGACCTACTGATCTATTGCAACCAAAAATATTTATTGATATGAGAAAAAGCTTTCGAAATTTATTATGGGGCGTACTCCTTGCGGGCGTATCCTGTTCAGAGGCCCCAAAAGGGGAAACAGCCGCAACATCCTTGCCTGTTTATAAGGATGTACCCTATCTGCAGGATTACAGCATAAAATATGACAAACAAGAGGACGATTTGCTACTATTCGAAGCTTTTATGGACCGTAACGGGGTTATTCAGGTTTCCTCTTCGGACGGAATTTTGCGCACTCATGATGGGCAATTCCTCTATCCCGGAATCCTATTACAGGATAAAACCTACCGCCCCCTGACCGATAAGAATATCTCGGCCATGACCATATATAAGGATCAATTTATATATCTGGATGACCAAGCGGTACTCAGTAATGCCTGGGCCGGAAGCCTATACCTAAAACACTCCTTACCCAAAGCAAATATTATTGCGCCAGGAAAGGATTTCGAATTCTTGATCGGCGATGGACAATCGCTTCAATATGTTTCCAAAAACAGTAATGGTTGGCAGGGAGCCCTATCCAAGGATAAGGCCATAGCCATAAAATATGACCAAAAAACCAATTCCTTCTGGGTTTTGGGGGAAGAATCCGTTAGTACCTTCAATCCAAAAGAAAAAACCTTAAAAACCGTCTTTGAGGGGAGTAATTTTACCTCCTTCGCCCTGTTGGACAATACATTGATATTGACCACCCTGGATGGATATTTCGAAGTAGACGCCACTTCCGGAAAACAAATTGGGGATAAAAAGATAAAATTGCCCTGGACGGAAATCAATTATGTTGAGGAAATTGACGGAAATCTGTGGTTTGGTTCTACCAAAGGCGCATTTATGCTCAAGGATGATGGTAAATTTAATTACTACTATGGAAAACGTTGGATGCCCAGCAACAATGTTAAACATATTTCCAAAGGTACGGATGGTTCCATCCTAATATTGACCGAAACTGGTCTTGGACAAATAGTCTTTGAGGAAATGACACTTTTTGACAAGGCTCAATTTTACGAAAAACAGGTACGGAACAGGCATATTAGATTGGGGTTCAATGCCACTCTTGTGGATATGGACAATGGTAATTTTGATACGGGCCGACTCTCGGATTCCGATAATGACGGACTATGGACCACTATGTACCTAGCAGGACAAGTTTTCCGATACGAGGTAACCAAATCCGAAGATGCCCTTCAGAACTGTAGGGAGGCTATGGATGCCATGGAAAGATTGTTCAGTATTAATCCTGTTCCAGGATTTCCTTCCAGGTCCTTTGAGCGAAGTGGGTATATAGAACAATTACATGATCCAGACAGATGGCAGCATAGCAATGATCCTGAATGGGATTGGAAATCAACCACAAGTAGCGATGAGGCCATTGGGCATATTTTCGCCTATGGTGCCATGGCAGAGCTTATGGACAACGACCTAAAGGATCGTGCCATTGTTCTAATCGACACGCTAATGAGCCATATCGTTAGAAATGATATGTATATGGTAGACTACGATGGCAAACCTACCACATGGGGCCGTTGGAATCCGGAGTACGTAAATGCCCGTCCAAAAATGGTGGGAGATCGTAAAATAAACGCTTCCAATATTATTGGCATGCTGCAAACGGCCTATCATTTTACTGGTAAGGAAAAATATAAGGAAAAAGCTTTTGACCTAATGGACAACCACGGGTACTTGGACAATTTAATGTGGCCCATGAAAGATGTTGCCATGGCTCCGGACGATGCGGATGATTGGAGCAAAATGCTATCCGAATCCTGGAACCATTCCGATGACGAAATGTACTTTGTAGGCTATTGGGGCCTATATAAATATGCCTTTAACGACACGCTAAAAACCAAATTCAAGGAAGCTATTCTAGACCATTGGGAAATTGAACGCCCAGAAAAAGAAGGTGCCTGGAATATTATGACGGCCCTCACCGGCACACAGGAGTTCGACTTGGAGGAAGCGGCCTGGTACCTTAGGGAACACCCTATGGACATGGTTGCCTGGGAAGTCATGAACAGCCATAGAAAAGATATTACATTTATAGAACCTAATTTTAGGGAACAGACAACAGCAGAGGTATTACCCCCTGATGAGCGCCGAGTACAAAGACATAACGCAAACATGTTCACATTGGATGGTGGCCGAAATGGTACAGAGGAATTCTCTGCAGGGGATATCTGGCTTCTCCCCTATTGGATGGGCAGATATTTAGGGGTTATTAGCGCTCCTCAAATTGAGGATTGAAAATTGAAAATAACAGAAACAGGTAAAATGGTATGGACATCCAAAAAAAACTCGTGAAATTAAATTTAGAAAGTAAACCAATACTCCTTCTCTTCATGACGCCCATACTTTTTAGTGCTTGTGGAAAAGACAATTATAAAATGGAAAAGCAGATTACCCAGGATTTCACTTATAACCATGACTTGGACAACAACGACAATTTTTCCCCGGACGATGAATGGCTGGTATATGACACCCGAACCGAAACAGGTGGTATTGGGGCAAATGGTAAAATTGAAAAGGTACATGTTGAAACCGGCGAAAAAGTAGTTCTGTACGAACTAGAACAAAACAGGGCCTATGGTCCGGGCGTGGGAGCTGTAAGTTATAGCCACACCAACAATGAGGTGGTTTTTATACATGGATTATTGAATTGTACCCAGGATAAGCCCTATGAGCAATGGAGAAGAACCGGGGTAATAATCAAGGACGACCAACCTGGACAGCCCATTTTTATGGATGCCAGGGACATTTCCTTTCCGTTTACAGTGGGGGCCTTGCGCGGGGGAACCCATAGACATGAATTTAGTGGCGATGGAAAATGGATAGGCTATACCTATAATGATGCCATTATGAAGAAACTTGAAGATTCCACCGGTCTTACCCACAACCTTAGAACCATAGGGGTTTCCAAAAAAGATTATCCAATAACCGTTACCGAATCCCAAGACGGTGAGAATTTTTCTGGGGAATGGTTTAGTACGTTGGTGGTGAAAGTAGTACCAAATCCCGTTCCTGGATCTGATGAAATAAGTAGGGCGGCAGGTGACAGCTGGGTGGGACATTCCGGCTACTTGAAATCCGATGGCGCTACACAAAGGGCAAGGGCCTTTATAGGCTCCACAATAGGTAAAAATGGGGAACAGGTAGATGAGGTCTATATAGTGGATATCCCGGAAGATATCACCATTCCGGGAGAGGCTGCCCTTGAGGGTACCGAAACCAATTTGCCCGCACCCCCTAAAGGAACCCGGCAACGTAGATTAACCTATACGGCCAATAACAAGTATCCTGGTTGCGAAGGTATTGTACGTTCCTCCTTTGGGGGAAGTATGCTTGCCTATATTGCCAAAGATGACCACAATATTAAACAGATCTTCAGCATATCTCCCTGGGGAGGCGAGGCCATACAACGTACTTTTCACGACTCGGACGTGCAAGGCGGTATTCGTTGGCATCCAAAAGAGCATCGCTTGGTCTATGTCTGGCAGAACTCCTTGGTAGGACTTAAAATAGAGGATGGCAAGAGTACCATCTTGACAAAACCTTCCCAAAATCCACCAAAAAATCCGGTTTGGTCCCACGATGGAAATAAAATAGCCTACAACCGAATGGTTTCCAAAGACGGGAATACACCCACCATGCAAATATTCGTCATTGAAATGTAATCAATATGTATAGAATTCTATTTTCATTAGCCTTAGCCCTGATTTTTTCCTTGGGAATCTGTGCACAGGAGACCACATTTTATCAGGATGTTGCTTTTATAAATAACATTTCTGTTGGACTTCCCGAGGGCAGTATTGATCAGATATCAATAGTTGACAATACGCCTATAGCAACAACCACTTCCGGGCAGTATGAATGGAAGGATTCCAAATGGATCAGAAGCAAAAAAGGGTATTCGGCCGCTTCCCTACCCAAATTTAAAGGTCTACCAGAAGAAGCCGGTAGGGTCCTCAGCAACACAAATTTCGGAAATACCACCTATGTGGGTTGTGAAAACGGACTTTATGTGAAAATAGGCAACAACAAGTGGAAACGGGAGCTTCCCTCGGACATAAATTATAGTTGGGCCCTAAAACAGGTCGCAGCCCTAACAGTAGATACAAAAAACCGATTGTGGTTTGGTGCCAAACAGGGCATCGGCCGCTTGGAGAAAGATAAATGGACGCTGTTTACCGGAAAGGAAGGAGTGCCCTACACTAATTTCAACTGTGCAGCCCCCGGCCCAAAAGGTCAGGTGTGGTTTGGTACTGAATATGGCGCTTTTAGGGTGGAAGAGAATACTTTTTTCTATAGGGCAAACCGCAGATGGCTTCCGGACAACCACGTAAATTCCATTGCCGTTGATGCCAAGGGCACGGCCTGGATCGCCACCAAAAATGGCCTTGCCCAAATTGTTTCCCAGGAAATGACCTATCCCGAAAAGGCAGCATATTTCACAAAACAGGTAGAGGACAGACATAACAGAATGGGATTTATCTGTCAAAGCCACTTAACAGAACAATTTGATATAAACACCAGCCAACTGGCCATCTCGGATAACGATGGGCAGTATACCGCCATGTATGGAGCCGCCCAGGCTTTCCGATATGCCATTACCAAAGATCCCGAGGCCCGGGAACTGGCCAATAGAAGCTTCTACGCCCTAAAATGGCTGGTAGACATTACCCATGAACCTGGGTTTCCCGCAAGGGTGATCATTCCTGTGGATTGGCATGAACCTGTTAACGAGCAGTACAATAGGGAATACAATCTACGACGTCAGGAAAACGACCCTTTCTGGAAGGATATTTTTCCCCGTTTTCCACTTAGTGATGACGGAAATTATAGATGGAAATGCGATACCAGCTCGGACGAATTGGCCGGACATTATTTTTATTACGGTATTTATCACGATTTGATAGCGGAAACCAAGGAAGAAAAGGATGCCGTTAAGCAGGTGGTCGCCGATGTAACTGATCACCTTATAAAACATGGTTTCAAATTGGTGGATTATGATGGGAAACCCACGCGTTGGGGGAGTTTTGATCCCGACTATTTTAATTCCATTTGGGGCTGGGACCAACGCGGACTCAATGCTATGATGATGCTTTCTTTTTTAAATGTTGCCTCCCATGTTACCGGAGATCCCAAATATGATGAGGTAGCCGAAATGTTGCGGGAAAAGGAAAATTATGATATCTATGCCATGCATGCCAAAGAATTTTTCCCGCCGGAGAATGCAGTGCCCTGGGACAATAATCTAGGTCTAATGAGTCTGTATGGCCTCATCAATTACGAGAAGAATCCGGAAAGACAAATTATGTACCGTATTGCCCTAGAGAATGCATGGTTGCATATCAGCAAGCAGAAAAATGCCTTTTGGGACGGGCTCTATGGTGCTATGGCCGGTTTTTTTACCCAAAAAGTGGATGAAGGCTTTTTTAAGCCCCAAGAGCTTTTTACCGAAAATCCCTTGTTTGCCAAGGCCAGTATTGACAGGTACTACAAGAGTAGCTTGGACAACCGCTATATGACAGAAACCCTACAACGAATTCCCTTGGACCTGATAGGGTATGATATGGACAACACCCACCGCCTGGACATACAATTGGACCCAACTCCGGGACAAGTAAAGGATATGGGCTGGGGCAACGACACCTATGCGCTGCCCATTGATGAAAGGGGCCACGTAAGATTGGACAGGGATGCCACCGTACTCCATGATAACGAAGGTAATGGCTATGCCGAGCACGAAGGCACCTTTTACCTCCTACCCTATTATTTGGCGGCCTACCATAAACTAATTGAACCTTAGACCGCTATATCGGCTATAGCCATGCGGTTATTTAAAGCATAACATCAATGCCAAGGCCTTTTATAATAATGTTATACATTGTTCTTCTGGGTCATGCTTATGGCTACCCTCAAAACGGGCTGCCGAAACCAAAAAATGGCAACACCTATGTAATAGCCCATAGAGGTGCCCATAACGGAATTCCTGAAAACTCTTTAGCCGCATATCAGAAGGCTATTGAACTGGAATGCGATTTTGTGGAAATCGATATAAGAACCACCAAGGATGGCGAATTTGTAAGTGTTCATAATGCTACCATTGATGCCTATGTTATGGAACAGAAAGGAAAGGTCAAAGACTATACCTTATCCCAATTACGTGCCATGGACATTGGAATAAAAGTGGGCGAAAAATGGCGCGATACCAAAATTCCAACCTTTGAGGAAATCCTGGCACTGTGCCAGGACAAAATTGGTATTTACCTGGATTTAAAAGAGCCCGATCCAAAAGCCTTGATTCCGATCATTAAAAAATACCACATGCAGGAGGCCATTGTTTGGTACCTCCCAGCCAGTGCCCACAGTGAACTAATGGCTATAAAGAGCAACTGTCCCGAATGCCTTATTATGCCAAATCCCGGCACCAAAAAGAACATTAACAAAGTTTTGAAAGGATATTCCCCAAAATATATGGCTTCGGACATGGACCATATCTCCAAATCCTTTGTGAAAAAATTACATTCCAAAGGAGTTACGGTATTTGTGGACGATGATGAAGATGACCCCAAGAAATGGCAAAAGGAATGGCAGAAACTAATGAAGCTAGGGGTCGATGGGATACAAACTGATCAACCTGAAGCTTTAATTAAATTCCTTTCTTCCCAGGAAAATCGCTAATTATTTTTTCAAAGATTTCTTAAAAACATGAACTTGGCCAAGTCAATTACCTCAGAGCAAACCTGTCTGCCAACTATGGCAGGCTACCCCCCCTCCCAAGGAGGGGAAACTTTTTAGATTTAACAATATTAGCACCTAACTAATTCCCTCCCCTTGGGGGAGGGCCTGCCCGACTTTAGGCGGGGTTAGGGAGGGGTCCCTTGGAAGGCCTGCCCCGCATTTTGGCGGCGGTTAGGGGTGTGTTTTATTCCCATAAACTCCAATCTTCCACATATGCTCGGGTTTACAATACCTTCTGTCTCCTCCGCTTACCAGGGAAGGATCCACCTTCCCTTAACCAAGGGAAGGAGCTTTTTTATTATCGTTCATTCAAAATTCTTATTGAAGTCCTCCCCCGGACCTCCCTATTTTCAACACCAATACAATAGATTATATTTGTAATACAAACCGATCAGCCCCAAGCCCTTATAGAATTTATTTTGACCACAAAAAACCAATAGCCCCAATTACTCACAACCCTCTTTTCTTCTTGTATCAATCAAATAAATGATCTTATAAGTGCCTTGGTCATTAAACAGTTGAAAGGAATTAACTCCACAATGACTAAAACTATCGTTCACCCAAAATTCGTAGTTGGTCCATGCATTGGCCATAGCGCCGTCAATTTGAATATTATAGGACAATATTTTTTCTTCAAATTTTGTGGTAGCAGGTATGGACACTATGGATCTTAGAAAATGGCTGAAATTATCCGTTTTTACTACCTCCCTCCCATCCGCATCTTTTCCAATGGTCTGTAGCACAATATCCTTGGAAACCGTTTCCTTTAGGGCCATTGAATCCTGCTGGTGAAAAGCCTCGAAAAAAGAATCTATGGTCCTTTTAACCATTTCCTCCCGACTGTTTTGGGCATAGACAAAATTAATTGCCAACAAAAAAACTAAAACGAAAATTCTAGTATTGTTCATATTTATAAGGTCTTGAACGTCACATAAAAATAATCAAAAAATAAAAAAATTTGGAACTAACTATTGCTAGATTCACAATTTTTGGAACAAATCATTACTTTTATCCCACCAAATACAATCTAGATGTCCACTGCCAAAAAAGAATACAAAAGAGTAACAGTAAAATCTCTCGTTGATATGAAAAAAAACGGAGAGAAAATATCGATGTTGACGGCTTATGATTATTCCATGGCAAAAATTGTCGATGCCGCCAATGTGGATGTAATATTGGTAGGAGATTCTGCCAGTAATGTTATGGCCGGACATGAAACCACCCTACCCATTACCTTGGATCAAATGATCTATCATGCCTCTTCGGTTATACGGGCGGTAAACCGTGCTCTGGTAGTAGTGGATATACCATTTGGAAGTTATCAAAGCGACCCCAAGGAGGCGCTGCGCTCTGCCATCAGGATCATGAAAGAAAGTGGAGCCCATGCCGTAAAGGTTGAAGGTGGGCAGGAAATAAAGGAATCTGTAAAAAGAATTCTTAATGCAGGCATCCCCGTAATGGGACATTTGGGCCTAACCCCTCAATCCATTTATAAATTTGGCACTTATACCGTAAGGGCAAAAGAGGAAGAAGAAGCACATAAACTCATTGAAGATGCCAAACTTTTGGAAAAAATGGGGTGTTTTGCCATCGTTCTTGAAAAAATACCCGCCAAATTGGCCAAGGAAGTAGCAGAAAGTGTCTCCATCCCCATTATTGGCATTGGTGCAGGAAATGGTGTGGATGGACAGGTGTTGGTGATTCACGATCTATTGGGAATAACCCAGGAATTCAATCCAAGATTTTTGCGGAGGTACCTCAATCTTTATGAAGAAATGGGCAATGCCATTTCCAAGTATGTAGACGACGTAAAAACGAGGGACTTCCCTAGCGACGAGGAGCAATACTAAACAAAAGTAAAATTATTCCCGCATAAGGCCCGCCATTTTATTGCGCGCATGTGCTATGAACTAGATATTCAATTCTTTACAAGTGTCCACAAAAACTATTTCCACCCCTGAGAATCTTCAGGTACTATACGAGGATAACCACCTTATTGCCATCAACAAAAGGGCGGGTGACATAGTGCAGGGCGATAAAACCGGGGACACTCCGCTCAGCGAAGTTGTAAAACAGTATCTAAAAACCAAACATAACAAACCGGGCAACGTTTATTTGGGGGTAGCACACCGGCTAGATAGGCCAACTACAGGTATTGTGGTCTTTGCCAAAACCTCAAAGGCCCTGCCCAGGCTCAACAAATTGTTTGCTGAAAAAGATGCCCAAAAGACATATTGGGCGGTAGTCAATAAAATGCCCGAGAAGGAATCGGATACCTTGACCCATTGGCTGAAACGAAATCCAAAACAGAATAAATCATACGGCCATAAAAAGGAAGTTCCCGATAGCAAAAAAGCCATTTTGGACTATAAGGTAATTAAGCAGCTAGACCGTTATTTTTTATTGGAAATCGATTTGAAAACAGGGAGGCACCATCAAATTAGGGCACAATTGGCGGCTATTGGGTCTGTTATAAAAGGGGATCTAAAATACGGAGCGGATCGAAGCAATAAGGACGGAAGCATACACTTGCATGCCAGAAGCCTTTCTTTTATACATCCCGTTAAAAAAGAATTGTTGCAACTTATAGCGCCACCCCCAGAGGATAGCGTTTGGAATGCTTGTTTATGATATTTATAGCCATCATTTATAGGACCTTACACTCTCAATAACTACAGAACTTAAAATAAGTATTCCGCCCATTACCGTTGTCCAACTAGGAATTTCCGAGAGGAAAAACACCCCTATCAATATTCCGTATACCGGTTGCACACTGCTTAGGATACTCACCGTAGTAATACTAAAATGTTTAAAACAATTGAGGAATAGGGTATGCCCAATAGCAGTAGTGAACAGGGCCAATGTTAACAGTGCCGGCCATTGGTCGGCAATGGCATCGACCTTATAAATAAAAAATGCCGGGGCCAATATAAACCCTACTATGCCCGTTTGGTAGGTCATCATTAAAGATCCGTTGTAATGGGCCGCCCTGGACTTTAGTATAATATTCCTGATAGCATAGACAAGTGCCGAAAAAACACCAAGACCCACGGCCACGCTATGGGTATTGCCCGTTTCAAAGTCGGGAGCCAACAAATAAATGCCGCCCAATACCAAAAGTCCCAAAACAAAATGAATTCTCTGGAACGGTGTTTTTAAGATCAATGGCTCCAATAATGCTGTTATAATGGGGTAGGTAAACATGGACAACATACCAATGGCCACATTGGAAAGCTGCAGGGAATAAAAATAGGTCAACCAATGAATACCCATGAAAATACCACTTAAAAAAATAATAGGGTAATCCTTTTTGGCAACGCGGAACGATATTTTCTTCCACTTACAATAGAGCAAGAGAAATAAAAATGCCAATCCCGCCCTACTGGCTATGGTTACAGGTACCGGCAATTGTACATATCTACCCAGGGCTCCGGAAGTACTAATAAAAATCATGGCCAGATTAATCTCCAGCAAATGGTTTATGTGAAGGCTTTTGCTTTTCAAGAATATATTTTATCGGGTCACGGACATGGCCTTCTCTTTAATAATTTGTGCTACGGGTTTATTTTGTAGATGACTTTCCAACCAAGAAATAATATCCAAATATAAGAAAGCACGTTTTTCATAGGGATGGTTTTCATATTTCTTTAATTCATCGTACAGCTTTTGGAACTCATTGGGCAATTCGTGTGGGAAAATATCGCCCAAGCGTCTTAAAAATTTGATCATTTCCTTCTGTACGGCATGTAGATCGTTCATTTTTAATAAGAACTTATAGGTGCTTTTCAGCTGCACTTCCAAATGATAGTCCATACCTGCCTCGTAATGGGCAATAAGACTTAGCACTCGGGCAAAGCACATTAAGTCTTCCCGCATTTTTAGGTTCTTATTGTTAATGATCCTCTTTAAATATTGAATACAGGTTTTGTTGTCACCATATCCAAAATAAAGGCATGCTATCTTATAGTACAATACCATTACGTGATGCTGGTCTATCCTATCCTTATGTTTATTGATACCGTATTCTACTATTTTGACCAAATATAGGCCCTTTTCAAAATTGCCCTCCAAGAAATGAAGGTTTAATTTATTTAAATTGATATATAAAAAGGCCAAGGACGCTATATTGTCATTGTCCGGAAATTCCTTGCTTCCCACAATTTTTTCCAATTTCTCCAAGGTTTCCTTGAATTGGGAGCTATATTTTACATAAAATAAGGATTCCAACAAATAATGGTTTCCCTTTAAAAAGAATACGGGGTTTAAATAGATCATTTCCTTATTATCATAAAAAAGATCTACCCATTTACTGGAATACTTATAACATGACAAAAAATCCTGGGTCAGAAAACTGTACCAAAGATGCGCCTTGTACAGCCAAAGTTTTTCCCTAAAACCTAGGTCCTCAATATTATATTTCGGCAAATGCTTCTCGAAATATTTCTGAACCCTTTTAATATCCTCATCGCTTCTAACATAGCCAATTTTTAACATCTGTCCATATAGCTGTAGTGCCAGATTGGATAATTTACTGGTAATTACATTTTGTGCCGAAAGTTGTTTGGCCTGTACAGCCAGTTCATCGGCCCTGTCCGGAATACTACGGGTTATATACTGGGTCTCTATCAACTTCTCAAATTCAACAATTTCATAGGCCACGTTTTTCTCCTCATTTTCAATTGCGGTAGCCTTGGCCTTATCCAATATTTTGAGACTCTGCTTGTAAAGTCCCTTTTGGTAAAGAATTGTGGCAAAATCCAATTGCTCTCGGATCTGCACCCTTATATTTTGATTTACCGGGTTTAACCTAAGGCTCACCAAGATCTGCTTGTACAGGTGGGCCTTAAGGTTGGACAACTGGGCCTTCTTTACTATCCCATTTTCCAGTATTAATTTTTCATCATAGACCTTAATTTTATCCATTAAATTAAAAAGGGCAAGAAATTTGGCATCGGTATTCACTCCCAAGCGCCCAACATACAATTTAAATTGACGTTTCTCTGACTTGGAAAGTGATTTGACCAAAACGAATAATGCATCTTTATGAGCATTTGTCATCGTAATAATAAAGGTTTATATAATTGATAATCAGTGTTTTAAATACTTCAAAAAGTTATTTAACGTTGTAAATGCTATTTTGTAATTAGGACAAGCAAACCTACTAGTACTATATTCGTATAGCGCACATAAAATTACGTAAATATAATGAGCAAAGAAAAGGTACATATTTTTGACACAACACTTAGAGATGGAGAGCAAGTCCCCGGATGTAAATTGGATACGGACCAAAAATTAATTATTGCTGAGAGATTGGATCTTTTGGGGGTAGATATTATAGAAGCCGGTTTTCCTATTTCCAGTCCAGGAGATTTTAATTCTGTGCAGGAGATTTCAAAAATTGTAAAGAATGCAACGGTATGTGGACTTACGCGTGCTGTTAAGAAAGACATTGAAGTAGCTGCAGAGGCTTTGAAATATGCCAAAAGACCAAGGATACATACAGGTATTGGAACCTCCGAATCCCATATTAAATTCAAGTTCAACTCCAATAAGGATGCTATAATAGAACGGGCCATAGAGGCGGTAAGTTATGCCAAAACCTTTGTTGAGGATGTAGAATTTTATGCCGAGGACGCAGGAAGAACGGATAATGAATTTTTGGCAAGGGTCTGTGAAGCTGTAGTTAAGGCAGGAGCCACCGTATTGAATATCCCTGATACCACTGGTTACTGTTTGCCAGAGGAATATGGGGCCAAAATAAAATATTTAAAGGAAAACGTAAGCGGTATTCACAAGGCTATTTTATCCTGTCATTGTCATAACGACCTGGGATTGGCTACCGCAAACTCCATTGCCGGGGTAATCAACGGTGCCAGACAAATAGAATGTACCATTAACGGTATTGGTGAACGGGCCGGAAATACTGCACTAGAGGAAGTGGTAATGATCTTAAGGCAGCATCCTACCCTAAATTTGGACACCAACATCAACAGTAAATTGTTATACGACACCAGTCAGATGGTATCCCAAAAAATGGGAGTATATGTTCAACCCAACAAAGCCATTGTAGGTGCCAATGCATTTGCACATAGTTCGGGAATCCATCAGGACGGAGTAATAAAAAATAGGGAGACCTATGAAATTATAGATCCAGCAGATGTTGGGGTAAACGAGTCTTCCATTGTACTTACCGCTAGAAGTGGTAGGGCGGCCTTGGCCTATAGGGCTAAAAATGTAGGATACGAACTTACCAAGACCCAACTGGATGTGGTTTACCAGGAGTTTTTGAAATTCGCGGATAAGCAGAAAGAAATTTTCGACGAGGATATACATGATATCATCGTTGCCAGTGGCATTAAAATAAAAAGCATAGCTTAAAATGAATCTAAAGATAGCTCTTTTAGGGGGAGATGGCATTGGTCCAGAGGTCTTGGCTCAGTCTGTAAAATGTTTACAGGCTGTTGAAGAGACCTTCAACCATCATTTCACTTATACAGAAGGGTTGATCGGAGCTGTAGCAATGGACAAATACGGCTCCCCGTTACCAAAGGAGACCATAGATCTTTGCAAGGCTTCTGATGCTATTCTTTTTGGGACTATAGGTACCCTAAAATATGATGAAAACCCAAGTGCAAGAGTACGCCCCGAACAGGGATTACTTCAATTGCGAAGGGAATTACAACTTTTCACCAATATTAGGCCCGTAAAGATTTTTCCAACCTTGGTAAATAAATCACCTCTAAAAAAGCACGTTATTTTTGGAACGGATTTCGTTATCTATCGTGAGCTTACCGGTGGAATCTATTTCGGTGAAAAAAAACTAAGTGAGGACGGAACAGTTGCTTCCGACCTATGTGAATACTCCGAAAAGGAGATTAGTAGAATTGCCCATTTGGCCTTTAAAGCCGCCAAAAATAGACGTAAAAAATTGACATTGGTAGACAAGGCCAATGTCTTGGAGACCTCTAGGCTATGGCGCAAAGTGGTCATCAGAATATCGGAGAGCTATCCAGAAGTACAGTTGGATTTTTTGTTTGTGGACAACGCTGCCATGAAAATGATGTTGGATCCGAACGACTTTGATGTTATCCTGACCGATAATATGTTCGGCGACATTTTGTCCGACCAGGGCAGTGCCATTTGCGGATCCAAAGGACTTCTGCCTTCGGCCTCGATTGGCAATGAACACGCCATGTTTGAACCTTTTCACGGTTCCTACCCACAGGCTGCCGGAAAAAATATAGCCAATCCTGTAGCCTCCATCCTATCAACCGCCATGATGCTTAGCCACTTCGGACTACATGAAGAGTCGCTCGCCGTTGTAATAGCAGTAGACAAATCCATGAAAAAACATGTGGTTACAAAGGACCTGAACGCTTCAAGTAAATATGGCACCACACAGGTTGGGGATTTTATAGCCGGAAACATTATAGATTCTGATGAAAACCTCAATTATAACTACGAAAACATAGGGTTGGGAAGATCCACTATCATCTAATTACCGTTTAGTAGACTACCTCGGGGCAAGCGTTGGAGCACCTACTTGCGGAAGGAAAGTTTAAATCTCGATTATCGAGTAAAGGTCATTTTCTTTTTATGGATTTTCTTCTTTCTAAAATAGGAAGGATAAATTCCTTCTGGGCCAAGCTCTAATTTAATGCTGATTGCTTTATAACTCAAGTAGTTGAAGTATGAAGTTGTGAAAGTCTTTCTTAAAACTATCGTAATTGCTACCCGTTGCCGGACCGTTGAAACCAGTGTATATTTTTTGTACCTCACCCCTTTTGCCTATAATTATAGTTGTTGGAAAGGAAAGTACATGATTCAACATGGGTAATTTTTTTTGAGCCTTTTCCTTATCTATACCTCCGTATTGAGCCAACAAAATGGGGTATTGAACCCCTATTCTATCTTTAAGTCTATTAATGGATTTATATGCGGCCTCCTTGGTTTTAGCGTATTCGAAAGCTAGGGCGATAACAGCTATTTTTTCATTGGAATGTTTTTCTACATAATCTACCAAAAACTTGGTTTCATCCAAACAGTTTGGGCACCAGGTCCCCATAATCTGAACGATCACTACCTTATCCTTAAAAACAGGATCAGTCAATGAAACCAAATCACCTTCAGAATCAGGGAACGAAAAGCTTAGCCTATCATACCCTTTTTTCAAATACGTCAAAGCCTCGGAATTGGGCAACTCGTAGTTTTCGTTTCTTTTCGCCACGAAAAACTCCTTGGAATGCTTTCCGGAGTAAAAAACTCCCACCATGGAGCTATCTGTAGTTTTGGCTTTGAACAAGTATGCCCGGGCGCCATCAAAAGTGGAGAACTTTACAGAGTCCACACTATTGATCCCTTCCAAAAAACGGTAATCTCCTGTGGCGGTCCTAAAGGTTCCGGAAACCTTGTCATCTACCTGCCTGAAGCTTCCCTTGGCCATATAGCTTTCCCCATTTTCAGGTATGAACTCCACCTCCCAGTCACCAGAAATATTGGTATTGGGTATACCACTGCTTTTAAAGCGTTCCTCTATCCCATGGACCGCCTTAAAGGGCAAAACCCTTTCTTCATTTTCTTTAATAAATTTTCCTTTTATCTCTTTGTCCGTAAATTTTCCTGCCAAGTATCCTTCAAAAACCGGCAATCTAATGACCACAGAATCTTTCATCACCTTTATTTCGTCAATAAAAATAGTTTCATCGGCGTTGTACAATTCAATTGTGTTTGCTCCACTTGCGGTGTTCTTAAGGTTAAAATTGAAAGGTAAAAGTTGATGGTCACCTACTTCCAATTGGGCCAACCAAATGCCTTCTTCCAATACAATAGCATTAGAATCTTTACAGCTATTGAACAGTGTAAATAGAAAAAGTATGAAGAAAATGTGCTTCATTTTTAAATTATAATTAAGTTGAGAGGGAACCTCTCTTAGGGGGGATTTTTGGCCCAATTCACATTTTGGTCGAGCGAATTGAAAAGAATGTTGGAAAAAATACAAAGTTAAGTAACAAAAATTTTTGGATATTAAAAAATAAAACATTCAATCAAATACGTATTGAATGTCTTCTAGCATTGTTTTATATTTGAGGTCTTTAAAAAAACTCGATGAAAATATCTTACAACTGGTTGAAGCAGTTCTTGAAAATTGACTGGGATTCCAATAGGACAGCTGAATTATTAACTGACTTGGGCCTAGAGGTTGAGGGTATTTCTCCTTTTGAATCTGTTAAAGGAGGATTGAGAGGAATTGTGGTTGGTGAAGTTTTAACCTGTGTAAAACATCCTAACGCCGATAAATTAAAATTAACCACTGTAAATATAGGTCTTGAAGCTCCTTTGCAAATTGTCTGTGGCGCACCCAATGTAGAGGCCGGACAGAAGGTACCCGTGGCCACCATAGGAACAACCCTATACACTGCGGAAGGAGAAGCCTGGGTCATAAAAAAAGGAAAGATTCGTGGAGAGGAAAGCCATGGCATGATCTGTGCCGAAGATGAGCTTGGATTGGGCGAAAGCCACGACGGAATTATGGTACTCCCTGATAGCTTAAAGGTTGGAACACCCTGTTCCGAAGTTTTCGAGGTTGAAGTGGATGAGGTCTTTGAAATTGGGTTGACCCCAAACAGGGCCGATGCCATGAGCCACTTTGGAGTTGCCAGGGATTTAAAAGCCGGATTTAAGCAAAAGGATATCCTTAAGGAACTGATTACCCCCCCTGTGACCAATTTCAATATTGTAAACAGATCATTAAAAATTGATGTTGAGGTAATCAAAAGCGAACTGGCTCCAAGATATTGTGGAATAACCATAAGCAATCTAATTGTACAACCATCACCGGACTGGTTGAAAAACAGATTAAGATCTATTGGAATTACCCCAAAGAACAATGTAGTGGACGCTACCAATTATGTGTTGCACGAATTGGGGCAGCCCTTGCATGCCTTTGATGCTGCAAAGATCAAGGGAAACAAAATAGTGGTCAAAACACTTCCCAAAGGAACCAAATTTACCACTTTGGACGGGGTTCAGCGCACATTGAACGATGATGATCTTATGATCTGCGATACAGAAAAGCCCCTGTGTATAGCCGGAGTCCTTGGTGGGCAAAATTCCGGGGTTACTGAAAGTACCAGTAGTATATTCCTGGAAAGTGCCTTCTTTAATCCAGTATCCGTAAGAAAAACTGCCAAAAGACACAATATTAATACAGACGCTTCCTTCCGATTTGAAAGGGGGATAGATATTGATAATGTTGAATATTGCCTAAAACGGGCTGCTCTCCTTATCCACGAAATTGCAGGGGGAGATATTACTTCGGACATTGTAGATATTTATCCTAAAAAGAAGGACGACTACCACGTGTTTTTGACTTTCGACAAAATTAACAAGCTTATAGGTCAGGAAATACCTAAGGACACCATAAAATCCATTCTGGCATCATTGGATATAAAGGTTAAAAATGTTACTGAATCCGGACTGGGGTTATCAATTCCATTTTACCGTGTTGATGTACAGCGTGAGGTAGATGTTATTGAAGAAATTCTTCGTGTTTTTGGCTATAATAATGTAGAGTTCAAAGAAAAACTCAACGCTTCCATTGCTCCTACTTCCAAATTTGAGGATTATAAGATCCAAAACATTATAGGTAATTTTTTAGCTTCAAAAGGATTTAATGAAATATTGGCCAACAGCTTAACTTCCCCTGCCTATAATAAATTATCGGAAGATATTAGGGAAGAGCAAACTATTAGTATGTTAAACCCCCTTAGTACCGATCTATCGGTAATGAGGCAATCTATGTTGTTTTCAGGTTTAGAGGCCATTGCCCACAACAGCAATAGGCAAATGCACAACCTCAAAATATTCGAGTTTGGAAAGACCTATCACCAATATCAGACCCAGAGAGAGGAGAAAAAGCACCTAAGCATTCTTGTGACCGGGAACAGACTGGAAGATACTTGGACTACACCTCCAAAAAAGGCAGATTTCTTTTACCTTAAAGCTATTGTGGAAAATCTCTTGAATAGATTGGGACTTACCCATCTTATTTCCCAACCTGCTTCCAGTGATATTCTATCTGAGGGGATTTCCTTGTTATTGGCCAATAAGGCAATGGTTAGTATTGGAGTGGTAAAGAAATCCATTTTAAAGGAATTTGATATTAAAGAAGAGGTTCTATATGCGGATTTTGACTGGGACTATATTTTGGAAGCCATTGTGAACAGCAAAATTATTTATAAAGAGATTCCAAAATATCCTGAAGTGACTAGAGACTACGCCCTTTTAGTGGACGAGCAGGTAAGTTTTAAGCAGATTTACGACATTGCACTTCAGACCGAACGGAAATTTTTAACCAATGTAAACCTTTTTGATGTGTACAATGGTGAAAATTTGCCCGAAGGCAAAAAGTCCTATGCCGTGAGCTACACCTTGCAAGATGAAAACGGTACCTTGACCGACAAGCAGATAGATAAGATAATGAACAAGCTTTTACAGCGCTATGAAAGCGAATTAGGAGCAGAATTACGGTAAATTTGTGGCTGAAAGGGCATTGGGCAATATAACACTGTCTATCTCATGGATAATCCCATTGCATTGATTGGCATCGGCACTGGTTATTTTGGCCCTATTTCCAGCCTTGTCCGTAAGTACAATATCCAATCCGTCCATGGAAGCGAAAATTTTATCGCCCTGCACAGTTGTAAAACTAGCTTTTCCATTCCCGTTGCACAAAGCCTTTAAAATTTTGGAGGCCGTTATGTTGCCAGCAACAATGTGATAGGTTAAAAGTGAAAAGAGCTCCTTTTTATTTTCAGGTAATAATAATTCCTTCAAGTTTACTTTGGAGAGTTTTCTAAAAGCCATATCAGAGGGCGCAAAAACAGTAAACGGACCATCCTCGTTCAATATCTTGTCCAAATTTGCCGCCTTTACAGCTTCCAATAATGTATAATGGTTACCAGAATCTGCAGCACTTTCTATAATGGAATTTTCCTTTTTTAAAAAGCTATTTTCGGTGAACGACGTTTGGCCATAACCAAGGGAAGTGATTAAAAATAATAGAGCGCAAACGGACACATAGCTTTTCATTGGTTCTGGGCTTGGGAATTTTAAAAAAATCGATAAACGGTTAAATTCGTCGACAATATACAATATTCAGTCTATTGTTCTAAAAAAAGTTATTAACTAATTTCAAAATATCACAATATTGAAATATCGGTTGTAAATACACCATTTTAATACGGGTTTTAATACATATTTCTAACTTTTAACGCTTTAGACCAAAAACAAAAACCTTAATTCCTTAACTTTATAACAATTGCTCACTAGTGTCCCATTAAAATTGGGACGTTTTAAAAATTAAATAAATTTGGCCCATTAAGCCTATTTCGTTCTTTGTCATTTTGAAATTTAGTTTTGCTAAAGAGTTCCCGAAGGTTCGTTTTATCGGTCAGGGAGATGCTTAATATCTGCAGCACTTCATAAGTACTTCTCTCCAGTTTCATATCGTGCTGAACGATGGCCACCAAACAATAGGTGCAGATGGCAGCATAGATCTGGATTCGCACGGCATTCTCGGTAGTACCCCAGAACTTTTTGATTTTAAGGTGTTGTTTCAGCCATTTGAAGAACAGCTCTACCTGCCAGCGGTTCTTATAAAGTTCAGCAACCTGTAGGGCTGAGATGTGAGTAGCATTGGTCAAAAAGACGAACTCCCGTTGTTGTAGTTCATCCCAGTATCTGACAAGCCGCAGTGACCCAGGATAGTACTGCTTTGGGTAAAATCCAGTCAACCCAATGGTCAGATCTGAAAGCACGTTCCTGGGCAATCTGCGTTTCCACTTGATGGATCTGTACTGCAGGTTATTCTTTGCCCTGATCACAAAGTAAGCACCTATCTGATGGATTTTGTACAGCATCTTAAAGTTGTTATAGGCTCGATCAAATATATAGTAGGACCCTGGTTCATAAGGAATTTCTTTCATAACCTTTGAGTCGTGTACTGAAGCTTCGGTAATATGAAAAAATGCCGGTATCTGTGTTTCCACATCATACAAGGTGTGTACTTTGATGCCACCTTTTCTCCTTCGGAACTTTGCCCACCAGAATACGGAAAGACACAGGTCGATCGTTGTCGAATCGAAAGCATAGACGTGGCCACTCAGATCGAAGATGTTGGTAGTTCTGGTTTCTCTGGCCTGATTTACCAAATAGTAGGCATACTCCTCAAAGATATGGTAATCCCTGTCCTGATTGGCCCTTGCCAAAGATGATTTAGAGACATTCTTCCCCATTCCCAAATGATAACATTTGGATCGGTGGGCATCAAGTGCGATTACCAGATCCCTAAGGCTTTCACGATTGGAGAGCTGGCCGAACATCAAAGCGAGCAACTGGTTCCAGCAGGTGAAGTGCTTCACATATTTATCCCCCCGATAGGTACGAACAATATAATTGAACTTGTTTCTATCCAAAAAGGAAACAAGCTGTGAGAAAACGAATTTGTCTCTATGCATTGCAAATCTGTATAAGAATTGCAAAAGTTAAAATTGAAATCCGTTTAATCGAAAAACCTCTGTAACTAACTATATTTCAAATATTTCAAAGAACTATTTTAGATTTTAATGGGACAGTAATGACAATTGCTCTAAAAGAATATAATATGTTATTGAGAAGAACCAATATTCGGGAAAAACTTATTCTAACTAAGCAAAAGGACAAGTCTGCCGATAAAATTTTAGACGAAGTACATCGGCTTTTGGCCAAAGAGGATGAAGCAAGGAAAAGAATCGAGGTCAACCTTAATAGTAAGGACACAATAATTTCCAATGATTTTGATTTTGATCTATTGGAAACTGTCGAAATTTACCATGTACGTCATATAAAAAAAATAGCGGTGGACTATAGGTTGCGTTTTTTGGATTCCCGATATTTTAAAGGAGAAATTCCACAGGAAGCCATTTCCAAAATAAAAAATCTGGAAAAGGAGCATAAACTGGAATTAAAGGGATTTAAGATACTTGCACCCTCAAAACTTTTTAAATTGGAAGACAAGGATGATCCTATTTTATTTGCCCCGATCGGCAATGACCATTACTATTTAATACATAAATGGGGCCGCGATCTTCATCCACTTAGAAAAATAATGATGTGGCCTTTTAAAAGCCTGGTAAATCTAATTGCTTTGGTAGTAGGTATTAGTTATTCAATAACCTTGTTGGTCCCTAACGGATTGTTCTCTAAAGAAAGTTCCAGTTTTCAATTTTGGGTAATTTTCTTTTTTATGTTTAAATGTCTGGCTTCCATAGTAATATTTTATGGCTTTGCCTTGGGCAAAAACTTTAATCCTGCCATCTGGAACTCCAAATACCTAAAAACCTAGGACCAATTCTTTATATACTGTAATGTTTTAATTTTGAAACAATTCTATAGGAATGCCGTCCAAATCAACATTATCCAGAAA
>Ga0208032_1000220_pt1 | contig 40744 bp, 41 predicted proteins | sample MalvirAntarct_66_FD_184254 | JGI IMG/M metagenome (GOLD analysis project Ga0208032, IMG submission 184254) | Marine viral communities from the Global Malaspina Expedition - Malaspina viral metaG Antarct_66 (SPAdes) (version 2) | ecosystem: Environmental > Aquatic > Marine > Oceanic | place: West... | reverse complement strand
GGATTGTGCATTCTGCCAATGGTCTTGGCGCCCATGCCGGAGGCCCTTATAACGCTCTTGTCCCCATAGCGTTCCCTTATCTTGTCCAAGGCGTTGTACAGGTTTAATATTTCCTCGGTATCATCAAATAGATCTATTTGGTAATTGCCCTGGACCAGATGACTGAAACGAATACCGATAAGCCTAATCAACAACCTTTTGTTGTACAAGGTATTGAACAGGTCCAGAATCTTGGGAATCAGGATATGGTCCGCACTGGTGTACGGAATCTTTAGTTGTTTGGAATAGGTATTAAAATCCGAATAGCGAATTTTTACGGCAATGCAGGCGGTAAGCTTTTTTCCCCTCCGCAACTGATAGGCCAGATTTTCGGTCATGGCAATAAGGATCCCCCTTAGTTTAATGACATCTATGGTATCCCTCTCAAAAGTACGTTCGGTGGAAATGGATTTACGTTCGGAAAAAGGGATAACAGGGGTATTGTCTATACCATTGGCCCGTTTCCATATTACGCCCCCATTGGCACCCAATACCCGCTGCATCATATCCATGGGCATTTCTTGGATGGTCTTTATTTGCCGTAATCCCAAATTGCGGAGGGTCTGGTAGGTTTTGTCGCCTACCATAGGTATTTTTTTAATGGATAAGGGCGCTAAAAAAGGTTTCTCATGGCCTATATCTATCTTCAGTTCATTGTTGGGCTTGGCCTCATTGGTGGCTACTTTGGATACTACCTTGTTTACCGACAGGCCAAAGGAAATGGGAAGTCCGGTTTCCTTGATAATTTTATGGCGCAGTTCGGTAGAGAATTGGTGACAACCATAAAAACGGTCCATTCCCGTAAGATCTGCATAAAATTCATCTATGCTGGACTTTTCGAAGACCGGTACCTGCTCTTTGATAATATCGGTAACGATATCGGAATGTTTGCTGTAGGTTCCCGCATTCCCTTTTATGATAATGGCTTCCGGACAGAGTTCCTTGGCCATTTTCATAGGCATACCGGAATGCACCCCAAAACCTCTGGTCTCGTAGCTACATGCGGCAACCACCCCTCTGTCGCTAACGCCGCCAACAAGTATGGGCCTATGCTCCAGTTTACTGTCCTGAAGTCGCTCTACGGATACAAAAAAGGTATCCAAATCCAAATGAAGTATTGTTTTGTTCATCGCACACCAAAAAAAGGTATGCTAAATTATGGAATATTTCCAATATTTTGGATAATATCCATAATTTATTTGAAGGCAACTTATCATTGGACCAACATCAAAAACGCTGTCAAGGTTATATTGTTCAAGTGGGGGAACTACATAACATTAAAAAAAATAGTGTACAATTGAAAGCTTGCAGCACCTTATGCTTTTGCTATAAGGCAATACTATTCAAAGGTGTACAACAGAATTGAGAACAAGGCTAGGAAAAAGCAAAGGAACACCAAGATCAACAATAGCTTCAGTGTCATAGGAACCTCGATGCCATCACTTTTTCCTACCAGTAATTCTCTTAAATACTGCATACCTTTCATACAAATTTATTTCTTCTTATCTAGTCCCAAGCAAATCCGGTTACCAGTCTAAAAATGAAAGCGTACAATACTACGGCAAACATAGCTACACTGAACCATAAGAAAGCTTTGAAATAGTTTTTAACAATAATGTTTCCCAGGTTTTTGAATCCTTCGGCATAAATTTCTTTTACGAGTAATAATGTTTTCATACTTTTTGTTTAATGTTATATGGCAAAATTCGACCAGCCTTGCCCTAAACAGAAATTTAGTGGTCAAAAGGGAAAAAAATTGGTCAAAAAACGAGAGGAATATTTTTGCACGGATAAACGGTAATTTACATGGGATAAACCGCAGTTGGAGTCCTGAAGGCAAATAGTATTTCAAAGATATTAATGGTAGTTTGGCCGATTGTAGTTGGTCTATGATAGTCCGAAAACATTTAGCTGAAGGAAGATTGGGCCAAGATCCAACCCATGGGAAAAGTAAGGGTGTTGGTTTGTCCGGAACCGTGCAGTCCCAAAAATTTAATATATAAGGACACTTTCCAATTAGGCAAAAAGTACTTAGTTAATGATTAGAAGCCCAATACCCATAGTATTAACCTACCTGTGTGCTGCGCATTAAGCCTTCCTGTGTCACAGAGGCTACCAGAACACCATTCCTATCAAAAATACTGCCCCGGGAAAAGCCTCTGGAATTGCAGGCACTGGGACTGTCCATGGTGTACAAAAGCCATTCGTCTATTTTAAAATTGCGGTGGAACCATATGGCATGGTCTATACTGGCATAAAACGTCTTTCCTTTCCTGAGTTCCTCACGATGGGGAAGGGAAGAGGTTGTTAGAATGTTGTAGTCGGAGGCATAGGCCAATAATTGCTGCTGTAGCGGCAAATCGGCATTTACCTTTTCCGTAGCCCGCATCCACATATGGTTAAATGGTGGGCCATCTTTGGCAAGCAGGGCGGTTAGCCGTTCCACGGGCTTAAATTCGAATACCTTGGGATGGGTAAGTTTTATAAGGTTGTAGGAGTCCGGATCTGTAGTTTTCATTTCCTCAATTTGCTCCAAGCTGTTCATCAACTTTTTAGGGGTTATAAGATTGGGCATGGTCATCTGGTGTTCCACCCCTTCTTCCGGGACCTGAAATGAGGCGGCCATGTTAAAAATGGCCTTGCCGTTCTGTTTGGCGACTACCCTACGGGTGGTAAAACTACGGCCGTCCCTTAAATAATCTACTTCATAGGTAATGGGGATGCTCAGGTCTCCCCCCAATATAAAATACCCGTGCATGGAGTGCGCAATCCGATCATCGGCAACTGTTTGGTAGGCGGCATGCAAGGATTGTCCCAGTACCTGTCCCCCAAAAACCCTGCCCCAAGGGGCCTGATAGTTTTGTCCCACAAAGGTATTGTCATTAATGCGTTCCAACGTAAGTAATAGTATAAGTTCCTCTAAGTTGCTCATGTTCTGTTATCGATTCAAAATTGTGCTAAGTGATCAGTAATAGATTACAAAGGTATGTTTCCATGTTTTTTCTTGGGCAGATGCACTACTTTATTTTCTAAGAGCGCAAAGGCTTTTATCAGTTTTCTCCGGGTATCCTTGGGGAGGATTACTTCATCTATAAACCCTCTTTCCGCTGCGCTGTACGGATTGGCGAACTTATCGGCATATTCTTCTTCTTTTTCCTTAAGTTTTGCTTCTGGATCTTCTGCCGAATCTATTTCTTTCCTAAAGATGATCTCACTGGCTCCCTTGGCACCCATTACGGCAATTTCGGCACCGGGCCAAGCATAGTTGAGGTCGGCCCCAATATGTTTGGAGTTCATAACATCATAGGCCCCGCCGTAAGCCTTTCGGGTAATAACGGTTACTTTGGGAACCGTAGCCTCGCTAAGGGCATAGAGTAGCTTGGCACCATTGGAGATTATGCCGTTCCATTCCTGATCGGTGCCCGGTAGGAATCCTGGGACATCTACCAATACCAAAAGGGGAATATTGAAACAATCACAGCATCTGGTAAATCGGGCCGCTTTTTTGGAACTGTTTACATCCAAGACCCCAGCCAGACTCATAGGCTGATTGGCTACGATCCCAATACTTTTTCCAGCCAACCTGGCAAAGCCCACAACAATATTTTCAGCATAATGCTTATGCACCTCAAAGAATGGGGATTCGTCTATAATTTCATTAATGATATGCCTCATGTCATAGGGCTGATTGGCATTTTCCGGAATTATGGTTTCCAATTTTTCCCTAATTTCGGTGTTTAGGGAATAGGGGAGTGACTTGGGGGTGTCCTCGCAATTTTGCGGCAAATAACCAACAAGTTCCTTTATTTGTTCCAGACACTCCAAGTCGTTTTCAGCCGTAAAATGGGTGACGCCGGATTTGGTGGCGTGGGTCATTGCCCCGCCCAATTCTTCGGAGCTCACGGCTTCATTGGTCACGGTTTTAACCACATTGGGACCGGTGACGAACATATAGCTGGAATTTTCCACCATTAATGTAAAATCGGTCATAGCGGGGGAGTAGACGGCTCCTCCGGCACAGGGTCCCATAATGGCGGATATTTGCGGAATAACCCCAGAGGCCATTACATTACGGTGAAAGATATCGGCATAACCGCCTAGAGATCTTACCCCTTCCTGTATTCTTGCCCCGCCACTATCGTTCAAGCCAATTATGGGCACACCTATCTTCATGGCCATATCCATAACCTTGCATATTTTTTCGGCATGGGTCTCGGAAAGGGAACCTCCAAATACGGTAAAATCCTGGGCAAAAACACAGACTTTTCTGCCATTGATGTTTCCATAACCCGTAACTACCCCATCCCCATAAAATATCTGCTTGCCCATACCAAAGTCTTTGGTCCTATGGGTTACAAGGGCACCGAGCTCTTCAAACGATCCCTCGTCCAACAGAAAATGGATTCGCTCACGGGCAGTAAGCTTGCCTTTCGAATGTTGGGTTTCAATACGTTTTTGGCCGCCACCCAATTTGGCCTGGGCTATTTTATCTTCGAGTTTTTTTATTTTGTCATTCATTAAATAATACTTTATGTCTTTAAAGACAATAGGTCCTATTGGATGCTTATCATTTGGTACGCTTCAAGGCCCAATTGGAGTTTTCATTATTGGGCACTTTAAGTTTGTCCCGGTGTTCCAAAAACAGTTTCAATCCCACCATGGCCGCAATTTCACGCTCCTCTGTATATTGTTGTAGCAAGAGTTCCGGAGTGTAGTAATTTTTAACAAAATGGGTGTCGAATTCCCCCGAGCTAAAGGCTTGGTGTTCACACACAAATTTTCCAAAGGGCAGGGTGGTGGATATTCCCTTTATCTTATACTCCGATATGGCACCGATCATTAGTTGAATGGCTTCTTCCCTATCCTTACCATAGGTAATCAACTTGGCCAGCATGGGGTCGTAATAAATGGGTATGGTCATGCCTTCCTCAAAACCGTCATCCAATCTTATTCCTTTGCCCTTAGGGCGTATATAGGTTTCCAAAGTACCCATGCTGGGTAGAAAATTGTCCAGTGGATCTTCGGCATATACCCTAACTTCCAGGGCATGACCTTTTATGCTTAGATCTTCCTGTGAAAATTCCAGTTTTTCATTTCTGGCAATTTTAATCTGTTGTTCCACCAAATCTATTCCGGTAATCAACTCTGTTACAGGATGCTCCACCTGTAGACGGGTATTCATTTCCAGAAAATAGAAATTTTTATCGCCGTCCAATAGGAATTCCACTGTTCCTGCCCCTACATAGTCGCAGGCCTTGGCTACTTTTATGGCAGCTTCTCCCATGGCGGCTCTTATTTTTGGGGTCAATACGGCAGAAGGAGCCTCTTCCACAACCTTTTGATGCCTCCTTTGAATACTGCATTCCCTTTCAAAAAGGTGGATAATGTTGCCATAAGTATCCGCCAATATCTGGATTTCTATATGCCTGGGTGATTCGATGTATTTTTCCAGAAATACGGCACCATCCCCAAAGGCTGCCTTGGCCTCGCTGATGGCACGTTCCATTTGTTCCGGCAATTCCGATGGCTGTTGCACCACTCTCATTCCTTTGCCACCACCACCTGCAGAGGCTTTTATTAGAATAGGAAACCCTATCTCTTCGGAAACTTTACGGGCCAGGGAAATATCGGTAATAGACTCTTCAATTCCAGGCACCATGGGAATATTGTAGGTCTTTACAGCCTCCTTGGCTGCTAATTTATTGCCCATAACCTTTATGGCATGGGGTTTAGGGCCTATAAAAGTAATTCCGTTTTCGGCTACCAGCTGGGCAAATACGGCGTTCTCACTTAAAAAACCGTACCCTGGATGTATACCTTGGGCCTTGGTTTTTAGGGCTGCTTCCACAATTTTGTCCATGTTCAAGTAGGATTCTGAGGAAGGTGAATTGCCCAAGTGGACGGCTTCATCGGCAAACCTTACATGGGGCGCTTCCCTATCGGCATCAGAATAGACCGCCACTGTTTTTATTCCCATTTTTTGGGCCGTCCGCATAATGCGCAGCGCTATTTCTCCCCGGTTGGCTACCAATATTTTATTTATCTCCATACTAAGGTTATTCCATTTCAATAATTAGCTGTCCTTTGTCAACAGCATCGTTTACCTCCACATTTATACTTTTTATTATGCCTTCCCCCTGGGAGGTGATGATATTCTCCATTTTCATGGCCGATAGCACTATCAAGGGTGTCCCCGATTCAACTTTCTGTCCTATTGATGCCATAACATCTATGATTAGCCCGGGCATGGGGGCCTTGATATTATTTATTTTATGGGTTTTTGTAGTCAGCAATCCCATTTTCTGGACCATTTGGTCATACTCATCTGCCAGGACCATTTCATAGCTATTGCCATTGACCTCGATGGTCATAGTTTTGTTGGCAAAATCGGTATTCAAGATTTTGATCTTATAGGATCGGTCCTGCCTAAGGGCATGAAATTGCTGATTGCCTATGGGAACAATATCCAAGGATGCTATATCCTTGGAACTTAAAATGAATTTTTCTTTATCGATAGTAATATCGTAGTTGGCCATAAAATACGGGTTCGCAATTGGGCATAGGCTTATTTTGATAAGACCATGGCGCGATTAATAATTAATAAACAAAGGGCCTAAAAGTTAATACTAAATGTAAAATGCCATAAGACTACTCCACATTATTGCAAATCATTTTATATCCCATTCTTTGGCCCTCAATTTGAGTTTGAAAATAAATTGAAATGGCCCAAAAATTATCCTGACAAATAGCACCAATGTTTCCGTTGAAGTGCTTTTACTAAGATATGTAAAAGATTTAAAAGACAGATACTGCGGAGTTAAATCCTAGGGTCCGGGATATTATAGAATTATGGAGAGTTTAGTTTATTTTGTTGTACAACAGCTGTTTAAGTTCGTGAAGGGAGGTTATTTTCCAAATAAGGACCCCATTTAAATGTTTCATTCAGTTACAAACGACTAAAAAAAGGACATTTTTATCCTTAATATGATTTTTATCATGTTTTATGTTTTAATGGCAACCTAATTTTGTCCTAATAAATTGTTAAAAATCGTAAATCATGTATAAATCTTTCTAAGCAACAACTGTCAATTTCAAAATTACAAATAGTAAAAAACTACCTATAAACAACAAATAAAAATAAAGAGATGAAAATAATTTTAAAAAGTAGCGCAGTTCTTTTTTCAGTTTTAATGATGAGCTGTGGAGGTAAGGAAGAAAAGAAAAAAGAAGGCTTTAGCGTGGATAGGGCAAAAACCACAACGGAACAACCTGCACCTGCCCCTGCGGCAGCAGATACCAAACCTTCGGAGACCGTGGATTTGACCAACAAGGGTGTTGGGCCCATTACCTCGGTAAGCTTGGCGGCCGAAGTGGACCAGGAAATGGCCAAAAAAGGGGAGGAAGTCTACAACAAAATGTGTTTGGCCTGCCATAGGGTAGATAAAAAATTCATAGGACCGGCCCCAAAAGGCATATTGGAAAGACGTAGCCCGGAATGGGTAATGAACATGATCTTGAATCCTGAGGTTATGGTAAAGGAGGATCCGTTGGCAAAAGCTTTATTGGCTGAATTTAACGGTGCTCCAATGGCCAATCAAAGCCTTACGGAAGAAGAGGCCCGGGCAGTATTGGAATACTTTAGAACCTTATAATAATAAATATATAGCACTATGTTCCCGACAACCAATTTAAAATCATTTATGTTATCGTTTCTAATGCTGGGCGTTTTGTTCAGTTGTAAAAACGAAGCGAAGACAGCAACGAATCCAACTCAGGACAATGCCGGAACGGAGGAAGTTGAAAAACAGGGCCAGGCCTTTATCGAAGATGATGGTTCTACGCCCAATGTTCTACAGATTGCCATAGGTTCCCCAGACCATACCACCTTGGTGGCAGCGGTGCAGGCTGCGGAATTGGAAAACGCCTTGGTAAATGCAGGCCCCCTAATGGTATTTGCACCTACCAATGAAGCGTTCGCAGCCTTGCCAGAAGGCACCGTGGAAGATCTTCTAAAGCCGGAGAACAAAGCGGCTTTGGCCAATATTCTAAAATATCATGTTACCGCTGGTAATTACAGCAAGGAATTTTTAATGAAGTTTAAAAAATTGGGGCAGGCCAATGATCAGAACGTTACCGTTGAGGTAGTAGGGGACGATGTTTTGGTCGGTGGCGCTAAAATTTTGGCCAGTGTACCTGCGGGCAATGGGATTGTACACGTGGTAGACAAGGTAATTTTGCCCCCAACAGAATAATTAAAGAACTCAATAAACAATTAAATTTAAAATAATGAAAAAGTATACCTATTTAGTATTGGGACTCTTGGGCTTTGCTGCCTTATTGACTAGTTGCGGCAATGGTAACCAAGGCAAAAGTTCTTCAGGAGCATTAAATTCGAGCAATGCCGAAAAAGTCTATGTGGCCCCTGGGGAACATGACGAGTTTTACGCCTTTATGTCCGGGGGATATAGTGGCAACCTAACAGTTTATGGCCTGCCATCTGGACGTATGTTCAAGGAAATTCCCGTATTCTCACAATTTCCCACTTCGGGCTACGGCTATTCCGAAGAAACAAAGCCTATGTTGAATACCTCTCACGGGTTTGTACCTTGGGATGATTCCCACCACCCCGATATTTCCCAAACGAATGGAGAACTGGATGGAAGATGGATATTCATAAACGGAAATAACACACCAAGAATTGCACGTATAAGTCTAAGTACTTTTGAAACAGAAGAAATTATTGAGGTGCCCAACAGTGCCGGTAACCACAGTTCATCTTTTGTTACCGAAAACACCGAATATGTAGTGGCAGGAACTCGTTTTTCAGTGCCCATTCCACAACGTGATATGCCCATAAACCAATACAAGGGAAACTTTCAAGGGTCTCTATCTTTCATAAGTGTTGACCCGGAACACGGCCATATGGATATTAAATTCCAAATCATCATGCCCGGATTTAACTATGATCTTTCGCATCCTGGTAGGGGAAAATCCCACGGTTGGTTCTTCTTTACTACCTATAATACTGAGGAGGCCAGTACATTACAAGAAGTGAATTCTTCTCAGAACGATAAAGATTTTATTGCGGCTATCAACTGGAAAAAAGTTGAAGAGTATGTGAACAATGGTGGAGGAACCAAAATGCCAGCCAATTATGCCCATAACGTATATGATGAGTCTACGCATACTGCAACCACTACCATGAAAAAAGAAGTTGTTACAGTAAACCCCCTAGATGTACCTGGTGCGGTATTCTTTCTACCCACTCCAAAATCTCCTCACGGTTGTGATGTAGATCCAACAGGCCAATACATTATTGGCAATGGTAAATTATCTGCGGACTTAACAATACACTCTTTTGATAATATGATTGCTGCCATTGAGGGTAAAAAGTTCGACGGTGAGGCCTATGGTATTCCTATCCTAAAATTTGAGGACGTGCTTGCGGGAACAGTTAAAAGTGGTGGTCTTGGGCCGTTGCATACCGAGTTTGACGGTAAGGGCAATGCCTATACTACCTTCTTTATTTCTTCGGAAGTTGTAAAATGGAAACTGGGAACTTGGGAGGTTATCGATAGAAAACCAACTTATTACTCTGTAGGTCACTTGATGATTCCAGGTGGAAATTCAAGAAAGCCCTTTGGAAAGTATGTGGTTGCACTTAATAAAATTACAAAAGATAGATATCTGCCAGTTGGTCCGGAGATGGAGCACTCGGCTCAGATTTATGATATCTCTGGTGATAAAATGGAACTGCTTTATGATTTCCCAACCCATGGGGAGCCACATTATGCAGCAGGAATCCCAGCTGAATTATTAGCTCCTAAATCGAAAAAGTTTTATAAACTCGCAGATAACAAACACCCATATGCCACTTTAGGGGCAGCTGATGCCAAAGTGGTACGCGATGGTAAGGACGTACATATTTATATGTCAACCATCAGAAGTCATTTTACACCAGATAACATTGAGGGTGTTAAGGTAGGCGACAAGGTATATTTTCATATAACGAACCAAGAGCAGGATTTTGATGTACCACACGGTTTTGCTGTGATTGGCGCCAACAATTCAGAGTTATTGATTATGCCGGGGCAGACCAAGACATTGGTGTGGGAACCCAAGCAAGTTGGGGTTTGGCCATTCTATTGTACCGATTTCTGTTCCGCACTGCACCAAGAGATGCAGGGCTATGTTAGGGTTTCTCCAGCAAATTCCAACTTGGAACTTTCCTGGTCCCTAGGCGATTAAGATTGCTTATTACTAGTTTTAATATAAAAAGCGGGTCTGGTTTAAGAAACTGCCCGCTTTTTTAACAAGTTGAAGAAGGGGACAACCACCTAAGACATTTTTCGATTTGTAAATAATAAAATGACGATAAGAAATGAAAAATGCAAGTTTAATAATGATTATTGGCCCTTTATTTTTATTGGGATTGTTTGCCTTTCCTTTGTGGAACATTATGCTGGGAGCGCCTCAATACCCAGATCCATTGGGCATGAATATTCATATTTCGGGAATTGAGGGCGTCTCAGAATTTGATTTACAGAATATAGACGGATTAAATCATTATATTGGTATGAAGACTATTCCAAAATCCGGGGAGATGTGGGAATTTGATGTTTTCCCCAAGGTTATTATAGGAATGATGGTACTTGGAGTACTTATAGGCCTATTGGGATTCTTTGGAAAAGTAGATTTTAAATGGTTTTTGGGCTGGTTTGTTTTGATGTCCGTATTGGGCGTTCTGGGTATGTACGACTTTAATGAATGGCTTACAGATTATGGTTCCAATTTAGATCCACATGCCATTATAAAGGTTGTCAATGAGGATGGAACCCCCATGACCTATAAACCTCCCTTATTGGGATATCAAAAAATGTTGAATTTTGATGTAACCTCCCTTCCCAGTGTTGGGGCCTACATGATGTTTATTGGAATGTCACTTACATTGTTGGCATCCTATATGGGATGGAAGAGTAAGGGGACAAAGGTAAAACAGCAATCTAAAAAAGCCGTAGCTGCATAATTTATAGTATTTGATATATGGTAAACTACAGAATAGTTGTGTTATTATTTTTATTGTTGGCATCTTCCTGCAATGTTGGCCCTAAGCCCATTGCCTATGGAACTGATGGATGTCATTTTTGTAGAATGACCATTGTGGACAGGCAACATGCAGCTGAAATTGTTACAGATAAGGGTAAGGTCTTTAAGTTCGATTCAAGTGAGTGTATGATGAATCACCTCAAGGATATAGATCAGAAACAGGTAGCTCTTTACCTGGTGAACGATTACAATCAACCAGGGGAACTGATCGATGCAACTGAAGCTACATATCTGATAAGCGATCGTATTCCCAGCCCCATGGGGGAGTTTTTAACGGCCTTTATGACGGAGCAGGCGGCAGTGGATGCCCTAATGACGTATGATGGGGACCTGTTGACCTGGGAACAGTTAAAACTGAGATTCAACTTGTAGACATCCATATTACAGTCTAGGGGTTTGCCCTGGTAGGAAATCAAGAACAGGCTTATATTTTTTCTTCGGCCATTCCGATGCGCTTGGAAATAATTAGCCTAAAAAAACAATGACTATGTACACCATTAACAATCAGATAAAAAATCAGGAATACAACGGGCTTCAGGTAAATAAATTGGTAAGAACAGATTCTTTTGAGATATTGAACATCAGTTTGGAACAAGGAGCTATTTTTCCCGAACATATTGCTTTGACGGATGCGGAATTGATTGTCCTGGAAGGAGAAATCCTATTTCATATAAATGGCAAATCCTATCTTATAAAAGAGCAACAGCACTTTAGCTTTCCTAAAGAAATGCCACATTGGGTATCGGCCGAAGAAAATTCCAAATTTCTGATCATTAGATAATGGGAAGGTTAGGGGTGTATTTCTGTTTTTTATTATTGCTGTTTGCTAATCATTTACGGGCAGGGACCATTACGGTCTGCCAATCCTGTGAGGTGAAATCTATAAAGGAGGGCGTAGTTCTGGCTGCCGATTTTGATACATTGTTGATCAAAAAAGGAACCTATAAGGAATTCAATATCCAAGTAACCAAACCCCTTACAATTATTGGGGAAAACTATCCCGTAATTGATGGCGAGGATAAGGGAGAGATCATAACCATAGTTTCGGATAATGTTACCATAGACGGCCTGTTCATTATAAATGTGGGTACCAGTTATACGGCAGATTACGCCGCTATCAGGGTGGTGCAGAGCGAAAATTTTCTAATTCAGAATGTGGTGCTGGAAAAGCTGTTTTTCGGGATTTATTTGGAGAAGAGCAAGAATGGAAAGGTATATCATAATAAGATAATAGGGGATGCCGTAGACGAATACAATTCGGGGAATGGTATACAACTGTGGTATTCCCAGAATATAGTTGTGGAGCGTAATATTGTTCAACACGTAAGGGATGGTATCTACCTGGAATTCTCGGACAATATTACCATAGAGAACAATATTAGTTCGGACAACCTTCGGTATGGGCTGCACTTTATGTTCTCCAACGATGACGTTTACAAGGACAATACTTTTGAGAACAACGGGGCAGGGGTTGCGGTCATGTTTTCCAAAAGGATAAAAATGCAGGGCAATACCTTTAGGAAAAATTGGGGTACCACCTCTTTTGGGGTGTTGTTAAAAGAGATCAATGATGCTGAAATTATAGGCAATACCTTTGAAGAAAATACGGTAGGCATCAGCATTGAAGGGTCCAATAGGATAAATTATTCAAAAAACAATTTCATAAAGAATGGATGGGCCATTAAAGTACGTGGAGCTTGTTACACCAATACTTTTATCCATAATAACTTTATGTACAACTCCTTTGATCTGGCCTACAATAGCAATTTGAACGACAATATTTTTGACGAAAACTATTGGAGCGACTATACCGGCTACGATCTGGATAGAAACGGTACTGGCGATATTCCCTACAGACCGGTAAAATTATTTTCCTATATCGTAAATAGAACCCCAGAAACTATTATTCTGCTTCGCAGTTTATTTATGGATATTATCGATTTTTCGGAAAAAGTATCCCCTGTTTTTACCCCGGACGATTTAGTTGATGCAAAACCCTTAATGAAAAAAATTAAATGATACAGGTCGAAAGCCTTCATAAGAAATTTGGTAAAAATGTGGTATTGGCCGGATTGGAACTCAATATAGACCAAGGCGGTATTTTTGCCATCCTGGGACCCAATGGTTCCGGTAAAACAACTTTGATCAAAACAGTATTGGGGATGGTAATTCCCAATAAAGGAACCATAACCGTTATGGATTCAACTGTTAGAAATAGTTGGGAGTATCGCCAAGACATAAATTACCTTCCGCAAATTGCCAATTTCCCAGGAAACCTCAAGGTTAAGGAACTAATAGCAATGATAAAGGATATTAGGCAAAAACCGAGCGATGAACAAAAGTTGATCGCCCAATTTGGATTGGAACCATTCTTGGATAAAAAATTGAGCAACCTTTCCGGAGGTACCAAACAAAAGGTAAATATTGTACTGACCTTTATGTTCGACAGTCCCTTGATAATTTTGGACGAACCCACCAATGGTCTGGATCCCTTATCGTTGATCCGTCTCAAGGAGCTTATTTTTGAGGAAAAGGCAAAGGGAAAGACTTTCTTGATTACCTCCCATATCATGCAGTTTGTAGAAGAGGTTTCCGACCAGATCGTCTACCTGCTTGAAGGTAAAATTTACTTTAAGGGCAGCATTGCGGAATTAAAGACCAAAACCGGACAAAGCAATTTTGAACATGCCATTGCGGCCATATCAACCCACAACAACCATGATTAAGATATTAAAATATAGTTTCTACGACCTAATGCGTAGCCGCTGGAGTTACGTTTATTTTCTGTTCTATCTGTTGTTGGGCTTTGTGCTGTTGTTTTTGAACAATGAGCTTTCCAAGGCCGTTATAACCTTAATGAACGTTATCATTGTTCTGGTACCCCTTATCGGGACCATATTTGGAGTCATGTACTTTTATAATTCCAAGGAATTTACAGAATTGCTTTTGGCACAGCCCATCAAAAGATCCTCCATTTTTCTTGGCCAATATTTCGGTGTGGCCGGCTCCCTTACTATGAGTCTGGTCTTGGGATTGGGCATCCCCTTTGCCTTGTACGGATTGTTTGAAAGCAATGCTATTTGGGACTTTTCACTTTTATTGATAACAGGTGCTTTTTTAACACTGATCTTTACTGCTGTAGCCTTTAATATTGCCTTGTCTAACGAAAATAAGATAAAGGGTTTTGGGTATGCCGTTCTGGCCTGGTTGTTTTTGGCAGTAATTTATGATGGATTATTTCTAATGTCATTGATCGTTTTTGAGGAGTACCCCCTGGATAACCTGTCATTGATTGCGACCATGTTTAATCCTATAGACCTATCCAGGACCTTAATTCTGTTAAAGCTGGATATTTCCGCTCTTTTAGGGTATACAGGTGCTATTTTTAAGCAGTTTTTCGGGACTAATTTGGGACTTTTTATATCTATTATTATGCTGTTCCTGTGGACGGTCATCCCTGTTTGGCGCTTGGCCTATGTTTCCAAAAGAAAGGATTTTTAATAGTACCTTTAGCTGAATTCCATGAAATTGCGTGATAGTTACTAAAACCCATATTAAAGTATCCCTAGGCTATTTTTTATTGGCCGCCCTACTGGGGGTTTTATTGCGGACCTTTGTAGTTACGCCAATGCCCTTCAATTACCGGTTTATAGTGCATACACATTCCCATATAGCTCTTTTGGGCTGGGTATATATTGCACTGACCACCTTATTGTACCATCTTTTTATGGACAAGAAGGTTATGGATAGGAGGTATCGCAGGATTTTCTGGTTTACACAGATCTGTTTGATAGGGATGTTGTTATCCTTTCCCTTTCAAGGGTATGCCCTTTTTTCCATAATATTCTCCACTTTATTCCTCTTGGCCTCCTATTGGTTTTCCGCTTTTTTTCTAAAACACACGCCCCGATCGTTCAAGGGTACCAAGTCCTATATCTGTGTTAAGTATGCCCTCTGGTTTATGATAGGTTCTAGTATTGGGCCATGGGCTTTAGGGGCTATTATGACGATTTTGGGACCCGAATCCATTTGGTACCGATTGGCTATCTACTTCTACTTACACTTTCAGTATAACGGGTGGATGATTTTGGCGCTAACAGGAATCTTTTTTTACTTGTTGGAACAGCTTCAAATTAATATTTCCGCTAGAACATTTAGGTATTTTTTCCTGACTACGGTCCTGGGGATTATTCTAAGTTTTTTTCTGTCCACCCTATGGGCAGGACCTCAATTGATATATTACATTTTAGGCGGATTGGGCGCAGTATTACAATTAATAGGCTTCGGTATACTGATAAACATCTGTCTAGGAAACAGGATGGCGCTTAAATCGGCCCTGCCCCGACTTCAGTTTAATATTTTAAAATCGGTAGTCTTCCTATTAATGGTTAAAATGATTTTGCAATTGCTCACCGCTTGGCCCTACTTTGCAAATTTGGCAGCCTCCGTTCTGGACTTTACTATTGGCTATTTACATTGGACCTTTTTGGGGGTCATTAGTATAGGCTTGTTTTTCTTTTTGGAATTTTTTGGATTGATAAAACTGTCCAAAATGGCAATTACAGTGTATTTGGGCGGTTTTCTGATTACAGAGGGCCTTATATTTTATAGGGGGATGGCCGCATGGTTGGGTTGGCCCTTGTTCGAAGATTATTCAAAATTCCTGGCGGTCGGAAGCTTCTTGATACCTATTGCAGTGATGTTGGTCCTATGGCCTTACAAATTCAATCGCCTTAAGGTGGAAGCCTAATTGTTCCTAGCTCTATGTTGATAAATGTTCATGTATAGCATTGTGGACATTTTCTGTGCCCTGTTTTTTGCAATCCATGCCACTTCCCCTTCAAAAAGCTCATCAATAGTAGCAAACCATTCGTTCAGCCAAAGTCCAAAATGTTCAGGCGTAATACTATGGTTCATTTTCTTGTCCACCTCTTGGTGAACTGCAATCGGGTTGCCTGTATATTTTCGTTTTAAGAGTAATTGACTCTCCCAAAAATCGGTCAGTAATTCCAAGTGACTGTCCCAGTCTTTGATTATATTATTAAAAATGGGCCCCAATATTTGGTGCTCCCTAATCTTGGCATAAAAACTGACCACCAAGAGGTTCACATCCTTTCGCTCCTTTATTTCCGATTTTGATATCATAAGTTCAATCTAACTCCTTAGGGAATACCGTAAAGGTAGTCCGTTGAATTTATTTTATACTAATTGGCTCTACAATATGGGTATTGTCAATTGTGCAAGCACATACATGCAGGCTATAATTTAATTCAGCTTTGTTGTTTACTCGATAATCGAGATTAAAATGCTCCGACGCTTGCCTGCCCGTTCCATTCAGGCGGGCGTCGAAATCTAAAATTAGGGTTCTTTCAATGCTTCGCGGGCCTGCCTATCGGCTGACAGGCCTGCCCCGGGGTAGTTTACTGTTTATTAGAACCCTGTTTCCTACGCTTATCGGGATCAGTATCCAAAAACTTTGGGAGTCCACATTTGGCAAAAGGCAGTGGGCAGTGAAATCCGTTTTTTTTTTGCTTACTGCCAATTGCCCACTTATTACCCAGTCCCTGCCAAGGAATTCCATTCCGTTCCAAAACTTCTGCCTTTAACGTCCCTAACATCTTTTGCTTTCTTGTTTCGGGATTATTTTTATCCAAAATCATTATCCGTTATTATTTTAAAAACTAAATTATGCAGCTCCGCATTGATGGGAATTTGGCATGCCAATCTACTTTGAGGGCAGGCCTCATCCAGATGGGACAAGGTCTGTTTTTCTTCTTTTTGCATTTTCGAACTTAAAGAGCCTTCAAGAATATGTATATGGCAAGTTCCGCACCATGCCCTGCCCTTACAGTCTCCCCATTCCTGTAAATATTTGTCAAAAAGTAGTTCCATGAGGCTATGGTATTCGTTTGGCCTACAAGTGGCAGAATTGGTGTCCCCAAATTCGTCTAAATAGGTAAAAGTGTAAGGTTCCAGCTTCATTTATCTTTAAATAAGAATCGCTACAATGGTCAAGATACTGAAAAGGACGCTCATAACTAATAGGTTAAAGGTTGCTTTAGCACTTAACCTGGCCAAAACGGCACCGTTATAGGCCATACATAAAATAGTTACCAGAAACAGCAAGGTCAATTTGATTCCGGCAGGAATGTGGTTCATAAGGACTACCATGGCGGCAACAGACCCAATACAACTTTGGCCTATAATGGCAATGGTGGAATACCCGGTTTGTTCCCTTTTAAATTCGCTTAATAATTGATTGTAAAGTCTCATAATCATCATATTTAAGTGTTATTCCCAAAATCTATCTGTGGTATTTTCCAAAAATTTGGTTTGGTTATGATGTTCTAAAATGAATTGTAATTGTTGTTCGGTACCTACCTTCTGGATTTCATTGAACAGTACCCTTTCTTCAAATCGGATATGTTGTTCCAGTTCTTCCTCTATATGGTTTAAGGACTTTTTTAATTCGGAGGTACTCTTGAAAAGGCGATCCAGTCTCCGGTGTTGTGCAATAGCCTTTTTTACCAAGATGTGGTCATTTCCAAGAATTGGGAAGAGGTGTTTTTCCTCCTCTTCAAAATGGGGGATCAAATAGGTTTTGTAAAACCAATCAGCGTAGGTCTTTATCCGATCTGTAGATACTCCTTTGGAAAGACCGGTCCTAATTTTCCATGACAATAACAAACCTTGATGGTGTTCCCTGCTCAATGGTTGTATGGCTTTATGTCTTTTTATGGGTTTAACTTTCATATCAAGGTGTTTTATTATGGTTAGGGCCAATTTTAAAGGTTAACCGATTACTGTTTTGTACAGTAGAGGTTGGCGGCATTGTAATCCAATGAGGTACGGCGGGGGGAGAGTATTGAAAGTATTGTGCCGCACCTTATTGGTTACAAAATGGGTCTTCTAGTAAGCTCTAAGCACTTAATTGCTTTTCCAGCGCAATAGCTTTTGGAAATAGAATGTTATTCTCCAAATGTATATGCCTATGTAGGTCCTCTTCAAACTCCTGTAGTAGGGAAAACGTTACTCTATAGGTGTTGCAGGCATCTGCAGGTGGATTATAGTTATTGCTCAACTCCTCTATAAGTCTAAATCTGTCGCCTTCGTTCTCATGCTCCATCATCATCATTTGTATAGGATTTTGAATAGTACCAAAATGTTGTTCTGCCAGTGTACTACCGTATTGTTTGCTCTGTATCATTTTGCGGACGGCTGGGAAAACGATGAGTTCCTCTTTTTTCATGTGCATGGCCAGTTCTCCGGCACTTTTATTGAAGTGTTCCGTAATTTCATAAAGCTCTGGATGCCGATCTCCATGTACCCGACATAGCTTGGCCAGATATTGATTTAGAATAGGTATTTGTGCCTCCACATATCTATGATGTTTTTTCTCTATATAATCTGCCAATAGGTCCAAGGGCCATGTTTTAAAATCGATATTGTCATCATTGGTCTGATGCTGCACCGTTTCAATTTCCTGTAAAAGTAGATTGGGGTCCAGTTTACTTTTTTCGGCAACCTCTACAATACTTCGGTTGCCCTTACAACAAAAATCTATTTTATGATTTTTGAACACTTGTGCCGTACGGTAGTTTTCTGCTACTATTTCACCAATGTTTTTGGTCATTAAGTTTTCCATAGTTATTAATTTTTAAAATTTATAATTGAATCTGTCGCCATAATGGCTACTGCTTTAAAATCCTTTAATACGGTAAGACTATGTTCCAATCCTGCCGGAACCAACATGGTAGAACCTTTCTTCAATATGTAATTAGTATCCTTGGTCTTAAGGATTGCCTTACCTTCTTGGACAACAATGACGGCTTCATGTGAACTGCTGTGTTCTGGCATCCCCATGTTCGCCGAGGCCTGAATTTGTAGTACTTTAAGTTTTTCGCCTATCTCAAGGTGCGTCAATTGTGGCCTGTTCAATACTTCCATAATGTTCATTTTTATGATTAATTCCCCAGTTTTGTTTTTCGATTTCCGTCCATAAACTTGGAAAAAATTTTCGTTGCTGATATTTTGGATGGAGGTATTTCTTCCAATCCGAACCACCAGTAGCCTGTTTGTTTTCCCCTTTTTGGTCCAAATAATGTTCGGCAGTGCTTAAATGGACCATTGGCCAATCTATATTGTATAGCCTGTCGAAGGTGCGAAGTCTGTTTCTGAGTGCATCCGGGACATAGGGCAGTTGGTCCAACTTGTCTTCCAAGGTATTCCCCATTACAGTTTTGGCTGTTTCTGTCAACTTTGGGAGATATTTTTCCTCAAATAGTTGAAGTGTCAAGGTCTTTTTGCCAGTTTTGGGATCTGTTCCGGCATCTTTCCAATAAATATGTTCAAAACATTCCCTTAAATCTGGATTGTTGGAACGTTCTTTTTTAAATCTCTGGCTAATTAAATTTACCAAGGAGGTGCAATGCAGTTCAATAAACCGGAATTGCGCGGATTGAAAGCCGCTGGCAGGGGTTAAGGTTTTGCGAAACGTATTGTAATCCTCATAGTCCATTCCGACCTTCATAATATCAAAGGAATTGATAAGCATGGAGGTGTAATGTATAAGTCGGTCCACTTTATTAATGAGAAAGCGAGTAGTAGGAACTTTTTCATCTACGATCTGCTCCAGTTCATGCAGCATCATTTTCAGGTACAATTCGGTAAGCTGATGGTACATGATAAAAATGGACTCATCCTTATAATTGGTCCGCGGCCTTTGAAGGGAAAGAAGTGTCTCCACTTCTACATAATCCCAATAGGTAATAGGCTTTGCGTGTAGTAGGCCCTCCAGATAGGTGTCGGGATTTTCCCCAAGGGATTGGTATTTTTCGACTATTTTGTTGGTAATGTTTAACATGGACAGATTGTTATTGATATTAATGTTAATATTGACAACATGGTTCGTTCGTTTTTAAATTTAAAGAGTTTAATACCTTTTTATCTTTTATTAGTTTAAATTTTTATCTCTTTAGATGGGTTAGACCCATATCCAATCCTGTGGCCAATTCATAAAGGCTTGTGTTTTGCAGCATAATCTTTAGATTGTCCCTAATCCCCACAAATTTATCATGAACAGGACAAGGTTGGCTGGCATCGCATTGTTCCAGACCCAGTCCACAGCCAACGAATATCTTGTCACCGTCTATGGCATGTACTATATCGTGTAATTTAATGGTATCTATTTTAGGTTCTTCGATCTGGAATCCTCCTGTAGGGCCTTTATGGGAATCTATAATCCCACTCTTGGCCAAGGACTGCAATATTTTTGCGGTAAATGCCAAGGGGGAATTTACCTCCTCTGCTATCTCCTTAAGGCTTACGCGCTCTTGCCGCATAGATTTTACTGCTATGTAAATGGTAGCTTTAATTCCGTACTCGCAGGCCTTTGAAAACATATTGATACTATATTAAATCGTTACAAATATAATGCTTATTCTTATTTCGGACAAATTTATCCTAAATAATTAATTATTCCATTTTTTTAATAAGGGTCCAGGGCTTTTTAATACTAATGCTCCCCGTAGCCTATATCGTCCATTTTTCCCTTGATTACCCTGTATTGAATAAATATATAGGCAATTAGAAGGATTAGGGCAATTATAAACCAATATATACCCACAGAAAGGCCGTATTCATCCGCTGCAACATTGTAAATGGTCAATGCGGGATTCACCGAATTGGTCGATGGCAGCAACTTTGGAAAAATAGACGCCGCGGTGGAGGCAAAACCTCCAAGGATAAATAGGGAGGAAAAAATAAATCCTATCCCATCCTTTTTAAAGGTCTTTATTAGAAAAAGTCCAAATAGGCCAATCAGGGTCAAAAGCGGAAAAATCCACAGCCATGGCGTTTGAATTCTATCATAAAAGAGCATATCCTCCATGAATAAAACTTAAGGTTTACTTTGGCTTAAATTTAAATAACAAAAAATTAAATTAGGTAACAGTGGTTACATAATTGCTTATTTAAATTGAATAAAAACAAATAGATCCAATACCTGACAAATGTCATCTTTTTATGAATTGGATATGCATTATATTTGTGCTGTATTTTAAATATTGCAGATTTTTGTCATTCAAGTTTGCATCAATTTGAAAATTAATAATGAAGCATTTAATCCTATTTGTTGCTATAATTATGCTGATAAAGCCTCTATGGCCCTTAGCTGAATATGCAGTAAATTACGATTACATTGTGGAGAACCTTTGTGAAAACAAGGATACCCCTTCCTTGCATTGCGATGGTAAATGTTACCTGGCCAAACAATTGGCCAAAGAATCGGAGGGAAACGATAAAAATCCATTTGAAGGCAAACGGGTCAATGTGGAAATTCAGTATATTTCTTCGTTCCACCCATTACTGGTTCTTGAATCGGACAATGAGTACGACAGTACCGTTCAAAATAATTATAAGGGAATCCAAACTTTGATTCCCGGTCTGTATACCACAGATATGGCACAGCCACCAGAGCTGGGATAATTCAATTATCGCCATAAAAGTATTCGGTTGATTCTAAACCTTGTACAAGTCTATGGCGTCTTAACGGAATTGTATTATCTAAATAAATCAAATGAACATTATTAAATGTGTCCATAAGGTGTGTACAATACTTATGGAAACAAGCAGACCTATATACATTTGGGTGTTGTTGTTGGGGATATTTATTCTTCCAATTAACATTGGCGCGCAGGAATTGGTATTACATAAGGATTCTATCATAACGATCAATCTGGACGAAGTTATCCTTATTTGGGCCAGAAAGACTTTGGATTACCACCGCCAGCCAAAACCCCTCTCAACCCTGGACGAGTATCTGGAATCCTCCAAAAAGGTAGATATGGTGAAACGTGGAGCATATGCCTGGGAACCCACTTTGAACAATATGTTTTCGGAACGCCTCTCTGTGACTATTGATGGAATGAGGATTTTTGGTGCTTGCACGGACAAGATGGACCCAGTAACTTCCTATGTGGATGTGTCCAATTTATCGCAGGCTCATATAGCTTCTGGACAGCAGGGCACCGAACACGGAAACACCATTGGTGGGGCCATAAATTTGGAGCTTGACCGTGGTAATTTTAAGGAAACAGGATTATATGGTGGCGTGGAGACGGGTTTTGAGAGCAACAACCAAATGAGTGTTGTTGGGGCCGAAATTAATTATTCGGATTCCAATTATTATGTGGACACGGATATCATTTATCGCAAGGCAGAGAATTATTTTGCCGGGGGTGATGAAGAAGTTGAGTTCTCCCAATTTGAAAAATATAATTTTTCGGCAAATGGCGGATACAAACTTGCAGAAGATCAGGCCTTGACGGCCAGTCTTATTTATGATGAGGCCAAGGATGTAGGCTATCCTGCATTAACTATGGATGTTTCCTTGGCTAGGGCCATTATAGCATCGGTAGGCTTTGAGCAGGACGCTTTATGGGGCAGCTTAACTAACTGGAAATCCAAGTTGTATTTTAACAAGGTTACCCATGTCATGGATGATACCAAACGACCTGATGTACCCATACATATGGATATGCCGGGTTGGAGCAATACCTATGGCTTTTATTCCCAAGCAGCTCTAAAGGCCAAAAAGCATCAATTTTTATATAAGATTGATGGGTTTTACAATAAATCTTTGGCCGAAATGACTATGTATCCCAATGATCCGAACGAGTTGCCCATGTTTATGCTCACCTGGCCCGATGTACGTACCGCAAACGGCGGGGTATATGCGGAGGATGAGCTGGATTTAAATGGTAGTTTTCTTAAGTTGGCGACCAGGCTGACCGTTCAAAACCAGAATGTTGCGGACGATTTCGGATTGAATAGCTTAAGGATTTTTTATCCGGAAATGGAGAAATCCAAAACGCGGTTCCTAAAAAGTATTTCCGGGCAATGGCATAAAATGTGGATGCCATGGCATTTTAATGCGGGACTTTCCTATGGGGATAGGGCACCTTCCGTGACCGAGGGCTATGGGTTTTATTTGTTCAACAGTTTTGACAATCACGACTACATTGGGGATCCAGGTCTTGCCAACGAAAAATCCATGGAGGCCAATACTAAAATCTCCTGGGAAAAATCCAAATTTAAGCTAAGTGCCGAGGCCAATTTTTTCCATATCGCAGATTATATTATTGGGGAAATTGATCCTTCCCTGAGTGTGATGACCATAGGGGCTGAAGGAGTCAAGATCTATAAAAATCTGGAGTACGCCCAATTGTTCAACACTTCCTTGGATATGGAATACACCATTCTGCCAGAACTCAAATGGTCGGGTTTGGTTTCATATCATCGCGGTACGGACAACAATGGTGGTAACATACCTTTTATAAGTCCATTTTCTTACCGGTCCGGTCTTCAGTTTGATAATAGGTTATTTTCAGCAGCCCTTAGGATAACTGGTGCTGGGAAACAAGTGAACTATAACCCCGAATTCGGGGAAGATCAAACACAGGCCTATACGGTTTGTTCCTTGACCTTTGGCAAGACTTTTAAATTTAACAACGATTCCATTTACGCAAAGTTCGGGGTAGAGAATATTTTTGATGAATACTACTCCACCTATACCGATTGGAAAAACATCCCAAGAATGGGGCGAAACTTCTTTTTAACACTTTCTTATTCCATTAATTAATTAAAATAAACATAATGAAAACAATAAAACTAGTTCTAGTAACATTTGTAGCCACTTTAGGATTATCATCATGTTCATCTGATGGGGATGACACACCAAGAATTGATGTAAATCCTATGGCCGAATTTAATTTGATATCAAATATTGCGGCCAATGGCCATAGTTTGGAACTGTATTCCGAAGGGAAAACCGGTTTTACAACAGGATACAACCAACTTTTTGTCCGTATTAAAAATAATGCCGATGATACTTATTACGCCAATCCTGAAATTACATGGAAGCCTGTAATGCACATGATGAGTATGGAACATTCCTGTCCAATATCCGAACTAAGTATTTCGAATGATTACGATACGGTGGCAACAGGATATATCGTTTTCCAGATGCCTGGCAATGCCGATGAATTTTGGGACATAACCTTTACCTATGAGGTAGAGGGACAGGAATTTTCTGTGACCGAAACTATAGATGTTTCTGCTCCAATCGATGATAATCAAACGGTTTCTGTATTTATGGGAAGTGATGACGTAAGATATGTCTTAGCAATGGTGGAACCAAAAGATCCAGAAGTTGCGGTTAACGACATGACTGCTATGTTATTTAAAATGGAAAGTATGATGAGCTTTCCCCTTGTGGAAAATTACACGGTAACTTTAGATCCGCGTATGCCGGGGATGGGCAACCACAGTTCCCCCAACAATGAGGATCTAACCTATGATACGGCTACTAAATCTTATATAGGAAAATTGTCCTTGACAATGACGGGGTATTGGAAACTTAATCTAAAACTATTGAACAGTACCGGAGAAGTTTTAAAAGGAGAAGACATAACCGAAGAGAACGAAGCCAGTAGCTTATACTTTGAATTGGAATTTTAGTTAGTACTCCTATGCAATAAAAAAAGGCTGCCCAACGGGCAGCCTTTTTGTGTTATAATTTATTGATACTTAAAAATGGTAGCGAACAAAGGCTTCCATGGCAGCGTAATGTGCCAATCCCAATTCATCGTATTTGGTAGCAGTTTCCTTGTTCCTGTCCTCTGCACGTTGCCAAAATTCACGGGAATCCGATCCTTGGAATACCACACCGTCTTTTTGGGATTGGTGTTTGAAAATTCCATAGCGCTTTGCCAAAACCTGACTTGGACTCATAGGTACGGCCATTTCAATATCTTCTATATCCCATTCTTGCCATGCTCCACGGTACAACCATAACCAGCAATCCTTCATGTAGGATTTAGTCTTAAGTCGTTTTAGGGCCTCAAAAATAATGTCCAAACACACCTTATGTGTACCATGTGGATCCGCCAAATCGCCCGCAGCATAGATTTGGTGCGGTTTAATTTTTTCGATCAAATCCATGGTGATTTTGATATCTTCCTCTCCCGGAGGATTTTTCTCAATGGTACCGGTTTCATAAAAGGGCAGATCGTTAAAATGTATCTGCTCATCCGTAAGTCCTACGTAATAACTTGTTGCCCTGGCCTCACTTCTACGAATAAGACCCTTTATGTTTCTTACTTCTTCAATATCTATTTCACTGGTCTTTTTGTTCTTGATGAACTCCGTAGCCTTTTTGTAGATCTCAACAGATTTTTTGTTGTCCAGACCAAAGGAACGGTTGTAATCGATCACGAAATCCGAGAATCGCAGGGCTTCGTCATCGGCTACAGCTATATTTCCGGAAGTCTGGTACGCTACGTGCACTTCATGGCCTTGGTTTTGAAGTCGCATGAAAGTACCTCCCATACTAATGATATCATCATCTGGATGCGGACTAAAAATAAGTACGCGCTTTTTGGCCGGATTTGCTCTTTCCGGTCTATTGCTGTCCTCGGCGTTGGGTTTACCTCCCGGCCAGCCGGTAATGGTGTGCTGTAGTTTATTAAAGATCCTAATATTAATATCGTAGGCATCCCCAACTTCGGTCAACAAATCGCTCATACCGTTTTCGATATAATCGGCCTCGGTCAACATTAAAACTGGTTTCTCCAATCTTAACGCCAGTCCAACAACGGCTTTCTTGATCATTTTTTCATCCCACTCTACCTTTTCTACTATCCATGGGGTACTTACCCTGGTAAGTTTTGAAGAAGATCCTTTGTCAAGGATGAATACACTGTTTGGGTGCTCCTGTAGATATGATGCCGGTACCTGTTCCGTAATAGGGCCCTCCACAGAAGCTTTAATTATAGAGGATTTTCCTTCTCCCCAAGCCATAAGGATAACCTGCTTGGCCTGCATTATTTGCTTTATACCAAGGGTAATGGCAGTTTTTGGGGTGTTGTACAATCCTTGGAAATCTTTACTGGCCGCTACTCTTGTAATATGGTCCAAGGTAACCAACCTGGTTTTGGAGTTGGGAAGGGATCCGGATTCGTTAAAACCTATATGCCCGTTGCCCCCAATACCCAAGACTTGTAGATCAATGCCGCCCAATGCGTCTATTTTGGCCTCGTAATCCTTACAGTAATCCGCAATATCCTTTTTTTCCAAGGTTCCGTCCGGAATATGAAAATTTCCAGGTTCTATATCTACATGGTTAAAGAGCAATTCCTTCATAAAACGCACATAACTCTGTATGGCATCTGGTTCCATGGGGTAATATTCGTCCAAATTGAAGGCTATGACATTTTTAAAACTAAGACCTTCCTCCCGGTGCAGGCGAACTAGTTCGGCATACAGCCTTTTTGGGGTGGAACCTGTAGCGAGTCCAAGAACGCACATTTCCTTGGCCTTTTGTTTTTTCTTAATTAATGTCGCAATTTCAGCTGCAGCTGCTTTGGACGCAACCTCTGAAGATTCGAAGATGACCGTGTTGATTTTTTCAAACCGTTTTTCAAAACTGGTAACCTTGTCGATTTTACTTTTAATCATGGAGAGCTAGATTTTTTGTTCATTTTTGGTTGAATCGATAAAAGTAGTACAAAGTATTTAAATGCCTAAATAAGATAAGGAATTTTAATCAAGTTTAAGAATAAAATATATTTTGTGATACTTTCTTAATCTTTCCGAAAATGGTCTGTGCAATACTTATAAAATTAATATCTTGGTAAATTATTTATTTTGAAAACCAAGTGGTGTAAAAATATTGTCGCAATTCCGCCAATGAAGTAATGTTTTATTTATAAAAATAATATTAATGAGTTTGACTTTAGAAAATACATGGAGATGGTACGGGCCCAAAGATCCTGTTTCTTTAATGGATATTAAACAATCAGGAGCTACCGGAGTGGTTACTGCCCTACATCATATTCCCAATGGGGAAGTTTGGCCAGTGGACGAAATTAAAAAGAGAAAGGCCGAGATAGAGGCAGTGGGCTTGACCTGGTCTGTTGTAGAAAGTGTTCCCATTCATGAAAGTATTAAGACGCAACAGGGCGATTTTCAGAAGTATGTGGAGAACTATAAGATCACCATCTCTAATTTGGGATCCTGTGGGATTGATACTATTTGTTACAATTTTATGCCCGTTTTGGATTGGACGCGGACCAATCTAGACTATGAACTGGAGGATGGGTCTACGGCTTTGAGGTTTGAAAAGGACGCCTTTGCGGCTTTTGAACTTTTTTTATTGAAACGTCCAGGGGCTGAAAAATCATACTCCAAGGAAGAACAGAAAGCGGCCAAGGAATATTTGGAAAAGACTTCGGAGAAGGATCAAAAAAAATTGGTACAGAATATTATAGCTGGACTTCCCGGGGCCGAAGAAGGATATAGTTTAAAGGAGTTTAATCAGATTTTGGCAACCTATGACCAAATTGGTGCCAAGGAACTAAAGCAACATCTGTTCTCTTTTTTACAGAGCATAATCCCAATTGCCGAAAAAGAAGGGGTGCGTATGTGTATCCATCCCGATGACCCACCTTATCCAATTTTGGGATTGCCAAGGGTAGTAAGTACAGAGCAGGACATTCTTGATCTTTATAAGGCAGTGGATAGTCCCAACAACGGACTCACCTTTTGTACCGGCTCTTTTGGGGTTAGGGCAGACAATGATTTGGTGGGTATGGTGAAACGCTTGGGGCATCGTATACATTTCATGCACCTAAGAAGTACAGAGCGCGATGAAAAAGGTAATTTTCATGAGGCCGATCATTTGGCCGGGGATGTAGACATGTTCGGCGTGCTAAAAGCCTTGGTAGAGGAGCAACAAAAGAGAAGTGCTGCCGGAAGAAAAGATTTAAGGATGCCAATGCGGCCAGATCACGGTCATAAAATGTTAGACGACCTTAGGAAAAAGACAAACCCGGGGTATTCTGCCATAGGTAGACTTAGGGGGCTTGCAGAATTAAGGGGGCTGGAATTGGGAATACGAAGATCCTTATAAAGTATATCAAGCTTCCTTCCTAGGGAAACAATATTTGGAAATAAAAAAAAACCTCTGATTTCATGAATATCAGAGGTTTTACGTTTATTATAACAATAATAGCTGGGCAATTAATGGGTCTTATTGCTAGCTCCGTATTCTTTTGATTAGGGCCAATGTTTCCCTTACCGATTGTTCCAGGCCACTATAATCCCTGTTTTCCACTACCGTTTTGCTAATTAGGTTAGAACCCATGCCTACACAGGTAACCCCAGCATTGAACCATCCTTTTAAATTGGATTCCTCCAAGGTTACCCCGCCTGTTGGCATAACACTGGTCCATGGTTGTGGTCCTTTAATAGCTTTTACAAAGTCTGGTCCGTAATTGGCACCAGGGAATAATTTTATAATTTCGCAGCCCAATTCTTCAGCCCTGTTTATTTCTGTTAGGGAGCCACATCCCGGACTCCATAATACTTTTCTTCTATTACAGACCACGGCAATATCTTCGCGCAAGGAAGGGGTTACAATGAAATTGGCACCCATTTGCATATAAAGGGAGGCTGCTGCTGCATCGGTTACCGATCCTACACCTACCGCCATTTCTGGCAATTCTTTAATGACGAATTTATTTAGTTCGGCAAACACTTCATGGGCGAAATCCCCACGTGCCGTAAATTCAATTAATCGCGCACCGCCATTGTAGCATGCTTTTAATATTTTCTTTCCCAAATCCACATCCGGATGATAGAACAAGGGTACAAGTCCTGTTTCTTTCATTAATGCGGCTACTTCAATTCTTGAAAATTGTGACATAAGTTTTATTTGTTTTACCTGCTTACTTTTCCAGAGGAATTCCCCCCTGCCAATTGCTCAATCTCTTCAAGGGTGGCCAAGTTGAAATCGCCTGTAATCGTGTGCTTGATACAGCAGGCAGCCGCGGCAAAATCTATTGTTTTTTGATTATCTATTTTGTCTTGTAAAAGCCCGTATATCAAGCCTCCCATAAAGGCATCGCCACTCCCTACCCGGTCGACCACAGGGGTTACCTCCCTTATTTTTGCATAGTGTATTTTTTTTCCGTCATATAGGATTCCGCCTATTTTTTGATGCGAAGCATTTACGGAATAACGCAAAGTTGTGGCCACATAACTTAGGTCCGGAGAGCCTTTGTAAAGCAGGTCGTACAGTTCCGGCAAGGAGTCCATATCTTGATAGTCAGGATCTTGCGGTTCCTGTCCTGTCATAAAAAAGGCCGTATCCAGATCCCCTAAAATAACATTGCTGTACTTTAAGAGTTCAGGCATAATATCTTTTGGCTCTTTCCCGTATTTCCATAATTTGGAACGATAATTCAAATCCGATGAAATAGTAATTCCCATTTTATGGGCAGCCTTCACCGCCTCTAAGCAAACGGCCGCCGCCTTACTGGAAATTGCCGGGGTAACCCCGCTCCAGTGAAACCAATTGGCATCCTTGAATACTGCCTTCCAATCTATAGTGTTTGTCTCTATTTCTGCAATGGCACTGTTGGCCCTATCATAGACCACCTTGCTTCCCCGGGTACCGGCGCCTGTTTCCAAAAAATAAATTCCAAGACGGTCTCCACCAAACTGTATATTGGTGGTGGCCACGTTGTGTTTTCTAATTTCTTGAAGGGCACATTCCCCTATGTCGTTTTTTGGCAAACGGGTAACGAATTCAGCATCAAACCCATAATTGGCTAGGGATACCGCTACGTTAAACTCTCCGCCTCCATAGGTAGCGTTAAAATTGGTGGCCTGTGAAAACCGAAGGTGTCTTTCGGTAGACAGTCTTAAGAGGATCTCACCGAAAGTGATGACTTTCTTCATACTAAATTTTTTGTTTGCTGGATAAATGTACCAAAGTAAAACGAAAACCCGAAAAGAAAATACATTTAGACATTTATAACTATTATTCTATTTTTTGTTTAAGGAATAATCCTGAATGTTAAATAAAAGTATAAACAGCGGGTAAGTTAAATAAAAATGCATCAATTTGCGGATTTTCAACCAATTTGGAATACTGATTGATATCTATGATATTTTCGGGATATGGCCTTCAACAAAGATAGGGATTCCCAAATCAAACAATATAAATGAACCAATGAAAACTATAGTTTTAATTTTTTGCTGCCTCTTTATTTTTGAAGGCTGTGCCTCCCAAGCCTCTCCCGAACTGATCAATTCCAAAATGGAGGTTGTTACCTCCGAAACCTTAAGGTATTACCTATATTACCCAGGGAATTATGAGGTAGATCCAGAGGAAAAGTTTCCCTTGTTGCTTTTTTTACATGGCGGAGGAGAATCCGGGGGGGATTTAAAATCTGTTAAGCGAAACGGCCCCCCAAAACTAATTTCCGGTGGCAAGAAATTTCCTTTTCTAATCTTGGCCCCACAGAATCCCCAAGAAAAAATGTGGTGGAACACTAGGGCAGTAAATCAACTCCTGGACAGTATCATTGCCACCAATAAGGTGGACGAAAATAAAATATACCTTACCGGCCTTAGTAGGGGTGGGGGTGCAGCCTGGGAAATGGCGGTCCAATATCCGGATAAATTTGCCGCCTTGGCCGTAGTTTGCGGAATGACCCCTGTGCCGTATGCTTCTTGGATCAATAAAAATATGCCGATTCGTGTTTATCATGGTGATCAGGATAAGTCGATTCCCATATCGGAATCCATTGAAATGGTTGCTAAATTAAAGGAAATGGGATACAATGTGGATTTTACGATTTACAAGGGTGTAGGTCATAATGCATGGGACAAGGCATATGAAAACAAGGAGCTATATGAATGGTTTATGTTGCAAAAAAAGCAGGCTGCGGTCGAAAATTAACAGTTTTATGGGCGCAGAACTTTATTTTATTCTACTATAATTGAAATGATTTGTTGTATTTTTCAAAACTGAACAATATTTGCAGTTTATGACCCGAAATATGTGCCTTAGGCTTTCTTTTTGTAATCTATTTTTTCTGTTGACAATGATCTTATTTTCCTGTTCCGATATAAAAGGTCAGAAAAACGACCATAAATACACGAATGACCTTATTCATGAAACTAGTCCATATTTGTTACAACATGCCCACAATCCTGTAAATTGGAGACCATGGAGTCCAACTGCTTTGGAAGATGCTAAAAAGGAGGATAAGTTGGTATTGGTAAGTGTTGGTTATTCATCCTGTCATTGGTGCCATGTAATGGAAGAAGAGACCTTTGAGGATGAGGAAGTGGCAAAATTGATGAATGAAAACTTCATAAGTATAAAAGTGGATAGGGAGGAAAGACCAGATGTGGATCATGTGTATATGACTGCCTTGCAGCTTATTAATGGTAATGGAGGCTGGCCTTTGAACGTGATTACCCTGCCCAATGGAAAACCTATTTATGGTGGTACTTACCACACTAAGGAACAATGGAGCAAAGTTTTGGCCGAAGTAAGCAAACTTTATAAGAACGATCCCAAAAAAGCCAATGAGTATGCCGATATGGTGGCCCAAGGCATACAGGAAGTAAATATAATACAGCCGGTTTCGGATTTGGGAATGTTGACCCCGGAGGTTTTAAAAAACAGCGTTGAAAAATGGAAGGAGAACTGGGACTTAAAATGGGGAGGAAATATAGGGTCACAGAAATTTATGATTCCCGTTAATCTTGACTTTCTGTTGGATTATGCAGTTTTAACACAGGATAAGGATGCTTTGGAGTTTGTTAAAACCACTTTGGACAGAATAGCTTGGGGAGGCGTATACGATCATATAGCCGGCGGATTTTATAGGTATAGTACCGATGCCCAATGGAAGGTGCCGCATTTTGAGAAAATGCTATATGACAATGCGCAATTATTGAGTCTTTACTCCAAGGCCTATAAGTTGTTTAAAGAGCCTATGTACAAAAAGGTAGTGGAAGAGACTATTGCTTTTTTGGATAGGGAAATGAAAAATCCGGATGGCGGTTATTATGCGGCCATTGATGCCGATAGTGAAGGCGAGGAAGGTAAATTTTACGTTTGGAAAGAAGAGGAGTTAATGTCGGTTTTAGGATCCGATTATGACTTATTTGCCAAATACTATAATATTAAGCGTTCCAATATTTGGGAAAACGATTCCTATGTTCTTTTTAGGAACTCAGGGGATGAGGATTTCATGAAGGAAAATGATATTACGGCAGAAGATTGGGACGGTGTGCAGGCAAGGTGGCAAAGCAAAATTTTGACCGCGAGGAATAAAAGAATTAGGCCAAATACCGATGATAAGATCATTACCTCATGGAACGCCTTGTTGATCAACGGTTTTGTAGATGCTTATAATGTTTTTAACGAATCTGCTTATTTGGAAAAAGCCGAGGACGTCTTTCGTTTTATTGAAAAAAATAGTCTGAATAAAGATCAGTTGATACATACCTATAAAAAGGGAAGTAAAAAGAGCGATGGTTTTCTGGAGGATTATTCCTTTTTGGCCAATGCCTCCTTAAAATTGTACAGTACAACAATGTCCAATTCTTATTTGGACTTTGCCAAAGAAATGAATCAAATGGCCAAGGACAAATTTGCGGATGAAAATTCGGGGATGTACAGTTTTAACTCCGATGACGAATTAATTGCCCAGATAATTAAAACCGATGATGGGGTATTGCCTTCGCCCAATGCGGTTATGGCAGAAAATCTGTTTCTTTTGGGACATATAGATTATGATAAGGAAGCTACCTTAAAGGCAAGGTCCATGCTTTCCTCTATGATTTCGGTATTGGAGGAAAACGCCTATAATTACTCCAAATGGAATTCCCTATTGTTGAAAACGGCATATCCTTTTTATGAAATTGCGGTTGTGGGCAATGATGCCAAGCCATTGTTAGCTGAATTACAACAACAAAATTTGCCCAACACCTTGATTGTGGGTAGTAATAAAGATAGTGAAATGCCATTGTTTAAAGGGCGTTACTCGGATGATGGGACCTATATTTATGTCTGTCAGGATCATACCTGTAAGCTTCCGGTAGCTACGGCCAAGGAAGCTTTGGAGCAATTGAAGAATTTTTAATTTAAAGGTATGCACTCCTTTAAAATAGGGAAGTACTTAATGTAACAGTCCAGGAAATTAATATTGACTTCATGTTTTTTCCATTAATGACTTTGCAAATCATTATTTTATCAATTATCCGTGGTTTTGTGTCAAATTACATGAATTTTAAGGTTGTTCGGATAAAAAATTTTAATTTAATATCGATTTAAACTTATATTGAGCGTCAAAATTAATTCTTTATAGTATGCAGATAAAAGAAACATCAACTATTTATGATGTCATCATAGTTGGGTCTGGTGCCGGTGGTGGTATGGCCACAAAAGTGTTGTCCGAAGCGGGGCTAAAAGTGGCCGTAGTGGAAGCGGGTCCGTTTTTTGATCCTAAAAATCCAGAACAGATTACACAATTGAAATGGCCGTATGAATCTCCACGTAGAGGAGCAAGTACAACTAGGGCATTTGGGGAATATGATGCTGCATATGGCGGTTGGGAAATTGAAGGGGAACCTTATACCCAAAAAAACGGATCAAGATTTAATTGGTTTAGGTCTCGTATGCTAGGGGGTAGAACAAATCACTGGGGACGTATCTCCTTGCGTTTCAGTGAGCGCGATTTTAAGCACAAGGATATTGATGGTCTTGGGGAAAACTGGCCTATAGGCTATGAGGATGTAAAGCCGTACTATGATAAGGTAGACAAGTTAATAGGTGTTTTTGGGTCAAAAGAAGGTTTGGAAAACGAACCGGACGGGTTTTTCCTTCCTGCGCCGAAGCCGAGATTGCATGAACTGTATTATATAGATGGAGCCAGAAAGTCCAATATTCCAGTAATTCCTTCAAGGATGTCCATGGTTACGAAAAAGATAAACAACGACCGTGGGGTATGTTTTTATTGCGGACAATGTGGAAGGTCTTGTCAGATATATGCGGATTTTTCGGCAGGTAGTTGTTTGATATTCCCTGCGCAAAAGAATGGAGGTCAAATAGATCTTTTTGTGAACGCTATGGTACGCGAGGTAACTACCAATGATGAAGGTAAGGCCACAGGGGTACTTTATGTCAACAAAGAGGATCGTAAAGAATTTGGATTAAAGGGAAAAATTGTTGTACTGGCCGCATCGGCCTGTAGTACCGCAAGAATCCTGTTGAATTCCAAAAGTAAACAACATCCGGCCGGACTGGGAAACAGTAGCGGTGTGGTAGGGAAGTACCTTCACGATTCCACAGGTGGTGGAATGACCGGATTTGTCCCTGAACTGATGAACAGAAAAACATACAACGAAGATGGTGTTGGAGGGATGCATGTCTATACCCCTTGGTGGTTGGACAATAAGAAGCTCGATTTCGCCAGAGGTTATCATATAGAAATTTGGGGTGGAATGGGGATGCCAAGCTACGGCTTCGGATTTAACCCAAATGCCATGAACGAGTTCTTTGGAGAAAAAGTTGGTGGCTATGGCAATGTCCTTAGGGAGGATGTAAAAAAATATTACGGAGCAATGATCGGTTTTGCGGGTCGTGGCGAATCTATAGCCATGGAAAGTAACTATTGCGAAATTGATCCGGGGAAGGTAGATGAATTTGGTATTCCAGTATTACGCTTTAACTACCAGTGGTCCGATCACGAACGTCTACAGGCCAAGCATATGCAAGAAACCTTCGCGGAAATAATCCACAATATGGGGGGACAGGTCATCGGGAAGCCGGCCGGAAAAGACAAGGATTATGGTTTGCTTAACCCTGGAGAAATAATCCATGAGGTGGGTACCACAAGGATGGGGGACAATCCTAGAACTTCTGTGGTCAATAAATGGGAACAAATGCACGACGTGGATAATGTTTTTATTGTTGATGCAGGACCCTTCGTTTCCCAAGCGGATAAGAACCCTACATGGACGATCTTGGCCTTGGCATGGAGAACGTCAGATTATATAGTTGAGCAATTGAAAAAACAAAATATCTAGTATTATGGATAGAAGAAAAAGTATAAAGTCCATTATTCTTGGTGGTGTAGCAGGCGGATTGGCCATAAATGGATGTAAGCCGGGAACAGAAGGCGAGGCCGGAGCGGCAGAGGCCTTGGTAAAGGAAGAAAAACATTTTGGGAGAACCCCGGAAGAAAAAGAATTGCTGAAAAAACTTTACGCAGAACAGTTTTTTAATGAACATGAAATGGCCACTTTGGGTGTTTTATGTGCTTTAATTTTACCTGCCAACGGTACCTATGGCAGTGCTACCGATGCCGGAGTGCCAGATTTTATTGAATTCATGGCCAAGGATATCCCCGCTTATCAAACCCCGTTGCAAGGGGGTCTAATGTGGTTGGACCACAAAAGTAATAAGGATTATGGAGTGGAATTTAAAACCGCTACCGAGGCACAGCAAAAGGAGATTTTGGATGCCATTGCCTTTCCGGACAAGGAAAATCCAACATATGAGCAACAATTCTTTTCCCTGATTCGCAATTTAACCGTAACAGGATATTATACCTCCAAGGAAGGTATTGAGGATTTAGGGTATAAAGGTAATTCCCCCAACGTTTGGGACGGAGTGCCGGAAGATGTGTTGGCCAAGCATGGAAAATCCTATGATCCCGAATGGCTTGCCAAATGTGTGGACCAAAGTAAGCGCAATGATATGGCGGAATGGGATGATGAAGGTAATTTGCTAACCTAGAGAGTGTTAAGTTGTTTAAAGAATATAAGTAATTCTACACACTATGAAAAAATTACAACTTCTATGGCTATTTTTTATAGCCATAGTTTTTTTCGGAACTACAAATGTTTTGGCCCAAGAGGTGGGGTTACAATTGTACAGCCTTAGAAATCAGTTTAAGGAAGATATTCCCAGTACCTTAAAATTGATAAACGACTGGGGTATTACCGTTCTGGAAGGAGGGGATAGCTACGGGATGCCAGAGGAAGAGTTTAAGGGGCTGCTTGCCAAAAATAACTTAAAGGTGGTCAGTGTTGGTGCCGGGTTCAACGATTTGGCAAATGCGCCGGAGGAGGTTGTAAAAAAGGCCAAAAGTTATGGAGCTACCTATGTGATGTGCGCCTGGATCCCTCACGATGGCAACAATTTTGATATTTCGGATACCCAAAAGGCCGTTGAGGTATTTAACAGGGCTGGAAAGATTTTAAGGGATAATGGAATAAAGTTGGCATATCATGCCCATGGATTTGAATTTAGGCCCTATAAGGACGGGACCCTATTTGATTATATGGCGCAGAATGCCAAATATTTCGATTTTGAAATGGATGTTTACTGGGTGCATCACGGAGGTGAGGATCCCCTAAAATTGCTTAAAAAGTATCCTTCCAAATTCATTTTATTGCATTTAAAGGATATGGAAAAAGGTACTAAAAAAGATAATACCGGCCATGCCGATGTAGAAAACAATGTGGTTTTGGGAACCGGGGAAGTAGATATAGCCGGTGTTGTTGCCGAAGCTAAGAAGTTGGGCATCAAGTACATGTTCATAGAGGACGAATGTTCCAGGGTGGTGGAACAGGTACCCAAGAGTTTAAGGTATTTGGAAGGTTTGTAATATTATCGATTCCATTTATTGAAATTGACTTAAAAAGCCTCTTCACGGAGGCCTTTTTGTTTATTGGTTGTAGGGAAGCAGCTTGCTGGGAAAAAGAACCAATAGTCATATTTTTTCTGCCATGCAGTGCTATAAAAAGGAATTGGGCTGTAATCCTAAATGATAATTACAAGGATTTGCCCCTTCTAATGACATATTATCAATTATTGATGGTTTTATGTCAAAATACATGAATTTTCAGGTTGTTTGAATAAAAAATTCTAATTTAATTTCGTTTTAAATATATATTGAAGTTCATAATTAATTCATTTCAAAAATGCAGATAAAAGAATCCTCAGAAATTTATGATGTAATAATCGTTGGTTCGGGTGCAGGTGGCGGTATGGCCACAAAGCAGTTGGCAGATGCCGGCCTCAATGTTGCGGTGGTCGAGGCTGGGCCATTTTTTGACCCGGCAGACCCGAAAACGATGAATCAGTTAAAATGGAATTACGAATCGCCTAGAAGGGGAAGGGGTACCACCCGGGCATTTGGGGAATTTGATGCTGCATATGGCGGTTGGGAAATAGAAGGGGAACCTTATACCCGTGAGCCTGGTACCGAATTCGATTGGTTCCGATCACATATGTTGGGGGGACGTACCAACCACTGGGGGAGGATTTCCCTGCGTTTTGGACCAAAGGATTTTAAGGGGAAGTCCAGGGACGGTCATGGAGAGGATTGGCCTATAGGTTATGAGGATGTAAAACCGTATTACGACAAGGTAGATAAATTGATCGGGGTGTTTGGTACCAATGAAGGACTGGAAAATGATCCAGATGGTTTTTTCCTTCCTCCGCCAAAACCAAGATTACATGAAATTTTCTATATAAATGGAGCTAAAAAGGCGGGAATACCTACTATTCCAGGTAGACTTTCCATGCTTACCAAAAGAATTAATGCGGAGCGTGGTGTGTGTTTTTACTGCGGACAATGTTCCCGTTCCTGTTCCGTCTATGCCGATTTCTCATCAGGAAGTTGTTTAATATTCCCTGCCCAAAAAAGCGGGGGGCGTATCAAATTATTCGTCAATTGTGTGGTAAGGGAAGTGACTACCGACGAAGAAGGCAAGGCAACAGGAGTGTCCTACATCAGTAAGGATGATAGGAAAGAGTATAAATTAAGAGGCAAGGTTGTGGTTTTGGCGGCTTCCGCCTGTAGTTCTGCCCGTATTCTACTGAATTCGAAAAGCAAACAACATCCAAACGGATTGGGCAATAGCAGTGATCTGGTTGGTAAATATTTGCACGATTCTACCGGTGCCAGTAGAGCTGCTTTTGTTCCGGCCTTGATGAACAGAAAAGTATCCTATAATGAAGACGGAGTGGGCAGTAACCATGTGTATTCTCCTTGGTGGGGGGATAACTCCAAGTTGGATTTTCCAAGAGGCTACCATATCGAAGTAGGCGGTGGTATGAAGATGCCTGGCTATGGTTTTAGTTTTAACCCCAATGAATTCAATAAGTTCTTCGGGCTCAAAGTAGGGGGCTATGGAGATAGCTTACGGGACGATGTTAAAAAATATTACGGATCCGTACTAGGTATAGCCGGTAGGGGCGAAGGCATTGCCCGTAAGGAGAATTATTGTGAGATAGACCCTACCACAGTGGATCAATTTGGTATTCCGGTATTGAAGTTTAATTACAAATGGTCCGAGTTTGAGAAAAATCAGGCCAAGCATATGCAGGACACCTTCGAGGAGATTTTTCACAATATAGGGGCGGAGCCTTTAGGGGAAAAGCCGGGCAAGGATCGCGATTACGGGCTTGAAGCTCCCGGGCGTATTATCCACGAAGTAGGAACCACCAGAATGGGCAATGACCCCAAAACATCGGTCACTAATAAATTCAATCAATTGCATGATGTACAGAATGTGTTTATAGTGGATGCGGGACCTTTTACCTCCCAGGCGGATAAGAACTGTACCTGGACCATTTTGGCATTATCTTGGCGCGCCAGTGATTATATTATTGAACAATTAAAACAGCAAAATATCTAGACCATGGATAGAAGAAAGAGTATACAGACAATAATTCTAGGTGCGGGCGCATCTGCCTTGGCCTTTCATGGCTGTAAGACAGATGGAACCGATACAGCAAAGGAAGCCGTAGCAGCGGCCGAAAACACCCATTATTTTGGTCGTACCCCAGAGGAGTTGGAACTTATTGAAAAATTAAATGCGGAACAGCTCTTTACCGAACATGAGATGGAAACCATAGCAGTATTGAGCACGATAATACTTCCTCCCAGGGAACCTAATGGTGGGCCTATTGAGGCAGAGGTCCCTGAATTTATAGAGTTTATGGGCAAGGACATCCCTGAACTGCAACTGACCCTTAAAGGGGGGCTTATGTGGTTGGACCATAAGAGCAATGCCGAATTTGGAACCGAATTTAAATTGGCCACCTTGGATCAGCAAAAGCAGATATTGGATACCATTTGCTATCATGATATAGACAAACCATTGGACGTGCAACCGCTCGAAATACAGTTCTTCTATTTGATGCGCGGATTAACGGTTTGTGGCTATTATTCCTCCAAAGTGGGAGTTGCCGAACTGGGCTATAAGGGAAATACGCCCAACGTATGGGATGGAGTTCCAGAGGATGTGTTGGAACAGCACGGGGTAGCCTATGATCCAGAATGGGTAGCCAAATGTATCGATCATAGCACCAGAAACGAAATCGCTACTTGGGATGAAAAGGGCAATCTTTTAACTTAGGCCTCCTAAAAATTGATAATAATAGGGAAGGATCATTAATTATTTTTGGGACCTATTGGATTTATAAAAAGCCCCAGTTTCGGGGCTTTTTTTGTTTATTTGTTGTGGCGGAGCTGATAAATAGAGGGGGATGATTGGAATAAAAATTGGCAATATAATATATGGACAGGAAGCATACAGTTTTTAAGGGAATGGTACTTTTGGCATTATTGACCCTTTCTTTTGGTTGTAAGGAAGTTGTGGTGAACAAGAATCCAAAGGAAGATGTGGAAAAGTCGGTTGAGGTAAAGGATTCCGTAAAAATTCGGAAAGTGATGAAAGAGGAAGTTCCCAAAACCAATCTTAAATCCCTAGACGGGCTGGCCGATACTTTGTTTGTAAGGTTGGCCGATTATAGCGAGGATTTTGTGTACGACCTGCGCTATGCCACAGAAAATAATTTTTTAAAGGCCAAGGTCTACGATTGTGCGGAATGTTACACTAGGGTTAAAACGGCCCGGGCACTGCTTTTGGCCAATAAGGAATTTATGGACAAAGGATTTAAAATAAAGTTCTTTGACTGTTATCGCCCAAACGACGTACAATATAAAATGTGGGCCATAGTCCCCAATCCGCAGTACGTTGCCGACCCTGTTAAAGGATCTATACATAACAAGGGTGGCGCAGTGGATATTACTTTGGTTACCCTGGACGGGGAGGAGTTGGATATGGGGACGGATTTTGATTTTTTTGGAAAAAGGGCTTACCATGACAATTTGGATCTACCTAAGAATGTCCTGGATAATAGGTTGTTGTTAAAGGAAACCATGGAAAAATATGGATTTTGGTCCATAAGAACGGAGTGGTGGCATTACAATTTGGGTACTGCCTCCAATGACAAGGTGGCCAATTTTAAATGGGATTGCGATTAAAGGCGTGTCAGGGATTCTTATTACAGTAGTCTAAAATCCAATCCCTTCCGACTCCTCGGCTCCTGGTCGAGTATCCACCTTCCCTTGGACAAGGGAAGGAACCTATTATGAAACCAAACGTTCTGCTACCACACCAAGAAATATGAAAATGCTCCTTCCCCTAGAAAGGGGAAGCCAGAAGGGGTAGAAAGCGCAAACCTTGGCTCGGAAAAATAAGATTTCTTGGACACCCAAGCACTCCATCTCTTGACCGCTAGACTCCCAATTACGTAATTAACGTGAGTTCGATATAAAAATATTATCAACACATTGATTTAATGTAAGTTATAATAAATGCTACGGTCCCCTCGAGCGGAGTCGAGAGGTTATTTTACTGTAATGTATTTACA
>Ga0208032_1000218_pt1 | contig 40883 bp, 42 predicted proteins | sample MalvirAntarct_66_FD_184254 | JGI IMG/M metagenome (GOLD analysis project Ga0208032, IMG submission 184254) | Marine viral communities from the Global Malaspina Expedition - Malaspina viral metaG Antarct_66 (SPAdes) (version 2) | ecosystem: Environmental > Aquatic > Marine > Oceanic | place: West... | reverse complement strand
ATATTTATATTTAGCATTAAAGACAGCCTGCTTTTTTCAGCGCGCTGCGCATAGCATTATGATACTGCTTATCCAGTGGCGTGAGTGGCAAACGTAACCCGGATGGAATTAATCCCATTTCATGTAAAGACCATTTGGTTGGGATAGGGTTCGATTCAATAAATAAATCACGATGCAGGTCTTCAAGTTTAGCATTAATTTCCTGCGCTTTTTCACGGTCACCCGCCAATGCTGCCTGACACATTTCGTGCATAAGTCGTGGCGCTACATTTGCGGTAACAGAAATAACGCCCTGCCCACCCGCAAGGATTGATTCCATCGCCTGAAAATCTTCACCACTAACGATCATAAATTCAGGACCACAGAGCTCTCTGATTCTAATGCCTCTGTCTAACACGCCTGAAGCTTCTTTGACGCCAATAATGTTTTTTATTTTTGAAAGTCGCGCCACAGTTTCCGGCAGCATGTCACATGCCGTTCGACCTGGTACGTTGTACAGGATCTGGGGAATATCGACTTCTTCAGCAATTTTTTTATAGTGCTGATATAAACCTTCCTGTGTAGGTTTATTATAATAAGGCGTTACCAGCAAGCAGGCATCTACGCCAGCATCTGCCGCACAGCGTGTTAGTGAAATAGCTTCCCAGGTAGAATTTGCACCGGTACCACCAATGACGGGCACACGGCCTTTCACCCGATCAACTACCCGTTTTATTACTTCACAATGTTCATCATGATCCAGTGTGGCTGACTCGCCAGTCGTTCCCGCGGGAATGATCACGTCAGTTTTATTTTCCAGATGAAAATCAACCAATCTGTCTAACGATTCAAAATCAACCGAACCGTCTTCCTGCATTGGTGTGGCAATCGCAACCATGCTGCCTTTAAACATTCATCTCTCCGTGCATATAAATAAAAATAGCTGGGAATAGTAATCGGCCGTTTACGCCTTTACAAGCGTATCTTGTATCGGAATTAGGACTCAGAAGTTGTATTTCAGCAATAATTACTGCTTGGTGATTGGCTCATGTGCATCCACTTTAGGCCAGGCATTGATCACGGCATTGATCAAGGTCGCCAACGGGATAGCAAAAAATACCCCCCAGATTCCCCAGATTCCCCCAAAGAATAATACCGCCACGATAATCGCGACAGGGTGCAAATTCACAACTTCTGAAAATAACAGCGGCACCAGTATATTCCCATCCAGGAACTGAATGACGCCATAGGCAATCAATACATAAGCGAATTCACTAGAGATACCCCACTGGGCATAGGCAATAAACATTACCGGCAGGGTAACCACAGCTGCGCCTGCATAAGGGATAATCACTGACAGCCCGACAAGCACGGCCAGCAACATGGCATAATTCAAGTCCAGAAAAGTAAACGTCACATAGGTCGCGGACATAACAATAAAGACTTCGATGAATTTACCTCGCACATAACTGGCAATTTTCTGATTCACTTCAAACCAGACTTCATTAGTTAATTCGCGTTCTCCCGGGAGAAAATCTTCTATCCATTGCAGAATTTTTGCTTTGTCCTTTAGCAGGAAAAACACCAGCAAAGGCATTAGTATCAAATAAACAAGAATTGTGATTAATCCGACAACCGAGGCAAGCGGCTTGGAAATCAGTGCTTGCCCAAAAGCGACCAACTCACCACGGGTGTAGGCAATCATATCGTCCACTTGCTCTTCATTGATTAAATTCGGGAATCTTTCAGGCAGCTGCATTAGCAGTTGTTGCCCCTGACTTACCATTACTGGCAGATCTTTGAAAAATTCTGTGAGCTGTTTTGACAGCACAGGGATAAATACAAATAACAGCAATATCAATACCGCCATAAATACCGAGAAAACTACGAATAGCGCAATAATTCTGGGGCTCCTGCTTTTCTGCAATAATGAGACAGCACCTTCCAGTAAATACGCGATGACAACACTGGCTAACAATGGCGCTAATATTTTCCCGGCAAATATTATTACCGCCAGTCCACCGAGCAAAAATAACAATAAGATAACAACTTGTGGATCGGAGAAGTGGCGTGTATACCAAGCGCGCAAATAATCAAACATAGAAGACTAACTACCCAGGTTAAACCAGTATAATTTTATGAATAAGCACCTAAAGGCACAACACGAGGCTAGTTTTCGGATGTTGTCGCTGCCGAATTATTGGAGGCATCACTGCAGTATGCCCTTGCATAATCGAGTAGTTTTTCCATTGCACGCAATCTGAATTTTTGTCGCTGGCGCACAAAGGAAAATGACCTTTCCATTGGCGGGTCAAGCGGTACGGCTACCAAAGTACCCAGCTTCAGCTCTTTTTCCAGCGTGGCCAGGGAAGCAATTGAAATACCCATCCCTGCCTCGACAGCTCCTTTGATGGATTCGGGGCTACCTAACTCCAGTGAGACATTCAGGTTATTTCGATCAAGCCCCAGTTTTACCATATGATCCATAATCACTTCACGCGTGCCAGATCCTTCTTCCCGACAGATAAATGGAAATTCCATTACATCTTCAAGTGGAATCGATGGTCGCTGTGCAATTTCATGACCCGGAGGCACGACCACAACCAACTGGTCGATTCGACAGACTTCGACCAGTAAATTCTTGTTCGCTACCGGCCCTTCAACAACACCCAGGTCGATCATGCTATTTTCAACCATAGACACAATTCCTTCTGTGTTGGACACTTTCAGTCTCAAATTGATGTCGGGAAACTCTACGGTAAATCCCCTTAATAATGCGGGTAACATGTATTCAGCGATGGTCGTACTTGCGCCCATCGTGAGTGCACCACTGACATCATCCGTCAGTTCTTTTACAGTATTCTCCATCTCGGCATATAGCGAGAATATTTCTTCGGCATACTCGTAGGCTTTTCGACCTGCTTCAGTTAAAGCAACACGATTATGCGTGCGGTCAAATAAACGGGTATCAAAATGATCCTCAAGCTGGCGCACCTGAAAAGTCACCGCAGGCTGAGTCATATGCAACGTTTCGGCTGCTTTAGTAAAACTCAGCAAACGTGCAACGGTATAAAAAACCTGGAGGCGGCGATCAGCCATATACAATATTCCTTAGTGGATTACCTTATGTACTGAAGAGTATATCACTGTCTATAAGCTACGCGATGCCTGAAATTTGCCCACCACCGTACTAATCTGACACCGAAGCCTATTCTCTTGTCGCCGATATAGACAACTCCGTCGTTTGTCGCCCATTATTTCGACATCTGCCACATTGGGATCGGCAAAGCTTCTGGTACAATTTGCCCATTACGATCTCGGAGTTTTTTATCATGTTGAAATCAGGACTAATTTGCGGAATTGCCTTAGCTGCAGCTATCATTACATTTAATGCAAGCGCCGAAGCGTACAAATGGACTAGTCCTGCAGGTGACACCATTTACAGTCAAACACCCCCTCCGATAGGTACTCCCTACGAACTGGTAGACGATAGAAGTATTGCCTCAACGAATTTTAGTTCGTCGAATACCAGCAGTATACAAAAAAACCTGGATTCATCTCGTGAAAGCCGGGAACAGAAAAAAGCGGAGCAGCAGCAAATTGCAGAAAGCAACCAGATCAAGAAGGAAAATTGCGCTCAGGCCAAAACCAACCTGACTTCACTCACAAGCCGTGGTCAGGTCACTATCAAAGAAGGTGAGCTATATCGCAAACTCACTGAAGAAGAACGTCAGGATCGCATTAAGACCGCACACCAGAGCATTGAGGAATTCTGCAATTAGCCTGACATTTACAGATTCACTTTAGTAATTACACCGTCAGGCTTGCTTAGCGACTAAATCTGGTATTTACTGGCGCGCATTTCGCCAACAATCATATATTTAATTACCAAATGCGCGTTTCCAATTTTCCACTCTCCACTCTAAAAGAAGTCCCTGCGGATGCTGAAATTATTAGCCACCAGCTAATGCTCAGAGCGGGGCTTATTCGAAAACTAGCCTCAGGCATGTATAGCTGGCTTCCACTCGGTTTGCGCACTTTACGCAAAGTGGAAACAATTATCCGCGAAGAAATGAATAATGCTGGCGCACTGGAATTACTGATGCCCTCAGTACAACCCGCCGAGCTATGGCAGGAATCAAAGCGCTGGGAACAATACGGACCTGAGTTACTTCGGTTTCATGATCGACACCAGCGCGAATTTTGCTATGGCCCGACACATGAAGAAGTTATCACGGATATAGCGCGGCGTGAAATTCGTTCATATAAGCAGTTGCCCGTTAATTATTACCAGATTCAGACTAAATTTCGCGACGAAATTCGCCCAAGATTTGGTGTGATGAGAGCACGTGAGTTCATCATGAAAGATGCCTATTCATTCCATGAAACTCAGGAATGTCTGGAAAAAACTTATCAGCGCATGCATCAGGCATACCGCAATATCTTCACCCGATTAGGGCTTGAATTCCGCGCAGTTGAAGCAGATTCGGGATCGATAGGCGGCAGCAGTTCACATGAATTTCACGTGTTGGCCAAATCAGGCGAAGATGCCATTGCCTTTTCAGACAGCAGTGACTATGCCGCCAATGTAGAATTGGCCCCGGTTGCCTATCAGGCAAACACAAATCCAGGGACAAAACTCACAGCCGAAAAAATGGCAACGCCCCGTGAAAAAACAATTGAAGAGGTAAGTAAAACACTAAACGTTGAAAGCCGTCAGTGCATCAAAATGCTTATTGTTAAAGCTGACAACGAAGGTGTGATTGCCTTTGCGCTACGAGGTGATCACGAATTGAATCCGGTGAAAGCGGAGAAGATTGAAGGTGTATTCAAACCGCTTACGCTGGCCAGTGAAGCAGAAATCGAATCGCACTTGTCCTCTAAACCCGGTTTTATTGGGCCTCTTGAAGTATCGTGCAGAGTGGTTGTGGACTATGCCGCATCCGTATTGGAAAATTTCGTGTGTGGTGCAAACGAAGATGGCTATCATTTCAAAAATGCAAACTGGCCTGACACAACAACACTGGAAACGGCAGATATACGCAGTATACAGGAAGGCGACCCAAGCCCGGATGGTCAGGGTCTTATCCATATTAAACGTGGTATCGAAGTCGGACATATTTTCCAGCTCGGAGACAAATACAGTCGTGAGCTTAATGCCAGTGTACTGGATCAAAACGGCAAGGATAAAATTATGACCATGGGTTGCTATGGCATAGGCGTTTCGCGTGTAGTCGCAGCAACTATCGAGCAAAATTACGATGATCAAGGAATTATCTGGCCACTCTCCCTGGCACCATTCCAGCTCTCTCTTATTCCTATTAACATGACCAAATCAGAAGCAGTAAAGACATACTGTGAAGACATTTATCAACGTTTGACCGCTAAAGGGATAGAAGTGTTATTCGATGACCGTAACCTGCGCCCGGGCATGATGTTTGCCGATCATGAACTCATCGGCATTCCACATCGTCTCGTAGTGAGTGAACGAGGCTTGAAAGCGGGTAGTCTGGAGTTTAAATCCCGAACAGACAAAGACAGTCAGGCTATCGAAATTTCCAATGTAGAGAATTTTTTACTCAGCACCATAACCTTATCCAGCCCAGGTTAAATTCATTTATCTCGCATAAGATAAGTTCATGTACTCATGGTTAATAATAAGTGAACCATCAATTCACAATACTCTAATGTACTAATATACAAGGAATTTTGTGTTGGCATTCCTGTCATTTTACGAATAAACTGCCATTCAAGACATCTGTTGTTCCTTTCAGTAGGTGTTTAATAAGATGTATGCAGTTTGCGCTGCATGCAATAATAATTAGCAATTGAAAGTAAACACTTAACACTTCCATTTTTGTTAACAGGAGTAAAATATGAAGACGAGAGTAATGATACTGGCAAGCGCATTGTTGGCGATGGTCGGCATGAGCAGTGTAGTCAGTGCAGAAGAGACGATGTATGTACCGATCCCAAGTTATCGAGTGGGCCCGTATGCAGCGGGTGGCACAGGATATTTTGGCGGTATTCTGGATTATTACAATTTATTAAACTCACGCGGTGGATTAAATGGCGTCAAGCTTATCTGGTCTGAGTGTGAGACTGAGTATTCAGTAGAGCGTGGCGTAGAGTGCTACAAGCGATTGAAAGATCGTGAAGGTGGCGCTGTATTCTTTGATCCACTCTCAGTCGGTATTTCAACCGCATTGATTGAAACCGGTCGTGCTGACAAGATGCCAATCATTGCAGTGAACCATGGTAAGACTGCAGGTCAGCGTGGGGACATTTTCCCATACTACTTCATGCCTGGCATTAACACCTATGATGAGCACTCAATCATGGTGCACTACATCGGTGGCCTGGAAGGCGGCATGGGTAATCTGAAGGGCAAGAAGATTGCGATGTTGTTCCACGGATCACCTTACGGTCGTGAAGCGATTGAGTTCATGGACAGCATGTGTGAGAAGCACGGATGTTCGCATGAAGCGATTGAAGTGCCTCACCCAGGTAACGAGCAGCAGTCACAATGGTTAAAGATTCGTAAATCAAAGCCTGACTACGTATTACTACGTGGCTGGGGTGTGATGAATCCAGTGGCCATGCAGACTGCCAAGCGTATGGGTTACCCGGTAAGCCGACTAATCGGAAACATCTGGTCCAACTCGGATGAAGACGTAATTCCAGCAGGTAGTGCAGCAGATGGCTACCAGGCGATTACCACTCACCCAGCGGGCACAGACTTCCAAGTGGTCCAGGACATCATCTCTGATGTGTATGGTGCGGGTAATGGTGACCTTCAGGATAAGTCACGTTTAGGCTCTGTATACTGGAACCTGGGCGTACTTGCAGGGGTTGTTCACACTGAAGCACTAAGAATTGCTCAGGAGCGATTTGGTAACCGTGCGTTGACCAGCTCAGAAGCACGTTGGGGCTTTGAGAACTTACAACTCACAGCAGCACGTATCGAAGAGTTAGGCGCAACTGGTTTAGTACCAGAGTTAAACCTGAACTGCATGGACCATGTAGGCGGTCACTTGGCTAAGTTCCAGCAATGGGATGCGAGTGCACGCCAGTGGAACATTGTGTCAGACTGGATTGAAGGTGACGTACCATTGTCACAGGCGATCATTGACGCAGGTGCAGAGAAGTACGCAGCAGACAACGGCATCAAGAGACGCCCTTGTGATGCTAACAACAACGATGATGACTTCGATCTTTAATTTCGGAATCTAGTCGTAAGAGTATATTTCCCTACCGGGTCTATAATGGCCCGGTAGGTTAATTGAAGACATAAATAAGGCGAGACAATGAGTACTGAAACACCCATATTATCGATTAAAAATATTGAAGTTCTATATTCGCGAGTGATCTCGGCGTTACATGGTGTATCAATTGAAGTACAGAAAGGTGACATTGTTTCACTGCTAGGCGCTAATGGCTCAGGTAAGACTACGACCTGTAAAGCAGTTTCAAGACTCCTTGAAGCGGAGCGCGGAGAAGTAAGTAAAGGTTCTATTGAATATAACGGCGTTGATATCAAGACGATGTCTCCCTATGACATGGTGAAGGCCGGGGTTGTGCAAGTACTGGAAGGCAGACATATATTTGGTCACCTAACAGTAGAAGAAAATTTATTGACTGGATCATTTATCAGAAATGCAGATAGTGCTTCTGTTAAACAGGATCTGGAATATGTCTACGAACGATTCAAGCGTATCCGGGACCGTCGAAAGAATTTAGGTGGCTTATGTTCAGGTGGTGAGCAACAAATGGTTGCTATGGGACGGGCAATGATGGCTAAACCAAACCTGATTCTGCTTGATGAACCCTCAATGGGACTAGCTCCACAGTTAATTGAAGAAATCTTCGAAATAGTAAAAACGCTTAATGAACAAGATGGCGTCAGCTTTTTAGTCTCTGAACAAAACGCTAATATCGCACTTAAATATGCCAAGATTGGCTATATCATTGAAAACGGTCGCGTAGTGTTGAAAGGGACTGCAAAAGAACTTTCAGAATCAGATAGTGTGAAAGAAATGTATATGGGTGGAAGTGCTGAAGACGTGAGTTTCGATAATGTTAAGTACTATCATCGAAGAAGACCTTGCATGGTTTAATGACATAAAACTTGCTGAATGATATCTGTGTAAATATGATTCAGTGGTGAATTGAAATTAGTAGTTTTCTTTTCGATATATCGCCAAATAAAATTTCTCGATCACTGCGTATAAACCTCCTGCTATCAAGCCGTATGCGTGTGCATATGAAGATGTCTTCAGGTCCGACATCAACATAGAGCTAACAAGCTCTCCCTCTAGTGTCTGTATTGCCACATACGTAAATAGTGCAATGAATAACATTGCTGATACGCCGGCGTTTTCCTTGAATGTTTTAATTGACGCATAAGCGTACATGCCGGTTAATACGCCCGAGAACCCCACATACCATTCAAGCTGATTGCTAAACAGGATTAAGCAGGTGCTAATGACTACTATTGTTATTGGTACCACAACGATCCAGTTAGTGGCTTGTTTTGTATGATGGAAAATCCCACTGAGTAGTAGCAGTCCGACCACATTGCTTATGCAATGTATCCACGAATAATGAATAAAATGACCAGTGAAGAAGCGCCAGTACTGGCCCTGTTTGAAAGAATCAATATGCAGATACATTAACTCTCGGGCAGGCTGTGGCAATAGCATCACTGAAAAGCATATTAATGCCAGTAAAAGTAGCGGTTTATGATTAATGTTAGTCATGATGATCGTTTATTGTATTGAATAAACGAGGTATTTAGCGCATTTAAACTGATTTCATTGATGCAGCTGATCTCTTGTTTTCTACCTTTCGTCTTCATTACGTTATATTTTCTGCCAAATATTAGATGCTCATCACATTGCCGGACTGGGTGTAAATACTAAGCACAGTCACTAATCGTTTTCTAAGGATCCTGCCAATTATGTGCATCGCTCGTGCTTCACTTTTCACGCTGACTTTTCTATTTTCTCAATTACTTTTTGCGGATCAACAACGACAATTTCAGGTCGATATTCAGGGTTTGAACTATAAGGCAGTTGTGACTGAAAACACGCATCTTGCATCAAAAGTAAATGGTGTGGCTGAAGATATGCTAGGTGAGCACTATATTGGAGTGCTGGAGGGCGAAGAAGGCAGTTGGGTGAGAGTTTCCTTTCTGGATGGTTACTGGCAAGGCGTTGTGTCTGTTCATAACGCCATGCACATCATTCAGCATGCCGGCTCTGGCATGCCAGCGGGCGCTGCAGCCGCAACAGGTTCTATTATGGACTCAATGCCTGTTACTGAAGTCGATGGTCTACAGGGCACCTGCGGACGTGGTGATGGCACAGATACAATGCTAGATCATGTGGCGCAATTGGCCGCTACTAAAAGTTCTGCTGATGCGGGTTCTGCGCCAACACCATTGTCAGCGACATTTGCAGAATTTTGCAGTCAGGAAGTGAATGGTATCTGTGTTATCGCTGAGGTTGAAATAGCATTTGATCAGGCGTTTCAATCTGTATTTGGTGCACAGGCAACAGCCCAGGCCATGTCGATACTGAATATTGTTGATGGACATTACATCAATGATCTGAAAATTTCGATTGATGCCATTACTGTAGAAATGCTGTCAAATGATTTATTCAACACCAGTATCGTCGCAAGTCCGGTATTGAATGCCGGTGTATTGCTTGATGATATTGAAGCCAAGAAAAACAACGCCCAAATTCCATTTATTACCAATAATAGTGCTCTAACGCATGTCGTCACTGGACGTGACTTTGAGGGGGGTACATTAGGTGTCGCGTATCTTGGCAGTGTTTGCCAGGCAAATGGCTTTAGTACAGGTACATCAAGTATATTTTTTGATAATCCCGCCAATCCTGCAACTTACAATATACCAATAACAGCTGTGGTGGTGGCACATGAACTTGCTCATAATTTGGGTTCTGATCACGATGGTCCCGGAGCAAACGTTTTATGTCCGGCTTCGGCATTCATAATGTCACCAAGTATCGGTCCGGGCTCTGACTTGACGATGTTTTCACAATGCAGTGCTGATGATATTGAAGCAACACTTTCAAATCTTGTCGCCCCTGAGTTGTGCATGGATTTTCCAACAGATGTATCAATCAGTGAAAATCCAGGAAATAGCGGAGTGTTAAATGCCAATCTGGAGTTTACGTCGGCATACACTGCGACAATACAGAATGGCTACAAGGCCGTGGACAGAGTAACGCTAAGTGGAACCATAAATGCTACTCAGGGTATATTGATTGCTGTCACAGCGAATGGAGTTAACTGCGCTATTGATGGTGGTGGAGGTGCTTACACATGTGCGGTAGATAATCCGCCAACATCATTTCAAGTATTGGCAAGTGTAAGAGTAAATGCAAATACAGAAAATATAAATTTATCCCAGAATATAAGCGAAGACACTGCCGACATTCAGGAAGTGAAAACATCCAATAATGTGCTTGAAAGCACATGTGGTATAGAAAATAACAATTTCACGTGTAGCGAATCTGAAGCACCTGTAACTCCTGATACAAATACAAATGGCAATAATAATATCGCTGAGGAAGAAGGGGGTGGTGGTAGCCATGGGTTAATATTTATGCTGACGATGTTAGGCTTATATATTCATGTCAGGAAAACAGGTTTTAAGTCAAATGGCTGTTAAGCTGGTTTGTATTTGGCTAGTCTGCTTGACGACATTGGCTTATGCCTGTGATAAAGATATAAAACAACAGTTGTTGAAAATGCAACAACAATGGACTTTGCAAAACACCTCCAGTTATAGTTATGAGATTAAAAAGCAGTGCTTTTGCTCTCCTGACTATACAAAAGAGATGTTGGTGCATGTGGTTGATAATGTAGTAACCGAAGCTCATTATCTGGATAATTCACGCAAGGTACCTGATGAGGTCGAAGACAATCTGTTAACCATAACAGAGTGGTTCGATGAAATATCGGCTGCTATTGATAATGAATCAGGATCAGTTACCGTCACTTATGACCATGAGTCCGGATATCCGGTAAACATTAGTATAGACAGGCACACGCAACGTTCAGATGACGAATTCAATGTTGTCATCTCTAATGTAATTAAACAATAAACCTGAATTTCCCGAACAATCAATATTCTGATACTGTTGGTTGAATATTAGTAATGAGGGTTGTTGAATTATGGCTGTTTGTCATTGTTTTCCTTTCAGAGTCTTTTCAGTTATCGCGCTTTCAATGTTCGCATGGCCGTGTTTTTCATCGTTTTACCAGGCAGATACAATGGCCGGGTATTGTCGCGAGTATGTGAAATTTATAGAGCTTGAGAATTCTGTCAGTCAACTGGAGGCGGGAATATGCTCGGGTTATGTTGCATCAGGAATAGAACTTATGGATCTGTCAGGACAGTTGTGTGATAGGGAAAAGTTAAACCTTGATGATGTCGCAAGGCAGTATGTCACATACGTGGATAATAATGATGCTGCAAAAAAGCATACAGCAACCTATGTGTTAGTAGAATTGCTGCAGGAAAAATATGCTTGCGAACAACAATGATGTATTAAACAGTTTTAACAGGCTTAAGCCAGTTCACCAGCAAAGGGATAATAGTGAAGGTAGCAAACAGGGAAACGATCATTGCTATACTGGTAAACAATCCAAAGTAGATAGAAGGCTTAAAGCTTGAAGTAACCAGAATGATAAAACCCAGTGTTACCGTGATGGATGTGTAGTACAACGCCTTGCCTACCGTCATCTGTACGGTACTTATGGCCTGCTGATAGTCTGATCCCTGGCTGATTTCCTTTTTGAAACGATGTATGTAGTGAATAGCGTAATCAACACCAATACCAATGGTGATGGCGGCAATAGTGATCGTCATGATATCTAGTGGTATACCCAGTAAACCCATAGCACCCAGTATAAAGAAAGCAGTAAATATATTAGGCAGTGTTCCAATGAGAGCTAAAGTGGCGCTTCTGAATAAAATAAGCAGCATAATAAGAATGCATATAAATACAGTGCCAAGAGTCAATATCTGTGACTGATATAAACTCTGTAGTACGTTATTGTATAGCACGCTAATTCCGCTTAAACGAATGCTTTCTCCATTGGAAATTAAATTCTCGTTTATGTCTGCTTCGATTTTCTTTAATAAATCGTTCCGTATAAGTGTATGATCAGAATCTTTGATTCTGGCAACCAGCCTTGCCTGGTTTCCCTCTGTTGAGATGTATGGGTTTATGAGCACATCTTTAATATTTTCGGGAACCTTCTTGTGGATTAATGCCAAATGAAAATCTTCAAGTTCTTCTCCTTTGGCCAGTTGGCGAAATACTTTTTCAGTACTGGATATAGATAGTACTTTTCCAACCTGATCCAGACTTTCCAGATAGTCATGTACTGCACTCACTTTGCTGATGCCGCGGCGGTTATACCAGTAACTTTGTTGTGTGAAGCTTTCTTCTACTTCATCCAGATAATCTGAAAATTCATCGTCTTCTTCAAATGTGTCACTGCCGTCATCAACCGCTTCCGGTGCTTCCAGTAATAATTCCAGTGGAACAGTGCCACCTAGCTCCTGATCGATGAATATCAGACCCTGATATAAATCAGTATCTGCTTTGAAGTAATCTATAAACCTGTTTTCAACAGTAATTTGAGTTATGCCATAAATGCTAATGGCTGATATCAGGAGGATAGAGGATGCCATTACTGGTCTGCTTTGCCTGATGGTATTTAATATGTCATTTAACAAGGTGGAAGAATTTCCATTTTGACTGGTATTCACTTTGGGGTTGAAGAGGTGAATTAATATTGGTAACACAGTGAATGTAAGCAAAAATGCACATAACAGACCCATCACCATAATCAGGCCGAAGAATATTACTGGTTGTATATCGCTGACAATTAATGAAATGAATGCAATAGCTGAAGTAGCAACCATATAAATACAAGGCGTGGCAATTTGTCTGACTGCGTTGCTCAGGTTGTTGTCCAGGTCATTCGGGTTTTTTTCTGATACTTCCTGATAACGGATGATCACATGAATTGATAATGTGATCGAAAATATTATTAACAGCGCAACGAAATTTGAAGAAATAATTGTCAGTTGTAAACCAAATAAACCGATCAGGCCGGAAACCAAAATGACATTTAAGAATGCGCACACTAAAGATAATAGCACCCAGGATACTCTTCTGAAAAACAGGAATAATACAAGCACCATGATGGCAATCATACTGATGCCAAATATGCGAATATCGCTGTTAATAAAGGTTTTAATATCGTTAGCAATCAGCGGTGCGCCCGCCAGGTAGAACTGGCCCCGGTTGTTATGTTTGCTTAAGGTTGACCGGATGTCTTCTAGTGCATTTTTATAGCGTTCATTAATAATGGCTCTTTGCACCGGTATTTGTGCATTAATATGATCTAGTTGATTCGTTAATTCCGGATCTGCCGGTTGAGACGATTCATCCAGTCTGTCCAGTAAAATGTACTTTTTCTGGATGAGCGATACCAGCTCCTGGTTTTTTTGTATATCAACTTTGATTGCTGTTGACCTGGCATCAAGGCTGACGAGATTTGAAGAATAAATTGGGCTGGTAGCAAATTCTTTTTTGGCGCTAGAGAGATCAACATTTGGATTGGTTAAATTCTGGAATGTGCTCACACCATCTTCGCCCTGGTTACGTGGCTGCTGTAGCAATGGTACGTTGGTAATACTGTTTACAGCCGCAATGCCTGGAGCGGTCTTTAGTTCTTCTGTTAACTGCTGGATAAAGTCGATCGTTTCCTGCTGATATAAATCCGTGTTTGGCTGAAAGCCAACAATAATGTATTCATCAGAGCCATATTCTCTGTGTACTTCACGATAAAATTCCAGATCCGGATCACTGTCCAGCAATAACGAGTCTGGTGATGCATCAATGTTAATGTACTGAATATTGACAGATAACCCTGCGACCACAGCCAGAATAAACACTAGGGTGATAATTGGTTTTTTTAATAGGGCCTTGATTAACATGTGTGATATGCCTGAGAAGTTAACTGGAAGTGTGAATCACAATTGTGCGATTGTACCGATATAATGAGATTGCATCTATTTAAACAGTGGTCTAGCCAGACTGGTTCATCTTTTCCTGACGCTGTAGCCAGACATCCAGTCCCTGAGCATTGAGAGTTATGTCAGTGTTGAGAAGGTTACGGATTAACCCTTCGTCTTGTGTGCAACCCAGTTTGTGTAATTCATTTAGAGTATGGGTGAACAGTTTTTCTGTCAGTGCCTCAACACGCCGGGTTTGTGTCTTAACCGACAAGGCAATGTCGGTATAACTGATCAGGTCCTTGCTGAGTTTGTCTGCAAAGAATTGTACATCTTCGATCATGCCAAAGTGCGTAAGGTACATGCGTTGCGGATTTTTTTCTAACAAACGCTTTATGGATTCCTGCCAGGCATCAGGTTCGAACTGAACAGGTGTTGTGGTTGGCATTAAATAACGTCCGGACTCGATGATGATTTCCGGGTAAGACAAACCGAATGTATCGCCGGTGAACCAGCCGTGACTGAGTTCATCGTACAGGCAGAAATGATGGCGCGCATGGCCAGGCGTATCTGCGACAATCAGTGATCGGCCGTTTAAGTTGATGCGTTCAGCATCGTTTGCCGCAATTATCCGATCTTCATCAACAGGGATGATTTCTCCATATAAGGAATCATAAAGTTTATCGCCGTAGACCTGGCGTACGCTATCTATCAGGCGTTGCGGATCTGCCATATGTCGCGCACCTTTGGGGTGTACTACCAGTTTTGCATTTGGGAACTTCTGCATCAGCACGCCCGCACCGCCAGCGTGATCCAGATGAATATGGGTAGGGATGACATATTCGACGTCTGTGACGTCAAGATCGCAGCTTTGTAATGCAGACAGTAATCGCGGAACAGTCAGGCTGGTGCCGCAATCAATAAAAGCGGCTTTTCCCTGATGAATAACCAGATAACTACAGGCAAGACGCGGACGAATATAGTCGACATCAATACAGTGAATGTCGAATGCCAGTGACTCGGCGTAGTTACTCACAGTGCGCAGCTAATCATGTGTCTGCTGGCTATACGAGTTTGCCGGGCGATAAAACAATGCCATCTTCATCGGCGTAGGCAAACTGACCAGGAATAAAATCAACATCAGCAAAGTGAACCGGAATATCAATTTCACCTTCACCTTTTTTTACACTCTTCAGCGGCATGGTACCCATTGCTTTAACTCCGAGGTCAATTGTGGCAATCACCCCTGAGTCACGAATGCAGCCATAGACAATAATTCCGCTCCAGCCATTATCAGCGCCCATTTGAACGAGGATATCTCCGACCATTGCGCAGCGAGTGGAACCTCCGCCATCAACGACTAGTACGCGGCCATTTCCGCTCTGTTCCAGCTGTTTTCTTACCAGGGAATTATCTTCAAAGCATTTCACCGTCGAGATTTCACCGCTGAACGAAATATTTTTCCCATAATCCTGAAACAGAGGTTGCGCGATTGATAAAGAATCCGAGTGATCATCACATAAATCTGCTGTCTTAAACATGTTCTGTAAGCCTTTGTAATTTCAGTAATTATTGAGTTATCAAGGAATGCCGAAGAGGCTAATTCTGCTGATAATGAATACGCTGGGTGTGCGAATGATAGGGGCGCAATAGCAAGCAGGCAAGTGGCATATTATAAATCCAGGAATATGGGTTAGATATCACAAGACTCATCTAAAAGTATTTGCTAATATACGGGACCTTTTTTTTGGCATCCTCCGGGACGAGGGTGCTGTTTGGGCGAATGCACTGATTATTATAATGTCCTTGCAAGAGACATACATATTCAATTCTTAGTGCTACAGCCCACAGGAACATATGAAAAATTTCAAAACTTTTGGAGAGTGTGATCATGTCAAATTATCAAAGTGCTATTGAAGCGGTTAGAGCAATTAAAGAAAAAGCAGGTAGCTCCTGGGACGCTATTAACCCTGAATCAGTGGCCCGTATGCGAGCGCAGAACAGATTCAAAACAGGCCTGGATGTTGCTCAATATACAGCAGATATTATGCGCAGAGATATGGAAGCTTATGACGCTGACAGCTCTAAGTACACTCAATCACTAGGTTGCTGGCATGGTTTCATTGGGCAACAGAAAATGATTTCTATCAAGAAACATTTTAATGGTAATACAGACCGTCGTTACTTATACCTCTCAGGATGGATGGTGGCAGCACTTCGTAGTGAGTTTGGTCCGCTGCCTGATCAGTCCATGCATGAAAAAACTTCAGTACCTGCTTTGATCGAAGAACTTTATACGTTTTTACGTCAAGCTGATGCGCGTGAATTAGGTGGGCTTTTCCGCCAGTTAGACGCGGCATCAAGCGCTAAGGAAAAAGCGGCTATCCAGGATCAAATAGATAATCACGTGACTCATGTAGTGCCAATTATTGCTGACATTGATGCCGGATTTGGTAATGAAGAAGCAACTTACCTGCTGGCTAAGAGAATGATCGAAGCGGGTGCCTGTGCACTTCAAATCGAAAACCAGGTTGCCGATGAGAAGCAATGTGGCCATCAGGACGGAAAAGTAACAGTTCCTCATGATGATTTTCACGCTAAAATTCGTGCATGTCGTTATGCCTTCCTGGAACTAGGTATTGATAACGGTATTATCGTTGCACGAACCGACTCTGAAGGTGCTGGCCTGACTAAAGAAATCGCAGTGGTCAATGAGCCGGGCGATCAAGGTGATATCTATAATTCCTTCCTTGATGTTGAAGAAGTTAATGTGGGTGATATGGCTGAAGGCGATGTATGTATTAATCGTGGCGGCAAGCTGCTTCGTCCCAAGCGTTTACCATCAGGCTTATATGAATTTCGTAAAGGTACGGGTCCAGAGCGTTGTGTATTTGACTGTATTGAAGCCATTAAAGCGGGTGCGGACTTGCTTTGGATTGAAACAGCAACACCAAGCGTTAAAGACATTGCTGCCATGATGAATGAAGTGCGTAAAGAAATACCGAATGCCAAACTTGTTTATAACAACAGCCCATCATTCAACTGGACATTAAACTTCCGTCAACAGGTTTATGACGCAATGGTAGCTGAAGGCAAAGATGTATCCAGCTATGATCGTGCTGAATTGATGAATGTTAAATATGATGATACTGAATTGGCTGCACTTGCAGATGATAAAATCCGCAGCTTCCAGGCAGATTCCTCTCGTGATGCAGGTATTTTCCATCACTTAATCACACTGCCAACTTACCATACAGCTGCGTTATCCACTGATAATCTTGCTAAAGAATACTTTGGTGACCAGGCTATGCTGGGTTATGTTGAAGGTGTGCAGCGTAAAGAAATCCGTCAAGGTATTGCCTGTGTTAAACACCAGAACATGTCGGGTTCTGACATGGGTGATGACCACAAAGAATACTTTGCAGGTGAGAAAGCGCTTAAAGCAGCCGGTGAGAAAAATACATCTAACCAGTTCTAATATTTTTTAATAATCTTTTTTCAAAAGCAAAAAGCCGTTTGATTTAATCAAACGGCTTTTTTTATTGCTTATAAATATTTGCTTGTGAACTTCAATCTCTGACTCGCACGGTAAACTATTCTTGGCTGGTATACGTACTCGTGAAGATCCCTGCCGAAGAAGAACTGTACTGGAATTACATGTTCACTTTAATGCCTTTAGGCATATTTGTGCATGTTATAAGCTTGGGAATGTTGCTCATGTCCTGTGCGGAAATCAGCTAGCATTCGCGTTTTCGTATACAATCCTATATAGCATTAGTAATGTTTAACATTGCTAATAATGTGGTTATTTCACAGGGACATAACATGAGTATAGAGACGTTTGAGCATATAAAATTACCTCAACAAGGCGAAAAAATTACCATCCGCTCTGATGGTTCTCTTCAGGTTCCTGATAATCCCATTATTCCTTATATTGAAGGCGATGGTATTGGTGTGGATGTCACGCCAGCCATGCACCGGGTTGTAGATTACGCGGTCAAGTCAGCCTATCAGGGCAAGCGCTCAATTTCATGGATGGAAATATATGCAGGAGAAAAAGCCAATAAACTGTATGGAGACGATATCTGGCTGCCGAATGAAACTCTGCAGGCGATGCAGGATTATGTAGTATCTATAAAAGGCCCCCTGGCAACACCTGTTGGTGAAGGAATGCGTTCGTTAAATGTCGCAATTCGTCAACAAATGGATTTGTATGCCTGTGTGAGGCCAATTCGTTATTTCCCTGGCACACCCACCCCGATGAAAGACTCCGAGACCACGGATATGGTGATATTTCGTGAAAATACTGAAGACATTTACGCAGGCATTGAATGGCCAGCCAAGTCTGAAGAAGTGCAAAAAGTGATCAATTTTCTTATTAATGAAATGAATGTTGATCAAATACGCTTTCCGGACTCGTCAGGTATCGGCATTAAACCCGTCTCACAACAGGGATCGGAACGGTTAATTCGCAAAGCAATACAGTTTGCAATCGATAATGATAGAAACTCAGTGACGCTGGTCCACAAAGGCAATATTATGAAGTTTACAGAAGGTGCCTTTCTTAACTGGGGATACGACCTTGCGCAGAATGAGTTTGGAGCAACGCTAATTGACGGCGGCCCCTGGTGTGAATTAATAAACCCCAAAACCCAGCGAAAAATTATCATAAAAGACGTTATTGCAGATAACTTTCTGCAACAAATACTCTTGAAGCCTGAAATTTACGACGTTATCGCCACCTTGAATCTGAATGGTGACTATATTTCAGATGCGTTGGCCGCACAGGTAGGGGGCATAGGTATTGCGCCCGGTGCAAATATTGCAGATTCCGTTGCTGTGTTTGAAGCAACTCATGGAACTGCGCCTAAATATGCCGGCAAAAATCGCGTTAATCCCGGCTCGATAATTCTGTCAGCAGAAATGATGCTGCGCTATATGGGATGGGAGAAAGCCGCAGATCTTATTCTGAAAGGTGTTGGTGGAGCAATTGCTGCAAAAACGGTAACCTATGATCTGGCGCGAGCACGGGCCGGAATGTCGACGAAAATAACTGCAGCACCTTCTAATGTAAAAGACATTGAGCAAAAACTGGAAGAGCTAATGCCCGGGGCCACCCTGGTGACCACTATGGGATTTAGTGAAGCCATTATTTCAAACATGAAGTAAATCTTGTGGTCATCACGAGTTCAACTAACTAAATTTATAATGCATATAGCGTTACTAGAAGACGATAAAGATCAATCTGAATTAATGCAGGCAACTCTAGAGGATGCAGGGCATAAGTGTGTCGTCTTCAGTTCCGGCAAGGATATGACTATGGCGTTAGTCCGGGAAAGTTATGACCTGCTGATTCTCGACTGGCTTGTACCAGATATGAATGGCCTGGAAGTGCTTAAGTGGGTAAGAGAGTCTATGGACTGGAGAATTCCTGTGCTTTTTATTACTCAAAAAGACAAGGAAGAAGACGTCGTGCAAGCGCTGCAAGGCGGGGCTGATGACTACATGTCCAAGCCGGTAAAACGCGCAGAAATGCTGGCACGAATCGAATCGATCAGTCGACGTTCACAACCAGTCAATCTCGATGATGAGGAACTGGAATTCGCACCTTATATATTGCAACGTAGTTCAAAGACAGTCATGCTAAATGGTGAAAATATTGAAATTACGCGTAAAGAATATGAGCTAACACTGTTCTTGTTTAGAAATGCGGGGCGAGTATTGTCCAGAGGTTACATACTGGAAACTGTTTGGGGGAGAAGCGCAGACGTGAACACACGCACCGTGGATACTCATATCAGTCGATTACGCCGCAAGCTGAACATTGGCGCGGAAAACGGGTGGAAGTTGACATCTATATATCAACACGGATACCGCCTTGAAAAAAGCGAATCACCAACTTAATGCGCTAGCCTATTCATAATAGATGCTAACAATGTATTTCATGGCTATGAGGGAACTAACGTGAAAGAAGTAAAACCGTTAGACAAAGACAAGTTCGAGCGGATACGCGAAATATATGTTGAGTCGTTCCCGGAAAAAATTCAAGAGTTAAGGCAATGCTGGGCAGAGTTAAATGCTACTGATAGCTATCATGCATCACTTGCTAAATTAAGAATAGAAGTGCACAACATTGCAGGTTCCAGTGGATCACATGAGTTTAATGATCTTCACGCGTTGGCTAAACAGGTTGAGAGTAACATCGTTAAAGTGCTGGATGAGAAGTCATCCTGGAACAATGAGAAAAAGGAAATTGGCAATCTGGTTCAGCAGTTGGTCGATAAGCTGGAGACAGAGATGCTAAATTATAACTTCAGTGAAGATGACGAAGATAATATCCCGCGGCTGGATGTGCTTCAGTTGTCTCATCGGGAGTTAGTCATTTTTATAATAAGCCATCGTTCTGTTGAGCTATCATTATTGTCTAATCTGCTCGAATCTCGCGGCTTTACGGTGATTGCCTTCAATACTATAGATCGTGCGCAGGCAATGTCTAAAACCGTAGCTCCTTCTATTGTGGTGCTGGATTTAGGTGATGCAAACCAGATCAAGCTGAATAAGGATACCAAGGAAACATTTCAGTCAATTGATAATCAACCTCCTGCATTTGTAGTTATTTCGCGTAGAGATGATGTAGATACACGAAAGATGGCTGCAAAATTCGAGGCAGAAGCATTTTTTGCTACTCCAATTAATGCCCATAACTTCAGCTCGACACTAGACGTAGTTCTGGAGTCTCGTGGGAGTAATGCATGTCGAGTGTTGTTAATAGATAAGCAACGGCAACGTACTTCATCGATTGAAAAAGCATTGTTGCGTGAAAATATCAAATGCCGAATGATTGGCGCGATTGATAATATTGTTGATGAGCTTGTAAATTTCAAGCCAGATCTGATTTTAATTGCCTACGATAATGATGATACTTCCTGGAAAGATGCTACACGCATTATTCGCCTGCATGAATCCCATTTTAATATGCCTATCATTTTCTTGCTTGATGATGATTCCAAGCAGGCAAAATTGGATGCACTGCGTGCTGGTGCGGATGACTGTATCAGCAGACATGAGTTAACGGATGAACAATTTCAAATACTGAAACAGAGAATACTCAGATTTAGACGCGCGAATCACCTGATCATCATGGACTCATTAACAGGTGCCTTAAACAGGGATGCCTTCCTGGAGCGTGCCAATGAAGAAATCAGTCTGGCCATACGCAGAAGTGAAAGTATTTGTCTGGCAATGATCGATGTGGATCACTTTAAGCAAATCAACGACGAAAATGGTCATGTTGTTGGTGATTACGTGCTGCGACATATCTCCGACTATCTGAATAATCGATTGCGCCGGTCTGATGTTGTGGGAAGATATGCAGGAGATGAATTTTTAGTGTTATTACCGGATACGGACCTGGATAGCGCTTATTTAGTGCTGGATATGATCAGAAAAAATCTGGTTGCGCATAATATAAAAGTGAATAATGCAGATGTGCGTGTATCAATTAGCCTCGGATTAATTGCCGCACGCCCAACTGAACCGCTGGATATAGAAACACTGATTGTAGATGCTGATAAAAAATTGTACGAAGCAAAAGTAGCTGGTAGAAATATGCTGGTGGCGGGTATTGCTTAACATCAAGTGATACACTAACAGGAAAGATAATAGTTAAATATGGCAAGCGAAGAAATATTCAAAGTGATATTCCACAATCAAGGCAAAGTATATGAAGTCTTTGCCAGAGAGGTGTATCAATCTGATATGTACGGATTTGTTACAATAGAACAGATCACTTTTAGTGATCGTGATTCTGTGGTGGTTGATCCTGGTGAAGAAAAGCTTAAAGCTGAATTCGATTCAGTGAAAAGATGCTATATTCCAATGCATTCAATCATAAGAATTGATGAAGTGGAAAAGCAGGGTGTATCTAAAATCTCAGATATTGATTCAAAGGTAATGCAGTTTCCGGGTACTATATACACCTCAGGAAATGATGCAGACAAAGTTTAAAAGTAAAATCCAATTCGGAGAGATGCCAGAGTGGCTTAATGGGCTCGCTTGGAAAGCGTGTGTACTTTAATCGGTACCGAGGGTTCGAATCCCTCTCTCTCCGCCACCGAGTCTGTCTCTGTCCGGAGACTTCGTAAATACTTGAAAAACAGCCTATTACTGCAGGCTTTGCGCAGTTCGAATCACGGTAAGAGAACCGGATTTGGCGTATTCAGAGCAAAATTTGCAAAAAGTCTCCTTTCTCAAAAACGCGGTTCCTTTTGAAGTTAACTATTACTCCAATAAATAGTCTCCAAACGTGCACTAAATCTTCAACTTAATGTCCGCTATCGACTGCCACCTCAACCGATCGATGCAACACATTGTCAATTTGCGCTGCGGTTGTAGCATGTAGAGGGTATATTGAAATGAGCTAATGTGGGCCCTGTAATTATAAATATCTCTATTTTAATGTCTATGTTGATGATGAGAATCCGGAAAGTGTGGATGTTTGTGGAATAGTCGTTTGTGTCGATGCTGATGAGTATGTTTTGTCTCAGGGGCTACAGTGAAATCATGTGAGTGCTGATGGTGAATGTCATGTATATGTTCATGATTGTGCTCTTGCTCCTCATGAAAATGTTCATGTTCATGACTTTCAGTTAAATGTAACCATGTGCCCAGTGCCATTAATGTGCCAGCTATTAACAATGGAATTGTAATCGTTTCTCCCATCAACAATGCCAATAATGCACCAAAGAATGGTGCAACTGAAAAATAAGCGCCAGTTCGTGCAGTTCCAAGCTGGCGTAGACCTATTACAAAAAGAGTTAAGCTTAAACCGTATGCAAATAATCCTACAATCATCGCGCTTACAACACTTGAAAATTCTGGTATTGATGCGCCTAAAGTAAAAGCTAGAATTAGATTAACAATGCCAGACACGCATCCTTTTACTGATGCAATCCAAGTAGCATCTATTAGTGATACTTTTCTTGTTAAATTGTTGTCGATACCCCATGCCAAGCAGGCACCAAGAATCGCAAGCGATGGCCAAAGTTCAACTGTACTTGATCCTACTGGTGTGCTGAGTACTACAGCACCCAACACTATAGCGACCATACCCAGCGCAATCCGACGATCGTAGTTTTCTTTAAAAACAAACCATGCCAATAAAGCTGTGAATACACTTTCAGAATTTAGTAGTAGAGATGCGCCTGATGCAGGCATACCAGTCAGCCCAATCATCAACAATACAGGGCCAATGATTCCTCCTGATAAGATTGCTCCAGCAAACCAAGGTATCTCATTCTTGAGTAGACGGACAGCTGGTGCATGTTTTAATTGGCGATAAAGTATCAGTCCAACTCCAGACCCTAAATATAGTAATCCCGCTAAAAACCATGGGTCTACAGAATCTAAGAGAATCTTTGCAAGTGGGGTTCCTGCTCCAAACAATAAAGCAGCCCCCAGTGCTGCGAGTACACCAGGTTGATTAAGGCCCTTTTGCCATCTCATATTATTAATCATACGTAATTATATGTTTATATTTATGGATATCATATTAAAGCGTTAACAGGCTAATGCGATTTGTGTGGAAATCTAGTGTGAATGACCACTATTGCGCCGAAAGCAGACGTAATTTTGTAGTTTGGCTGTAAATGACTGATTCCGATCCATAGCAGACATAAGCCAAATAGCGTAATAAACTGTGTAAATGAATATTTTCATTCTCGACACAAACATAAAAAAATGTGTTAGATATCATTGTGATCAACATGTTGTCAAAATGATATTGGAAAGTGTGCAAACTATGTGTACCGCTTTGAATAAGAAAGGATTTAATACACCTTACAAATCTACACATATAAAACATCCCTGTGTACTCTGGACCGAAGAGTCATATGATAATTTTCTATGGCTTTCCAAATTAGCTTATGCTCTAAATGATGAGTATAGATATCGGTATGAGAAAGATGGCGACCATAAATCTATTAATGTTTTAAAAGAGATCACACATTCGAAGTATGAATCATTGGGAAGAACAGAGTTTGTTCAAGCAATGCTAGATAAATTTAAAGTACCGGGGGATGCTGTTAGTGCATACCAAAAATTCTATTTGGGTGAAAAAATGAAATTCGCAAAATGGACTAAGCGAAAAGCTCCTTACTGGATAAAGGATGTGAGCTAACGGCCGCTTTTGTACCGAATGCAGTCATTCAAAACCTTCCGAGTTGTTTGTCTTGTAATTCCCAATGCAGTGGTAAATCACCTCTTAAGCTCTCAAGAGTCAGTTTTGCAGTATTCGACATCTTGCAAATATCATTAAGTATCTCGGGTGAAAGATACGCCATACGAAGGATTCTTCTTATATAAGCACTGGTGACATTTTCTTTTTCTGCGAGTGCTTTGATTGATGGTGCTTTACCGCATTGTAGTTCTTCATTCCATATGAATGCTTTTATGATTGCCTCCTGTAATGATTTCAATGAGGCCTGATTATCATGAGTTTTGCATTTATTTCCCAGGATGAATTTTTGTTCTTTTCCCCAACGATTCCGTTCGAATCGATAAGTGAATTCATATGTTTGGTTGTCATTGCATTCAATACATAATGTTTGTGCAATTGACGTGACTGACAATGACAGTGTGATATCGTGAGTGTTGATGACAACTTTATTTATAAGTGCATTAATACGTATTCTTTGTTCCTCCCTATTTGAAGTGGAAAGATCAAGCAGGTGATGCAATTTAGTGTGTCTCTGATTGTATTGACGAGCGGGGATTCTTTTTAAGAGCCGTGCTGCGAGATCTTCCTGTATCTTTGTATGGTTGAGCGCATCGAAGACTGCTCGATCGACTTCCTGCATACTGATTCGTTGAAGTGAGCCTGCCTGTTGATCTTTATACTGTAATAGCGCCTGGCTGACATAATACTGGTACCGTTTATTTCCTTTTTTAGTGTGTGTCGGTGACATCGCATTGCCGCGATCATCAAACAAGAGGCCTGATAGCAAGGCTTGTGAACGTGCACGATTGGTATGTTTATTCTTATTGGTATTAAGGAGTTGCTGCGTCTTTTCCCAGATATGCTTCTTAATTATGAGCGGGTGACTACCTTCATATGTGACATCCTTATGTCTGATTTTGCCGATGTAGACCGGGTTTCGAAGCAGTCTGTACAGTGCGCCCCGGCTAAAGGCTTTTTTATGCTTACTTCTATATGTGGACTCATCCAGCCAGTGTTTTAAGCCGCGCACAGATTGAAGTGCTAAATACTGATCAAAGATACATTGTACGGTTTTGGCTTCCTGTTTATGAATTTGTAGCTGTCGATCCTTGACCTCATAGCCCAGTGGCACATTGCCACCCATCCACATGCCCTTCTTTTTTGAGGCAGCTATCTTGTCACGTATGCGTTCGCCGGTGACTTCGCGTTCAAATTGTGCGAATGACAGCAGGACATTCAGTGTCAACCGGCCCATGGAGGTCGAGGTATTAAAGTGTTGAGTCACTGACACAAATGACACCTCATACTGATCAAACAGCTCAACCAGTTTGGCAAAGTCTGCCAATGAGCGTGATAGGCGATCCACCTTATACACGACAATAACATCAATCAGTTTCTGCTTGATCTTCTCGATCAGAGTTAGCAATGCTGGACGTTCCATATTACCACCTGAAAACCCGCCATCGTCAAAGCGCTCTTTAATACAGGTCCAGCCTTCATGTTTTTGACTGACGATGTAGGCTTCTGCTGCCTCGCGTTGTGCGTCCAGTGAATTAAAACTCTGATCCAGCCCTTCAGTCGATGATTTGCGTGTGTAGATGGCACAACGTCGGACTTTATTATCTGTCATGAGACTTGCTGATTCCAAAAAAGCGGGGCCCTGAGACATGTGAGCCGGTAATTAATTGAGCAATGGGTGTCAGGCTGGAATAAGTTTGATTATTGTACTCATAGCCCTTACGCGTCACGGTGACCTGGTAGGTCGTGCCATGCCATTCGCGAATTAATCTGGCACCAATCTGGAGTCGTCCTTTGGTCTGTTTGATGCGTTTAAATCTTTTCAGTAATTTTTCGCGTAATTTACTGGGGTCTTGTCCCATTGCTTCTGCCTGTAAGCCCCAGGCGACATTTCCCGTTAAGAATGTTCTTGATGTGCGGACAGGTGAGGGTTGCCCGTACAATCGTTGATATTCCGTTTTGAGCGCTCGAATATCATCACGAGTCAAGTCTTTCATCGGTTTGCAGGCAATATCCAAAAGTTCATGTGACATGCCCCATTCGTCCATGCGCGTGACCAGAAGTCCAGTGCTTTCAATGGGAATTGATTAATTATTCGTAGAATTACCACTAAATTGTGGCAAGGAATGGTTCGTGAAAGGCGGTAGGATAAATGAGTTGTTTATGGACCCGGAGTTATCGGTGAATGGTAAAACCCTTTTCCCCGTAAAACAGGAAAAAGGGTATTTCTGTTGTAGAAATGAAAATTGTTGTTATGTTTACATGGTTTTTAAAAGAGACCTATCACTAACGCGAATGCTACTGATAAAAATCCAGTAAACAGCAAAAAATCAGGCAAGAGAATAGCGTAGGTGAACTCATTGGCATTATCCACGCGTCTGGTATTGTTATCAGACTTGATTCTCTGCTTGCCTATGACAGGTTCAAAATTATATCTATGAAGAACGGTATCCACTTTATAAAATCCTCTTATTGTTAAATTTAAAGTTAAATATTCCGATATAGTCAAAAACTATAGGCAATTGCCTAATAGAGGAACATTGCGTGGATAAGTTCAATGTCCCTTATGAATTATTTATGACAGTGCAATGCTATCGGTAATCATTATCTGTCTCTTAAATTCTATTAATAAAGGGGACCATAACGTAGTGCAGGGTGTAGTAAGTCATCATCATAGTCATGGCGATAGGGCGAGTAGGCGATAAAAACTTCGAAGCTTTCTGGTTCACCATGTTTATCTGCCCATTGTAAAAATTGTGAGGTACTATCCACCTGGTCATCATGTTTGCCTTTGGGAAACAGCAGCATTTCATGTAGGTATATATCCAGCCATGAAGCATCTTCTTTTAGAAAAACACGACCCGCTTCGATGATAGGCGTGACGGTATAGAGTCGTGTGGCTTTATCACCCTGAGGCTCAATGCCGATTACATTTAGTTCAGTGTTTCGTTTAAGTTCCTGTAACACGCTGGTGCCCGCTCCTTTATCTTCAATCAGTATGACATCCACATGATGCGAGTTTGCCTGAATTTTAATGCGTTTGAGTAAGTCCGGGTATTCGAGACGCTTGCGAAATACGTGGAGAAGGTAGTATTTATTTTTCTTGATTAGCCAAGTGGTACACACAGAGTAATCATTATGATCTTCCGCCTTGGAAGCTGTGTCCCAACTTTGAACAATACGATTACCATCTTCTTTCTCAAATGTTTCATTGTAATACTCAAACCATGAGCCCTTCACCAGACCTCCTTCAACAGGCACAGGACGTTGTTGGTACTGGGCGGCGAACGCATACGAGCCTAAACTGCTTTTAAGCTTATTGAGAATATCTATTGAGTCGCGATCTGAGTGCAGGACATCATTTTCATGCCGGACATGCACTTGATCATCCGCAATGCGTATAACCTCACGATCTTCTGCTATGGCGGGAATGTTTAAATGTGTCCATCCTTCATGTTCCAATACATAACCTGCTAAATCTTCTTCATGCAGGCGTTGCATGATCAGAATCATCACGTCTTCACTTTTGTTATTCAGTCGTGAAGACAGGGTGTTGCGATACCAGTCAATACAGTTCATTCGTGAATTTTCTGAAATGGCTTCATCAGCTTTTAGCGGATCATCAATAATGATGATATTGCCGCCTCGCCCCGTCAGTGTTCCACCGACTGAAGTGGAGAAGCGCATACCCTGTTGAGTGGTCATAAACTCAGATTCGCTATGTTTTTTAGGGTGCAATTGTGTGCGCGGAAAGCATCGCTGATACCAGTCGGAATCCATGATGGCCAAGTGATCACGCGCATGCTTATTGGCCAGTGTTTGTGAATAACTGGCGCAGACAATTTGCGACGTGGGGTCTTTGCCTAATGCATAGGCGGGCAGGGCCACTGAGGTAATGATTGATTTTAAGCTGCGTGGAGGCAGGGTGATCACCAATCGTTTAATGTCTCCCCTGAGACATTGCTGTAAGTGATAGGCAATAGCATTAATGTGCCAGTTGGGGAAATATTGCTCACCAGGGGCCACCGTTTTAAACGTGCGGTGGATGAAGGCGCTTAAATCCGTGCGCAGTAGCGCATTGTATTCTTTTTTACTCATGCTCATCAGACTTCTCCTCTAGAGTGTTAGATGACGTTATTAGTCGTTTCTTCATGTGGTTAATCACCTCCATATCATCTTCTGTAAACCAGGCCTCTTTATTATTTTCCTGATCACTGTGATCCACACCGGCTTTTAAACTCAACAAGGTCTGGGCGGCACGTACATCACCCTTAGATGCTTTGGCCAGCAGCGCTTTGATTAATGCGCGTTGTTTGGTAACTGTATAAGTCTTACCACCCTCAGTAATGTGTACAAACTCTTCGAGTTCTTCTTTGATATCCGTAGCAATGTTTTTAACCCCTTTGGGTCGACCGTTAGGATTGCCGGATTTTCCTTTTTGAAATTGAGAATGCTTAGGTGGTTTGCCGAAACCCACGTCATAATCACTCATCGCGAACCTCCCGAAGCTGTGGAGCGCAATTTCTCAAGCTCCGAAAACGTTAAACCAGATTCGACATGAATCGGTTCATCACCGGTGTCATTGCGATAGCGATTTAAAATGACATCGACATACTTAGGATCAATCTCCACGCCAAAGCAGCGACGTCGAACTTTTTCTGCGGCGATTAATGTACTGCCAGACCCTAGGAACCCATCTATCACGATGTCATTGGGCTTGCTTGCATCCAGCAGAATATCTTTCAGCATCGCGACTGGCTTGACAGTGGGGTGCATGGCTAATGCTTCATCACGGTCTTTACCAAAGGACGACACGCCTGGGTAATTCCAGACGTTGCATCGGTCTCTGCCATATTTACCCAACTGAACATTGTTTACATGGGGAGTCTTACCATGTTTAAAAACACCCACCAGTTCATGTTTAGAACGATAGAATGAACCCATGCCGCCATTGCTTTTTTTCCAGACACATAAATTCAGCATAGAAGTAAAAATTTCATCGGTCGCTGCAAATAATTCTTTTAACATTCGCCAGTCACAGAACAGATAAAACAGTGAACCGTCTTTGCACACTTTTTTAAGATTAAGAAAACTTAACAGCAGAAATTGTGTAAACTCATCCGATGTCATTTCACCGCTGGCCATGGTAAAGTCAGTAAACTGATCTTTACCTTTACCACGCACATGACCTGCAATGGGCACATTGTATGGGCTATCCGTGATACAGATGCTGGCTTTGGAGCGCTTGAAGAGACGTTTTATAAATGCATGATCTCGGCAGTCACCGCAGCCAACTCGATGTGGCCCACAATGGAAAATATCGCCCATTTGTGAAATAGGCGTTTGCGGGATTTCAGGCAGGACTTCTTCAGCACAGGCTTCATCCCCTTTATAATGCAACAAGCTATCAACTTCTATTGCATCAAAACCGAGTGTGTCAAAATCAAAATTGACTTCTAATTCGTCTAATGTCTTTAACTCTATAGTTAATAGCTCAGTATCCCACTGCGCGTTTTCAGAAAGTTTATTGTCAGCTATGCGATAGGCATTAACCTCAGATTTCGTCAAGTGTTTTGCGTACACACATGGAATAGACGAATGTCCTAATTTCTTTAAGGCAAGTAAACGACCATGGCCTGCAATAAGGGTATCATCTTGATTCAGTAAAACAGGATTAAGCATGCCAAAGGTTTTTATGCTTTTAGCAATCTGGTTAATTTGGTGATCATTATGAATTTTGGCATTATTGCTATATTCTTTTATAATGTCAGAAGAGACATATTGGATGGAAAGATTGTTTTTCATTTAGCTATCTCCGTAGATTAATAGAAACCAAAGGCGAGCGTACATAGCGCAAAATAAGATGTCTCATAATGCTTGGTAATTAGGTGAAACTAAGGAGATATGATGAATAAATGCTATGAGATTGATGGTACTGTCATTAATGAAGAATGGATTGACTTAGGAAAGCTTACTGGACGTGCGGGTCGTACGTTTCAAAAGAAACACAGAGATTCAAACGACGATCAATACATTCACGTAAATACTTACAATTATATTGTCGGTGATTTTGCCTGTGATCCACGTTCAGGCGGGATTGCAGGTCTGGAAAAGATTGCACCTTACTATGGAGTAGGAGTGCAACAATTTCGTAAAAATATATTGCCTACACTGAATTACATCAAAGATTTTGGTGGTGCCCCTGCAACAAATACCTCTTCTGCAGCAGCAGATGGGTCTCGCTATCAACGAGAATTGTATGAGCAGCGTTGCACTAGACTTAGTGTTCATCCAATGGACTGCTCAAGTGGTAGTATTTACTAGTAAGCAGTAATGTATACGCTAGTCTAGTGAGCGTATTTTCGGAAATAACTCACCTACCTCGACTTTGAGGTGTTTGGCGATGCGAATGAGGTTGATCGCAGAGACATTGCGCTCACCTCGTTCGATAGCCCCGTAGTAGGTCCGATCAAATTCAGCAATCGCTGCAAATTCTTCTTGAGAATACCCCTTATCCTCGCGAATCTTTCTAATTTTCTGGCCCATCGCCACTAAATTGCCATTCTTGCGCATACAAGAAAGGTAATAGTAGAATGCTTAAACCACCACGGGCTATAAGTATCATTAGAATAGTCTAATATTCGCTGATATGACTGGATAGTGTACGGTTAAGGAAGCTAAGTTGGTTGTGTGATGAGTAAAACAGAGAATTTTAAGGAGGTTAATAATGAAGCAAGTTCTAAGTTGGCTTTTATGTGGTGTCTTTCTGACGGGTTGTTATACAGCACCGATTAGGCATGGCAGTGAATTTGATGTGACAAATGTCAACTATATCGTGAAAGGGGAGACGACCAAAGCTCAACTGATCACATGGTTTGGTCAGCCCTTTTCAAAAAACACGATTTCGGAGAATGAGGAAAAATGGATTTACACCTATACCCAGGGAGTAGCGAAAAGTGGCGTGTTATCAACCGATGTTGATATGCAGACTAACGTGCTGGATCTCTACCTAAGAGAGGATGTGGTGATCAATTATACCTACAACGAACGAGAGGATACGTTGTAATCAACTTCAATTCGTCACATTACAATCAAGAAGTAATGAGGCGGGTGTTACCCAAAATAAAAAGGTAGAAACCATGAGTGATCTGTATTCAGCCCATCCGGTGATGTTTAAAAATAACCCTTTGGGGTTTGTGTTGTGCATACTTTTAATTCCTGTGTATGGCGCAGGCGTACTTATATTGCTGGGGTGGTACTTGCAGAACAAGGCTTCTAAATTGGTGGTGACTGATAATGAAGTGCTGTTTGAACAAGGCCTATTAAATAAAGACCGATCAGAACTCAATATCAACAGTGTGCGCACTGTAAAAGTTAAACAAACGTTTTTCAATCGGTTGCTGGGTACGGGAACCGTGGAACTCTACACTGCAGGTGACACACCTGAAATTATTGCCACTGGCATGCCGGAGCCCAACAAAATACGAGAACTGGTTAAAAATAGACAAAATAGTGGACGCTAACCGTGGTGGGCGAGACAGATAAACACGATCGCAATGAAGCCCAGAAAATTTCTATTGTCCTCATTTCACTGGTCGTACTTTTATTAATAGGCGGTGCCTTCATGCTTCCTGGCTTAGTGTGTATTATAGATATTTACTTAACGCCGGGATTGGATCTAAAAGAATCCGCCATTGTTTCTTTTTTCACTACTGTCATCATTATAATTATCTTCGCAGTGACCTCAGGCGATGGGTTGCTAGGTGAAATTCAATTCATGCTAAGCGCCTTCTTTTTATTTTTCATCATACAATGGTTGTTCATCGCATGGATATTCTGAATCGATTATTAATGTAATTTATCTCTATGCTGTTAATAAAATAACTATCAACCATTTTGTTCTGTCTTTTTATCCAACTTTAATATTTTAGCTATAAATCTATTATCCGCAAGATAAGGCCAGGATAGGGTTAAACCTAAACAAATCAACAAAATTCCAAGAATACAGGCTGGACAAAAAATATCTGCTCTTGAAAGGCACACAGCTTCTACACAAAAAAATGTCTCTAACATTAAATTGCCTGCTGAATACATTTGGTATAGTCCTATAGCAATTACAAAAATCACTACCCCAACCAGTATAGACATATACCCTGTGAGTTCTAAAGATGCATACCCCATTACTTTCTGTTTATTCATATAACCTCCTACTTCTTTGATCTGTTATTTTTTTGAATGTCTTTTATTTCTTGCCAATCAATTTATTTATCTTTAGAAGAGTCCATCAAGCAGTTGTTCAGCATTAGCGTTTGATGACGAGAGTAAACACAAAACACATCCATATATTATTAAGCACAGTGCTGTGAGTACTTGATGGACTATCAACTAATCTATTATTCAATAGAGTACTTGAATAATAGATTGTTACTCAGTTACAATGCAAGTCAATTTTTAAATAAAACCATTAGTGAGAATGAAATGAGGGATAATTCCTATATAAAACAATGTGTTATATAGGTGTCTTTGAATTTTGACCTATGATGCTAATGTCATTATCAGGAATGTAGAAATTATTAGCCTTAGTGAAGTGTAGTGTGATCAGGACAGTACATGCATCACTGATCTAACACTTAGATAAGTCCGCGTTTACAAACAATGATTCCACTGGTGCTTGTTTGAATTTGTATCAATTAAATCAAAAAATAAGAAGGGGAAGACTATGAAATACTTATTATGTTTCAGTAGATATGCATTGCTTTCATTAACAATCTGTACTGTCGTGGTCAATGCAAATGAGCAAACTGCTGAAGAGAAAATATCGTTATATGAGCGGTTGGGTGGGATATACAATATCGCCACGGTAGTTGATGATTTTATCGAACGGCTTTTAGTGAACGATATACTAAACACTAATCCTGCTGTAGACGCAGCGAGACATACAGTCCCTAAGGCTGGATTAAAGTATCAAGTCACTGCGCTCGTTGCACAGGCAACGGGAGGTCCCGAACAATACCACGGTCAATCAATGAAGGATTCTCATCATCACTTGCACATCACTGAAGCGGAGTGGCAAGCAATGATGACGGACTTTTATAAAACATTAGAGAAATTTAAAGTCCCTAAGCAAGAACAGGCCGAACTGGTGGTAATCTTGGAAAGTACTAAAGCGGATATAGTAATCGGTAACTAAGATATCCTCGATGCTGATAAATTAAACGTTACTAGGCAAATTATGTGAATGCGCATGGCTGAATTCTAATGAAATTGTGTAGTGAAAATATTAATTTGTCATGTATAAGTACTCTATGTAAATCATCACGGCACAAATTGAGAGCGATAAAGCCAGTGATGTAGATGTTATACGTGATAATTTACATAATTTTTTTATTGGTCATTGTTGGAATAAAATCAAGGACCATACTGAAATGGAGAGGCTAATCCTGCTTTTCCAGTTTGACTCCAGCTATAGCCATTATCATTATATGTTGCATTGCTGGACTCATGCACAACAATTGGGTTGCCGGGTGCAACTGCAAGCGGTGGGTCAGTTACGAATACATTTTTTCCTTCAGCGCCTTCGATAGGATACATTTCATACTCGCCAAAGCCTTCAAATATTAAATGTTTTTTTGTGGCAGTGCTTTCAAAAGTAATCTTAGCTTTCTTTGCGCTCACTACCTCGCTCACAAGGCTGGCTATAACACCTAAATGACCCCCGCCATCGCCACTCCAGAGTGAACAGATAGCATTAAATTGATCTTCGCTTGCGTTTTCATCAACGTAGAGAGCAAGTTTCCAATTGCCTGCTGTTAAATTACCTGGTGCATGTAACCAAACACCAACTTTAACACCATCGAGTGAAACATCATCACAATGTCCTTTTTCAATTTGCCAGCCGATCATGGCCTCACAAAACCCTTCAGTGGGATCTTTTAAAATAATACAAGGACATATATTTTCACAATTGCAGGTTTCGAAATATTTTCCTTCAACTTTCCAATCGCTTATTGCCATAACCAATCTCCACCATATAAATTTTGAGTGATTCCGAATTATAACGCCATTATCTACGCATGACGAATAATAAGTGAAGTATCCTATATTAAACCATTAAACCGTAAAAAATGCGTGAATATGAACTTGTTGTACTACGGCTAAAGTAAGTACGTGTTAAATGAAGAATCTTGGATCATGCGGCTACATATTGATTTTTAATGTTAATATTTACAATGCACTTACATTCAAACATTGTGATGAACAAAATCGTAAAAATCACTCGCTTAGATGAAATGAGAATAAAAGATATTTTGCATCAAAATATTGGTAATCACTCGGAAGGCCATCTTTTAAAACTTATAAATAAAATTGAAAGTGCGAAAATTTTAGATATTTTAGATGTGCCCAAGAATTTGGTGACTATGAATTCTCGCATATTAATCAAAGATCTTCTAAGAGAAGAAAAAAGAGTGATTAAATTAGTATATCCAGATAGTGCATGGAAAGGAAAATCCTTGATATCTATTTTATCTCCTTTAGGTTGTATATTGCTGGGGTCAGTGGTTGGTCAGATTATAGTGTTTGAAGATAATGATGGTTTGTTGAGTAAAATTTATATAACTAAAATTTTATATCAGCCAGAGGGGTCTGCTCACTATTCAGTTTAAATAATAATAACTCGCAGCACCGTTTCTGAAATCTGTGAATGTGATCTACATGCAGGCTTATAGTTGATTGATTTCAATTCATAGTAAAACTACAAATTCAACTCAATTTGAACCAAAATACTAATATGCCATGAGTATATATTTCATCTTTACCTGTACATTAGAATATTATTGTTAACTTATGAATGGAGATATACCGTATATTTACTTAGAAATTAATTGATAAATGAGTAGTACAATAATCTCTATAAGTGAACTTAAGGTGCAGTGTTATGGATATTATAATAGCTTCATTTTTTTCTCAAAATGCTCTCACTATATTTGCATTAATATTATGTGTCGCACTCGCAATTCTATTACTTAATCTGCAAAAAACAAAAAGAAAGTTACAAGAGAAAGAAAACGATTTGCGGGCAATATTTCAGTCTGAACCTGACTGCGTAAAACTACAGACAATTGATGGTAGCGTAATAGACATGAATTCTGCTGGATTAGCAATTCTAGAAGCTAAAGATCTTTCTGAGGTGAGCGGACATACGGTATATGAGTTCATTGATAGTAAATATCATGATGATTATAGAGAGTTAACTAAGCGAGTGTTTCAAGGTAACACTGAAATGATGGAATTTAAAATTCATAGTAAAAGTGGTCGAGAACGTTGGCTTGAAACAAATGCACTTCCTCTAAGAGATAGACAGAATAATATAACTGCTTTACTTGCAATAACGAGAGATATCACGCTTAGAAAGGAGCTGGAACAAAAACTGAAACAGAGGCAAATGGATTTAGAACGCGTGTGTCGTGTTAACACGATGGGTGAGGTGGCTTCTGGAATTGCACATGAGATTAATCAACCCCTTTGTGCAATTTCAAGCTATGCTGAAACATGTATTGCTGAGCTGGATTCGGGTAACACTAAAGATCTTAAAGAAAATTTAAAATTAATATTCGAGCAATCTCAAAAAGCAAGCGGTATTGTATCTTGGGTTAGGGAGTTGGCAGGAAATAAAAAATGTGATTTGCAAGAATTAAATATTTCAGATTTGATTAATGAGTTTATGAAATATGTAGAATTCTACTTGGATGAAAATAATGTCAAACTTAAAGTTAATAATGTAGAAAAAAATTGCTTTATTTATGCAGATCGTGCACAGCTGGAGCATGTGTTAATGAATGTTATTAAAAACTCAGTTGACGCTATGTCATGTAATGCATTTGATCGTATCATCGAGCTTGATCTTAAATCGATTCCAGATTCAGATAAAGTAATTATTTATATCAAGGATAAAGGAGTAGGTATACATAATTCGAATATTAATAAGGTAACTACTCCATATTTCTCAACGAAAAGTGATGGCTTAGGCATGGGATTGCCTATTAGCAAGTCTATTATGAAAGCACATTATGGAGATTTGTGGATCGATGAATCATCAAGAAATGGTACAACCATCGCATTTTCACTCAAAAAAGTTAAGACTGAAATACGTGAAAGTCATGAACAGTGTGCATAATAATGTTGTAATTTATATTGTAGAAGATGATTTTGCTGTTAGAGGAGCTATCGAAAAATTAGTTAATTCTGTCGGTATGTCATCAGTCTGTTGTTCGTCTGCTGAAGAATTTTTAAAGAACTATGATGAGGAAACACCTGGCTGTTTAGTTTTAGATGTAAGAATGAATGGTATGAGTGGCATTGAGCTTCAAAAGATATTAATAAAACGAGGAAGCGTAATACCAATAGTGTTTATAACAGGTCATGGCGATATTCCAATGGCTGTAGAAACATTGAAAAGAGGTGCTGTTAATTTCATAGAAAAGCCATTTCGCAATCAAGAATTATTGGACTCAATCAATTCTGCTATTCAGTTAGATAAAAAATCTCGCGATCATTGTGAAAAAATTAAATTATTAATGGATAATTATTCAAACTTGACAAGTAGAGAGAAGGAAGTTGCCCAGCTAATTTCTCAAGGAAAGATTTCTAAACAAATTGCTGATACGTTATATTTGAGTCCTCGCACTATTGAGACGCATCGTGCAAATATAATGAAAAAAATGGGGTCATCAAACTCATTTGAATTGATGAAAAAGCTTATTCAAGTTGGGACTGCGACCGATAAATCAGAAAGTTATTAGCATCATTTGTATCCATCCATCTTCTAAGTATTTTTCCGTATTAAATCAGTATTTACTGCATAGCATAGAGTATATTTCCGAATAGGCTATCCTGAATTCAAGTATTACCTTACTGACTCACTAAAAAAATAATTATGGTCAGGAGGATAAATGAACAAGAACAAATCAATAATCTTTTCTTTTAGTATTGTTTTGTCTTTAATTGCGGCCGATGCTTTTGCTATTAATGGCTTGATATTTTATGGGGTAGGCCCTAGAAATAGAGCTATGGGTGGTGCTAATGGTGCATTGCCTGTTGATACTTCTACTATTCTTACTAATCCAGCTGGGCTTGGTAAAATTGGTAATCGAGCAGACATGGGCGCTCATTGGTTAAAAGCAGAAAGATTTCGAGATTTAAGAGGTACTGATTCAAGTATTGGTGTAGCAAATACTGCTTCTGGTCTTGAGAATAGTGGTCAGACTGTCTATATCACACCATTTACTGGCTTATCATTCAAAGCTGAGGACTCTAAATGGGCATTCGGTGCAACAATTGCTGGTGTTGCAGGTGAAGGTGCTCAATATAATACTCCACGGCTTAATCCAGCATTACTCACTCCAGGCCAAACATATGATACAGAATCATTTTTATTCGTATTAAAGGCAGTACCTGCAGTTTCATATGATTGGAGTGACAAGTTAACCTTCGGCTTGGGATTTCAAATTAATGCAGCTTTCTTTTCGGGCGATTTTGCAGTTCCTACACCTAGTGCAACACCTGCAGCATTTCCGCAAACAGAAGGAAGGGGGAAACTAGAAATTGCATATGGGTATGCGCTGCAGCCTGGTCTTCTTTATGACATTAATGACAAATGGAGTATTGGATTAGCTTATCAAACTACAACAATCTATGAAAAATTTGGTCCATACGGTGATGTCATTCCTGATTTTGAATTGCCACCTGAATTTCGTGTCGGTGTCGCATGGCATGTCACTCCTAAATTGGACTTAACTTTAGATTACAAATGGATTGGATGGGAAAAAGTTAAGTTATTTGAAAGAGATCCTACTGAGGGTGGGTTCGGCTATGTTGACCAACACACAATTGGTGCGGGTGTTCAATACGCTTTTCGACCAAATATTATATTACGTGGAGGTGTCAACTACGGGCGTTCACCTGTTAGAGAAGATGTTGTTTTTGCCAATTCATTGGCGCCAACAGTTTATCAAACAAGCCTTGCCTCAGGAGCTGAGTATAGATTTGGTAATGATAAACACAAACAGTCTATAGCTACTAGTTTGGTGTACAAGTTAGGTCACACAGAAAAAGATGATGGTAGTGGTGATTTGTTTAGTCAAGTCGGCGAGGGAACACGGATTGGATATCGATCTGGCTTTGATGCAGACATTGCATGGTCAATTGAATTTTAAATAATAAGGAGAAATATAATGGCTCAACAAGATATAAAACAAGCAGTAATGAAGATTATAGAAGGTGTGACTGCATCTCCTAAGAATGGACAATTAAAGTATGAAGTCAACACAAACTGGGAAGGAGATGTATTGTGTTCGGCTAAAATAAGGAATTTTGAAACACTAACAGTAGATGAGCCACCTGCATTTGGTGGTGGTGATACTGGTGCCAGTCCTGTAGAGCTGGTATTGGCTGCTTTGGGTACTTGTCAGGAAATCATGTATTCCGCATTAGCATCTGTAATGGATATCCCTTTGGAAGAATGTAAAGTCAAATTAACGGGTGACCTTGATCTTAGAGGTCTATTAGGTATGAGTGATGATGAAAGTGTGCCCCCCGGATTTACTGAGATAACCTATGAAACACACATCAAAAGTACTGCTAGTAAAAATGATTTAACTACTCTTGTTAATGCAGTTGAAAATCAATGTCCTGTTCTTGATATGTTACAGAGACAGGTAACAGTAACAGGTAATGCATTTGCAAATGGTGAGAAATTATCTGTTTAACTATCAAGTCACAATATAGATGTACTCGAAGCTAATGTGACTCTTCATATACTTGCATTATCACAAGTATTACTCCACCCACTGCCCACTGCAATTTAATTGTATGTGGGCTTTTTAATAAAGTTAATATGGATAAAGTAAGAACGCTAACATTGGATGACTTTAATCAAACTATTGATGAAGCAAAAGTGACTGAAATTAATATAATGTCATCTGATAAAATTAAATTAAATCAAACACTAATTGTAATCGAAACCAATAAAACTACTGTTGAGTTAGGTAGTCCCAGCGACGGTGTGGTGAGTAAAATCCATGTCAATGTCGGTGATTCGATCACGCAAAATACTGATCTTTGCAGTATTGAAACATATAATATTTTAGAAGACGTCATAGAGATCGCTAATAAGAATTCAGAATCCATAGAAACAGATCTTGTTATTGTTGGGGCGGGTCCTGCTGGATATACAGCTGCTTTTAGAGCTGCTGATTTAGGAATAAAAACGGTATTAATTGATAAATATCCAGAGCTTGGAGGTACTTGTCTCAATAGTGGATGTATCCCTTCAAAATTCTTACTGCATATTGTTTCAGGCGTCCATAATGCACAGCACTTAAGCGACTATGGTGTGAAATATGATGAACCATACGTTGATCTCAGAAAAATGATGCAGGCTAAAGATAATGTTATTAATACACTAAATATGGGTTTAAAAAGCTTAAAAACCAAGCGAAACATCAAGTTTATACAAGGTAAAGCAAAATTTTTAGATGTAAATACATTATCGATTAACACTGGTGAGCATAATCAGAAGGTTAAATTCTCTAAGGCAATCATTGCTACTGGCTCTGTACCAAGAAAAATACCAACATTGGATATCGAAGATTCCAGAATTAAGTATTCAGAGCAAGCGCTAAATATACAATATATACCCGAAAGAATGCTGGTGGTTGGTGGAGGAGTCATCGGTCTAGAACTAGCTAGTGTTTACCATGGTCTTGGGTCAAAAGTATCAATAATAGAGGCTTCTGATACTATTTTGGGCATGTTTGATAATGATATGGTTGATCCGTTGTTAACTAAGTATGAGAATTGCTTTGAAAGTGTATTGACAAATACTGTGATAGATAATGTTAATGTAAGTTCTTCTATTCTTACGGTTAAACTGAAACAAAAGTCAAGTTATATAACAGAAAAGTACGATTCTATATTAGTTGCTACTGGCAGAGTGCCCAATACTCATGGCTTAAATTTAGATGCTATTCATCTTAATACAGATGAATTTGGGTTTATAAGCGTTTCACGTAATTATGAGACCTCAATAGACAATATATATGCTATTGGTGATGTGATAGGAAATCCTATGTTAGCGCATAAAGGGAGTTATGAAGGGCGAATTGTGGCAGAAGTATGTGCTGGTGCTAGACACGGTGATGATTCCAATGAACCATTGTTACCATTTGTTGTTTATACGGAGCCGGAAATTGCGTGGGTTGGAATGACGGAAAAACAAAAAAATGATGATATAGAAGTTGTCAAAACCTCCTGGTCGGCTAATGGGAGGGCTTTAACACAGGATAGTTCATATGGCTTAACCAAGTTGCTTGTGAATAAACATAGTGGTGTCATCGTTGGTGGAGGCATGGTTGGCCCAAATGTTGGTGAAATGTTAACTGAGTTAACATTGCTTATTCAGAGAAAAATTACTGTACAAGAGCTAGCTGCAATTATTCATCCTCATCCTACTATTTCAGAAACCATTGGTATGTGTGCAGAAATATATCTTAAAGAGGCAATAGAAGTAATTAATACTGTATAAAATAATAATAAGTATGATTC
>Ga0208032_1000216_pt1 | contig 41030 bp, 39 predicted proteins | sample MalvirAntarct_66_FD_184254 | JGI IMG/M metagenome (GOLD analysis project Ga0208032, IMG submission 184254) | Marine viral communities from the Global Malaspina Expedition - Malaspina viral metaG Antarct_66 (SPAdes) (version 2) | ecosystem: Environmental > Aquatic > Marine > Oceanic | place: West... | reverse complement strand
GTGCTGGTGCAGTGCCCATTGCACATGCTCACGCACCAGCGGCGATTCATGGTTGACCCGGCTCTTTAAGGCTTCAATCACTGGAATCGTACTGGGGGCATTGCCCAGCCCGACTGCGATGTTCCTCAGCCAGCCTTCATAGCCGGTTCGGCGAATGGCGGAACCGGCTGTACGATCCAGAAACTCCTGCTCGGTCCAACTGAATAATGTTGCCAGTGAGCTGTTATCCAGCCCATGCCGGGGTGCGAAATCTGTCTCTTTACTTAAGTGTGTGAACTTGTTCCAGGGGCAGATCAACTGGCAGTCATCACAACCAAATACGCGATTGCCGATCATGGGGCGCAGTTCTTGCGGAATGCTGCCCTGCAATTCAATGGTCAGATAGGAAATGCAGCGTCGGGCATCCAGCTGGTTGGGGCCACGAAATGCCTGGGTCGGACAGATGTCCAGACAGGCAGAACAGCTGCCGCAATGGGCACTGTCAGGCGGGTCGACCGGTAAAGGCAAGTCCGTAAACAACTCGCCCAGAAAGAACCAGGAACCGGCTTTTTTGTTAAGCAGCATGGTGTTCTTGCCAATCCAGCCCATCCCGGACTTTTCAGCCAGTGCACGCTCCATGACCGGTGCACTGTCGACAAAGGCGCGATAGCCAAATTCACCGATTTGTTCACTGATACGTGTTGCCAGTTGCTGAAGTCGTTTGCGAATCAGTTTGTGGTAGTCCCGTCCTCTTGCATAGCGGGAAATATACGCATTCTCTCTGTCGAGCACCGGTTTCAGCGACTGGTCTTCCAGCAGGCTATAATCCATGCGCACACACAGCGCGCGTAGCGAACCCGGGTGCAGTTCAGCTGGTTTAACCCGGAGATCACGATGACGTGCCATGTATTCCATTTCACCATGATCGCCGCGTGCCAGCCAGTCATCCAGGTGACCGGCATAATCCTGCATGTCCAGGTCAGACACGGTAAGTTGCTGAAACCCCAGTTCTCTCGCCCATTCACGAATCTGTGCCAGTAACTGATGAAGTTCGGTGTCATTCATGATTGTGGTGTCAATGATTGATGCATGGCGATTTAAAAGCGTATTAAGTTTGGTATTGGCCGTGTTACAGCTGACAAATAATATCAGCCGCCTGTTTCAGCGTGCTGTCATCTTTGCAGAAGCAAAAGCGAATCATCCGGCTATCAGCTGGCGCATTTTCATAAAATGGCGAGAGCGGGATGGCAGCCAGTTTCTTTTCCTGGCACAGCCAGTCTACGAATTCACGGTCAGGCAGATCACTGACCTCACTGTAGTCAACACACTGAAAATACGTACCCGCTGATGGCCTAAATGTCAGTCGGGAAGCGCTGATCAGTTCATTGAATGTGTCACGTTTCTTCTGATAGAAAGCCGGTAAATCTTCGTGGTGTTCCGGGCAGTCCCGCATGAAATCCGCAATGGCATACTGGATAAAACTGGTTGATGTGAACGTAACAAACTGGTGTATTTTTCTGAACTCGCTCATGATGTTTTCAGGTGCCACACAATAGGCCGCTTTCCATCCAGTGGCATGATAAGTCTTGCCGAAGGAGAAAACGGCAATGCTTTTTTCCCTGAGTTCAGCATGGCGCAAGACGCTTTGGTGGATGCCACCATCGAAGACCATATGCTCATAGACTTCATCGGACAGAACAATAATCTTTCGGTCACGTATCAGTTCGGCCAATTGATCCAGGTCCGCTGAAGTGAGCACGCTGCCGCAAGGGTTGTGCGGTGAGTTGATAATAATCATACGGGTTTTGTCACTGATGGAGTCCTGCAGTAACTGCCAGTCAATACAATAATCCGGTCGCGTCAATGGCAAATGCACGGGGATACCACCCGCTAGCCGCACGGACGGGTCATAGGAATCATACGCCGGATCAAACATGATGACTTCATCACCATCACTCACAAAGGCCTGTATGGCATCATATAGGGCCTCGGTGGCACCGGAGGTCACAGTAATCTCCTGATCCATGTCGACCTGGCAGTGATACAGGGTGTTAACCTTGTTGGCAATTTCGGCGCGAAGTTGATCCACACCGGTCATTGGTGCGTATTGGTTTTTACGGTTATTCAGGTGATGGACCACCCGCTCACGCAAGTATGCCGGGCAATCAAAGTCGGGAAACCCCTGTGACAGGTTGATGGCACCGTGCTGCTGTGCCATTCTCGTCATGACGGTAAAAATGGTGGTGCCCACATGCGGGAGTTTGCTTTGCACAATAAATCCTCGTTCTGACCAGTCGTTATCTGTCACGCAGTCTACACGATCTGTGTGTATAGCCGTACTGCAGTAAAATCTGGAATATCTAAATTATAGCTATACGGAAAGGGTTACAGGGAGCCAGGCAACATGAGCCAAGCCTATTCAGAAACAAAGCGCAGCAAGCGCCTGCCACAAGCCCTGGCCTCGGCAGTGCCAGGTCAGCCACCGCAAACTGAACCTGCCTGGGCCGGCAATGCGGCATACAGTCTGCCCCTGGTGGACGCCGGGGCTGGTCGGGATGCATTGCTGGCTTATTTTCACAATACCTGGGCATTGACTGAGACACTGTTTTCAGCGCTGGTCAGCGAAGAGGCTTATTATGTCCGCCCTTATCACAAGACCCGCCATCCCCTGATCTTTTACTATGTGCATCCGGTCAGTTTTTATGTGAATAAACTGCTGGTTGCAGGGCTGATCAGTGAACCAATCAACAAAGAATTTGAAGCCCTGTTTGAAACGGGTGTTGATGAGATGAGTTGGGATGACCTGCATGAAGGTGAGCAGGAAGTCTGGCCCAGTGTGGCGGAAGCTCAGATTTATCGTCAGCAGGTATATACCATGGTCTGCGAATTGATTGAGACGCACCCTGCTTTTGATACCCCGATTACGATGGAGGACCCTGGCTGGGCGCTGATCATGTGTTTTGAGCATGAGCGCATCCACCTGGAAACCTCATCAGTGCTGATCCGTGAACTGCCGCTGAAGTATTTACGTGTGCCGAATCAGTGGCCATCTTTTGCCAGTCACCAAACGGCGTCAGCCGTGCGTACCAGTTCAGCCGCCAGCGGAGTTGCAGAGACACGCTTTGTAAGCCCGGTAAAAGGACTGCACTATCCTGATGACAACCCCATGATTGCGGTTGCTGCAACCGAGGTGCAACTGGGCAAACCCAGGCATTGGCCCAGTTATGGCTGGGACAACGAGTATGGCAGCGAGCGTCGTGATGTGCCGGCTTTTCAGGCCTCTGAGCGTCTGATCAGTAACGGGGAGTTTTACGAGTTTGTCAGCTGCGGCGCATACCTGGAAGAAAAGTACTGGAGTGAGGCCGGTTGGCAGTGGCGCCGATTCCGTAATACCCGCTGGCCAACGTTCTGGGTCCAGGACGGTCCGGTCGGCTCCCACCAGTACCGCCTGAGAACGCTGTTTGAAGAAATCCCCATGCAATGGGACTGGCCGGCGATCGTGAATTTCTATGAAGCCAAAGCGTATTGCAGTTGGCTGACGGAACAACAGTCAGCGAATCAGCGCCCTTATCGTTTGCTGTTGGAAAAAGAACATGTTGCCATGCGTGACGCTGCTCAGCAGCAATTGGTCAACTGGCAGCCAAGAGGGGGTGATAGGCAGGATGATCTTCTGGCCCTGGATCCCGTGATGGCGGATAGCGCCTTGTCGAACCGTGGCCATAACCTGAATCTGCGTTTTGGCAGTGAGGGGCCGGTTGAGGCGGATGAGCCGAATGAAGCGGGTTTCCGTGATGTCTTTGGCAACGTCTGGCAATGGTGTGAAAATGCGTTCCATCCATTGCAGGATTTCGAAATCCATCCCTATTACGTCGATTTCAGCATGCCTTGCTTTGACGGTGAACACCAGATGATTCTGGGCGGCTCTTTCATCAGCACGGGTGATGAAGCCAGCGTCTGGGCCCGCTTCCATTTCCGCCCGCACTTTTTCCAGCATGCCGGTTTTCGCGTGGTTCAAGGTGAAGCATTGCTGCCTGATACTGGCAAGTTGCGTTATGAAAGCGATGTGCTGTTGAATCAATACCTGCTCTTCCACTATGGCAGTGCCATGGAACAGCGCGATGAGTCGATTAGTCAGAGCGCCGGGCATCCGGCCACGCCCCCTTTCATGGAAACCATGGCCTCGCTGGTAGTGTCCCATGCTTCCCGGCCAGGTTCCGTCCTCGATTTGGGCTGTGCTGTAGGTCGTGCCAGTTTTGAACTGGCCAGGCACTTTGAGGACGTTGTTGCGGTGGATTATAGCGATTCATTCATCGCGGCAGCACAGCACCTGCAGCAACATGGTCAGCTGGACTACGAGCGATTGGAGTCCGGGCGACATACCACGACATTACAGGCCCGGGTAGAAAACCCGGCAGGGCCGGATCGGCTGCAGTTCATGCAAGGTGATGCAGGTAATTTACAGGGCAGTTCACTCAGTCAGCCCCTCAGCCAACCCCCCAATGAGGCCGGACGATTCGATGCGGTATTGATGAGTAACCTGTTATGCCGTTTGCCGGACCCTGCTGCCTGCCTGGCACAGTTTGTGGGCGACGCTTCACCGCTGGCAGAGGGTGGCATCCTGGTGCTGGCATCGCCTAACACCTGGATGGAGCAATACACACCCGCCGAGAAGTTTCTGGATGCGCCAGACAGTGACGGTGCCGTCGAGGTGCTGGCGTCATTGTTGCCAGGTTTTGAGTTGCTGCATCAACAGGATCTGCCATTCATGATTCGCGAACATCGTCGAAAATACGAATATGTGGTCAGTCACGTGACGATATGGCGCCGCAAGCTTTAGCCGCGAAACGCAAACAGTCAAGCCGGCTTTGGTGGTCAAAGATGTGGGCGCTGAACATGATCTCATCGACGCCGGTTCGCTCTACAAAAGCAGAGATACCCTGCGCTACCTGATCGGGATCACCAATGATGGCCTCGCGTAACGCGTGCCGGGCGGCGCCCAGTTCGGCTTCGCTGGCGATACGGTGAATATCGTCCACCGGTGGTTTCAGCGGCCCCGGGGTGCCTCGCCGCAAGGCAATGAATTGTTGCTGCACGGAGGTAAACAGGTGTTGTGCCTGTGATTCGCTGGCTGCGGCATACATCGGTACAGCCGCCATGCAGTAGGGTTCAGCCAATTGCTCGGACGGGCGGAATCGTTCCCGGTAGAGGTCGAGTGCCTGCATCAGGTGATCTGGTGCGAAATGGGACGCGAAAGCAAACGGTAAACCCAGTGCCGCCGCCAGCTGCGCGCTGAACAGGCTGGAACCAAGCAGCCAGATGGGCACCCTGAGCCCCTCGCCAGGCACCGCGCGAACCGGCTGGTTTTCACTGGCGGGCGCGAAATAGTGTTGCAGTTCCTGAACATCCCTGGGAAATTGGTCGACAGAGTCGTGATAACGCCGTAACGCTTGCAATGTCGCCCCATCAGTCCCTGGTGCTCGCCCGAGGCCCAGATCGATCCTGTCCGGGTACAGGCTGGCCAGTGTGCCAAACTGCTCTGCCACCATCAGCGGAGCGTGATTGGGCAGCATGATACCGCCCGAGCCTACGCGTATTTTATCGGTGCCTTCAGCCACATAGCCAATGGCGACGGCAGTTGCCGCGCTGGCAATCCCGGTCATGTTATGGTGTTCGGCCAGCCAGAAGCGGTGATAACCACATCGTTCAGCCTCTTGAGCCAGGCTTCTGGAGTTGCGTAACGCCTGACCAGCGTTGCTGCCTTGGACGATTGGGGCCAGATCAAGTACAGAGTAGCGAATCATATTATTCCTCTTGGTCAGGCGTTAATTTAACACAGCCTGACGCCGTTTTCTGTCAGTATGTCGTTACCATCGAACGGTCGCTTGAAACTTGCCAAAGTGTAAACTAATCTGGATTTCTACTGAATTTCGTCACTTTGACTCTCCGAGGAGACTACCGTGAAAAAGAGAAATGTATTGTCTGCCGCAATTGCCGGTACGATATTGGCTTCTGCCGCCATGACATTGCATGTCGCCAGTGCTGCAGAAGACTATGAAGTACCACTGAATGAATGGGGCCAGCCCGATTTGAGAGGTGTCTACAACTTCAGTTCCAACACACCCATGCAGCGCCCGCGTGAACTGGGTACTCAGGAGTTTTTGACGGCGGAAGAGGTGCACGCTCGTGATGCACAGGTTGCCGCTGATGCCGCCGCCAGAGATGGTAACTCATCGCAAGGTGGCGTGGGTGGTTACAACCAGTTTTGGGTGGAAGGCGCGCCGGAAGAAGCCAACCTGCGCTCTTCGATTATCATCTATCCGGAAAACGGCCGTTTGCCTTCGCGTGTAGAAGGTGCACCAATCGCTTTTGGTGGTTTGGGCCCGGATTATGACGGCGAGCGTCCGGTTCGCGTCACGGTAGGCGGTATCGCCAAAGATGGCCCGGAAGACCGGGGACTGTCAGAACGTTGTCTGCTGGGTTTTAACTCGGTACCTCCGTTCACCCCCAGTATGTACAACAACAATGTGCAGTTGTTCCAGAACAAAGATTACGCAGTTATCTACAATGAGATGATCCACGAGTCGCGAATTGTCCGTTTACATGACAAAGAGCATATCCCCGACGATATCCGGCAATGGACGGGTGATTCCATTGGCTGGTACGAAGGCAACAGCCTGGTTGTTGAAACCAAGAATTTCAACAACAAAACACAAACGTTTTATGGCACTGGTACGGCTGGGGAAAGCAAGACCCTGATCGAGAAATTTACCCGTCGCTCTGATGCCGTGGTGGATTATGAGTTTACCGTCATCGATCCGGAAGCTTATCAGGACAAGCTGGTAGGCACCTTCCCGTTGATTGCGACCAATGATCAGATTTTTGAGTATGCCTGTCACGAAGGTAACTACGGTATGTACAACATTCTGCAGGGACAGCGTGTTGAGGATGGAACCTGGGATCGCGAAAATAATCGCGTCATTGGACAGTAACAGTATCACAGCAAGGAAATTGGGATATTCATGAAAACGCAACTAAAAACAATATTGGCAGTGACTGCAACTGCCATCGCTGTGAGTGCCTTGTGGAACGTGAATCAGGGGCCAGCAGAAGCACAACAGAGTCAGGGTGGAAGTGATATACCGCGAACGCCAACCGGTAAACCGGATTTCAATGGTATCTGGCAGGCAATGACCTCCGCTTATTGGGACCTTGAACCGCACGAGGCGCGACATGGTCCTACGCTGGCGCTTGAGGCTGGTGCATTCATGGCAGTGCCTCCGGGCATGGGTGTCGTTGAAGGAGGCGAAATTCCTTATAAGGATGGCATGCGTGCCCGTCAGGTAGAAAACAAGCAAAACTGGCTGGAACGAGATCCGGTCCGCGAATGCAAGTTACCAGGTGTGCCACGTGCCACTTATATGCCTTATCCCTTCCAGATTTTTCAGGCGCCTGATGCCACATTAATAACCTATCAGTTTGCCGGTGCTGACCGTATTGTGCATATGGATGCTGATGTAGAAGCTCAGGTAGATACCTGGATGGGCACCAATAATGGCAGCTGGGATGGTGATACGCTGGTGATCGATGTGACTGGCCAGATTGCTGATACCTGGTTTGACCGTTCGGGTAACTACCACAGTGGTTGGGAAATGCATGTACAGGAACGCTACACAATGATCGATGCCAATACCATCGACTATTCCGCAACGATCAATGATCCGCTCACTTTTGAGCGCCCCTGGACGATTAATATGAAACTGTACCGTCACCAGGATGAAAATATGGAATTGCTTGAATTCAAGTGCGTCGAGTTCGTTGAAGAATTGCGCTATGGCGACTTGCGAGCGCCTGGATCAGAAAGAGGCGATGGCGTAACGCCAATCTTCTGATAGCACACTACGCCAGATGAAAGCCCGGTATTTTCAGGTTCCGACCTGCAAGTGCCGGGCTTTTTTCGTTATCAGTTTTAAATGGCTCTTCAGCGCATGAATTCGCCATGATCCAGGTAGTGAATCACTTGGTCGATGACATCATTATTATTCATCATCAGGGGGTGGGTAGTCGGCATCACGATATGATCATTCATGCCAGCCAATTTGCTGCGTTCGATGGACACCTTGCCATCATCGTCGCCGGGTATCAGTAATGAAAGTATCCAGTTAATACTTTTACTACCTGCAATGATGCCGACATCAAAATTCGCTGGGCCTAACTGCTGGGGAACACTTCCTGTTTCAGTGCCCAGCTCCAGGCCGGCATCGCCGTTGAGCCAGTGAAAGCCAGGAACGTCGCGCAGCTTGTCAACCACCTCGCTGCCCTGGTTAGGTGGACCAAGCATGACGACGCGATGCAAGCCGTCAATGTCATGCACTTGCAGATATTGTCTCACCAGTATGCCGCCGAGAGAGTGAGTCACAAAACTGATTTCGGTGTCTGTAGCGCACTGCTCCAGGGCAGGAGGAATGGCTTTTTCCGTCAGAGTTTCGATGGCAAAATCTCGCGAGGGGTAGCCAAGATTGACAGTGGTATAACCTGCAGTGGTCAATTTCTCGGCCATTTCATTCATTGAGTCGGCTGACCTTGCCAGACCGTGCAGCAAGATCACACAGGATGCGTCTGCCATACGGCAGAACAGAAAAAGGATGAGCATTAGCGTGGCTTTCATGACGCCCAATCTATAATATCTTTGCTCATGATGTCACCTGATACTGCTTAAACCATGATGCCCATTGAGTCACTTAGTCAGTTCGATTTATTAATCCGCATGATGGTACTCGGCCAATTACTGTTGTTAGGTGGTTTGTTGTTGCGCGAGCCGGCATCCTGGCTACGACTTCTGCTGCTTGCCTGTGGTTTGAGTGTAGCTGGCCTTGTGATGTTAACCGCACCCATACCGGATGAGCAGTATGGTTTGCTACGCAATGTTCTGTTGATTCTGACAGACGCCTTTGCCTTCATTTTCTGGCTACTGATCTGCCATCTCTTTGAAGATGATTTCAACCCAGGGAAATGGCCAACACCGGTTAAATGGCTGCTTGGGCTATTCGGATTGGTGTATCTCTATGCATTGGGCATTCAGGCTGGTGGCAGCATTTTACACGATCTCATTCATGCCATTAGTCTGGGCTTGGTTCTTCATGCCGCGTACATTGCCTGGCGCGGCTTCAAAGCAGATTTGCTGGATACACGGCGCCGCGCCAGAGTCATGGTGGTGCTGGGTATTACGCTATACAGCACGATATTAGTGATATTTGAGTTTGCAGACGAGCGTTATCGCAATGCCGCGGTGTTCGGTTTGTTTAATGCGACGTTCTTGTTATTGATTACAACGATTGCAGTGGCTCGTACCTTTCGTTTGCAATATGAGCCTGGCAAACCGGCAGCAGAAATTGCTGCGACAGAGCGGCAGGAAATGGCCAGGCCCCAACCCGGTGATAGTCAGCCAACCCTGGTTCGCCATCAATCAAAATGGTCGCCCGCAGATGCGCGCCTGTCAAAAGCACTGGATTCTTTCATTGCCGAATGTGGATATCACCAGCATGGTTTGACGATTTCAGGACTGGCCAGCCAGTTAAACTGTCCGGAACATCGCTTACGCCGACTTATCAATCAGACCCGCGGTTACCGCAATTTCAACAGCATGTTAAATGACCTGCGAGTGGCAGATGCTCGCGAGCGTCTGGTTGATCCGGCCTATGATGACAAGCCGATACTGAGTATCGCGCTCGATTTAGGTTACGATTCCATCGGCCCTTTTAATCGGGCTTTTAAAGCAAAAACCGAGCAGACACCGAGTGAATTTCGGGGTGATATTCAAAATCGGCGCTAACTTTTCATAATCGGCAAGATCCCTGAACAGTTGCCAGGCAGACTTCAGACAGAGATGAATAAAGGAGAGTTTCTCATGTCTGTTAGAAAGCTTGTTGCAACACTGGGCCTTATGGTCATGTTGACCCTGGTCTACCTGCTGTGGCCGGTGTATGGGTTTATTGGGGAGGACACAGCCTGGATGCGTAAGCCCTGGGCATGGCAAACGGTCCCTGCTGCACAAAACTGTCAGTCTGGAAGTGAGAACACCGCCCTGTCACAGCTGTCTGATCAAGCATGCTCTATGCTGATAACACATCAGGCAAATATCCATGCGCCTTCTCTTTCCGCTGCCATTGCGATTGAAGGTGAGCTGGTCTGGAGTGCTGCGGCCGGGTGGTCAGACCTGGCTTCAGGCGAAAGGGCAACGCCACAAACGCTATACCGCATTGGTTCGACTTCAAAGCCAGTGACAGGGACATTGCTGGCGCGAATGGTGAGCAATAAGAGAGTCGATCTGGATGAGCCAATTGGCAGTTATGATGATGCATTGCCAAACCCCGACTGGGCGCAACTGACATTACGCCAACTGGCATCACATATGGCGGGGATGCCCGAGTACAAAACCAACCAAGACTGGCTCGGTGTGTATCATTCCATTGCATTGCGCAGGCATCATTCAAATGTCAGGCAAGGACTCGAACTGTTTGATGGCAGTCCGTTACGTTACCCGCCAGGCAGCCAGTTTGAATATTCATCATTCGACACCTTGTTGATTGCCTCGATCTTGCAGCGTGCCGGCAGGCAATCTTTTGATGAACTGATACAGCAACAAGTCACCGGACCTTTAGGGTTATCTTCCCCTGTGCCGGATGCGGACGTACCTGAGCGAGCTACGTTCTACCAACTGGATGGCAACCGGGTTCAGCCATGGCGCAGTGTTGATCTCAGCAATAAGCTGCCCGGTGGTGGGTTTATGGCCAGACCGGCAGATCTGGTCATGTTAGGTGCAGCATGGCTGGATAATGACTTCATTCCCAAAGCAACACGAGACACATTTTGGACGCCACAAAGGATCAACAGTGGCGAGATAAACGAGCAATCATATGCCCTCACCTGGCGCTGGCGCGATGAAGGCAGTTTTGCGCACCATGGCGGTGTATCCAAAGGTTCGATGGCCTGGCTGGCCGTTTATCCGCAGCAGTCCCTGGTGATTGCCATGACCATGAATGCAACCTTGCCGGTGTTTACAGATTTTTCATCCTTGCAAACTGAATTAGTGGAGTTATTTTCCAAGGCTAATGAGGTGCAGGCTCAAGTTGTTGAGAACTGACTGAAAAGATCGAGTTTTCTTCAGGGAGCTAATAGCTGTAACAACAGTGTGCGCTGGGTTTTCCATAGCTCACGTAAGTGTGCTTCATCTTTTGCTTCGTATTTCAGCGCTTTGGTTGTGCGCTGAATGTTCTCAGCCAGCGCTGTCATATCAATGCCCGCACGGGTAATGGCAGGTTCATATTCCTGTAACGCTTCCGCAATAAGGTGCTGATAACGCTCTGCTGCGTCCGCTAATTCATGCCGGCAAGCGGTATTAAAGCCACTGATCACATCGTCAGCATCAGGCGAGCTACACAGCAGGGCAAAGTGCTTGCCTGCGATGCTTTCAAAGATGACATCCAGTGTCTGTTCCGCACTGTCGGCAGTAGCAAAGCCATTGATAAGATCAGCGACCGTCTGGTCAGCCAGGTGGCGTGTGGCAGCACGAAGCAACTCTTCTTTATTGGCAAAAGCAGCGTACACAGATTGCCTGGACAGTCCCGCTTCACGGGCGATGTCATTCATTGTCGTACGGGCCATGCCGTATCGAAAAAACAGCTTAAGTGCTGCGGATATAATCTGGACGTCTCGAGTGCTCATTCTTACATCTTTACAAATATTGACATATTGTCAAGACGGCATGCTAATATACTGGATAACAACGTCTTGAAACATCAGATTGTACCACCTTGATCCCCAGCCACGGGAGGCAACATGGCCTATACATTACTCATTAACGGTGAATCTCACGAGCTGGATGTCGATGGCGACATGCCGCTGCTGTGGGCGGTTCGCGATCATCTGAACTATACCGGCAGCAAATTTGGTTGCGGTATGGCCCAGTGCGGTGCCTGTACCATGCAGATTGACGGACAGGCGACACGAACCTGTGTGTTGACGGTAGCAGCTGCTGAGGGCCGAAATATCACGACGATAGAAGGGTTACAGTCCCCGCAAGGCCAGGCCCTTCAGAAAGCCTGGGTAGAGTTGCAGGTGCCTCAGTGCGGCTATTGTCAGTCTGGACAGATCATGTCAGCAACCGCTTTACTCGAGCAGAATCCCAGTCCCAGTGATGCGGACATTGATACAGCCATGTCTGGCAACATTTGCCGGTGCGGTACTTATTCCCGTATCAAGCAGGGCATCAAGCTTGCTGCCAATGCCGTTCGTGACAATGAAGGAGCTGCGTAATGAAAGCGTCCAGATTCCAATCACAGGATAATATCGACACAGGCCGACGTCAGTTTCTCAAGCTGTCTGCGGCGACAGGGGCTGGTCTGACGCTCGGGCTTAACCTCACAACCAGAGCATCAGCACAAGCAGCTGCTTCACCAGCTATGCAGTTTAACGCCTTTGTGAATATCAGCCCGGACAATACCGTGAATGTTTATATCAAGCACCTGGAAATGGGTCAGGGTGTGTATACCGGTCTGGCCACCTGTGTTGCTGAAGAACTTGATGCAGCCTGGTCCCAGGTCAAATGCGAACATGCACCGGTGGATACCGAAAAGTATGCCAACCTGTTCATGGGTCAGCAGGCCACGGGTGGCAGCACAGCTATCGCCAACAGCTTTACACAGATGCGTCAGGCGGGTGCCACAGCGCGCGCCATGCTTGTGGCTGCTGCAGCTCAGCGCTGGGGAGTGCCAGTGTCAGAAATTTCAGTTTCTGAGGGGCAAGTCTCTCATGGCAGCCATCAGGCCAGTTTTGGTGAGTTGGCAGTGGAGGCCGCTGCGCAACATGCACCTGCTCCCGAAGCGGTCAGCCTGAAAGACCCTGCCGACTTCACACTGATTGGCAGAGAAGACCTGGTTAGAAAAGATGAAGGTAAGCAAAACGGAACGGCTGTTTATACCCAGGACGTGCAACTGCCGGGTATGCTGACTGCTGTTGTGGCGCACTCTCCCAGATTTGGTGGTCGCGTCAAAAGTTTTGATGCCAGCAAAACACTGCAACGCAGTGGCGTTGAGCAGGTTTTCGAAATTGAGAACGGTGTTGCTGTACTGGCGAAGGATTACTGGACTGCCATCAAAGGGCGCGAGCTGCTGGAAATTGAGTGGGATGACAGTGCAGCGGAAACACGTAGCAGTGGCACAATCCTGTCTCAGTACCGGGAGTTGGTAGATGAGCCTGGTATCGTTGCCGAGCGCGAAGGCGATGTCGCCTCACAGCTTAATCAAGGTGACAGTGTTGAAGCCGTGTTTGAGTTCCCTTACCTGGCGCATGCACAAATGGAGCCTATGAACTGTGTCGCCAAAGTGGATGGCCAGCGCGCCGAACTGTGGTATGGCTGTCAGGGAGCCACCAGTGACCAGATGGCGATTGCGCAGTTGCTGGGCGGAAAGATTGAAGATGTCAAAATCCACACGGTATTTGCCGGTGGTGGATTTGGCCGCCGCGCCAACCCTTTCTCCGATTATGTTCTGGAAGCTGTCAGAGTGGCACGTGGAGCACAGGGCAAACCAGTGAAACTGGTCTGGAGCCGGGAAGATGACATGCAGGCAGGTTTCTACCGTCCGGCATTTGTCCACAAGCTTTCCGCTGCTGTCGATGACCAGGGGGTGCCGACAGCATTTCAAGCCCGTCTTGCCGGGCAGTCCATTATGATGGGAACCAACATGGAATCCATGAGTGTTGTCGACGGAGTTGATAATGCATCCGTGGAGGGCCTTGTTCATCTGTCCTACCAGGTACCGAACCGCCAGGTGGAAGTTCACAATACTCAAGCCGGTGTGCCAGTACAGTGGTGGCGTTCAGTGGGCAATACGCACACTGCTTTCAGTAAAGAAGTTTTTATTGATTCGCTGGCAAGAAAAGCTGGTCAGGATCCGGTTGAGTACCGCCTGTCACTCTTAAAGCATAATCCGCGTGAAACAGCTGTGTTAAAACTGGCAGCGGAAAAAGCGGAATGGGGGGCGCGGGAATTGCCTGAAGGCTGGGGGCGTGGCGTTGCTGTTCACACCTCATTTGGCAGTACCGTTGCAGAGATTGTCGATGTTTCTGTTCAGGGAACAGAATTCAAGGTTGAGCGTGTTGTCGCTGCAGTTGACTGTGGCATCGCCGTGAATCCAAACATTATACGCGCCCAGATCGAAGGTGGTATTGCCTATGGCCTTTCCGCAGCCCTGGCCGATGAAGTCACATTGACTGATGGTAATGTGGATCAGACCAACTTCCACAATTATCGCGTGCTGCGCATGAACGACATGCCAGAAGTGGAAGTGCATATCCTGCCATCCGGCAACGCACCCAGTGGCGTTGGTGAGCCAGGTACACCACCAGTTGCCCCCGCAGTCGCCAATGCTCTGGCAGCTGCCACCGGCCAAACACTGACCCGGCTACCCTTACGCTTAACCTGAACCAATCGGTTTATAGCCATTCAAAAAAACGGCCGCCTGGAGCGGCCGTTTTTTTATTTGTCCGGAAGCATCCAAAACACAGCAGATACGGCACAAGGTCAGGACATCATAGCTCAGACCGCCCTTCAGCCGAAAACTCGCCTGACGGCTCAAACAATTCGGCTGCGTTTTCGGGTGAGAAGCGCTAGGCAAAGCGTGGTCTGACTGGCTGCAACAGGTGGAGGGATAGCCTGCCCGTCGCTCCGCAGTGCCTCCTAACCGCTCTGCCGGGCCCTCTCAGCAACAGCCGTACTGCTATAACTGACAATCGCCCCGATCAGCATCAACGATGCACTTAGCGCGAACGTTAAACGGAAGTCCTGTTGCCAGTCTATCAGCAGACCTGCCAGCGCAGGACCAACCAGTTGCCCCAGTGCAAAGAAAACCGTGACAAAACTGACAGCCATGGCCGCATGCTGAGGCTTGACCGTACTGGTCGCTGCAGCCAGCACAGATGTAAACAGTCCGGTCACAGAAAGTCCAACCATCACAAAATGAATCGTGAAAGCCAGTGTGGTCGGCCAAAGCACGGGTATCAGCGTTGCGCACATGGCGACGATCATGCAAAAAGTTAATGCCCTGCCGTGTCCCAGTTTGTCAGCCAGCCAGCCCCAGATGGGACCGGAGAAAATAGAAACAAAACCCATGATTGAGACCAGGCGTCCGGCATAAGCGGCAGGTATATCTGAATCCAGTGCAAAGCTGTACATGAACAGTACCTGGACAATGTAAGTCAGGCCGACTACGCCATAGACCATTGCCATTCGTACCACATGAGGGTTGCGGTAGGCCGTGGCCAGCCCCTGCTTCATCGTGATGCTTTCTTCATGGCGGGGAGGGTCACGCAAAAACACCAGCACCAGTACTGTCACAGTTGCTGCAATGCCGGCAAATGTTGCCCAAATCATTCGCCAGGACGATTCATCGCCTGATTGTGTAATCATTGGTATGAATATGCCGGTCAGTAAAATACCGGTACCCACACCGCTGCCGGAAAAACCGATTACCATGCCGCGCCGTTCCGGGTACCAGGCGCCAAGCAATGATACCAGCGGTGTAAACGTGAAGGCGGTACCAAATCCCATCAGCACCATGCAAAGCATCAGCAGCGGGTAAGCAGAAAAAATGCTTAAACCAGTGTAACCAAGCACACCCAGAGAAAGGCCCAGCACGATAGCTTTCTTGCCACCATAACGACCGGCAAAGACGCCCGCGTACAACAATAAGCTTAGATAACCTAGTGCGGTCAGCGTCCCCAGGTTGGCGGCCTGGGAGTAGCTCAGACCCAGTGTTTCGCGCATGACCGGCAAGATAAGACCATACGAAAGCCGCCCGAACACCACGGCACTCAAGGTACAGAGCATACTGATGGGAATCAGCAGGTAAATTGGTGGGCGATTAGCGGGTGTTGACATGAATCTGAGCCTTGTGGAAAGCCCGAAATTCTAACACAGATAATGGCCTGGAGGCTTGCGACGCAGCCCTGACATACTGCACTTAATATAGTGGTGCATTAATCAGCGTTATCGTCATTCCAGTCATACTCCATTTGCCTGGCTGTTTTTTGAGCAAGCTCTATGCTGGCCAGTTTGGACACTAGATGCAGGCTCATATCAATACCTGCTGAAATACCGCCAGAAGTGACCAATTTGCCTTGGTCGACCCAACGCTGTGCGGTTAACACTGTCAGAGCCGGATAGGATGCGCGCAAGTCTTCAATATCTTCCCAGTGCGTTGTCACGGTACGCCCAGACAATAGCCCGGCTTCGGCAAGCAGAAACGCACCGGTGCATACAGAAGCAACAGACGTTGCGCTTTCAGCCGTACTGGCAACCCATTCGATAATATGTGGTTTCTTTATTTCCCCAGTGTGAACGCCACCCGATACAATTAAAACGTCAATGGCAGGGTGGTCGCTGATACTATAGTGAGGTGTGATCAGGAAATTTCCTCGGGCGTGAACCGGTTCTCTGGTTTCTGCGATTAAAAAAACGTTAAACAGATTTTCAGGACAGGATAATCGGCTGGCAGTTGAAAAGACTTCAAATGGACCGGAGAAGTCCAGCACTTCAGCGTTGTCGTAAATGTAAATGCCGATATTCATTTTATACATCCTGTATCAGCCAAATAACCAGCCGTGAATCAACCGGCCTGGTGATAGTGTAAACACTCCAGCGACCAATATTCCGCCAACGTAGAGGCCTACCATGTTTTTCCTGTGGGTTTTAATGTCACCTTGTCTGGCGGCATATAAAGCTCTACCGACTGAAAAGAAAACAACAAAACTAAGAATATGGATGATACCAAAGTGATTGAACAGTTGTGGCCCGACATAAGCGGGCATAAAAAGTGTAACCCCCGCAGTGATTACCATTAGGCTCATGTAGAGCTTGCCGATGGCCCGATGCGTGGCTGTGCCTTTTGACTGAGACAGCAGGTAAGCCCCGAGGAATATGGCAGGTATTATTGTCGCCAGGTGTACAGTCACCAGTTGCATGTAAGTCATAGCAGCATGAATATGTTATGAGTGATAGTTCTCCCCAGTTTACGTTCCGCTATGAACCTGACTCCCAGCGCGTTTAATCAATCAGTCGATGGGTTTGCTGCGCAATGATTTGACCTTGCCGCGATGTGTTTTGTTATCAACCCGGCGCCTCTTCGCTGCACGGGGCGGTCGGGTAGGCCTGCGAACCTTTTTGGGCTTTGTAGCAACTTTTATGAGCTCGACCAGCCGAGCGAGTGCATCAGCGCGGTTTTTCTCCTGGGTGCGGAAATTCTGCGCTTTAATGATGACCACACCGTCTTGCGTGATGCGCTGATCATTCATGGCCAGGAGCTTTTCCTTACACCAGTCGGGCAAAGAGGATGACTGGATATCAAATCTCAGGTGGATAGCTGAGGAGACTTTATTGACATTTTGCCCACCGGAGCCTTGTGCCCGGATGGCAGACAGGTCGATCTCGTCATCTGGAATTGCAATAGTCTCTGAGATAGTCAGCATTGCGATTAATCCTGGTTGAGTCCAAGTTCCTTTTGCTTCTTCTTTGTCAGCCCTAAGGAAACCAGGTAGTGAGATTGTGTCAGGTAATACCTTAACGGTTCGTCATTCATACTGAAGTTATCGTATTTCTGGATCCATTTAAAGCCGCGGGAGGCCAGGTAGGGTGCTGGCCGGTAACCGGGTTCGTCTTTAAGGAAATGATAATTTTGCTCAGATACTTTAAAGCTATAGGCAGATTGCCTGGATTTTGACCATCCAGCGATGGCAAACACTTTGCCGCCGACTTTCCAGACATCAGCTCCTCCCCACTGAACGACATGGGTCGTTGCAGGTAATGAGGCACAAAATATATTGTACTCATCGCGGGTCATAATAAATATCCTGAGCCTGATTTTGTTTCCTGAATGGATAAACTTCTTGTATCGTTACTTCCAGCCTTGTCGCCAGGTCTCCTCATTCTGTAACTCTCGCCAATCTATTGAACGATCTCGTTTGGACATAATGGCTTCAATCAGACAGTAAATCACATTTCCATCTTCATCGAATTCGACTTCAGTGATGATGAAGTGTTTCTCTTTGTTGACTGGTTTTACTGCTGTCCATTTACTGTTGAGTAATTTTCTGGGGTTAATTTGATTCACTGACCGTTGACCTCCATTAATTGAGATAATGACTAGAGACCGCCTTAATGGGAGACATCTGTTTGTGGCTGTGCCTGAAGCATGAGTAAAATATCGCGTTGGCTAATTAACTTCTTGTATTTCGTAGTGACGCTCTACATTATTTGTCAGTTTACCCCAGTGTGAGCTTTTGACGCGTTGTTGATGCGCGTCAAAAGACGCTCTGTCTATGAACTCCTCATAAACATCAAATCTAAGCGGGTTGTCTGCATTTTGATTGACTGCGAAAACGAGACAGCCGGGCTCTTCCAGGGTCAGTCTTATATGTTGGTTCAATTCGTTTTTTACAGCCATAAGGTCTGACTCAGTGACCAGAATGAACCCTTTTAGAATCAGCCTGGACATGAGTTATCCTCCAACCGTAGCTCTATGAATTGTCGCTACCGCGGCGGCTGAATTATTCATGGCTTTTTCGTTCCTTGGCATCTTGGTTATCATGAGGAAAATAAACTGCTTTAGCACGTTCATGCCATTGAGGGTATTTTTGCATAATACCTTTGAATATATCGGACATCAGCCAGTCGTCCAGCCATTGCGCTAATGGCTGGTATGAGCTTGCATCAAACCACTTTTTGTCGACATGAGCGAACTGCCTTATAAAGGGAAAGATCGCTAAATCGGCCAGTGTTGGACCCTCTCCCATTAAATAACGACTGGTTTCCAGGCGAGCATTGAGCTGGGACAGGAAAATTTCTCCTTTTTCGCGATAATACATTTGGCTTTCTTCATAGCGATCTGAGTACTTATAGCGGTCCAGCGCCCATTTAAAGTCACCATCATTTTGCTCAATTAGATGAAATATATCGTTTTTTAATGCGTCAGGGAGCAATGCTTGCCCCCGCTCTTTATGTTGAGAGAGCGCAAACAGCATGATCTCCAGGCTTTCTTCCAGTACCTCACCGTTAGCAAGTTGCACTACAGGTACTGTCGCTTTGGGGCTGATTTTAATTAACGCACCGGGCTTATCTCGCAGTACCACTTCCCGCAACTCAAAGTAGTGATCAGGTAAACAGTATGCAATAGCCAGGCGAGCCCGCATGGCATAGGGGCAGCGCCTGAAGGAATATAGAATGGCAGACATATTATTCAGGTAAAGTTTTAGCGACTAAAGCCGATACTGAAACATATAGTCATGCAGAGCAATGAATTTTTCGCCCAAACAATAAATTATTGATGGTGGCGGTGGAATAACAGCAATAGACCGAAGAAAGCGTTTGCAGTCCAATCTTGTAGCCAGCTATTTGCCGATTCTCTCACCCCGAGTCCCAGATTCAAGATTTCAATGAGCGAGTGCTATTGCGCTGGCAGGTGATCAAGCAGTTTGATCATTGTATTAATGGAGTTACGTCATGCAAATGTTTCACAACCTGTCTTTTAAGTGGAAAATCAGCATACCCTTGTTGCTGATTGTGTTGATTTTCATTATCAGCTCAACGATGGGTATTACCTCCTCACGTCAGATAGCTGACGATGCAGATAAGGTTGGCAACGTTTTCTTACAGCAAATCGTTCTGCTGCTGGAGGCTGATCGAGATCTTCATCAGGCGTTGATTGCTGAACGTTCTCTGGTCCATGAAGAGGGCGCCAGTACCGAGCAGCGCCAGGTTTATGAAGAAAACAGTGTACAGTTCAAAGAGCGTGTAGACAGCGCGCTTGCGCTAGGCGAACTGGAAAACCTGGACTCTCATCGAAGTGAGTACACGGCGCTTTATAATCGCTGGTCTGAGGTCAGTAGTCGCGTCATTACCTTGATGGAAAATGGTCAGGTTGAACAGGCGGCCAGACTCAGTCAAACGGATAGCAGTCAGGCCTTTGATGAGCTTCGCAACCTGATAGATGTTATTCAGGGGGAACAGATTGCACAGTCCGACTTCTATACCGCGCAGGCAATGAGTCGCAGTAATGATGCAGTTGTCAGACTGGTGATGGCTACCATCGTGGGTATGATTATTTCTGTTTTGATGGTGCTATTTGTGCCGCCACTGATCACAAAACCTTTGTTGATCATTCGCAAAAATGTCGAAGGCATTGCTTCAGGCAATGGCGATTTGACGGCACGCATTGCCGATAGCAGTAAAGATGAAGTGGGAGACCTGGGTGAAAAGTTTAATCTTTTCCTCGACAAGCTGCATACCATGGTTAGTCAGATCAAAAACTGTGCGCTGCAAGTGTCGGACTCCTCCACAGGTCTGGCCGAAATCTCCAGCATCAATCGCAATGCACTCAATACACAGAACCAGGCACTCGATACCGTCGTGAGCGCTGTTCATGAAATGTCCAAAGCGATTGGTGAAGTCGCACACAACACCACACTGACAGCAGAAAAAGCCCAAAACGCGCAGGTTCTTAGCAGTAACGGCCTGGACACTGTTAACAAAGCTGTCACTCAGATCCAGGAAGTGTCTGCGCAAGTGGAAGGTGTTTCCGAACTGGTTGCCGGAGTCGAGGCGCAGGTAATCAATGTCACATCAGTGCTGGATGTTATCAAGGGAATTGCGGAACAAACCAACCTGCTCGCCCTGAATGCCGCAATTGAGGCAGCAAGGGCCGGTGAACAGGGCCGCGGCTTTGCCGTGGTTGCCGACGAAGTGCGAACCCTGGCTAACCGCACACAAGAGTCGACTACCGACATTCAGGCGATGCTGGAAAAACTGCAGTCAGGCGTGTCGAATACTGTGGTTGCGATGCGCACCAGCGCAGGTGCAGCACTGGACTCGGTGAATACCGCCAATGAGGGCGGCAAGGCACTAAGCGAAATAAACAACTCCGTGGTATCAATAGCCGATATGACCGTGCACGTTGCCGCTGCGGTTGAAGAGCAGAGCGTGGTGATCGAAGAGATCAACCAGAACCTGGCTTCGATCAGTGAGCAATCTGTTACAACTTCCGACAGCGCGACGAAAACAGATCAGTCCAGCCAGGATTTGGGCGTGGCGTCCAGCGAGCTGATGGCCAACGTAGGCAACTTTAAACTGTGAGTTATTCCACATAAGCTGGGCTGCGTAGCATCGCTACACGCGACTTTCCCCGCTTCCAGGCCGTATCGCCAGGAATCGAGAGTCACATTTCAAGCGCCCAGCCCAGGGAACGTGTAGAATGCTCGCCTATGACAGTGACAACCCCGGAAAATCGAGAATTCGATGTAGTGATCATCGGCGCCGGTGCTGCCGGGCTGATGTGTGCGGCGGTGGCAGGTGCGCGCGGTCGACGTGTGCTGTTACTGGACAGTGCCAACAAAGTGGGCAAAAAGATTCTCATGTCGGGTGGCGGTCGCTGTAACTTTACCAACATGCACTCGACGTCGGACAATTTTATTTCCGCCAACCCCCATTTCGCGAAATCGGCCCTCAGCCGCTATACCCCCTGGGATTTTATCGCGCTGGTGGAAAAGCACGGGGTACCCTACCACGAAAAAAAACTGGGCCAATTGTTCTGTGATCGCTCGTCCAAGGATATCGTTCGTTTGTTGCTGGACGAGTGCGATGCGGTGGGCGTCCAGGTGCTCACCCACTCGCCCGCCAGCAATATTCAACTGGGCGCTCCACTGTCTCAAGCCGCGTCACGCTCCCCGCATCGCCTGCAAACACCCCGGTTCTCAGTCAGCTGCGAATCCCTGGTGATTGCCAGTGGTGGTTATTCGATTCCTACCCTGGGGTCCACCGGTTTTGGCTTTGATTTTGCCCGCTCGCTCGGTATTCCCGTATTGCCTACGCGAGCCGGGCTGGTACCGGTTACGCTGGAACCAAAGCAGCTCAGGAAGTTACAAGGTCTTGCGGGGGTATCCGTGGATACGGTAACCGCTGCCAGTGGAGCGGCATTTCGCGAGAATATTCTATTTACTCACAAGGGGCTAAGTGGACCGGCCATATTACAAGCCTCTTCTTACTGGCAGCCCGGTGAAGCGCTGGAGATCGATCTGTTTCCGGGCCTGGATCTGGCCGAACACATTCACACAATGCAGCACCAGCGTCCCAAACTGGAACTGAAGAACCTGCTCGGCGAACAGCTCACCAAACGGGTGGCCCAGCGCTGGTGTGATCTCTGGCTGGAGAGTAAGCCACTGGAGCAGCTGGGCAAGGACGATATCCAGCGTGTGGTGTCGGCCTGTAAACCCTGGAAAGTCTGGCCTGCAGGCACGGAGGGGTACCGCACAGCCGAAGTGACACTCGGGGGCGTGGACACCAACGCGCTATCTTCCAAAACCATGGAAGCACGCAATCATCCCGGTTTGTATTTTATCGGCGAAGTCGTGGATGTGACGGGACACCTGGGTGGTCATAATTTCCAGTGGGCCTGGGCGTCAGGCCAGGCTGCAGGAGAGCGGGCATGAGCGAACACACCGAAATCGAAGCCCAGGTGCGTGCATGGATTGACCGCTTCGTTGTGGGGCTGGGTCTCTGTCCCTTTGCTCGCCAGCCGGTTGAAGGGGAGCAGGTGAAAATCGTGGTAAGCCCAGCCCATGATAGTGAGGCCTTACTGGAAGAGTTGCAGCAGCAATTATTATGGCTCGATGCACAGCCGCCCAGGGCGACGGAAACCACGTTGATTGTGGTCAAAGAAATGCTCGGTGATTTTCTCGATTACAACGATTTTCTGGATCTGGCTGACGCTCTGCTGATTAACCTCGGCTGGGACGGGCGATTTCAGTTTGCCAGCTTCCACCCCGACTATCAGTTCGCCGGCACTGATCCTGATGATGCGGAGAATTATACTAACCGTGCACCCTGGCCGATTTTGCAACTGTTACGCGAAGACAGCCTGGAGACGGTGCTGGCCAGCTACCCGAACCCAGGACAGATTCCCGAACGCAACATAGCCGCCATGAACCGTCTGGGGTCAACGGCGCTGGCAGAATTGCTTCAAAAATGTCGCGAGGCGAAGCCTAAATAAGGTGCCGGGATAGCCACCTGTTGCTTCAGCGTTGATCCACTTCAGAGACTTCGGAGGATAGTTTATGAGAGTTAAGCAAGCACCAGTAAACCATGGTCGCAAAAACCTTGCCGCGGCCCTGCTATCGATCGTACTGGCCTGTCTGAGCTGGACAGTCAGCGCCGCTGAAACCCGCTATCAGGTGGACTTGTCCGAACGCAATATGCAACAAGTGACCATTGAGGCGCGATTCACTGAGGTGACCGGAGACACGCTGAATTTTCACCTGCCCGTGTGGCGTTCCGGTCTGTATCTGGTGCTGGACTTCGTTGGCACTGTCTCGGGCCTGGAGGTCAGCGATGAGAATGGTGAGTCGCTTGCCTTCGAGCAGACCGCCAAGTCTTCCTGGCGAGTCAGCAGGCCCGATGCCGGCAGCGGGGATGTCGTGGTTCGATACCGTGTTTATGCGGACAGCCTCACTGACCGCACACGCCACGTCAATGCGGACCATGCCTTTCTGAATCCGGCCGCGGTGTTTGTTTATGCTGATCAGTTTCGCGACCTGCCTGTCGACTTGACCCTGGACCTGCCAGAGGGCTGGCAGGCGGCCAGCGGCATGGAGCAACCTGATCCGGGTCGCTTTGTGGCGCCACATTATGACCGCCTGGTGGATTCACCGATTGAGGCAGGTACCTTCGATCTGGTTTCATTTGAAGCAGCGGGCATGAACATCGATTTTCTGATTGATGGTATCTGGGATGGCGATGAAGAGCGGCTCATCGAGGATATGAGTGCGCTCGTAACAGCCACAGCCGAGGTGTTTGCTGACGCCAATCGTGGCTTGCCGACGGATTATTACCTGTTCATGCTGCACAGCGGAGATGGCCTTGGCGGGGGTACCGAGTACTACAACAGCACGGTGGTCCACACCGACCCGCGCGCATTCTGGGACGATGATCGCTGGCAGGGCTTTCTGGGGCTCATGGCCCATGAGTTTTTTCACACCTGGAACGTCAAGCGCTTCCGGCCAGCGTCAATTGACCGGTATGACTACCAGAATATCAATTACACGGAACTGCTCTGGGTCGCCGAGGGCCTGACCAGTTATTACGATCAGCTGTTGCCGGTCCGTGCGGGTCTGATACCGGTGGGCGAATATCGCGAGCAGCTTGCCGGTGCCATCAGCAGTGTGGTGGATGCGCCCGGCTACAGTCAGGACACGCTGGCGCGAGCCAGTCTTGAGGCCTGGACCAAGGGCTATCACCGCGGCGCTGACCGCGCAGCAGACAAGCGCAACCGCACGATATCATTTTACAGCCAGGGCGGACTGCTGGGACTGGTGCTGGATATGGAGATTCGCCGGACAAGTAACGGTGACCGCAGCCTGGATACCGTCATGACTTCACTGTATGACGATTTCCCGCTAGGCAGTGGCGGCTTTACCTATGCCGATTTTCGTGAGCGCCTGGCAGCCGCCGGCGATGATGCACTGGCCGAGCAACTGGACGGCTGGGTATACGACACCCAGCCACTGCCTCTGGCTGACGCGCTGCAATCGGTAGGCTGGGTGCTGGACCGTGAGGATACCAGCGAGAACCCGGTGCAAGTGTCACTGGATGTATCGTTGCGTGGCAATCCCCCGGTCGTTTTTTCGCCCCGTCTGGATGGCGCCGCATGGCAGGCGGGCATAAATGCCGGTGATGAACTGATAGCACTTAACGGGGTTCGCATTGGCAGTAACCTGGATGCCTTGCTCCGCCGTTATAGCCCAGGCGATGAAGTTGAGTTCTCACTGTTCCGCGACGGCCAGTTAAAAACGGTGCCGGTGACACTGAATCGGGTGCGTGCCGATCATGAGCTTGAGGTGGATGAGGACGCCAGTGAGGAGGCGCGTGGTGTACGTGCTGACTGGCTTGGTGGAATGGAGGAGGAAGAAGAGAGCGACGAGTGAAGTTTGAATGCATGAATCGATGGTTTGTTAAGGCCAGTGTTTCTCAGACAAAGTCTTTGAGCTTAATATGACTGTCGATTGAGTCAGCAAGCGCTTTTGGCACCTCATGCTCAGTGGCTAATTTCCGCCACTGAGAAACCGCATCGATCACACTATCAATCACTGCATCGATTTCTTTGCGCTCTACCCGTGGAAGCTGAATGTCCGCAAGCGCGTAAAAGTCAGCGCGGGTATGGCCGCTGCGCTTGCCATTTAAAGACATCCAGTGCTGTTCTACCCAGGGGTTTCCGGGTTTATAACTAAAGGCAACGTCATAGGCCGGGCTCAGTCGCCATTGCTTGTCCTCCAGCATAAAACCAAAGTTCTTGGAGTGATCATCGTGGTTCGTTGCTACGTGGTTAAATACCATACGTCGGAACAGGTCTATCGCGTCTGTCCGCGGCAACCTGAGCTGGCGGGCAACCTGAAACAGCTCTTCATAAGAAAACGCACCAATGTCGTGATAATTGACGTGTTTAATAGCGGTAAGCGTTTGAATGTGTTTTTTCTCATTGCCTGTTCTGTCAAAGCGCTTGGTCAAAAAATGGCGTCGGTTGCCTTCTTCAAGTAAATGACACGGCATCATATGAATGCCGGCTTGCGTGGCCATTAAGTAATAAACGTACTCCATCGTCCCGTAACCTAGCGGATCGCCAAAAGTTTGCTGGGAAGGATCACGCTCTTTGACTCCATCAAATTTCAGCAGGTAATGCTCAAACCCGGCAGGCACGGGTCCCTGACCGGAGCGAACCTGGCTAAAATCCTGGTTAAAAGCCAGAATTGCTTTTGGTCTTGCGCCCCCGGCGCTAGTGCCAACCGCTAATAAATTCTGCATCATTTCTTTATCTGCCGAATCATCAAAATGCGTGTGCTGACGAAAGCCTTTTCGTGCATCGAGCACTTCCTGCGCTAACGTCATCAAACTCTCAAGTTCGATGTCTTGGTTGCTGGCAGTGGTTTGCTTCTTCTGCGCAGGGTGATATTCAAGCGCTCCCATTCCCCGTTCGCCGGTATACTGAAGCCGCTCAAGCGGGCTCAGGGGTTCTGTTCGACCTGGCTGCTGCGCAACCCATTGGTTCAGAACTGCATTACCAAAATCGTCAGGCAAGGAGTCTGCGAGCATGCCTGGCAGTCCCCTGAACGTGTCCCAGTTTAAGCCCGGAAAAGAGTAAATCCTTCCCTTCTCGGCAGGCATTGTCAGAGGAGCAAGCGGAATGTTTCTTTCGACAAACTCAGAGAAGTACTCGAACCGCGCCGCCGTGTCGCCTTTGTTATAACTTAAGGCACCTGCAGGTTCTCCTTTGTAGCGAACTTCAATGGTATTGATCACCAGTCCAGCTCCCCATTGTCGGCAGGTTGCACGCGCGTTTTACCGCTCGCTCGTTGCTTCTGTTTGGTACTGCTTTTGAGTAGTTGCACAGGCGAAACGCCCTCGTCCGGGAATGCCGCAAGTAAGTTGTCGATATGCCCCAAAGCCTGAAGGATCGCGGCATAAGTCGGTAACGTGCTTTTACCGCCCTCGGCGGATTTAACCGCATTCAGTGAGACGTTCGCCAGGGTAGCCAGGTCCTCCTGCGTCAAATCCTGATTCAACCGATATTGCCTGATTCGCTGACCAATGACTGCGGGGACACGATCAGAATTCATATAAAGAACCTTAAATAGACTTTAAATGCAGAATTATAGTGTAGCAGACTATTCAAGGAATGTAATAATATTCTATATAAACATCCTTTAAAGGGCTTTATAGGTAGTTATTAAGGTTAAAGAACTATATAAAGTCTGTTAAATACGGCATATAGACAGACGTTAATGCGGCGTACCAGAGAGCGAGCGTATCAGCTAAACATTTGCGCCGTTTGACGGCAAAAAGTGATGCCGAACGATTGTTCGGTCGTCTGTCTCACCTGACCCGACGTCTATGGACTGTAACTGGAAATCCGCAATGCAGGGATGTATGGTCGGTTTGACCATCCACTTCGCAGTCAGGAAACAATCGAGGACTATGTTTCCTGCGTAGAGAATCCAGTACACGGAAGGAGACAATAATGAACCTGACAGGCAATCGTGCCACCTCAACTAACTCTGCCTCCGCGGCCAACGGGCCAAATCGCCCGCGCGGGCCCCTCAAAAAATCCCTGCTTGCCCTGGCGGTAGCCTCCGCTGCTGTTAGCGCACAGGCGCAGCAATCGGTCATAGAGGAAGTAACCGTCACAGCGCAGAAACGCGAACAGAACATGCAGGATGTCTCTGTTGCAGTCAGTGCTTTCTCTGGAGACGCCATCGACCGGATGGGCTTCGAGGAAGGGCTTGATATCACCCAGCAGGTACCCAACATGAGTTTCTTCGCCATTTTTGGTGAAGCTTCCAGCCCATCAGTCAGCCTGCGTGGTATCAGTCTGGTGAATTTCTCCGACTCCTGGGAGTCGCCGGTTTCGATCTATGTCGATGATGTCTATCGTGGCAACCCGGCTGGCTCGGCCATCCAGTTGTTCGACCTTGAGCGGGTCGAAGTGTTGCGCGGGCCACAGGGCACGATTTACGGACGCAACACCACAGGGGGCCTGGTGCATTATGTGTCACGCAAGCCCACCGAGACCTTCGAGGGAAAATTCAGCGCCAGTGTGGGTAACTACGGTGAGACCATTGCCCAGGGCGCTGTCAGCGGGCCGCTGGTCGATGGCGTACGTGGCCGCCTGGCTGTGAAGCGCACCAAGAATGATGGCTGGCAGACCAATCCCGTGGATGGTCGCAAACTGAACGAGACCGACAGTATGGGCTACCGTGGTCAGCTGGAGTTCGATGTCGGCCGCACTGGTATGTTCCTGCTGAATGTTCATGGCAGCGAGGCTGATCAGGCATCGGTAGGTTTCTCCCATATGGGGTACCTGGACCCTGATGATCTGAGCCAGACCTGCTCGGTGAGCCGAATCCAGAATGGCGAATGCAGCAGTAACACCTTTGGATTCACCGGCGCAGAGGCGGTGAATGGTCAATATGATCCAGAGCATGTGGCCACTGGCGCCAGTGAAGGCCTGAATACCACGATTGATACGTTCGGTGTCTCCGGCCGCTACACGATGGATCTGAGCGATGATATTACATTGACGTCGGTAACCGCCTACGAAGAGCTCGACAAATTCCTGCAGGACGATGGCGATGGCACCGAGGTAGTATGGTTTGATGAGCAGTACGCTGTTGATGCCGAACAGTACACCCAGGAACTGCGACTCAACGGCAGCGGCCTGGACAGTAACTGGGTCACAGGCCTGTACCTGTACAAGGACGACCGCGGTTTGATTACCCAGGCACCGACCACTGCTGATGCTGAAGCATTCGGTGGCTATTTCCACGAGGAATTCGTTTCGCTGAAAAGTGAGTCCTGGGCCTTGTTCGGCCAGTATGAATATGATCTTACACCGCAATTGACAGGTATCTTTGGGGCTCGCTATACCGAAGAGGAGCGGGACTTCTCGCAGCGCTCTCCCGTCAGCTTCTACACACCCCGGGTCGAAGGCACGGGTGATCTGTCCGAAAGCGCATTGACCGGGCGCATCGGCCTGGACTGGCGCCCACGCGAAGGCACGCTGGTGTATGCCAACATCTCCACCGGCTTCAAGAGTGGTGGCTTCTCTGGCAGCTACAATGCGTCAGAGGCTGCCCTGGCGCCGGTGACATCAGAAGACGCCATCAACTACGAAGTCGGCCTGAAAACCGCCTGGGCAGATGGACGTTTCCGTCTCAACGCCTCGGCCTATCGCTACGATATTGAAGACTACCAGGCACAGGTGTTCCTGACTGTGGAAACCGGCAGTGTGATTACCAATGCTGGTGATGTGACTGGTGTGGGCGCGGAACTGGAATTCACGGCGCGGGTGACTGACAACTTCGAACTTATCGCCGGACTGGGTCTGCTCGATACCGAATTCAGCTCCAGTCAGGTGTTCAACGTTGCCGGTGATACCTACACCCTGGATGGTAATGAACTGCCCTCAGCACCGTCTACTAACACCAACCTGGTGGCGCGCTACTACATCGGTCTCGGCGATGCCGGTGAGCTGGCCTTGCAGGCCGACTACACCTGGCAGGGGGATCACTTCCTGCAGATCGAAAATGATCCCTACTCGCAGCAGGACGCGTATGGCCTGGGCAATGCCAAGGTCAGCTGGCATTCGATGACTGGCGAATATGTAGTAGAGGCCTTCGTCAGAAACCTTGCGGATAAAGAGTACTACACCTACCAGAATACTCTGGGCAGTGACTGGGGCTATGGTGTCTGGGGCATGCCACGTACTTACGGTGCCAAGTTCAGCTGGAACATGTAACTGTCTGACCGTCGTGACACAGGCCCCTCCCGAGGGGCCTGTGCAAATGAACCTTTATACGTTTTACTTTTTAACGCAAAGTACTTGACGGGAATGTTCGTTTGTCAGATGCTATGCATCATGATGAACCAATCCAAGTCAGCCTCGACACCTGCCTTCTTGCATGAGCATGCAGAAGATAACCTGCGTTTTATCCGCACAACCATGGAAAGTGCGACTACCTATACAGGTGTCTCCGGGCTTGGCTATGTGATTGCGGGTTCGACGGCATTTTTGGCCTCATGGTTAGCCTCGCAGCAAGCGAATGAAGCGAGCTGGCTGGCGATCTGGATGCTTGAGCTGGTGGTGGCGGGCGTCATTGCCTTTGGTCTTAGTGCTTTCAAAGGCGTTAAGCAAGGCACCTCTTTTCTATCGCCAAGTGGCCGCAAACTCTTGTTCGTGTTCATCCCGACAATGCTGGCAGGCGGGCTGATAACCGTGTCATTTCTGCTCCAGGGTCATGTTTCATTACTGCCTGGGATCTGGCTTAGCATTTATGGCGCAGCCGTCATGACCGCAGGCTTGCGCTCAGTTGCCATTCTGCCGGTGATGGGAGCACTGTTCTTACTGCTAGGGGCGATCACGTTATTGGCACCGGTGTCGGGTGATGTCATGCTGGCCCTTGGGATGGGTGGGCTGCACCTGGTTTTTGGCATTATTATATGGAGGTACCATGGCGGCTAATGCGGCATCGTCCAAGGCTCCTGCAGACACTTCCTCGGTGACCACCACGAGCGCAAAAGCGTCCAAGCAAGTAGATTCAGCCACCGACCTGGATAAACTGATCCACGAGCGGACCCGTCTTGCATTGGTTAGCACCCTGGCAGCGCACCCCAGGTTAACGTTCAATGACCTGAAGTCCCTGTTATCGATCTCGGACGGAAATCTCAGTGCTCATGCCCGGAAGCTCGAAGATGCCGGATATATTGTTTGCAGTAAAAGTTTTGAGGGCCGCCTGCCGCGTACGGATTATAGCCTGACAGAGGCAGGCCGCGCCGCGTTAGACAAATATATCAAACACATGGAAGCGCTTATAGCAGCCATGAAAGCGCCTTGATATTTTTTTGCACATTCACTTTGTAACGCAAAGTGCTTTTCTGTAAAAGGACCCGTTATGCACCTGAAAACAAACATGATGTTAACGATCGTTGCAGTTGCCCTCATTCTGGGGAGTGTGGGAGATTTTCTTTTCTCCCCTGAAGGCCCGTGGAATGTATCGGGAAGTATCTGGGTTGCACTGCTGAGCTTGTTTGCTCTCTTCATCAATCGCCGCGGTGGGCGTGTCTGGCTAAGAAAACTTCTCACTTGGTCAGGTATCGCCTTCGCGGTTTCTTTGCTGCTTACTATTCGTGATGCAGAAGCACTGATCCCTCTTGTCCTGCTGGTGCAGGTAGCCTGCGCTAGCGCCGTTCTTATGCAGGCCAACAAAAAAACATTAATTGCTGCCCGGGTAGAAGAATTTCTAATCGCCTTGTTTGCCTTGCCTGTGCAAATGGTGACGCGATTTTTCAGGCTGATTGGGGATTTGCCATTTTTTGAAATGGTTCATAGTCCCCGGCTGAAGGGGGTATTAAGAGGCTTGCTCATTGTGGCGCCATTGTTGGTTGTGTTTACGTTGCTCTTTTCATCTGCCGATGCAAACTTTGAGCGCTATACCCTGGCGTTAGGTGATCTGATATCAGTCGAGCTCCCGCAACATGTACTGAGTATCGCATTGATGAGTGCTTTCTCCGCCGGATTACTGCTGTGCACCATGCCCGAGCTGTCAAATCAATCCGGGCTGCAATCACGGCCTCTGAAAAATAGAATGAATTTTCTTCGGTCGCTGGGTGATGAAGAGATTGCCGTCATCATGGGGTCACTTGTTATATTATTTTTGGTTTTTGTCTTGTTGCAATTTGGCTATCTGTTTGGCGGTCGAGAGACGATTGAACAAGTCGATGGTCTGACTCTGGCGACTTATGCCAGGCGAGGATTTTTTGAACTCATTGCGGTGTCACTTCTCACCCTGGTAGTGCTGCTGTGGATGTCCTCGACGCAGTGCAATCAACGGATATTTCGTCCGATGGCGGTCGTACTGGTTGTTTGTGTCCTATTCATTATGGCTTCGGCAGCGCAACGTTTGTACCTGTACAGCGAAACATTTGGATTGACATTAAGCAGAGTATTGGCCGCAGCCATTATGCTATGGCTGGCAGGTAATCTAGTCTCTTTTATCGCGACGCTCTTGCGATCAGGGGGAATCGGGTTTGCTTTTGGTATGTTCGCCTCTGGCATCGCCACCGTGATCCTGTTGGGGCTGGCAAACCCGGCGGCAATAGTGACGCGTGTTAACTTGAGTAAAGCCATCACAAGTAGCCAGGAACAATCCATCGACATCAGGTATTTAACAAGGCTTGGCGCCGATGCGGTCCCTCCTCTACTTGAGCGAATTCATCACTTACCTTCATATCAGCAATTCATCGTGGCGTATGAGTTAATCACCCGTTACGGTGGTGAGAGAATAGAAGATGAAAAAAATGACTGGCGCACATGGAATGCCAGTCGAAGCAAGGCTAAAGCGCTTGTGGCCGAGCATTATAATGAGCTGGTACGTTTGGCAGAACAGATACGTTTTGTCCCCAAATAGGCTAAATAGCTAATTCGGGGTGAAATGGTTTCTTACCCACTTGCATCGCAGCTATGGCTATATTGACGCTGGCGAGGCATTGACTAAACGTGTACGTGGCAGGTTTTGTCGTTATCTATCCAACCGATAACACAGTTCAGCTGGAACATGTAAGCGTTATCTGTAACCGTGATATTAGGTAAGAGAGTGGCCCCGACGACATCGGTTCGTCGGGGCTTGCTCACACTTACGGAATAAATATCTCACGGTTATACCAAGGGGTCGACGTGACCCCGGTAAGGACTTCGGTGCCATCGAAAATGGCAGAGAACAGCGGCCCTTCGGCAGTGAACGATAGGGATTCGATGCGGTTGTCGGGGCTACCGGGAATACCCAGGCGATCGGATGACTGGTCTATGTGGTAGGTGCGTGTGAAGTCGGGTCGCAGCCCGGAGCGGATGACGATGGAAGTTTGTCTGCGTACCGGAGGAGCTGAAAGATAGCGCAGATTCAGCAGCACTCTGTCTCCGCTTTCAGCAGCAAACTCCCAGGTCTCGGCGCTGCTTGCACTCTCTTCACCCAACCCTGAATGGGAACGCTCTGTTCGGGCAATCAATGCGGTCTGATATACCTCGTATGCGCCGGTACCTTCAGGCGAAATGCCGTTGATAATCATCACACCAGACAGTCCGCTCTCTTCGTTGCTCGCTTGTGTGGATATCACCATATAACGACTGGCGCCCGTGCGAACTTGTTCGCCTTGTGTGTCGAGAATCAGATAGCGGTCCATGAATGTCAGCGAAATATTCACCTTGCCCGGCGCATCGGCAATGGGCCTGACGCTCCAACCTGGCGGTAGCAAAGGAAGGATGGCCGCTTCACTGACACGAAAGCTCAACGAGGTCCGCACCTCAGCGCTCCACTCTTCATAGTCCTGTGCCGTTGCGGGGGAGGAGCCGATAAGTAGCGCACACGCCAATATCATCAAGTGTAGTGACTTGGCTCTGACATCACGAGCAATCGCGAAGGTCTTTGACTGTAATCGGTTCATTTTAGATATCCAGGGTTCAGATGAGTGAGTAGATGGCAGATCGCACCCAAATGGATACATTAATACCGTACCGCCCGCTATTCAAAACTGATCAGTTCGAAAGCGGGTGGCTCCGTCTGCGGCATCAGGCGAAATATTGCGCTGGCAGTCGATTCAGTACCGTCAGCCTGCATCAATACGAGGTCAGGTAATGTCAGCAGCCCGCTGCTTCCGTCGAAGAATGATGGGGCACTCATCACCTGCGTACCGTCAATTGCTGGGAGTTCGGTCAGGCTGGTCGCCCGGAACATGCCCAGCCGACTGTCTACATTGACGAGTACGGCGCGATAGTGACTGTCACCGATCTTCAATGCCGGGACGACCAGTTTGTCGTCCAGATAGCTGGCCCTGTCTTCGGCCCGTTGCAGCTCTGGCGCGCCGCGTACCAACCAGAAGCCGGGCATCTCCATCGCGCCGCCTTCGTTATCAACCACAGGATATCTGCCTTTTGAAAAACCGGTGCTTTGTTTGAATGTGCCGGTCTGCGGCGGCCCTTCATATCCGTAGACTCTGGCTGAGCCAACCGCTGGCAAGTTGGTGTCCCAGGTGTAAGGCTCATCGGCCGTGACACCCCGCATGGCCAGTATTGTATCTGTAATGCCGGGAGACAGTAACCGCACAAACTCGGCAAGCGGCGCGCTAAACTCACTATCCGCCGCGGGTCCGCGAACGCTCAGCGCTTGAGCCGCCTGTCCCTGTGCGTGCAGGTAGTTCAGCAATAATTGTTCGACCTGGGATGCTCGTGCCAGCTGGAATCCCTGCAGATAATCCTCGGTTGCCAGCGCATGCAATGCGTCTTCCAGGCGCAGGCCGGCGCTCACATGCAGGCGTATCCAGTCATAGCCGGTATTGGGATCGCGCACAAGCAGTTGATCCTCAGGTTCGCGCAGATCCGCCAGGACCAGCGGCTGGCGTTCCGGCACCGGGAAGAGCGCCGCATTGGGCGCAGGAAGATCTGATGGGTTATTGACGGCAACGGAAACACTATCCAAAGCTCTGTTTGGCGTAGGCAGCTTGACTCCCTTATCCGTTGGCATCACGGAGAGCACAGGCTCTATCGTCACACCGGGCATATGCTTAAGCGTTGCATCGGCGTAGTACATCTGGCCAACCGTGATGTAGCGCGACTGCCCGGGCGCAATCGTTTGCGTGCCGCAGGCAATGTGGCAGCGCTGCAGGGCATAGACATCAGTGTCGTTCTGCCGCTCGCCTATACTCACTCGTACACTCTGGTCATTGCCATTGTGCACATGGGCATGAAGAACAAAGGTCTGTCCCGCCTCAATGGTCTCGGGGTAAATCAGTTGCACCGACATTCCCTGTAACCACTGTTCAATCTGCTCAGAGGGAACAGTATCAGATTCGAACTGCGCCGATGCCTGCATGGGGAGGATAGAGAGTGTGGACAGAAAAGAGAAGCTGAGCACACAGGCCAGCAAGGATTTGATGCTGCGTTTTAGTCCGGCGCTTGTCTGGACGTATTTGGCAGCCGTGTGACGTGTTGAAATCTGTACTTGTGTTGTTGTCACGCGATCCGTCATAGGTAATCTCCTTGAGTACGCCAAGCATGGGCAAGAACTAATGAGGTGAAAGTCCTCTGCACATTCCTGGTAAAACTAGCTAATGCTTCCGCCAACTTCCTTAGCCGTTGCGCGGTTCTCGGTTTCCCCCACTCATCCATATATTCGTGGGAATTCACTCGCGGTAGAGTATTAAACATTACACAATCAAGAATTTGTTGACGCTTAATCTCTGGAACTCCCTGAGTTTTACCTACTCTGTATCCAACAAAAGATAACAACCCTTCCTGATACCAGAAATGGTCACCGGTAAATCCATTGGCGCCGGCTGGAGCATCTGTAGTCGGCCACTTAAATGCTGTGTTTTCAGCTGATTTGAGTTCTTCGATTCTTGCAAGAACAAGTTCCCTTACCCTGCATCCTGCGGCACTTGATCGATGTTTAAGTTCTTTGTAAAGATGATTGAGCAAAACCGGATTGCTCCAATCCCCTTGGGCAATTCTGAGGATGTCATCAGCCCACTTATCCATATAGGGTCTATCAGCCATGTTGAACTCTGACCTCTGACTTATAACGACCCGCACAGGGGCGCAAGCTGCGTAGCAGTTTGCGTCCCAGCCCAGCTTTAGCTGGGCGACTGATGCGACTTGTTATGTGCGGTTTGACCAATGAGTAGGATCCTTTCTTGCGTGAAAAACCGCTGTTACAACTACGTTATTATTTTGTACAAAATAGAATATCCGGTAAGGGAATCGATGTATTGGAAGCCGTCTTAGATCTTTGTAGATTTTTCTATAAATAAGCGGGCTACGTTGTATTTTGCCCAAGGCCTCTTCTATACAAAGCAAGAAATCATGACCAAGACCTTCCCGTATTTCCTGGTAGTACTCAAAAGCTTCATTAGCATCAAATTCAGCTTCCTTGCGGACTGTAAGAATGTAGCTCATTCCTTGGAGAGTATCCGGGCTTTAACGCTGGCCCAAGGAGCGCCCAAGTCTTGGTCAATTTGGAATTCCGATAAGCGTCGATCCAATTCCGCTTTTTGAGTCTTGGTAAGCGCGATTTCACTATCTTTAGCTGCAACGCTATCCCACAAAGCCTCTGCAAGCACAATTCGCTCAGAAACCGTAAGTGATTGAATTTCCATAGAAGTGTCTCTGGTTAATTTGTCTGGCTTACCGAGTTTAGCACGTGTCAAAGGGGAGTGCGTAGTGGAGGATAAGCACATAACGCTGTGTTATGGTGCGCCGGAGCGCCAGCGTAGGCGTCCCAGCAGCGCGGTTTTTTGCGCTGCGACAACAAAACCTTGTTATATGTTGAATTTGTCGTTCATGCGCTGGATTAAACTGCGGCACTTTTCCGAATCAATAGAAACAGAGGTACTTACTGGGTGATAGATACCAAACTGCTGGCGTACGGTCTCAGGTGAAAGTCCCTCATTTAAGGAACCAGCGGTCGCCTTCCACTTAACCTGCAGCCTATGCCTACAGTTACCATCCAAGCGGTCTCCTTTGTCTCCAACCGCAATTAACCGATATTTAGCAGGGTCAGTTACAACTCCCCACCCGACTGCTCCATATCCTTTGGCGTATGCAACAATACTGTCCCCCGGAATGTACCTTGTTAGGATTTTCTCACCTTGATCGCCGGGAGCGTTCTCGAAACAAGCGGGAATTTGTTGATTATCGACGAGAAATCTCCACCATTCTTGGTCAGCATTGGCGATATTGTGCCAATAATATCCTGGCTCGCGGACAGTCGACGCAAAGCTAACTGGGTAAAGCGCCTCGTTCGCTCTGTCAAAAACCACTGAAAATGACAGCAATTTTTTCCCTTCTATTTCCACTGGGGTGTAGGTTATGCAGCGGAATGATATTCCCTTGGAACTCAGCCATTCCCCCATTGAAAATAATGTTGAATCAAAGGATCTTGCCATCAAAATTACACGGGAATTTCGATTTAGGTCTTCAATCTCCGCATTATCGCCAACAAATCCAAGGATCTCATCTTCCGAGAGAGTGTCCTTCTGCCCGAACTTTTTAATGAAGTTCTTTCCTGAGTAAGCAGAAAAATCCGCCAGATACTGAAGTGCCTGTGTTTCAACACAAAGGTGACCTTGGTCTCGTTTGAGCTCGATAACTACGCCGTTACCTGCCCGATCCATTGCAAGAATATCTGCCCTTTTCTTGTTGCGGGTTCGCACTTGATTGCTTACAAGCAATAAAGGTTCGCCAAAAACAGCTTCAGAAAGAATCGACGGTCCGTCATCTTCTCTAGTGATGAGATATTTCTCTATTTCCAGCTCTCTCGGCATCCAAGAGGACTTTACAGATTGTAGTGCCCCTGATTTTTCATCTACCTCGTAAAGCATCGACTACCCTCTGAGTGCATACATATAACGCCGTTCTTCAGCGGAAAATTCATGCTGGCGTGGCTTTTGCGCGAACAAAAGGCATGACTGTATGAAGTTTTCCGTCTGCAAGACTTTGTTATGTGCATTCTTCATGCCCGGTTCCACGGAAAGGAGATAAATTGTCGGAGACTTTTTTCAACTGACTTGTAATCCTGTGTCTCAAAGAACCACAGAAACAAATCCTGACCCTCACTCACTGTTGTAAAGATCAAATTGTTGATCCGACAATTGGTCTCCTGACCGCCAATGTAGCAATTTTTAGGGCTAATATTCCCATATCCGGCGTTGAAGCGAGCACTGAGATTCACACATTCCCCAACATACAGGGGCCGACTTTTAGTGCCGATAATGTAAACGCCAGATTTTTGAAGCCCAGTCGGAATCTTGAACCTACAAAACAGACCGTTGCCGTACTTGTTAAGTGGAGTGGATGCGGCGCCAGCATAATTGAGCTGTGGCCTGAACTCGCGAGCCTTACCCGATTCATCATTTTCAACGCTCAGCTGACAAATTAACCTAAAGTCAATTCCGCCAAGTGCTATAGAATCCAGTTGCTTTGATTCAACATTCGGAGATGGCTTTGTCAGGGGTTCAGGAACAATTCGACTGTTAGGCGTGGTGCCAGTAACTGCTCCAACGCCACTTGAAGTTCGGAGAACAAATAAGCCTCGTCCGACGCTATGAAGCAGGTTTTTACCTGCAGCCCCTGGCGCACCCCCGCGCAGATTGTCAGTTAGACCCTGAATAATTGGGTTTATTGAATCAGGTTTGCAGTTAGGAATCTTGCTCTGAACGCACTTAATAATGTCCCCCCTTGTAAAGGGAGTATTTCCACCTTTATCAAACGCTTTGGCGCAGAGATGAATAGTTTCCCAAATTGGCAGACTTGTTTTCATATTCTCCTGAGCCTAATGTGTGGGGGCACATAACGCCCATGTTCACGGGCCAAAGTCTGCTAGCGTGGATTTTGCGTCAGCAAAAGGCATGACAAAAGACTTTGGTCTCAGTGCAACTGTTTGATACTCATTGAGCCTTCTCCCCCAGCCCAGCCAATCCGGCTAGACTGGAAGGCGACCAAACCCAAAAAAGGAGAAGACTCAATGAACTTCTACAATACCACTCATCTACACTATTGTGGAATAGACCTTCATGCACGCAGCCTCTATGTGTGTATTCTGAACGCGCAAGGCGAGACGCTGCTGCACAAAGAGATTCCGGCCAAATCCGAAGCGCTGTTGTCTTTGATCGAACCCTATCTGGAAGACCTGGTTGTTGGTGTCGAATGCATGCACTGCTGGTATTGGGTTGCCGATTTCTGCCAGGATCGGGGTATTCAGTTCATCCTGGGGCATGCCCTATACATGCGCGCCATTCATGGCGGTAAAACCAAGAACGACAGAGTGGACTCCTACAAAATTGCTGCTCTGATCCGTGGCGGGAACTTCCCACTGGCCTATGTGTTGTACCCTCAACACATGCGTGCGACACGTGATCTGCTGCGTCGGCGAACCAACCTGGTTCGCCATGGTGCTGATCTCAAAGCCCATGTCGTTAACACCACCAGTCAGTATAACCTGCCACCAAACAAGGTTAACCTGAAGAATGTCAGTTCCCGGGAACAACTCAAAAAGACCTTTGATGATCCAATGGTTCAGCGCAATATTGACCTGGATATGGCAGTACTGGAGTGCTATCACCGTGAGCTGAGCCAAGTGGAGTGGCTGCTGGAGAAGCAAGCCAAACAACATCGACCAATCTATTACTATCTGCTAACAACGATTCCCGGGGTCGGGCGTATTCTGGCACTGACTATCCTGTACGAGATCGGTGATATCGAACGCTTTGAATCAGTGCAGAAGTTTGCCTCCTACTCCAGGCTAATCAAGTGTAAAGCCGAATCTGCTGGCAAAGTCTATGGCACTCAGGGCAGCAAGATCGGTAATGCGCATTTGAAATGGGCTTTCTCGGAGGCCGCTGTTCTGTATCTGCGTGGCAATCCTGGCGCACAACAACTGTTACAACGATTTCAGAAACGCATGAGCAAAGGCAAAGCCTTGTCTGCACTGGCCCACAAACTAGGTCGAGCTGTCTTCTTTATGTTGAAGCACGAAAAGGTGTTTGATGAAAAGCGTTTCTTAACGAGTTAGTCACGCAGCAGGATGATGATCAACGTCTAACTGGATCGCTACTCAGTGTGCCAAAATCGGGGGTCTGCTGACTGATCACAAAGATCGCCAACCCGGTTTTTACACCATGAAGAAGCCCGTCGCTTTGATTATCCATTCTGCTGGCGTGCATCAACACCCTGAGCGGGTGGGCTTACACCGGCACTGAACCTGAAACTAACTGGAACAAAACCATAACCCGTTTTTTGAATAGGACAGCCGCTGGTTAACCGATGAATGTCTAGTGCCCCAGATACACCTGCAAGGATGAAACCGGATCTGGCAGTGGTCACCACCACAATAAGTGAGCCTCAATAGGTGTTTGCTGTAAGTCACTCACAGCCAACGATGACAGATGAAGTAGGGTCACACGCTCAGGGAATTGATATTGGCCGCTGTCGCGGCCAATCAAAAAACTATTGCCTATTGACTCGGAGAAGGCTCATAGGTGTTAGAAACCAGACAAGACGGTAAAACTGATCTGGTTGTTGTCTGCTTCGCGGATGTTCAAGGAAACATCCTTGAACCTGACCGGGGTAATGCTAGTTGGATCCAGCGTATAGGTAAGGTCTTGACTAAAAGCTGCCCGCGCCAGATTATCGGTGTATTCACGGTAGGCGATTCGGACGACATTCTCGTCGCGGCCCTGATAGATCAGCTCGTATTTAAACCCATCCTGTATAGTTTGGCTTTCCTGCCGGTATCCCACGGGATCAATATTAGTCTCATTCACTAGCATGCCATACGCGTTCATAGTAGATGCTTTATCAAAGAAGTTATCCCCGTTTGTATCTTTGACGCACGGTGAGCCATAACCCCCTGGCGGCAAACAATATGTTTTCTGACCTGAGGACATAACAGCGATAAGGGAACTTCCAGCGACCGCTGCATTTCTTCCCATCCAGAGACTTCCACCGATAGTCTCGCGTAAAATCGCTCGATCCTGCGACAGATAGTCGTACTCGGTAACCATGGTCTGACCAACATTCACAGTGGTTTCAACATTCAAATCAGGAAAACTACCAGTCTGATATTCAGGATTTATTGTTTGAACAGAAGCACAGCTTGTTACCAAAATTAGAGCGAAGATCATCAGTAGGTTTTTCATTTTCATCTCCATCGTTGTTATTTTCGTCTCACACGCATGTTTTCTAACGCTTCAAGCAGGGGTGCGCGTTAGCGCGTCCCGGCGCGAAGCGCCCTTGCTGCCTTGAATTGTTAGGGTTTTCAGCGGCACAGAACCGGGCATTTGCTCATGTCGCCACCATAGCCATCGTAACAATTGCCGCCGTAGCCGTCGTACAGCGCACCACCATACCCATCATAGAGCGGCCCTCCATACCCATCATAAAGTGGGCCACCGTAGCCGTCGTAACACGGATCTCCATACGAATCAGAGCCGACGCAACCTATCGAAATGTGCTCGCTTTTCTTAAGTTTTACCAACGTAACATTGTCTGGATTACCTTCTATGAATGCGGAAATACACCCTTCTATGAAAGAATCCGACTTGCCGCCACATTGCTCCGGACTGTTTAATCCATTTTCAATGGCCCAATTGAAACCAGCCACATGGCCTGAACAGTCTTGCGTACACTCATATCCCCTAAAATATATTCCTTCAAAATCTGCCAAGGCAGGAATCGGAAATAAAAATATCAAAAATATAATTCTTATATATTGCACTGGCTCCTCCTCGAAACCTTAACGCCGCCAACACGCGCAGCTTTGTAGTGGAGGTGAAGCCGCAGCGAAAAAGCTGTCGCTGTGCTTGGCCTTGTTATGGGCTGTATTTTGCTGCATCATTTAACCATTACCGCTTTGTTATTTTT